>Ga0326727_10021336_pt1 | contig 12706 bp, 5 predicted proteins | sample MB2enrmetagenome_FD_207643 | JGI IMG/M metagenome (GOLD analysis project Ga0326727, IMG submission 207643) | Lab enriched peat soil microbial communities from McLean, Ithaca, NY, United States - MB29MY | ecosystem: Environmental > Terrestrial > Soil > Wetlands > Peat | place: USA: New York...
TGCAGGTCGCTGGCCACATCGGTAACCATCTTCTCCTTGCCCAGATCCCTCACCATCATCCGGGTATATTTGGCCAGCTCCACTGGATCGGGGTCTTCCAGCGAGTACTGGAATTCCGTCCGGCTCACGCGGTCTTCCACCGTGAGGTCCTGCAACGGCTGTAGAAACAATTGAATGCCTTCAATGCCTTCGAGCTTGGGCTGAAGCCGCCGAATGACCGCGGTAGCGGATTCCTTGCGCACCTCCAGAGGTTTCAGGTTGATCTGAATGCGGCCCGAGTTCAGTGTGGTGTTGGTTCCGTCCACGCCGATGAACGAGGAAATGTTATCGACAGCGGGATCTTGCAGCAGAATATCCACCAGCTTCTGCTGGCGCTCGGCCATCGAGGTAAAGCTGACTGTCTGCGGAGCTTCGCTGATGCCCAGAATCACGCCCGTATCCTGCACCGGGAAAAATCCTTTGGGAACCACGAGGAAGAGCAAAACCGTGGCCACAAACGTGGCGATGGTGACCATCAATGTTGCGAAGCGATGGCGCAAAACCACCTGCAGCGTCCGCCCGTACCACGCAATGATCGAGTTGAAAACCTTCTCCGACCAATAGTAAAAACGCGTCTGTTTGGCGACCGACTTGTCCTGCAAGATGCGCGAGCACATCATGGGCGTCAGCGTCAGCGAAACCACGGCCGAAACCAGAATGGTGATGGCCAGCGTAATGGCAAACTCGCGGAAGAGCCGGCCCACCACGTCGCTCATGAAAAGCAGCGGAATCAGCACCGCGATCAGCGAAACGGTCAGCGACATGATGGTGAAGCCGATCTGTTCGCTGCCCTTGAGAGCCGCCTTCATCGGGCTCAGGCCCTCTTCAATGAAGCGGGAGATATTCTCGATCATCACGATGGCGTCGTCCACCACGAAGCCCGTCGAGATGGTCAGCGCCATCAATGTCAGATTGTTCAGCGAGTAGCCCAGCAGGTACATTACGCCAAAGGTGCCCACAATCGACAGCGGCACCGCCACCGATGGAATGATGGTAGCCGCCAGATTGCGCAGGAAGAGAAAGATGACCATGACGACCAGTGCAATGGTCAGCATCAGCTCATATTCCACGTCCCTGACCGACGCGCGAATGGTAGTGGTGCGGTCGGTGAGCACACGCACCTGCACGGAGGCTGGCAAGCTGGTCTGCAACTGCGGAAGCAGCGCCTTGATGCGATCGACGACTTGGATGATGTTAGCGCCCGGCTGGCGCTGAATGTTGACGATGACCGCGGGCTGGCGGTCCATCCACGCCGCCTGCTGTGAATTTTCCGCCGCATCGACAATGGTGGCCACGTCGGAAGCGCGCACCGCGGCCCCATTGCGATAAGCCACAATCACCGGCTTGTAATCGCCGCTCGAGAGCAACTGGTCGTTGGCGTTGATGGTGTACGACTGTCGCGCGCCGTTGAGCGTGCCCTTTGCCTGGTCCACGTTGGCCGCGGCCAATGCGGTGCGCAAGTCCTCCAGGCTCAGGTCATAGGCCGCCAGTTGAGCCGGGTTGGCCTGTATGCGAACCGACGGCTTCTGCCCGCCGGCAATCGAAACCAGCCCCACGCCGCTGACCTGTGAGATCTTCTGCGCCAGGTTGGTGTCGGCCGCGTCTTCAATCTTGTCCAGGGGCAGCGTGTCGGAGTAAAGCGCCAGCGTCATGATCGGCGCGTCGGCGGGATTCACCTTGCTGTAAATGGGCGGATTGGGCAGATCGGCTGGCAAAAAGCTGTTGGCCGCGTTGATGCCCTCCTGCACCTCCTGCTCGGCCACGTCGATGTTCTCGTCGAGGTTGAATTCGAGCGTAATCACCGAGCCGCCGGCGCTGCTCACCGAGGTCATCTGTTTCAGCCCCGGCATTTGGCCGAACTGCCGCTCCAGAGGCGCGGTCACCGACGAGGCCATCACTTCCGGCCCGCCGCCGGGATAAAAAGTGAGCACCTGGATAATCGGGTAATCCACCTCGGGCAGGGCGGAGACCGGCAACTGCTGGTAGCCCACAAAACCCGCCAGCAGAATGGCCGCCATCAGCAGCGAGGTCGCCACCGGACGCAGAATGAATGGCCGGGATGGGCTCACTGCTTATTCCTCTTATCGTTGTTGCCTGCGTTGCCGCCCGGGTCTGCGCTCGGCGCGCCTTGCCCTGCCGAACCCTGCACCGTTTTTCCGGCTCGCTGGTGGGCCGCAACGGCAGTCACAATCTGTCCGGGGCGCAGCCGGTCCGCGCCGTCCACCACCACGTTCTGGCCCGGTTGCAGGCCGCTTTCCAGAATGGTCACCTGCCCTTCAGCCAGGCCAATCTTCACCTGCTGCATTCTGGCCGTCGAAGTCTTCTTGGCGGCATCGTTATCCACCACCCACACATACGAGCCCTGGTTGCCGGACTGTATCGCCGCCGACGGCACCACCAGCGCGTTCGGCCGATTCTCCATTACCAGATGAATGTTGACGAACTGATTGGGAAAGAGCGACCCGTCGCGGTTGTCGAAGACGGCCTTCAACTTGTCGGTTCCCGTGGTGGTATCAATCTGGTTGTCCACGGTGAGCAGGTAGCCGCTGGCCAGCTTCTGCACGTCTCCCTGATCGTATGCCTCCACCGGCAGGCGCTTGTCCGTGGCCAGCTTATGCAGCACCTGGGGAAGTTCGTCCTCGGGCAGCGTAAAGTAAACGGCGATGGGCTGGAATTGGTTGATGACCACCAGGTTGGTCGAGTTGGCTGTGATAATATTGCCCGGATCCACCAACCGCAGCCCTATCTTGCCGTTGATGGGCGACTGGATGGTACACCAGCCAAGCTGCAATTGAGCGGTTTCGATAGCCGCCTTGTCGGAGGCGATGGCGCCCTGGTACTGGCCCTGAGTAGCCTCATCGGCGTCCAGCGTCTCCTTTGAAACCACCCCTGCCGCGTACAGAGCCTGATAGCGCTTGAACTCCGCCTGGGCATCCTTGAGCAAAGCCTCATCGTGCGCCAGTGTCCCTTTGGCCTGGTCCAGAGCGGCCTTGTAGGGCCGGGGATCGATCACCATGATCGTTTCGCCCTGCCTCACCTGCTGGCCCTCGGTGAACCGCACCGGCTCAAGCTCGCCGCTCACTCTTGCCTTGACGGTAACGCTCATGTACGGGGTTACCGTGCCCAGCCCCGTCAGGTAGATCGGCATGGGCTTCTGTTCGGCGGCAGCCACCTGCACAGGAACCGGCCGGCTCATCAGCGCCGCTGCCTGATTGGCGCTCGCCGCCGCTGTCTGCTTCTGGTTCTGATAGATCCGCCATACAATCAGGCCCAGGACGGACGCCAGCACCACGTATATGACAATGCGCACCCAGAAACCCGTGGATGACTTGTGGTGCGGTTCAATGCCGTTTGCGGCCGGAAATGTCTCCGGAGTGCCTTCAGTCGACATAGTATCGATTCCTGTCAATTTCTTTTGAGTGATTGCCCGCGCTTTTGAGCCCCGCGCAAAGGCATTGTTGTAACCGTTCCGGGCTGCGGACAAACCACACGCGTATGTTTCTAAGGACGCAAGAGTTTCCTCAAAGGTTTCGTTCGCCCGAGCCGGCATTCACCGCCCGGGGAGCGCAACATTCTCTGGAAAGAAGCGCATTCTGCGCCAATGCAGACCGCAACCATTGTAAGCGAATAGACATCCCTGGAACCGGGTGGCAGGTGGCCCGGTCATCAGAATCACCAGGAGTCAAAAGAAGCTGTGCCCCGTGTATGACAGCTTGCACCCCTGTCAACTGAAAAACGCGCACAGTTTTCCGTGGTGGTCGGGACGGTGTCAAGGGCGCCGTTTTTTGGCGTTCATCTTGACCCTTGACACCGCCTCGACCACTTCCACCATTGGCATAGGTTCGAATCTCGGACGTTCTTTCTGAGATTCGAACCATTGCTGGAAACCGTTCTTTCATTGCTCGACGACCCAAGCTCGCACTTTGATGTCAATCACCTTCGATGGCAACCCTCAGGTTCCACCAACCATGTATTCGGCCTGGTAAAGCACCATGATTTCCTGTTCAAACTCTTCCCTCACGGAAAGAGGCGAGGCGTCCAATCATTCAATCGGTCTCTTACTGCGACCAACGGGGCACTCGGACTGCCTCGCATGAGAACCGCGCTCCATCATCTGTCCGTAATCCTGCCCAGAGCGCAGCATCCAATACAATCTCACCGCCAGCTTGTGCGCTATGGCTACCTTGGCCACTCCGTGATGCTTGGTCATCGACAGCCGCACATACTGCCGATGCCAGCTCGCGTCGTACCGCTGGGCCGTGGCCGCCGCCTCCACCAGCAGCCAGCGCACCAACCCGTTGCCCTGCTTGGTGATGTGGCCCATCTGCTGCTGGCGCTTGCCGCTGGAGGCCTCCGACGGAATCAGCCCCAGGTAGCTGCCCACATGCTTGCCGCGTGGGAAGCGTCCCCAATCTCCCAGCACCAGCACGTAAGCCAGCGACACTACCGGGCCTACGCCTGGATGGGTCATCAAAAGCCGCGCTTCGGCATTTTGCTCGGCCGCCGCCCGCACCGCCTCGTCCAACGGCTTGATCCGCGACTCCAACCCATCCAGCAATGCGAGAAGATCCGCTCGACGCTCCCCATACCAGCCGCTCAGCGGCAACGCCTCAATCTGCTGACGCCGCTGGCTCGACCAGCTCCGCGATCCCGTCAGACCCTCACTCTTGGCAATCGAGTCCAACTGGTTCTTGAGCCGCGTCCGCATCCGCACCAGACGGCTGCGATGCAACAGCAACTGCCGCTGTTCCTCGTTGGCCGCCGGCGGCTGCCAGACCGCTGGAAAACGGTTCTCCACCAGCAGCCTCAGAATGTGTCGCGCATCCCGCTTGTCGGTCCGCTGCTCACGCGGAGCCGATGCGTGAATCGCGCTGGCGTCTCCGATCAGCAACTCATCGCCAAGCTCGCTGAGAAGCTTGCGGAACCAACGATCGTTCCCCGTCGCTTCCACTCCTACCCGAACCTGCCGGCTCTCCAGCGAACGGTAAAACCGCACGGCTTCTTCCCGATGCCTCAGCCGCCGCTCACCGCACTCCCCAGTCTCCTGATCCACGTACGCAATCTGCTGGAAGCTGGGATGAAAATCACAGCCTATAATCATCATGCTCGGCTCCTTCTCCCGAGCTACATGGTCGTCTAGCAGCAACCAGTCTACTCAGCCGAAGGAGCCGACGCTGTCATGTAATCATTCATCGCAGTTTTATCGCGATGAGCGGGCGGGTACCCCAGGTCCCTCGCATTTGGGGACCTGGGAATCCCGCCCCCGCCCTCGCGTCCCTGCTTCTCTTTGACGCTATACTTGTCCCTGAGTTCACCCGCAACCGCGTTCGGCCTTGAACAACGTTTTGCCCGCCGCTTCCGAATGGGTTGCTTTCCGCAGTCCGCATGGCGTCGCCGGATTCACGAGGATATTTTGTTCCGAGATTCCATTCCAGCCGAGCAGGTCGATTCAACGCGCCCACTGTGCGTCGATCTGGACGGCACGCTGATCAAATCCGACTCGCTTGGCGACGCGGTCTGCCAGTTCCTGCGCCACAACCCCTTCCGATTCTGGCAACTGGCGCGATGGCTGGCTGGTGGGCGCGCTCGCCTGAAAGCCGAAGTGGCAAGCCGGGCCCCGCTCGATCCCGTTCAACTGCCTTACAACACTGAATTGCTGCTTTACCTCGGCGCCGAGCACCGCCGAGGCCGGCAAATCTACCTGACTACCGGCGCGGACTCTTCGCTGGCGCACCGTGTGGCGGCGCACCTGGGCATCTTTGACAGCGTGCTGGCTTCTGATGGCGCGACCAACCTGACGCGCGCGCGGAAACTCGAGTCCCTGAAGAACCGCTTTGGAGAATTCGACTACATCGGCAACTCCCGCGCCGACCTGCCCTTGCTGGCCAATGCGCGCCACGCCATGCTGGCCAACCCCACAATGGGCCTCCGCCTCGCGTTGCGTCTTCGGCGCATCCCCGTCGCTCGTATCTTTCTCCACAAGCAACCGTTGGCGCGCACGCTGCTGAAGGCCATCCGCATCCATCAGTGGGCCAAGAATATTCTTCTGCTTGTGCCGCTCCTGCTCTCGCACAAGCTGCGCTCTGAGGCGATTGGCGCGGCCGTTGCCGCCTTCTTTTGTTTCAGCTTCATAGCCTCGGCCAACTATCTTTTCAATGACTTGCTCGACATCGAGAGCGACCGCCGTCATCCCGCCAAGCGCTTCCGCCCCTTTGCCGCCGGCGATCTGCCGGTTCTGGGCGGCGCTGCGTTCGCTCTCGCGCTCATTGCGGCCGCGGTTGCGCTTCTGCCCCATCTGCCCCATCAATTCATGCTGTGGCTGGCGGTTTACATCGTGTCCACTACGGCTTACTCTTTTCATTTCAAAAAAATCGCGCTGGTGGATGTGCTGCTGCTCTCCGGGCTTTACACGCTGCGCCTGCTGGCTGGCGGCGCGGCTACGCGAACTGTAATCTCCCCGTGGCTGGCAGCCTTTTCCATCTTCCTGTTTCTCTCGCTGGCCATGGTCAAGCGCTTCAGCGAGCTTGAAAATCTGCGCGAAAGCGGCGCTGCCGGGACCCATGGGCGGGGCTATCTGGCCGGCGACCTCGATCAGATTCGCAGCTTCGGCACGTCCAGCGCCACTGCCGCCGTGCTGGTGTTCATGATGTATATAGCGCGCCCCGATGTGACGGTCCTCTATAAGCACGCAGACCGGCTGTGGCTCATCGTGCCGCTGATGCTCTTCTGGCTTTACCGGGTTTGGTTTTTGGGCTCGCGTGGCGAAATGGACGAAGACCCGGTCATTTTCGCCCTTCGCGACCGGGTCAGCCTGGCGGTGGGAGCATGCGTGCTTGCCGTGGCGCTTCTCGCAGTGTGAAAGCATCTTTTCCGCTCCCCGGCGCGTCCTAAGAATGTAAAGACAGATGCTTTGCTTGGGTTCGCCGGTGGCGCTCTCTTCGTCTACCATGGAAGATTGAACGGGATGCTGGACCGGCCCCCAGCGGATGAGCGCCCGGATGAGAACCGTCCTGTTCCGGAATCCGGCGCGCATATCAAACAGCTCGAATGCGGCCTGGCGAGCGAGCAGCAACAGCCGCAAGCGCGGCTAAGGAACGAGTACCTGCCCTATGTGGATTGTCCGGCTTGCGCTGCGGCGGCCTTATACCTTCGTCGTATTCGCGCTCTTGATTCTGATTCTCGGCGTCTTCAGCATCCTGACGATGCCTACGGACATCTTTCCAAACATCGATATCCCCGTGGTGACGGTGGTGTGGAACTTCACTGGCCTCTCGGCGCCGGAGATGGCCAACCGCATCGTGACTAATAGCGAACGCGGCATGACCACCACGGTCAACGACATCGACCACATCGAGTCGCAATCGCTCGACGGCGTGGCCGTCATCAAGATCTTCTTCCATCCGCACGTCAATATCGGCGAAGCAGTGGCCCAGGTGAACGCCATCAGCGCGGTGCAGGTGCGCAGCCTGCCCCCTGGAACCAACCCGCCCTTCATCATCCAGTACAACGCCTCCAGCGTTCCCGTTTTGCAATTGGGGCTCTCCGGGCAGGGCCTCAACGAGCAGCAGTTGAACGACCTGGGACAGAACAACATCCGCACCCAGTTGGCCACTGTCGAGGGATCGCAGACGCCCTTTCCCTACGGCGGCAAGCAGCGCCAGATTCAGGTAGACCTCGACCTCCACGCGCTTCAGGCCAAAGGGCTTTCCCCATCCGACGTCATCAACGCCATCACCGCTCAGAACATCATCGCCCCCTCCGGCACCATGAAGATCGACCGCTTCGAGTACGCCGTGGAAACCAACTCCGCGCCGCAGTTGGTCGATGACATGAACAACCTGCCCATCAAGGCAGTTAACGGCGCTGTGGTTTACATCCGTGACGTGGCCCATGTGCGCGACGGCAACCCGCCGCAGACCAACATTGTGCGCGTCGATGGCAAGCGCGCCATCATGATGAACATTATGAAGACCGGCACGGCCTCCACGCTCGACATCATCAAAGAGGTGCGCGACAAGCTGGAAAGCGTCGGATTGAAGGGAACTTTGCCGCCGCAGTTGCAAATCAGCTTCCTTTCCGACCAGTCGATCTTTGTGCGCGGCGCCATCAACGGCGTGGTGCGCGAGGCTATCATCGCCGCCTGCCTCACCGCCATCATGATCCTGGTCTTTCTGGGCAGTTTCCGTTCCACAATCATCATCGCGGTCTCCATTCCACTCTCCATTCTTTGCTCGCTCAGCGTGCTCGCCATGCTGCACGAGACCATCAACATCATGACCCTCGGCGGCATGGCTCTGGCCGTGGGCATCCTGGTGGATGACGCCACCGTCGCTATTGAAAACATCAACCGCAATCTCGAGTCCGGCAAGGAACTGGAACAATCCATCCTCGATGGCTCGGCGCAGATTGCCGTCCCCGCCCTGGTCTCCACCCTGGCCATCTGCATCGTCTTTGTGCCCATGTTCTTCCTCAGCGGCGTGGCGCGCTTCCTCTTCGTTCCCATGGCCGAGGCCGTGGTCTTTGCCATGCTGGCCAGCTATCTGCTCTCGCGGACGCTGGTGCCCACCATGGCCAAATACCTCCTTAGGGAACACGACGATGCCGAGGCGGACAGGAAGCTTAACAGCCGTAATCCCTTTGTCCGTTTCCAATGCGGATTTGAATCCGGTTTTGAGCGCTTCCGCCACGGCTATCTGCGCCTGCTGACTCTATGCATGGACCACGCGGCGGTTTTCCTTATCCTCTTCCTGCTCTTTGCGGTCGGTTCGGTCGTTGTGCTTGAGCCCTGGCTGGGCCAGGACTTTTTCCCCTCGGTCGATTCCGGCCAGTTCAAAATTCACGTACGCGCCCACACCGGCACGCGCATCGAAGAAACGGCCGCGCTCTGCGACCAGATCGACTCCACCATCCGCCAGCAGATTCCAGCCAAAGAACTGGTCACGGTTCTGGATAATATCGGCCTGCCTTACTCTGGACTGAACCTCTCTTACTCAACTTCGGCCCCCATTGGCCCGGCCGACGCCGACATCCAGGTTCAGTTGACTCCGGACCATCATCCCACCGCGGCTTATGTCGAGCGGTTGCGCGCCGTGCTGGCCCGCCAATATCCCGGCGTCACCTTTTACATGCTGCCGGTGGACATCGTCACCCAGATTCTCAACTTCGGCCTCTCGGCGCCCATCGACATACAGATCGTCGGCCCGAATTTGTATGGCAACCACGCTCTCGCCGAGCGCATGCTGGATGAGGTCCGCTACGTTCCCGGAGCCGCCGACGCGCGCATTCAGCAGCCCTTCAACTATCCGAATATGACGGTCAATGTTGACCGCACGCGCGCCGCGGAGATTGGCCTGACGCAGCAGAACGTGGCGCAGAGCATGCTGGTCGCCCTCAGCGGCAGCTTCCAGACTGTACCCAGCTTTTATCTCGATCCGCGAAACGGAGTCAGTTACAACGTCGCGGTCCAGGCGCCCCAGTACAAGGTTGACTCGCTGGCTGCGCTCGAGAGCTTGCCGGTCACCACCAGCGCAACCGCGCCGCAGCAAGCTAACACCGCCGGCGCTCCTTCATCCACCGCGCCCGGAGCCGCGGCTCCCATTCAGGTGCTGGGAAATCTTGCCTCCGTCACGCCCGGCGCGGAGTTGGGCACAGTAAGCCACTACAACGTGCAGCCGGTCATCGATATCTACGCCAATGTGGATGGAACCGATCTCGGCTCAGTGACTCGCAGAATGGAAGGGATCATCAAGGAACACAAGGCCGACTTGCCGCGCGGCTCGCAATTCATCCTGCGCGGCCAGAGCGAGACCATGAGAACCTCTTACATTGGCCTGCTCGGCGGTCTCGCGTTCTCCATCCTGCTCGTCTACCTCTTGATTGTGGTCAACTTCCAATCCTGGCTCGATCCATTCCTGATCATCGCGGCGCTGCCCGCGGCGCTGGCCGGCATCGTCTGGTTCCTTTTCCTCACCAACACGCGGCTCAGCGTTCCGGCGCTCACCGGCGCCATCATGTGCATGGGCGTGGCCACGGCCAACTCCATTCTGGTGGTAAGCTTTGCCCGCGAGCAGTTGGAGATTCTCGTGGGCGATGCGCGCAGGGCCGCGCTCAACGCCGGTTTTGTCCGCTTGCGCCCGGTGCTCATGACAGCGCTGGCCATGATTATCGGCATGGTGCCCATGGCGCTCGGCCTGGGCGACGGCGGCGAACAGAACGCTCCGCTCGGCCGCGCCGTCATCGGCGGCCTCTTGCTGGCAACCGTGGCTACGCTGTTCTTTGTTCCATCATTTTTCTATATCGTCCACGGCTGGCTTGAAGCCCGCCGCAAAGCGGCTCACGGCTTGGAAACAGCCGGAACATTCGACGAGTTTGACAATATACCGGAGTAGTCTTTCATGACGAACGAATCCAATCCGAACCCCCAGCAGGCCAATCACCACGAGACCGCGCCGGAACAGAAGCCAATCGCGCCGCGCAAGGCCCTCGTGGGCATGGCCATCGTCGTGGTAGTTACAAGCGCGTTGGCCGGCTACGGAATGCTGCGCCGCCATCAGGCTGATAAAGTGCTGGCCACGACCACCAACGAACTGGCCGCTCCCACCGTGATTGTCGCCGTCCCCAAAGCAGGCTCACCGGCTGACAGCTTCGTTCTGCCCGGCAACGTGACCTCTTACACCGATGCGCCCATCTACGCCCGCACCGCCGGCTACCTCACGCGCTGGTATTTCGACATCGGCGCGCGCGTGAAGAAAGGCGCTCTGCTGGCCGTGATTGCCACGCCCGAGGTGGATCAGCAACTCGCCCAGGCTCAGGCTGATCTTGTGACTGCGCAAGCCAACGCCAACAATGCCCGCATCCAGGCCGAGCGCTATACCGGGCTCGTTCAATCCAACGCCGTCTCCCGCCAGGACACCGACACATTCGTGAATCAGGCTGCCGCTTCAGCCGCCGCCGTCAAATCCGCGCAGGCCAACGTCGAGCGGCTGCGCCAACTGCAATCGTTTGAAAAGGTCTACGCGCCATTCGACGGCGTCATCACCGCGCGCAATATCGACACCGGCCAGCTTATCGACCCCGGCGCCGCCAGGGAACTCTTTCACCTTCAAGCCATTCAAACTCTGCGCGTCTACGCCAACCTGCCGCAACTCTACTCGGCGAACGTGAAGCGCGGCGCGAAGATTGACCTGACCTTCCCCGAGCACGGCGGAAAAATCTATCAGGGCACGCTGGTGCGCACCGCGGACGCCATCGATCCCGTCAGCCGGACCCTGCTTGTCGAGGTGGACGTGGATAATCGCGCCGGCGAACTGCTGCCCGGCTCGCTGGCTCAGGTCCACTTCAAGGCGCCCTCAGCTCCCACCTTCATTGTGCCTGCCGCGGCAATCATCTTTCGCAAGGAAGGTCTGCGCCTGGGCGTTGTCGTCAACGGCAACGTGGCGCATCTGGTTCCCGTGGTGATCGGAGAGGACGATGGAGCCAACGTGCAGATCGTCTCCGGCCTCAGCGCCGGCGACCAGGTGATTCAAGACCCGCCCGACTCGCTTATCGATGGCGAAAAGGTGCAAATTGTGAACCCCGGCAGCCAGCCCGATGCGGGAGGCAAGTAATATGCCCGCGACGCTTGCTGCGGATAAATTCGATGCCAGCTCCCAACTGTGTCAGGGCACGACTTTAGTCGTGCCGCAAATGCGGCAAAATGATTGCTGGGCCTTACGGGCTTCGGAAAAACTCGTAGAACTTGCCCCAAGAGGGCGCTTTGTGCCAGGGCACGACTTCAGTCGTGCCGCAGACGCTACCAATTCCACGCGGGCTTTAGCCCCTGAGGGACGATTTCCAAGACGGAATGTGCCGGGTGCCCCAGGTCCCTCGCATTTGGGGACCTGGGAGACCACGAACCCCATGCCGGGTGCCCCATCCTTGCGACGTTCTTGTTTTTGTCGCAAGGGTGGGAGACCACGACTCTCAACCGCGCCTCTATTAACCTGTCTGGCTGCTCTCACCCTGCTCGCTGGTTGCAAGCCTGTCGGCCCCAACTACAACCGCCCCGCCTACGATGCCCCCGCAGCCTACAAGGAGACTGGCGCAACCGCGGTAGTTCAACCGCCGCCCGCGCCCGCCGGAGGCAGTTGGCAGCCGGCTTCACCCTCCGACGGCCTGCTCCGCGGAAAATGGTGGGAGATCTACCAGGACCCGCAGCTCAACCAACTGGAAGAACGCATCGCCACGGAAAACCCAACCCTCCGTCAGGCGCTGGAAACCTATCTTGCCGCGCGCGACCAGGTCAATGCGGCCAGGGCAGCTTTCTACCCCACCCTTTCGGCTGGAGCAGGCGCACAGCGTCAGGAGATTTCCGCCAACGGCCCCAGCTACTCGCCGGGCAAGCCCTCCACATACAGCGACTTTACGGTCGGCGGCCAGGCAAGTTGGGAGCCCGATTTCTGGGGACGCATTCGACGCACCGTTGAAGCCGCCCGCTCCAGCGCCCAGGCCAGCGCAGCCGACACCGCCAGCGTGGACTTGAGCCTTCATGCCGAGATGGCCGCCGACTACTTCCAGTTGCGCGGGCTCGACGCCGAAATCAAGCTGCTCGACTCCACCGTCACCGATCTCGAAAATCAGCTTGACCTCACCCAGCGCCGCCTTGCCGGCGGAATCGGCACCGAGGCCG
>Ga0326727_10021337_pt1 | contig 12706 bp, 14 predicted proteins | sample MB2enrmetagenome_FD_207643 | JGI IMG/M metagenome (GOLD analysis project Ga0326727, IMG submission 207643) | Lab enriched peat soil microbial communities from McLean, Ithaca, NY, United States - MB29MY | ecosystem: Environmental > Terrestrial > Soil > Wetlands > Peat | place: USA: New York...
CTAAATAAAGATGGAACTCTTTGAAAAGAGGGAGAAAAAGGCCACACAGGCAGGAATGCCTGTACTACAAAACCCGAGAATCTTCGCGGTGCGCGAAGATTCTCGAGTTTGCGATCAGCCGTCAGCCGTCAGCGCTCAGCCGTTGGACCTCCGGAACTTCCGGCTCGCTGAAAGACATCCACGATGCCCGACCGGCGAATTTGTCACGAATCGGAAGCTGACCGCTGAAAGCTTGCGGCGAAGCCGCGCTGTGCCACACAGGCAAGAATGCCTGTGCCACCCTGCTCGCCCGTGGCGGCTCGAAATGAAGATCGAGGGCTTCCTTCAGGTTCTCCAGCGCTTCTTCTTCGGTCCGGCCCTGGCTTGCTACGTCGACATCGAGACACTGGGAGACAAACCACTTCCCCTCACGCCAGACGGTAGCGGCGAACGGACGTTTCATATCCGCATTTTGTCACAATGCGCGCCGGCGCGAATCCTTGACATACAATCGAATAAGCTAGTACGCTACAAAAGCTCATCCACTTCTGCGAGGAACTAGTTTATGATCCCTCAGCTTGAGAAGTCCTCACCTACATCCGATTCCACTTTGATCCGCGAGGCCCTCGCGGCGGGCGAAGGTCTCGTCCGTCTCGCCCCTTGCTGGGTTCCACGATCGTTTCTCATGCCCGGCGGCCGGCTGAAGCTCGACCCGCGCGACCTGTACATCCTGGGCGGGCACCGCGGCGGCATCGACGAGCGGTGGTTCTCCTCTACCACCAAAGCCTCCAACGGACCACTGACGCCGGAGGACGAAGGATTGAGTTACATCGAGTTTCAGGGGAAGAAGGCCCTGCTCAAAGAGGCCATCGAGACCGCTGGCGACCTCTTCCTCGGATCCGACATCATGGAGCGCGAGGGCGGCTGGAACGTGCTCTGCAAGTTCTTCGACAATCTCGGACCGATCCCCCACCATCTCCACCAGACCGACGAGTTCGCCGCGCGCGTGGGGCAGAAGGGCAAGCCCGAAGCCTACTACTTCCCGCCGCAATACAATTTCACCGGCAACAATTTCCCGTACACCTTCATGGGCCTGGAACCCGGCACCACGCGCGACGATGTCCGCCGCTGCCTGGAAAACTGGGACCGGGGCGATAACGGAATTCTCTACCACGCGAAAGCGTACAAGCTGCGGCCCGGCTCGGGCTGGCAGATCGATCCCGGAATCCTGCACGCGCCCGGGTCGCTGGTGACCTACGAGCCGCAGGTGAATTCCGACGTATTTGCCATGTTCCAATCGCTGGTGGAGGGCCGCACGGTGCCGTGGGACCTGCTCGTGAAGGACGTTCCGCCCGAGCATCACCACGACCTCGAGTACCTGATCGACATGCTGGATTGGGACGGCAACACCGATCCCGAATTCGGCAAGCACCGCATCTTCGATCCGGCGCCCGTATCCTCGACCGCCGAAATGGCCGACGCCGGCTACTGCGAAAACTGGGTCGCGTATACCACGCCCTACTACTCGGCCAAGGAGCTTACCGTGTTCCCGGGCCGCTCGGTGACCATCCGCGACGCCGCGGCATACGGGCTCATCCTGACGCAGGGCCACGGCACGATGGGCAAACTCGACGTCGAGACGCCCAGCCTGATCCGCTACGGCCAGATGACCAGGGACGAGATGTTCGTCAGCGCGGATGCCGCCCGCAACGGCGTGGCCATTACCAACCGGAGCGATACCGAGGACCTGGTGATGCTGAAACATTTTGGTCCCGGCAATCCGCAAGCTCCGCTATCGCGTCCTTCATGAAACGGCACCTGCTCTTGGCCGCCGCTCTCCTGGCTTGCTCCTGCGGCAACCACCAACCGCCGCAGAAGCAAGCGGCGGCCGAAGCGCCCAAGCCCGTGGAGTACTTCCACGTGGATGCGGCCACGGCCGGCACCATCAAGGGGAAAATCCGCCTGGGCCGCGGCAAAGTGAAACCTCCGCGCACGGTGATTTCGATGGCGTCGGACGCCGGTTGCCAGCAGGCGCACGCGGGCAAGCCGGTCTATGACGAATCGGTGATCGTCGGGTCCGGCGGCGGCGTGGCCAACGTTTTCATCTACCTGAAATCGGGCCTGGAAGGGAAGAAGTTCGAGCCGCCGAAGGAAGCCGTGGCGCTCGATCAGCACGGATGCCTCTTCACGCCGCGCGTGCTGGGGATGGTCGCCGGGCAGATGCTGGATGTCAAGAACAGCGACACGGTCTCGCACAACATTCATCCCATGCCGACGAACAACCGGGAGTTCAACCAGCAGCAGTCGCCCGGGGCGCCGGATATCGAGCATAAATTCCCGCGGGCGGACGTCATGATTCCGGTGAAGTGTAACGTGCACTCCTGGATGCACGCCTACATCGGCGTGCTGGACCACCCGTACTTTTTTGTTACCGGTCCCGACGGATCCTTCGAGCTGAAGAACGTCCCGCCCGGCGATTACACGCTGGCCTTCTGGCACGAGAAATACGGCGAGGGCACCATGCCGGTCCACCTTGCGCCATCCGGCGTGGCAGAGCTCGCTTTGGACTACGACCACCTGCAATGAATAATCTGAGACTGCTCCTCGCACTGCCGCTTCTGGCCCTCGTGACCGGTTGCAGCCACGGCCCCGCTTACCGCGTCTACATCAGCAACGAGGCCTCGGGCGATATCACCATCATCGATCCGGGCAAGATGGAAGCGCTCCAGACCGTACCGCTTGGGAAGCGGGCGCGGGGCATTCATCCCAGCCCCGATGGCAAGCTGATCTATGTGGCGCTGAGCGGTTCGCCGTTCGCGCCTCCGGGCGTGGATGAGAGCACCCTGCCGCCGCCCGACAAGAGCGCCGACGGCATCGGCGTCTTCGATATCGCGCAGAACAAAATGCTGCGCAAGGCGCCCGGCGGCTCCGACCCCGAGCAGTTCGCCGTGGGCAAGGACGGCACGCTGTACGTTTCGAACGAGGACGCGGCCGGCGTCAGCTTTGTCGATCCGGTGCACGGGCAGGTCCTGAATACCATCCCGACCGGCAAGGAGCCGGAAGGCGTCAGCCTGACTCCGGACGGCAAACTGATCTACGCGACGTCGGAGGATGCCGGCACGGTGACGGTAATCGATATTGCCGCGGCCAAAGCTGTGAAGACGATCCAGGTCGGACGGCGGCCGCGCAGCATCTCGTTCCTCCCCGATGGCTCGCGCGCGTACGTGACCAACGAGAACGACGCGACGCTGACGGAGATCGACACGGCCAAACAGGAGGTCACGAAGACCATCCCGCTGGGCGAAGGGCTCAAGCCCATGGGGCAGGCGATGTCGCGGGATGGCCAGCGGCTCTACGTCTCGACCGGCCGGGGGAAGAAAGTAGTGATTGTCGAGCCTGCCACGGACACCGTCGCGGCCTCGTTCGAGGTGGGCGACCGGCCTTGGGGAATCGCACTTTCCCCCGACGAGAAGCTCCTGTTCACGGCCAACGGACCTTCGAACGACGTGTCGGTAGTGGACCTCGCCACGCGGACGGTGACCAAGAAAATCAAGGTCGGCGACCGGCCCTGGGGAGTGCTGGTGCTGGGGCAGTGAGGCCGAAAACCGAACTCACCCACAGATTCTTTTGACGAATCGGGATTTCTTGCACGACGTTAGCTCGGCGAACTATGGGCACACATCGGCCGGCAGACGGCTGAGCACTGAAACATAGACCTCCCGCGCCGTCGCCAAGGCGGTTCCGGCCTCCTCGGCAGTCGCCTCCTCGGGATCGCCCGGATAGCGAAACTTCCACGCGTACTCGGTAAGCGGCGCCGCCCGGCGAAGCAGCGGTTCCAGGCTCTGGTCGATCTGGCAGCACGCTTCGCCCAATTCAACCAGGTTATGCGTCTTGCGGAACGGAATACGATGCCACGACAGAAACGCCTTCAGCGATTTCTCCGCGGCCTGTTGAGAGTGAAACACGATGTCCTCGGAGAACGGCGGGTCTGCCTGCAATTCGTATCGGGCGGCGCCCAGATCCTTGCTTGCCTTCGAAAGCCAAGCGCGCACCTCGGCAACCAGGGCTGGATCATGCGGCATGGAGTAGTCTTCCCTCACGAATGACAGTGGCCGGCAGGGATGCGGCGAGGTGCGCCCGGCCATCAAACTGGCTGGCGGTCCAAACCAATACGTCGGACGCAACCCCGGTGCCCCAGAGCGCCATATAGGCGGCGCGACTCCGACGGAGTTCCATCGGCGCGCTGTCGGGTACGATGACCATGATGTCATAGTCACTGTCGGGACCGGCGTCGCCGCGGGCGACGGAACCGAAAAGGTAGATGCGCTCCGGGCGGTACGCTTCCACCAAACGGCGCACGACCTCGGCCAAGGCTGCATCGTTGGCCGTCGGAGTCTTGAAAACAGTAGCGTGCCCGGTAGTCATGGTCCGTCCCCACCAGTCTGCCACAACAAGCGCAATGCGGCCGGCCCTTCAGCAATCAGCGACTTTGCCGGTTCAGACATTACACAGCGCCAGGGCCTCGGCCAGGGTCTCGGCCGGATCGCGGGTGGGGATGAATTCCTGCCCCACGTACCCCTGGTATCCGATTTCCACCAGCGTGCGCATCACGGCGGGGTAATTGATTTCCTGTGCTTTGTCCATCTCGTTCCGCCCCGGAACGCCAGCCGTGTGGATGTGTCCGAGCCAGTCGCGATAGCGGCGCAGGCGGCGGATGACGTCGCCGTTCATGATGGCCACGTGGTAGATATCGAACAGCAGCTTGGCATTCGGGGAGCCGACCTGGCGTACGATCTCCGCGCAGTAGTCGATGTCGTCGCCCTGGTAACCGGGGTGGCCCTTCATGGGGTGGGAATCGTCGCGCGTATTGAGCTGCTCGAGGCAGAGGGTGACGCCCCGCGGCGCGGCGTATGCCGCCAGCTCCCGCAGCCCGCGCACGGTGTTCGACGCGCCCTCGGCCAGCGGAATCTCCCCGCCCGAGGGGTCTTCGGCATCCAGCCATTTATACCCGGTGAAGGCTATGACATTGGGTATGCCCGCATCGGCCGCCTGGTCGATCGACTGTTTGGTGGAGGCGATCACTGCCTCCTGGTAGCGCGGGTTGTTGAGCCCTTTGACAAAGGGCGGATCCGGCATGCCGTTGTACGCGATCGCATTATCGAGCCCGTATTGGCGAACCACCGGCCACAACTCCGGCGGCACCAGTTCCACGCTGCGGTATCCCAGCGAGCATGCCATGCGGCAGACCTGGTGGATGTCCCACTGCCATTCCGTGCCGTTCAGGCACCAGTAAGCCAGCGAATGTTTGAGTTGTCCCATATTCATTTCGGAGCGGGGGTGCCCCGCTCGACGTAATTCTTCAGCCGCGTGAACTGCTCGGTGAGCACGGAATCCACCGGGGCGGCCCAGGTGTTCATGCCGGCGGGCAGATAGCCGGCGACCGCATAAGTGACTTCCAGTTTGGTGCCGCCGCCGGCGGGGGTGAGTTGGATCTTCAGGCTGCCGGTGGCGGCGATGGACTGCATCGGTCCCAGGGCGCCGCTCATGACCAGTGCCTTGCCCGGCGCGGCGTACACTACTTCGAGATGGCGCACGCTTCCCTGGTTGGGGAGTTTCTCGCAGAAGCATCCGCCGGCTTTGGCATCGATGCTCAGGTTATGCGCATCCCCGGAGAATGTGTGCACCGGGCTCCACCAGTCGCCCACGCCGACGATCCGGCGATAGACATCGTCCGGCGCGGCCTGGATGCTGAGGGTCACCTTGACGGTAAATCCGTTAGCCGCCGAGTCCAGCACCTCGGGCCGGGCCGGAGTAGGGACCAGAAACACAGGCAGGAATGCCCGTGCCACATAGGCCAGCCACGCGTGTTTGCGCATCGACGCTACTTCAGCTCCTGCATCATACCCGGCAGGCTCCACTGCATCTGCATACTGTTCGCGGTCCAGCCGAATTCGGCCTGCATGACCTTGGCGACATCGTCCGCGCTCTTGTGCTCGCGGATCAGCCCGGCCGCGCGCACGCGCATCTTGTCCACGTTGTTCCGGTAGGTGAGCAGGTTGGCCTTGGTAGTCACCGGACCATGTCCCGGAATCACGGTATCGAAGTCCCACGCCTTCATGGCCTGGTCGAGCGTGTTGGCCCACTCCGCCAGGCTACCGCCGCCGGAGTAGTCGATGAGCGGCGTCGTGCCGGCCATCAGGTCGCCCGTGTGGACGGTGCGCAACGCGGGGAAATAGACGACCGCGTCGCCGTTGGTGTGGCCGCGCCCGAAATACCGCGCGCGCACCTCCTTGCCACCCAGGAAGACCGCGGTCTCCTGCGTGAAGACCACGCTGGCGCCCACCATTCCGGGCGACGCATTCGACTGCTTGTGCTCCACGATATTGGTGCGCGCATTGGCGGTGGAAATGATTTGGGCTCCCGCCGGCGCGAACTTGCTATTGCCGCCGCTGTGGTCCTCGTGGTGGTGCGTGCTGAGAATGTATTTGATGGGCTGCGAGGTGACGCTCTTCACCTTCGACACGATGCCGTCGAAGTCCCGGTCGTACTTGTCGTCCACCAGGATGACGCCTTCACCGGTGACGTAGACCGCGACATTGCCGCCATCGCCCTCGATCTCGTAAAGGTCGTCCTTGACCTTATTGACGTTTAAAGTGGGAGGCGCCCCGCCGCGGTTCTGCGTGTATGCCATCCAGCAGCCGAACAGGAACAGGGAACCCGCTACAGCGCGTGCAACCAGGATGCGGCTCATGTCCGGACACTATAGCAGATGGAGACGGGGGCCGGGGACCAGGGGCCGGGGGTTGGGGTTTGGGGGCATGGGCGCTAGCTTAAGAGGGGCTCTGTTTCCCGATGTCCCATTTCGTTGCTGGCTCCAGTTGCTGGAAACCGGTGAGCTTCGGCAGGTTCGGTTTTCCATTTCCTACGATCCCTTCCGCTGGGGGCGTATTACGGACGGGGTGCGGTTGCTAGCGCGTCAATGGACCGAAGCCGACTTCTGGGGAGTAATCCTCGACCGTTGCACAGCCACAGGCACCCCGGTCATCGCTGCTTCGCGGGCGCTTCCACGCCGGAGAGCGCCAGCACACCTGCCGGCAATCGCGCGCCGTGAATCGGAGTGCGGGCGAGCGCGGCATTCATTTCCCGGACTTCCTCGGGCGTGAAACGGACAGCTTCCGCGCCGAGATTGTCCAGAAGATGCGGCATCTTGGTCGTGCCGGGAATCGGAACGATCCAGGGTTCTTGGGCTGACAGCCAGGACAGCGCGATCTGAGCGGGTATTGCCCCCTTACGGCGCGCCCATTCCTTGAGGAGCGCGACAAGTGCGAGATTGCCCGCGCGGTTGTCGGGCGCGAACCAGGGCACCATCGCGCGGAAGTCGCCCCGCTGCAAAGCTGTGTTCTGGTCGATGGCGCCCGTCAGGAATGCCATGGCGAGCGGGCTCCAGCATACGAATCCGATTCCCAGTTCCTTGCATATCGGCAGGATGTCGGCCTCCGGGTCGCGCGCCATCATGGAATATTCGTTCTGGACAGCCGTGACCCGCTGTACTGCATGCGCACGGCGGAGCGTCCGCGGACCAGGTTCAGAAAGCCCTAAATGCAATACCTTTCCTTGCGCGATCAGGTCCTTGACCGTGCCTGCGACGTCCTCGATCGGGACCGCGGGATCGACGCGGTGCTGGTAGAGCAGATCGATACGGTCCGTCTGGAGCCGCTTCAGCATGCCATCGACAGCCAAGCGTATGTGCTCAGGCCGGCTGTTGAGGCCGCCCGCTATCCGGCCTGTTTCCGGATCGATGTTCCAGCCAAACTTCGAGCAGATCACCACCTGATTGCGGAACGGCGCCACCGCTTCGCCTAGGATTCGTTCGACTTCAAGCGGGCCATACGCTTCGGCGGCATCGAAGAACGTCACGCCGCGATCATGAGCTGCGCGAGCGAGGGCGATCATGTCGGGCCGGCGTGGAGCGGTCGCATAGAAGGCGCCGGTCAGGTCCTGGCAGCCGAGTCCGATGCTCGAAACCTCAAGCTGACCGAGTTTACGCCGCCCGTTCACGAGCGGTTTGTTTGCCCCGCCACCGCCTTCCTGGCCAATGGCCGGGGATGAAAGACCGCCGGTGATCGTCGCGGCGGCGATGACTCCGCTTGCTCGCAGAAATGAGCGCCGATCAATGTCATGGCTGTTCATTGAGTCCCTGCCTTCGAAGTTGTGCATGTCGTTCCTTTCTGCCCTGATGACACTCCGGCTCCTCAGCGATTCGAGTGCTGCAAAATCTGTTCAGGAAGCCGCGCGCCTTGCACAGGGATCTTGGCGAACGATGTCTCTATGTCGCGCAGGTCGTCGGGCGCAAGTTCGACTTGAACGGAGCCCAGGTTCTCCTCGAGCCGATGTAGTTTTGTGGTGCCGGGAATGGGCACGATCCAAGGCCTCTGCGCGAGCAGCCATGCGAGCGCCACCTGGGCAGGTGTCGCCTTCTTTCGCTCGGCTATCTGCTTCAACAGATCGACGAGGGCCAGGTTGGCTTCCCGCGCCTCACGTGTGAAACGGGGAAACACGGCGCGGAAGTCGGAGCTGTCGAATGTCGTGGCCGCATCGATCTTCCCTGTGAGAAAACCCTGACCCAGTGGACTCCACGGTACAAAGCCGATCCCCAGTTCCTCGCACGCTGGTAGCACCTCCGCCTCAGGGTCCCGCGTCCAGATCGAATACTCGCTCTGAATCGCTGTGATCGGATGGACTGCGTGTGCACGGCGGATCGTCTGAGCGCCAGCCTCGGAAAGCCCGTAATGGTTGACCTTTCCTTCCGTGATCAGGTCCTTCATCGTACCGGCGACTTCCTCGATCGGTACCTCGGGGTCGACCCGATGCTGGTAGAGCAGATCGATGTGATCGGTTTTGAGACGCCGGAGCATGCCTTCCGTTGCGACCTTGATATGCCCAGGACGGCTGTTCAGGCCCGGGCGAAGCTCGCCGGTCTGCGGGTCGATGTTCCAGCCGAACTTCGTCGCGATGACGACCTGGTCGCGGATCGGAGCCAAGGCCTCACCCACGAGTTCCTCATTCGTGAACGGTCCATACGACTCCGCCGTGTCGAACAGCGTTACGCCGCGCTCAGCGGCCACGCGAATGATCCTGATGCCTTCCTGCCGGTCGGTCGCCGGACCGTATCCGTAGCTCAGGCCCATGCAACCGTATCCGACGGCGGATACTCCGAGCTCTCCCAATTTGCGCGTTTGCATAACTGATCTCCTCTGCCGACTCTTTCGGCTTCAACGAATTCTGCCCATCGATGTCTCCCAGAACCGTATGGCCTCGAAGACCCATCCCTCGGCACTGGTGCCTATACCGAGTCCGAAGCCATGGCCCAGATCCTTGTACCTGTGGTACTCCACTGTTGTGCCCGATTTGCGCAGGGCTTCGACCCTTTTTTCCACGCTGGCAGGGGGAACAATTCCGTCCTGCTCGCCCACGACCACGAACGTAGGAGGCTCCGCGGATGAGTAGTCCGAATGCGCCGTGTATGCCATCACAATGGCCGCCGGCTTGGGAACGTCACTGCCTCCAAACCTCGCCACTCCGTGCGAACCGATCGCGGCTGCCATCCTCGCTCCAGCCGAACTGCCCCACAACGAGTAGCCGCTGGCGCCGACACTAAGTGTCGCCGCGTTACGAAGAATGTAGGAGACAGCAGCCGCCAAATCCTCGGTTGCAGCCGTGCCGCCATATGCTGTCCGGTACCGCAGCACAAAAGCGTTGTATCCTTTCCTGCTGATCGCCTCCGCATATGGAAAGCCTTCGTGGACGGAGCCGACATAGGAGAATCCGCCACCGGGTGATATCACCGCGAAGGGCGAGCCAGGCCTACCGCGGAAGTAGAACAGTCCCGTGTGCTTGCGTGCAGGCTGCTGCTGCATCTGCTCTTCTGAGTAGAAGCTGTAGAACACAGTCTTGCCACCCGACGCGTCATCAACCATGCGATTCAACGCGTTCGTTACAGTCTCCGGATCGACGTGAGTGTGACACGGGAGGAGCGAGCCGGTCTCGGTCAATCGCAGGCCCTCGTCGTAGACGCGACCGTCCCACGGCAGTATCAGATGACCGAACCCTGCGAATGCTGGATGACGCAGGATATCTCCTATGGTGCTCTGACTTCCCAGATGGCCGCCCCGACGTGCACTCACATCTGTGCCCCTTGCTTGAGGCGGCGCTCCCGCCAGCGGGCTTCCGCCGCCGACGTTGATCGACAGAGAGAGAGCCAAAGCCAGCAACGTTCTGCAAGCCCCCCTTGCGGTTTCGAATGTGCCGCCTTCATGCATCTCTTCCGTTGTCTCTTCTAGCGGTTGATCAGTCGTTGGGAGGCCTCCGAGTACCGGTCTCCGTGCACCTCGATCTGCGAGGTGGCGATGGCAATCTCGCGAAGATCTTCTTCTCCCAGTTCGATTGACGCTGCCGCCAAGTTCTCGTCAAGGCGGTGCAGTTTTGTGGTGCCGGGAATCGGGACGATCCAGGGCTCTTGCGCCAGAACCCACGCGAGGGCGATCTGGGCCGGCGTCACGTTCCTCTTTCGGGCAACGTCTTCGATTCGCTCCACCAGGGCGCGGTTCGCCTTGCAAGCCTCCGGTGTGAACCGAGGCACGGTGCCGCGGAAGTCGGTGCTGTCGAACGTGGTGCTCTCGTCGATCTTGCCGGTGAGGAAGCCCTTGCCGAGAGGGCTGAAAGGAACGAAACCGATGCCGAGTTGCTTGAGGGTTGGAAGGACCTCCGCTTCCGGCTCTCTCCACCACAGAGAGTATTCGCTTTGGAGGGCCGTGACGGGCTGAACCGCGTGCGCCCGCCGGATGGTCTGGACGCCTGCTTCCGAAAGGCCGAAGTGCTTGACCTTGCCCTCCTGGATGAGGTCCTTCACCGCTCCGGCGACGTCTTCAATCGGGACTGCGGGATCAACGCGGTGCTGATAGAGCAGGTCGATCACATCCGTCCGCAACCGCCGGAGCGAGGCCTCGGCGACCTCCTTGATATGTTCTGGTCTGCTATCCAGCCCGGCCATCTGCCGGGTTTGCGGGTCGATTTTGAATCCGAATTTTGTCGCGATCGCCACATACTCACGGAAAGGTGCGAGGGCCTCCCCGACAAGGTCTTCGTTGGTGAATGGGCCGTACACTTCCGCAGTGTCGAAGAACGTGACGCCGCGTTCCACGGCTCCCCGGATCACGGCGATCATGGCGTTCTTCTCTCCGGCCGGACCGTAACCAAAACTCATGCCCATGCAGCCCAGGCCAATCGCCGAGACTTCCAGGGTGCTCTTTCCGAGTCTGCGCTTCTGCATTCTTCTTATCCTTTGAGGCTTTGTCTCTGCTTCAAGATTAGGCCCGCAAGGCTTGCGGCCGTTAGCCTGAACCTGCCGACTTTTAGCCCATTCCTGTCGATGGCTAGCGAAAATGCTCGCCGGAGATGTACTCTGGGTTCAAAGGAGCCTGCGTGATGATCCCCAGTCCCGCCCGAAACTTCAGTCCGGAGCCAGACCGGCTGCAGGAGCTAAGGGAGGAACTGGCTCGTAGGATTGCGGCATGCGTTGGCTCGGAACAGAAGCGGATTACCGAAGTACCGGGTCTCTCAGTGCACCGGCGCACGGCGCCAAGCCCTCCCTGTTCAATGACCTATGAGCCGAGCCTGATCTTGACAGCGCAGGGGCGCAAGCGAGTGGAACTCGGGGGCAAAACCTTCACCTATGGTTCGTCCCACTACTTGCTGACGTCCGTCGCCCTCCCGGTCGTGGCCAGGGTCGTGGAAGCGAGCGCGCAGGCGCCTTGTCTTGCCCTGTCGTTGAAGCTACAAATGCCGGTCGTCAGGGAACTTCTCAGCCGGGAGGAGATTGCGGTTGCTCCAAATTTTCGGAAAGGCCCCGCTATGGCCGTCGGTGAGGTCACCGTGGAATTGCTTGACGCCTTCTGCCGGCTTATGCGCCTTTTGGACCAACCTCGGAATGTTACCTTCCTCCACGGCTTGATTGAACGCGAGATTGTCTTTCGGGTCCTGCAAGGGCCGGAGGGCGCTCGCCTTCGCGCCATTGCGACGTTAGGCGATCAGAGTCACCGTACGGCGAAAGCAATCGCCTGGATCAAGGAAAACTATGCAAAACCGCTCCATGTCGAGGAACTCGCGGAGATCGCCGGCATGGGTGTCTCTACGCTGCACCATCACTTCCGGGCTCTCACGGCGATGAGCCCACTCCAATATCAGAAGCAGATCCGGCTCCAGGAAGCGCGAGCGCGTATGTCGATACATGGTCTGGATGCCGGGAGCGCTGCCTTGGAGGTCGGCTACGAAAGCGCCAGCCAGTTCACCCGGGAGTACAAGCGCTATTTTGGCCAAACGCCGATGCGGGATACTCGCACTCTCCGTTCGACTGATACTGCGCAACTGGAGCCCCTCGGGGTTAGTTAACGCGGAGCCAGTCGCCTGGACGCGCAAGGCACTCACGCTCACGCAGTCCCGCCCCTGGCGGAGTGCCGTAATGCACTCATCGCGATCAGTCTGCCAGGGTTCTCGCCAAGCCTCATAGCCGCGCCGTCCGAAAGCGGCTAAGGCCCCAAGTCTGATGCCGGAGGCTTGGGGATCAGTCCCGCTAACCCGCATTTCTCACACACGCCGCATTGACCGCCTCGCGTGGCGCTGCGGAGTTATTTTGACGCAGCGAGGTCAAAAATCGGTATACACCCTTGCA
>Ga0326727_10021338_pt1 | contig 12706 bp, 5 predicted proteins | sample MB2enrmetagenome_FD_207643 | JGI IMG/M metagenome (GOLD analysis project Ga0326727, IMG submission 207643) | Lab enriched peat soil microbial communities from McLean, Ithaca, NY, United States - MB29MY | ecosystem: Environmental > Terrestrial > Soil > Wetlands > Peat | place: USA: New York...
TTGCGCGCTTTGGCGCCGAGGTGTTCCGGCCGTCGCCACGTCAATCCGATCTGATGATTATTGCCGGCCGCGTTTCCAACAAAATGGCGCCGATCATTCGCCAGCTCTACGAGCAGATGCCGGAACCGAAGTGGGTAATCTCGATGGGCGCGTGCGCGACCTCGGGCGGCGTGTTCAACAACTACGCGCTGGTGCAGAGCGTGAATCAGGTGATCCCGGTCGATATTTATGTTCCCGGATGCCCGCCGCGGCCCGAGCAACTCATCTACGCGATCACGCTGCTGCAGGAGAAGATCTGGAAAGAGCGCGGCAGCATGAAGAAGGCGCTGAATCTGGTGCCGGCGGCCGAGTAAAGCCGGCCTCTTCCGAGTCAATACAAAATCCCGGCGGTCATTTCCCGGCGGTCATTCAACGAGCGTTTACTGTCTCGACTTCGTCGCCAGTTCGCGCTCGGGCGGCGTCATCTGATTCCAGATGGCGTTCAAGTCCTTTTCCAGAATCTGATTGTTGGGGTCGGCCTGGAGCGCGAGCGCGAACCACTCGTAAGAGGTAGGCAGGTCGCGCGGTACGCAGTGGCCGGTCGCATACATGGTGCCGAATGTGCTGCGAGCCTTCGCGCTTTGTTTGGCCGAGGCGGACTTCAGGAACTTCATGGCCTGTTCGCAGTTTGCCGAGACGCCGTGGCCGTAAAGATAGGCTTCACCCTTACGGTAGTCGGCATCGCCGTTTCCTTCGGACGCGGGCATCTTGGCTGCAACAACGGAATCCGCTGCGGAGGAACGTTCAGCAGGCGTGGTTTTCGAACGTTTAGCAGTGACGCGCATGGCTGGGCTGGAAGGAGCTTCCGCTTTCGCGACGGTCTCGCTGCTTTTCGCCGGTGCGGTTGCAGACTTCGGCGGCTCAGCGTGCGTTTCCTCCGGAGCTGCCGGCGCAGGCTGCGACGCCTCTGTTGCGGATTGCGGCTCAGGATTTGCCGGTGCTGCTGCTGTGGGAGCTTGAGGCGAAGTTGTTGCTGGTGAAGAAGCGGGGGAAGGCTGATTCGAAGCTGTGGCGCCCGTCGAACTACCGGTCGCGCGGATATAACTGTAGTAAGACCAGCGCGCAGCCGCGCCCAGAGCCAGGAGAAGCGCCACGAGGGCTAGAATGCGGCGGCGGCGGGTGACGTGATCGTCCGGCTCAAGAACGGCTCGAGAGCTGCGAAAGGGATCATACACGTCATCGTCGATGGATCTAGCTGGGTTCGGCTCGTCCAAGCCGAGCAGGGAAGGCCCGGAAATCGCTGACATCGGTTCGTCTGATCGTGGGCGGATTTCAGGAAGTGGGGGAAGGGTTTGAGCTTGAGACCGGCGCTCTTCGGTGCTCTCGGGATTCGGCGTAGGCGCTGGCTTTCGAGCGCCCGATAAATCGGACGTGCGTGCAGCGGACTGACCTTGCAGCAGCGTACCGCACATGCCACAAAAGTGGTAAGCCTGTGGATTGTCTTCGCCGCAACTGGGGCAAAGCATGCCGAATTCCTCGCGTTGGTTTATTGTACAGCGGAACGCACCAGCCAGTTTGCGCGACCGCTTCGTATTAGAATTCTGCCGATCTCTTTCTTCTCCAGGACTCGATCATCTTCTATATGGCCCAATCGCCAGGAACTAAGCGGACAAACCCGGCAAGAAGCTTTAACGCCCGGCTCGAGCGCATGCGCTCGCGCCTGAACTGGACGATCATCCGCCTGCCTTTTGATGCGGCCAAAGTCTTTGGGGCGCGCGGGCAGATCAAAGTAAAAGGCACAATCAACGGTTTCGCGTTTCGTACGGCGTTGTTTCCCACAGGCGATGGCGGACACATTCTGCTGGTCAACAAGCGTATGCAGAAAGGCGGGCGCGTTGCGGTCGGCGGAAGCGCGCGGTTCGAAATTGGACTCGATAGCGAAAAGCGAGTGCTGGGAATACCGGGAAAGCTGGAGCGAATCCTGGCTCAGGATCGTGCTTTTCGCCGCTGGTACGACCAGCTGAATTCCTCTACGCGCAACGAGATCGCGAAGTGGGTGAATGAGCCAGCGAGCGCGGAGGCACGCGACCGGCGATCGGAACAGATTGCCGAGCGGCTGCTGGAGACGATGGAAGCGGAAAGGGAATTGCCTCCGCTGATTCAGCTCGCGCTGGCGCGCAATTCGCAGGCGCGAAAAGGATGGGAATCGATGTCGCTCGCGCGCCGACGTTCGCACTTGCTGGGAATTTTTTATTACAGAACTCCGGAAGGGCGCGCGAACCGGCTGGGCAAAATGCTGGAAGATGCAAGTGCGATCGCGCAGAGGAAACGCGCGAATCGAAGTTGAATATTTTGTTTACTGGATGGTCCCCCCCCCAGCAAGGCCGGTCTTTGAGAATAAAGGACTTGGTATAAGTTGGCTCGTAAAGTATTTTTAAAACTTAGACTTAGACTTAGTTACGATAAGTACTATTCGTTATATTGTGTTAGATCATATTTCGAGGAATTCTTGCGTAAAGTATTTATACTTCAATGAGTTGCCTGTAGTCTATTGATTACAAGCTATTTATCACGAGACTCGCCAGCGTGTGGCAGATCGAATCTTACTCCTGTCCTTTTGCCGCTTTGTAACTCATAAGTTAACAGTAGCGCTCGGCGAAAGTTAGGTCAAGAAGAAAAACGGCGGCCAAGCTCCTGGCTGGGAGATCAAGCTGCGTCGCGGAAGGGTGCCGGGGGGAAACGGGGCGACAAGGCAGTGAACGTTATGTCGCCCCAGTTTCCCACTCGCGCCATGGGCGCAGCCGCCTATTTGGTAACAGTGAAACGCTGCTTGCTGGTGGCGGTGCCGTTGGGAGTGGTGATGGTGATCTTGCCGCTGGTGGCGCCCGAGGGCACCTTCGCCACAATCACATTCGGCGCCTGCACGGAAAAGACTGTAGCGGGCACACCGTTGAAAGCGACTGCGGAAGCATTGGCGAATCCACCGCCGTTGATGAGAACTTGCGAACCAACCGCGCCATGCCCGGGACTCAAGGTGGTGACGGTGGGCAGGATATGCAGGGTCTGGAAGCTCGGGATCTGTTCTTCTCCGCCGGCCGAGTTGATGGCGGTGACGGTGACCTGCCCGTCTATTGCACCGGCTGGCACTTGTGCGGTGAGATAGGTCGGCGAGATTTGCTGAAATTGTGCCGGGGCCCCCGCAAACGTGACGGCTTCAACCTCTTCCAGATTGACGCCGTAGATCTGGACGGGCTGATCGAGAATGACGAAGTTGTTGCAGCAGAGAGTGACGGTGACCCAGGGATTGAAGGGTGTCAGACTGTAGGCGACGCCGCAACAGGTATCCTCGCCGCCGTTGTACGCCGTTCCATAGAGTACACCGCTCGGATGTTGCCACAGGGGTGTCTGCGGTAATCCGCCAGGAACCGCGCCTCCGTCGCCAGTAAAATCGAAGAGATTGATGAAAGACCATGCGCCGCCGCTTTCGGCCTTGAGTTCGAAGATGGTGCCTTCGCCGGTGGGCCCGCCGGATAATGCGGTTCCGTAGAAATTACCATCGCTCGCGCCAAGGAGAGCTGCTTCCGGCTGGGCGCCGTCGGCGTTATAACCATTGATATCCACCGCGCCGAAGTCGTACAGATCCGTGAGCACATTCGTTGATGTGTCGAGTTGGAAGATGTATCCGGTGCCGTTGGCGCCGCCGAGTCTCGCGACTCCATAGAGGACGGGTTGGCCGGTCGCGCCGTTGGGTTGCGCCAGCCCGCCGATGGGGCAGTCGGCGCTGCTGAAGGTGTAGAAGGTATTGATGACGCCTGTGAGTGACATGGTGAAGACTGTGTTGCCCGCAGGGACAAACTCGGAACATGAAGTGCCATAGAGGTTTCCATCCGACGCCTCGTACAACGGACCGGAAGACCCCTCGCTCGTGCTGCCAGAGAACGGCTTGTAAGCGCCCGAAGTGGCGTTGATCCTGTACGGTTTTCCGAATCTGGTGACGCCATAGAGGTTGCCATCTTTCCCGACGACCGGGGCAAATAAGAAGCTGTCGCCGCCGGGTTTCGTAAGGGCGTGCAAGACCTGCATGGTTCCGCCGGACGGGTTGTAGCGAAACACTGTGGAGTCGCTGGACGTCGCCCCGTAGAAGTAGCCGTTGGCCTGGGTAAGCCCGGATACCGGCCCACACTGTCGCGGATTGCCGGAGCCATTGAAGGCGAAGACGTCGTTGTAAACCGAAGTGGAAACGCCAAAGATGGTTCCGCAGTCGTTCGCACCGCCGAGCTGGCTGGTCCCGTAAAGATTGCCATCGCTCCACAGCGTGAGAGGGCTGGCGTCGATCGGCTGGTATCCGGCCGGGGACGCAAAGTCATGAATGTCGGCGTAAACGAACTGTGCATGGGCGGGTGCTGCGGCCAACGTGAGCAGCAGAGCGCAGGCCGAGGCTGGGGTGCAGAGAATGATGAGTTTCTTGATCCAATTGGCGAAGGACAGGGAGAAAGTCATGAACGTAGCTCCTTTGGGACAATGCCGATGGAATGGTGCCGATCTCTCAGAGAGCCGGGAAACCCCAGAAAATTGCAGGCATTGTCCCACCAAGTCTCTCTGCCGTCAATGTGAAAAATTTTCGGTGGGATTGCCCCTGATGGTATGAGACACCGGACCAGCACTTCCGAACTTCTGAGAGTTGGATCGGATCTTCCCTGAGCCGCTCCGCCGCGGGCGGTTCTACATAACCCGCCTCGTGATTATTGGATGATCGTCAGCTCAACATTGACCTCGCCCGAAAGCTTTCCAGATGCACCTGTGATGGTCACCGTGTAGGTGCCGAGCGGGGCTGAGTTGGTGGCGGTAAAGGTCACGTCGCTGGTGGAAGAAGTCGGGTTGGGACGGAAGGTGATGTACATGCCTGCCGGCAGTCCGGTGGAATCGAGAGTGACCTGTCCAGTGAAACCGCCTGTGGGCACAACGGTGACGGTAGAGGTGCCGGCGCTGTCCAGAGATATGGTTGCGCTGGTCGGAGAAGCGGTGAGGGTGAAGCCGGGCACGGGAATCTTGATGGTCAGAGTGGTGGCAGCGGTCAAAGTGCCGGAGGTGCCGGTGATGGTGATGGTCGCGGTTCCGGTCTTGGCGGTTTTGCTGGCGGTCAAAGTTAGAGTGCTGGTAGAAGTTGCCGGGTCCGGGGTGAAGGCCGCGGTCACGCCGTTGGGCAAGCCGGATGCGGTGAGGGCGACGCTGCTATTGAAGCCGTTGACGGGAGTGATGGTGAGGGCGCTCGTAACCTGGCCGCCTACAAATAAGCTCAACGTGTTGGGACTCGTTGAAAGCTTGAAGCTCGGCGGCGCGGCGATAGTAAGGCTGAGGGTGGTGGTTTCGGTCAGAGTGCCTGCGGTGCCAGTGACGGTTATGGTGGCGTTGCCGGTGGTGGCGGTTGCGCTGGCCGTCAGGGTCAAAGTGCTGGTGGAGGTTGCGGCGTTCGGGTTGAAGGCCGCCGTCACGCCGGCGGGCAAGCCGGAGGCGGATAGACTCACACTGCTGTTGAAGCCGCTTCCTGCCGAGATGGTGATCGTGCTTGTGCCATGGCTGCCTTGAAACACGGTCAACGAACTCGGGCTTGCGGAAAGAGTGAAACCGGCTTGGGGAGAAACAGAAAGGCTGATGGTGGTGGTCGCGGTCAGGCTGCCTGAAGTGCCAGTGACGGTGACTGTGGCCGTGCCGGTGGCGGCAGTCGTACTGGCCGTCAGCGTCAGGGTACTGGAGGAGGTGGCCGGATTCGGGGTGAAGGTCGCGGTCACGCCGCTGGGTAAGCCAGAGGCTGCAAGGCTGACACTGCTATTGAAACCGTTGGCAGGCGTGATCGTGATGGTGCTGCTCACCTGGCTGCCTTGAGCCACACTCAGCGTGGCTGGATTGGCGGAAAGTGTGAAGGTGGGCGGCGGGGCAACGGTAAGACTTATGGTAGTCGTCTGGGTCAGACTGCCCGACGTGCCAGTGATGGTGACTGTGGCTGTGCCGGTTGCGGCAGTCGTGCTGGCCGTCAGCGTCAAGGTGCTGGTGGACGTGGCTGGATTCGGGCTGAAGGCTGCGGTCACGCCCGTGGGCAAGCCGGAAGCGGTCAGGCTGACACTGCCGGTGAATCCATTGGCCGGGGTGATGGTGACGGTGCTGCTGGATTGGCTGCCCTGAATCACTTTCAGAGTATTCGGATTGGCAGACAGCGTGAACGTGGGCGGCGGGGTAACGGTGAGGCTGATGGTAGTGGTCTCGGTCAGGCCGCCCGAGGTGCCAGTGACGGTGACGGTGGCTGTGCCCAGAGCGGCGGTGGAACTGGCCGTCAATGTCAAGGTGCTGGTGGAAGTGGCCGGGTTCGGGTTGAAGGCTGCCGTTACGCCATTGGGTAAGCCGGAAGCAGAAAGACTGACCTTGTCATCGAAGCCGTTGGCGGGAGTAATAGAGATGGCGCTGGTAACTTGGTTGGCTTGAACCAACGTCAACGTGCTTGGACTGGCGGAAAGGGTGAAGCCGGCTGGTGGGATCACGGTGAGGCTAATTGTCGTGGTCTCGCTGAGGGTACCGGAGGTGCCGGTGATCGTAACCGTCGCGTTGCCCGTAGCGGCGGTGGTGCTGGCCGTCAGGGTGAGAGTGCTGGTGGAAGCGGTCGGATTTGGGGTGAAGACTGCCGTTACGCCACTGGGCAAGCTGGAGGCGAGGAGGCCGACGGTGCTGTCAAAGCCGTTGAGGGGCGTGATTGTGATCGTGCTTGTGCCCTGGCTGCCCTGAACCACTTTCAATGAATTCGGACTGGCGGAAAGCGTGAAGGTCGGCGCGGCGGCAACCGTGAGAGCGATGGTTGTCGTTTTAGTAAGGCTGCCGGAAGTGCCGGTGATGGTCACCGTGCTCGTACCAGTAGAGGCCGTAGCGGTTGCGGTCAGGGTTAGAGTGCTGGTGGAAGTTGCGGGATTCGGGCTAAAGGCCGCGGTTACGCCGCTGGGCAAGCCTGAGGCAGTAAGGTTCACATTGCCGCTGAAACCGTTGGCGGGCGTGATGGTGATGGTGCTGGTACCCTGGCTGGCCTGAAGGATCTTCAACGTATTCGGACTGGCGGACAGCGCGAACGTGGGCGGCGCAGTAACGGTAAGGCTCAGGTTGACCGTTTCCGTAAGACTGCCCGAGGTGCCCGTGACCGTGAGCACGTAGGTTCCGGCAGTGGCATTGTCGGTTGCCGTGAGAGTTAAGGTGCTGGCGGAGGTCGACGGGTTGGGGCTGAAGGCTGCCCGAACGCCGCTGGGCAGCGCGGAGGCCGAGAAGGAAACGCTGCCGCTGAAACCGTTCAAAGGAGTTATATCGATCGTGCTTGTAACTTGTGTGCCCTGGGACAAGGTCAATGTGGTTGGATTCGCCGACAAAGTGAAGGTCGGAGTTACAGGCCAGTTAGTAACAAGATTATATGCATTTACCGTGCCGATTCCGCTGGCGAAATCCCATCCGACGTCCGCACCGAAAGCCGGTTGATAGGCCGAGTCGGAAGTGGACAGGACTCCATAGGAGCCTGAGGGCAGGTAGCAATCGGCGGTTTCAATGCAGGGAACATCATTGTCGCCTTTGGTTACGTCGTAGAAAACGCACGAACTGGCAGCGGCATTGCCCAGGGTGGAATTGCAGGACTTGTCACCGGCGGTGCCGTATTCGGCACCAGCCAGGTTGTAATAAACGAAGCTGGGATTTCCCTGGCGAGCATTGGCTTTCTGGTTTACGAGTGCCTGAATACCGGCCATGATCGGCGCGGTAAAAGATGTGCCTCCTGCTAGCTGCCAATTCACCGGCGCTTCGGTACAGGGGGTGCCACCAGGCCCGGTAAAGCAGATGGGGTAAGAATGGAGCCAGACGCCGTCGGCGGCAAAGAGCGCGAGGTCGGGTAGGTCGCGCACAGTGTCATTCGGGTTTCCGAGCAGAGATTGGTAGGAGGGCTTGGGCCAGCCTGCGCAGGTTCCGCCCGCCAGTTGAGATTGGCTTGGCGCTCCGGTTGCGCATGCACTGGGGCCACCACTGGCTCCAATCGTATCGAGGTAGTTTGCCCCTTGGCTGCTATTGCAGAATCCGGACGTTCCATAGGTTTCGCTGAAGCCATTAAACTCAGCGAGAAGCTGGCTGGCGCAGGAATCATTCCACGGTATCTCGGGAATGTAAGACTTGGCGGATTCGAAAGTCTTGGAGTTGTTGCTGTTCCAGTAGGTGCTGTTAGTCCCGGCATAGGTGTCGCCGAAGTCAGTGCCGCCTACGGCCACGTCGTAGGGGCTGGAGGCGTAACCCGAGACTGCGATGCCGTAGTCGGCTTCTGCGTCAAATTGGTCGCACATCGCGGCGGCATGATCGCCTGAAGAAACGAATACGGAGACGCCTTCGGCAACTGCCTGTTGATAAGTCGAGTTAAAAGCTGCATTGGAAGCGGCGCCGTTGACGGCTTCGCATTCTCCATAGCTCAAACTGACGATTTCTGGCGGTGTGCCGGTCTGATTGAGCAGATTGGCAAGCGCGACCAGACCGCCAAAGCCGCTGGCGCTGTTTTGGCAGGAAGCCAAAACAATGGCGGCGCTGGGGGCCGCGGCGCTGGCATACTCGGCGTCGACAATGGCTTCGAGGTCGGCGCCGGAGATCGCCCCCGGGTCAGTGCAGTTGTTCGTGCCGCTGGGCGGGGCAGGATGAATCTGGGTGAACGACCCATCCGTGTATGAAGAGAGACCGAACACGGAGCGGAAAGAAGTCCAGTCAGCGGTCGTGTAGACATCGGTGTCCTCAAGGACCACCACGGTGCGACCCTGTCCTGAAATGCCGCTGCTGAAAAGTGGATTGAGATTGTAGATCGTTTCCAGATCACCCGGAACGACGAGGTAATGGGTTGTCCCATTATCCGCGACCGTGTATTGGGCGTGCGGCTGGTACATGGGACGGGGCCGGAAGTCGTGCAGAGACACGATTCCCTGGATTGCGGGCGCCAGAGCGGCCGGAATCTGCGGGTCGGTCATATTGGCAATGTGCTTGACGCCGCCTAATTCCAGACTGTGAATCTCGGTGTGGAAAGCCTGGCGCACCTGCCCGGCAGTGCCGGAAAAGTCGATGAGGATGGCGCTGGGATAATCGACGTTGATCTTGAACCCGTGCGAACGCAACCAATTCTTGATCGCCTCGCGGTCCTCTTGCGCCACGCCAAAGCGGATTCCAAATTCTGTCGCCGTGAGCCATTTATGAAAAGAGGGTGAGGAGGGATTGTGAAGATCGTCGATAAGCTTTTCCAGATCGCGCTCACGCTGCGGAGAACGCTTCAGGAGCAGGAAAAGGTGTTCGATGGGAAGACTGTCAGGAACGCGGCCGCGATCATACCTTGGCTTTGCTTCAGGACGGGTGTTGCCTTCCAGGGTGGTGAGCTTGCTTTCGTCTACGGCCTGCGTGATAAGAAGAGGAGCGACGTTTTCCTCGGCGCGCGCCTGGAAAGGAAGCAGGGAACAAAAGGCAAGAGCAACGAGCGTGAGCCAGTTGAATAGTCTGTTGCTGCAGGCCAAGCGAAATTGCCGACTGAAAAGGCCGGCGCACAATGTTTTCCGAAAGGGCATTCCCCACGCGAACCGGTGTCTTTGCATGCTTGCCTCGAAAAGCCGAGCCGTACCAGAGGACCAGCCCGGGCCAAGGAAGCTGTTTCGGCCCGACGCTGGTGTTGAGTCGACTTTTCTTCCTTTGTTGTGGCATCGCCGAAAATACGGCGAAGATTGGCCCTAGGCCTACCCCGGGGCATAGGTTTCCTGAGCAGGGGGAGATACTCTTGAAACCTTTCCATGCTAGGAAGCGCAGGCATAGGCTGTCAATTCTCTAGACGAAGTGATTCTTTTGGAGGGTATGGCGGGGCGACTGTCCCGGCGACGCCGGATTGACTTGGAACTTCTGGAATCAGCTGAGAGGTTGCGGTGTAAAAGATTGGTAATAAAGGCACATATTTTGTCTCCGGCGGATTCGCATTCCTGAATTTCCCGGGTTGAGAACGGCTCTGAAGGGAGGCGTGGTTGGGCCATTATGTCGGGCGCTGGGCCGGCCACGTTTTTGCCGGGACGGCGCTGATGGCAACGGCAACGGCGAAAATCGCCAACGGCCAAGTTCTTGTTGGCCCGTGGCAAGACTGATTCCCGCCGTTCGAAATCACACGGTCATACGCCGCGTGTCACATCGCTTTCCGCGCAAGTAGGTGAACAATGTCAGGAGAAGGCATGGTCAGCTGCGCCAGCGCCACATTTTCGTTTTCTCCACGCCCTGAAAAAAGGGCTAGTGTGCGGGCGGAGAGCGCACCTATGCATTCGCAGGAAAATACACAGGAAACAACATGAGGAGGCACTATGGCGGTTACCAAACAGCAGGCCCTCGATTATCACCTTGGAGCCCGCCCGGGAAAGATTGAAGTTTCTCCTACCAAACCTTGCCGGACGCAGCGCGACCTGAGCCTGGCCTATACGCCGGGCGTTGCGGAGCCTTGCCTGGAGATTCAAAAAAATCCACAAGACGCTTTCAAGTACACAGCGAAGGGCAACCTGGTGGCGGTGATCAGCAATGGAACCGCGGTGCTGGGACTGGGCGACATTGGCGCCCTCGCGGGCAAGCCAGTGATGGAGGGCAAGGGAGTCCTGTTCAAACGGTTTGCCGACGTCGATGTGTTCGATATCGAGATCGACAGCCACAATCCTGATGAAATCATCAAAGTATGCCAGCTTCTCGAACCAACCTTTGGCGGCATCAATCTGGAAGACATCAAAGCGCCGGAGTGCTTTTACATCGAAGAAACGCTGAAGAAAACGATGAAAATTCCGGTCTTCCACGACGACCAGCATGGCACGGCCATCATCTCGGGGGCGGCTCTGCTGAACGCGCTCGAAGTGGTGGGCAAGAAGCTCGACGAAGTGCACGTGGTGTTCAATGGCGCGGGCGCGTCCGGGATTGCATGCGCGGAGCACTATGTGTGCCTGGGCGTGAAGCGGGAGAACATCACGCTTTGCGATACCAAGGGCGTGGTCTACAAAGGCCGCACCGAAGGCATGAACCCTTACAAGGAGCGTTTCGCTCGGGAGACGCCGTGGCGCAAGCTAGCCGATGCCGTGAAGGGCGCGGACGTGTTGGTCGGTTGTTCCGTGAAAGGCGCCTTCACGCAGGACATGGTGCGCTCGATGGCGGAGCGGCCGATTGTCTTTGCCATGGCGAACCCCGATCCCGAAATCAGCTACGAAGACGCCAAGGCCTGCCGCAGTGACTTAATTATCGCCACCGGGCGGTCCGACTATCCGAACCAGGTCAACAACGTTCTGGGCTTCCCGTTCATCTTCCGCGGCGCGCTCGACGTACACGCGACGGCGATCAACCAGGAGATGAAAATGGCGGCCACGCGCGCGCTGGCGAATCTGGCGAAGGAAGACGTACCCGATTCCGTGTGCCGCGCCTACGGCGTGGAGAGGCTGAAGTTCGGGCCGGACTACCTCATCCCGAAGCCCTTTGACCCGCGGGTATTGCTGTGGGAAGCGACCGCAGTGGCGGAGGCGGCCATGCGCACGGGTGTGGCGCGCACGCCGATTCCGCTCGAACAGTATCGCGACCAACTCGAGGCGCGGCTGGGCAAGGCGCACGAGATCGCGCACATGATGGTGCAGAAAGCGCAGGCTAAACCGAAATCGGTGGTATTCCCGGAAGGCGAGCACGAGAAGATTCTGCGGGCGGCACACATGCTGCTCGAAGAAAAAATAGCAAATCCGATTCTGCTCGGGCATCCGGATGTAATTACGAATGCCGCCCGGGACCTGGGTCTGGACCTCACGGGAATCAAGATCGTGGATCCAACTGCGTCTCCGCTGCGGGAGCCGTTCATCAAGGAGCTGTATCGGCTGCGACAACGCCGCGGGGTCAACCTGAGCGAGGCTCGCATCATGATGAAGGAACCGAACGTGTTTGGCTCCATGATGGTGCACATGGGCGAAGCCGACGCGCTCGTGGCCGGCGTCAGCCAGCACTTCCCGGATACGATCCGGCCAGCGCTGCAAATCATCGGGACCCGCGAAGGCTTGCGCCGGGTTTCGGGGTGCTATCTGATGATTACGCGCTCCGGCAAACTGTATTTGCTGGCCGATCCGAGCGTGAACATCGAACCTACGGCGGAAGACCTGGTCGAGATCGCGCTCTGCGCGGCCCAGACCGCACGGCGCTTCGATTTAACGCCGCGGGTGGCGATGCTCTCGTTCTCGACGTTCGGAAGCACGTTGCATCCACAGTCGTTGAAGGTGCGCAAAGCGGTGGAACTGCTGCACAAAGCGGACCCAACGCTGATCGTTGATGGCGAGCTGATGGCCGACGTTGCCGTGTCGCCCGAAATGCTGGAGAAGAACTATCCCTTCAGCACGCTCAAGGGCGGCGCCAACGTTCTCATCTTCCCCGATCTCGCTTCCGCAAACATCACGTACAAACTGCTCTCGAAGCTGGGTGGAGGAAGCACGCTCGGACCGATCCTGATGGGCATGAGCAAGCCGGTGCACGTCCTGCCGCGCGATGTGGAGGTCGAGGAAATCGTCAACGTTACTGCCATCGCGGTGGTGGATGCGCAGGAAAACGAAATTGTTTCCTGGCCAGCCCGCCCGAAACGGATGGAACTGGTCGGCGAGTGAAGAAGTCGACAACTAACATGGAGGGCACGGCTGCGGCTGTGCCCTTTTTT
>Ga0326727_10021340_pt1 | contig 12703 bp, 14 predicted proteins | sample MB2enrmetagenome_FD_207643 | JGI IMG/M metagenome (GOLD analysis project Ga0326727, IMG submission 207643) | Lab enriched peat soil microbial communities from McLean, Ithaca, NY, United States - MB29MY | ecosystem: Environmental > Terrestrial > Soil > Wetlands > Peat | place: USA: New York...
AGTGAAAGCGAATGCCTCTGGAAGAAGATGATTGGAAAGCCGTGTGCGGGAAAACTGCATGCACGGTTTGATGAGGGGGAGCTGGAGATAGAACCATGTGGCGACTACGCCAGCTCTCTACTCTACTATGCCGTGTAAAACGTATGACTTGACGGTTAAAGTCCGACCGTGGGAGTTCGGTAGTTCGCCCACGTAGCTGGAGGGAGGTGTTAAGGGTAACCTGAAGCATTAAGTTTCCTGACAAAGGCTCCGTAAGGGAGTCGAGCAAACCTGCGGGTCGCAGCGCGAGCGAACCCGGATGTAGCCTCGAAACACACGATGGAGTTGTCGACCCTCTCCTACTAAGGGGAAGACCGGAGCATCTATCCTGACGATAACTACCAAAACCGATAGATGGGCTCCCGGGGTAACAGGGGTGACACGCAGGGGCAGCCATACGAGAATGAACGCGGGAGACCCTTGTCGATGCTTTTCAGGAGGGCAACCGGTAGATATAAGGAAACGAAGTTTTACCGGGTCGGCAGGGGAGTCGGATTTGCCCATAATACCGTTTGTATCTCAAGGACAGCATAACCTTGAGAGAGGAAAGGGGCAATACTTTTATCACGTTTCAGAAGAAGTAAAGGAAAGGGGATTGCGGTAGTGCTGGAAACCCCAGAAAAGATCCGGGAACTTCAGAGGAAACTATACCGGAAGGCGAAGCAGGAAAAGGAGTACCGATTCTATCTTCTCTATGACAAGGTTTACAGGATGGACATCCTGAGCCATGCCTACAGACTTGTCAAAGCGAACAAGGGAGCGCCGGGAATAGACGGTGAAACCTTTAATAGCATCGAGGAGAGAGAAGGAGGAGCAGGAAAGTATCTTGAAGAGATTGCCGGGGCACTGAAGCGAAAAGACTACAAGCCACAGGCTGTCCGTAGGGTTTACATTCCTAAGGCAACCGGAGGCAAGAGGCCGCTGGGGATACCGGTGATCAAGGACAGGGTAGTGCAGATGGCAGTGAAGATGGTAATCGAGCCTATCTTCGAAGCCGACTTTCAGGACAACTCATACGGATTCAGACCTGAGCGGAGTGCCCATCAGGCGGTGGATGATGTAACAAAACACCTTGCTAAAGGCAAAACGGATGTAATCGATGCCGACATTTCCAAGTACTTCGATACCATTCCCCATGACAAACTGATGCAGGTGGTGGCCAAACGCATCGTGGATAAGCAGATACTGAAACTTATCAAGATGTGGCTCAAGGCGCCGATTGTAGAGGAACGTGAGGACGGCAAGAAAGAGTACAAAGGGAACGACAAGGGAACACCGCAGGGAGGGGTAATATCTCCACTGCTTGCCAATATCTACCTGAACATACTTGACACGCTGTGGGTGATCAAGAAAGTGCAGGAGAAACTGGGAGCAAGGCTGGTTAGGTATGCCGATGATAGCGTCATCCTATGCAGAGGCAACGCCGACCGGATACTGAAGGGGGTAAGTCTGGTTCTCGAAGAACTTGGCCTCACGCTGAACGAGGAGAAGACTCGCATTGTGGATGCACGCCGGGAGAGTTTTAACTTTCTTGGATTCACCATAGGTATAAAGCGAGGAAGGAGAACCGGAAGAACATACCCTCACACAGAACCGTCCAAGAAGGCACTGAAACATATACGAGCGGAAATCAAGCAATTGACGACCGAGCGGTACAGTGCAACACCGACGGAAGTTGTGATACGGAGAGTTAATGAAGTCGCCAGAGGATGGGTAAGCTACTTTCGATACGGCAATTGTACGAAAGCCATGTCGGCTTTGAGATATTACCTGGGCTACAGAATGCGGATCTACCTATGCCGGAAACACCACTACCATAGTCTTGGGTATAAGGCATATCCGAACAGGTACTATTACGATTCGTTAGGTCTGTACGAAGTTCCAACCAAGGCTCCGTGGGCTCAAAACGTGAAAGCAACCGGATGAAGATAATCGGTAAGCCGTATTCGGGAAAACCGAACGTACGGAATTGACGAGGGGGAGCTGGAGATAGAGCACATACAGCTACTACGCCAGCTCTCTACTCTACTATTGTCAGCAACCCGAGCATCCTTATTTTTTTTGCTCATCATTGTACATTACTGGTTGAAGCCGCCACACAATCCCATCTGACTCAGATCTAAGATAGCTATCCTCTCTCAAGTTCAGTATAGAAATACTCTCACAACGTCTTTACCGCTTCGTCGGTTTTGCTTTCACATCAGAGCCTTCTTTATTCAGCATAGCCCGGATAGCTTCCTCTAGCAGCTCCGACAATGTCACTTCTTTTTCCACGGCAAGTATTCTAAGCGCTTTCATGACATCCGGCTGGACCCTTACCGAATAAGTCTTACGTTCCCCCATAATATCCCCCTCCTCATGGAACTTCTAATCATTTATCATATTACTTTATGTAAAACAACAAATAATGCTTGACAAATCCTATAGTAACAATTATATATAGTAATAATTAAGAAAGGAGAACATGGCATGACAGACAAGACGCTACAGGAGGCGCAGAGATGACTTAAGGCAATTTAAAAAAGAGCGCATGAAATGCCCTTACGGGTGCCGGGGATATCAGATGCCTCGGCTATACGGAGATTATAAGAAGCCCCGGGCTGATAATTAGAGCCGGGGGATAAATTACACAGGAGAGCTTATGAGATATGACAATTTAACATGTGCAACCGGCTGCCAGGGTCTTTTGGCATCCGTGATACTGCACATTATAAAAAGAAAGGACAATACGTTATGAGACAGATAATCCTATCTGATTACGTAACAGATGTATTGGAGCAAAGGCATAGAGAGAGGGAATCACGCTATGCCGTTAAGTTGGAGAATTATAACAATGAGTTAAAGAGAAGACAGGACAGGACAGACGAGAGCAGGAAGCTTCTGACTGAAGCATGGAAAGGATGGAAATTGCTGCAGCTGATTAAATGCCTCTTCGCCTATCTTGACTGCCGGACATTGCCAAGGCCACGGAAGCCTTTCCCGGAGGGACCTGATGAAATAGACCGCAGATATGCAAGCGGCAGGGAGGGTGAGCGACGAGTCGATGAGTACCTCCGGACGAGGCTCAGTGATGAATGGATACTGCTCTGCGGATACAGGAATGGCAAAGGGGAGACCGATAGGGTTCTTGTCGGTCCCGGGGGGATTTTCTCCATGGAAATAAAGAACATTAATGGCTACGTATCCTGTAAGGGTGATTCCTGGACCAGGGACATATGCGACGCATATGGCAGACGCGTTAAATTGAACGTCAGTATCGTCGACGGCAACGGGAATGGAAGACAGCGGAGCCCCAGCAGTCAATTGAATGAGCCGACAGACATTCTGGAAAGACATCTGAAGCGCACGTTGCCTGACTGCAGGATATGCCGAATAGTCATCCTCACGCACGAACGTTCACGCATCGCCAAATTAGATGATCTCAAGCTGGATGAGGTTACCCTCCTGAGCGAATGGAACCTCGAAGCCACCTTCGAGAAGAGCCCGTGCAGACTGACGAAAACCGAGGTTGAAAGAATAGTGCAGAAAATAGAGTCACACCACCACTACATGGACAGGATGATGAGCAGCCCAGATGAAGGAGACAAAGAAACCGCCTGAAGATAAATAGTCCGATGGTTGCCGCATCCCTCACGGGGGATGCGGCACTATTCAGGAAACGAGGGTCATTGGTAGACAGCTCCGAGAGATCATGGACGGGCCAGATAAATCTGATACATCTTATCGCTGCGGGGAAGATAAAGGCCTCATTAACGCGGGTTGACATTTCATCGCGTATTGTCAACATCAGGCATCCGGATTACCTGCTAGAAGGCAGGAAAAGGGCTAAAACCCCCTTCTCGTTCTCAAAGAATATTAACATTAAACAATGAATAAGGTATATAAATTAAACTGAGAAACAGGATAGTGTTCTAATTTGAATAATGCATAAGCAAATATGGAAAAAATGAATATACCCGTTGATAAAAGGATCGGGGATTTAATAACCGCACTTAGTTTATTTCCTAAGCTGCAAACAATTGAGAGTTGCCAAGGAAATAATGATGTGTCTGCATGAATTAATTTTTACTATGGGGATTATTGGAAACACCTTTGGAACTTGCACACTTCGCACTACGATATTTTGGCCCAAGAATAGCCCACAAAATTGATGATAGAGCGAATGTCATAATCAGAGTTGCAGAGAATGGTCAAATATACGGGGAATTGAGTTTGAAACAGGATGCAATTTCAGTAGTCACAAAGGCCGTCAGGGAATTATATAGAGAATACAATGTCTGATTATCTTCCATATGTGCGTGTATTTTTATGGCAGGTTACACACATCGCCAAAAGGTTTCCCAAGTTGTCGGATCCTTCTGCTGATCTATGGTGTGCTTCCCATCCTGATGTTAATTGGGTAGTGCATCTTCCCCTATGACCGCATACAGTCATGGTGCATTCACACCGACCCCCCGCTCTTTCGCGTAGTTTTTTCCTTGTTTCTTCAGATACGGCCATTTCTAAACCTCCTTTTGTTCATTGATTATCCTTGGGCCGCTTAAATTATTTGCACAATGCGGGGATTAATGCAATATTTGAGTATAGGCCATTGAAACATTTTGATTTTATCTCCATAATGAAATTATCACTACATCTTGAAGAAAATATATTGACGGATACAATATCTTGTGTTATCCATAAGCGCAGAGACTATTTTGGAGTCGTATTTAATGGTTCTCGATCTCCTACCAGAATATGTCCGTTTCAACTACGAAGTCCATGAATGGAAACACGCCTGCGCTATTCTTAAAAGCGATTTTTCAGAAGAATGGGACGATCTCACGGATATTTTAATCAATTTCAAACTTAAAAAGAGCGACATTTTAGCAAAAGGCGGAGGGCTTTCCTTAGTTTCGCAAAGATTCAATAAGGCATTCGAAAACAGGGGATGGTTGGAAAAATCTTTTGATACGACCATAGTAGTCGATGAAAACGAAATGGCCAGCCCGACCCACAAAGTTGACTGCGTTAAAAATCGTGTAGCCTTGGAAATTGAATGGAGCAATAAAGACCCGTTTTACGACAGAGATTTAAACAATTTTCGCTTACTATTCGATTTAAGAGCGATCAGCGTGGGGATAATAATTACAAAAGCGGACGATTTAAGCGAGACGTTCAAAGAGCTTGGTGAATGGTCAAAATATGGTTGGTCAAGCACTTGGATGAAAAAGCTTTTGCCCAGAATAGAGGGCGGCGGCGGGGGTGGTTGTCCAATTTTAGTTTTTGGTATTACGAAGAAGCTTTACAGAGAGGATGAATAATGAAAACAGCGGCCGAAGATTTGCTCTCTCAAGACTTCAGGCAGTTTGGAACTATTCTCGCCGATCCGCCGTGGCGGTTTACCAACCGCACCGGGAAAATGGCTCCGGAACATAAAAGACTTTGCCGCTACGAAACAATGTCTTTTCAGGAAATCTATGAGCTACCAGTGTCAAAGATAACCCTACCGGAAAGCCACCTTTATTTGTGGGTACCCAATGCCCTTATTTTGCAAGGCCTAGAAACAATGCAACGCTGGGGGTTTACCTATAAAACTAATATTGTTTGGCACAAGAAGAGGAAAGATGGCGGACCAGATGGCAGGGGCGTGGGATTTTATTTCAGAAACGTTACTGAGTTAGTTTTATTTGGTGTGAGGGGACGTTTAAGAACCTTACAACCAGGCCGTCGTCAGGTCAATTTTATCGCCACCAGAAAAAGGGAACATTCCCGAAAACCTGATGAACTTTATCCCATCATAGAGGCTTGCAGCCCAGGGCCTTATCTTGAACTCTTTGCCCGTCAAAAACGCAAAGGTTGGTCAGTGTGGGGTAACGAGGTAGAGGAACGCATAAACCAACAAGTACGGTTAGCAGTATCAAATTGTTGAGCATTTCAACCTTTATCCATTAATTCTACAATTTCTGCTGAACTACTAAACGGCGATATTATGCTATGCTTCATATTCCTCCCACAGATTCACCAGAAAAGGCCGTTAGCGCTTCCATTGTTCAGGATCACAAAACATGAAGAATCATATGATCGCTATGTCTGGAGAGGTGGTCTTATGAGATATTTGATAATAGCTTCATTATTCTTAGCGTTGTCGGGATGTACTGCAAGTATTAAGAATGTTGATATTAGCCAAGCAGAGCCGAATTGTGCAAGGCAATGTACGACTGCCTATTCATCGTGCGTATCACAAACCGCTATCGGCGTTCCCTATGCGTTGATGAGCGCCTGCAAGGACTCATTCGAGAAGTGTATTGAGACCTGTCCAAGCAAAAACAAATAGATCACCTAAAAATTCAAATTAGGACACTACCGAAACAGGAGCGACATTTATGAATGACCTTGTCCCCATATCAACTAAAAGGGCAATCGCTAGGGCAATCTCCCGCGAGGCCCCGAAATATTTCACGCACGAGGAAGCGAAGCGGATCATTTCCCCCAGTATAAAAGCCAAATCCTACAGGGCATGGTTCTTGTGCCTTTTCCTCTACTCTACCGGCATGAGAGTATCGGAAGCTCTGTCCGTAAGAGTGAGGGACTTCGACCCGGAGAACAGAATCATAACAGTAAAGACGCTGAAACGGAAAAAGGAAAAGACAAGAGCGATCCCTGTTTCAAAAGAATTCGCCGGTGAATTTACATTCTGGGCCAAGCAGAACAAGCTAAGGCCGTCTGACCATGTATTCGGCTACGGACGCGCCAACGCCCACAACCTGGTGCAAAGAGCATGCGGGTGGGCTGGGATCACAGATGACCGTGCGCATCCGCACACCTGGCGGCACACATATGCCGTCATCTGTCTCTCGCAGGGCGTTCCGATCACAGTGGTGAGGCGCTGGATGGGGCACCAGGACCTCATGAGCACCCTCATCTATACTGAAATCCTCGCCCAGGACTCAAAGCATTTTATTGACCAGGTGGAGTTTTAAGAACAGGATATTCTAAAATCTGATGAAAGGCATAAAGAAAGCGATGCAGATCCGAGATCACAGGGGATTCAATATAGAGGTTCGTAAAGCAGGGGAAGGATATATTGCGGAAATCTACCGGAAGGGCAAACTAGTCCACACCGTCGGCATCGATGAAGGTCAGGATGGCACGCTCCACAGCCCCGCGCTGGCGATCGAGGCAGCAAGAGAGTGGATAGACCGCACCTATCCTCCGGGGAAAATAAAGTACTTCGGAGAAGTATAATCCAAATATTTCACCTGCCGGCATCATCGCCGAGAAATTTCCAGTCTGAGGGGACACAGTTGTTATGCTTTCTTTTTCTTTAATTCGATCAGCATTCTTTCTGAAATTGTGCCGATAAATTCAATCGATGCTTTTGCTTCATCATGGCTTACATCTGACAACCACGGTCTTCCGTGCCCCGTACCCTGTTTATTTCTGAGTCTATTAATTGAACAAGCAAGTTCATACATCTTCCTTTCCATGTTTCTACTTGGATGTTCACCACTTTCTTCTTTGTCAGCAACTGTGGATAGACCTAGTGCTGTGAATGCTTGACCTAAAAGGGTTGGAAAATTTGCTGTAGTCGGATATTGCCCCCATAGCTCTTGCAAAACATGGGCAGCAACTGCCTCCATCAAGTCTTTACTTGTTCCAACAATTAAAGCAGCATCCTCTATACCTTTTTTAGCTCTCTCAATATAGATTTCAAGTGCTTTTGTTAGTGGTTTCCCACATAGATTATCAAGGGCGAGTGGTGCCAATGATCCATCGGCAGATAATGAAATCCCCATAGGCTTTAAGGTTTCTGTGAGGTTTGCTATTTCATTTTTTCCAACAAAATTAGGAGAGCTTTCGCGAAAGCCACCACATGCTTTCACTATTGAAATGAGACCCGCGGCAAAACTCTCTGCTGATTCAGGGCTATTTTCGATACTCCAAGTTAGTACTGCTCTAACCCTTTTAGCTTTACCTAGAGGAGTACCTTCCTTGTTTGGGTCTGCACGAGACAAGCCCGCCTTGTTTATCTGGAACTCAATTTCGGAATGACTTGGATCTCTTCGTTCCTTTTGTGCATCGTCAACTAAACGTGCCAAAGCATATATCACCGTGTCATTTAAAGGTACCTTATCCATAGACTAATTTCCTCATTTGAGCAGACCACAAGGCTAAGCTGCAGGTCGCCCCCTACATACACGCCTCATCTTCTCCTCTTTCAGGATAGCACCCATCAGCTTCGGCCACTTATTTGCCATCCATTTATACAGTTCTTTATTGCCCATCCTTCAATAGCACGAAAACCAAGATACTCACTGTAGTTTTCAGCAATATCCCAGACACTGAGTCCCGGCAAGTCAGGAAACCACATAGATTCAACGCGTATTTGAAACTGCCTTACCATTTCCTCTGGACTTATTGGATTACCATTCACATCTTTCCAATTCCACATATCAGGAGCAGGAACATCAACGCGAAGTGGCAGCCAGGAGCGCAAACTAACCGAAACATCCTCGGAAAACATAGACTCAACATGACTACTTGACCTGTGCCACAATACTGCACGTCTTATACAAGTGTGGAATTGATCGTTATTTATTTGCCCGGCTATCCCATATGCAATTTCACATAAGTATTCCGCAATTTGCTGTCTATTGGCTTTCGCCATCGTCCAGGCGATTTTATGATTCCTCCAAAGACGCTCAATTATCTTTTCTTGCGCAGGAAATGGATGTCGCAAATCAAAGTGAAAAGATGGATCAATATCTATCGCATAGTCCTCTGGATCAATGTTAGAAGGGATTGTTTCGGCGATCTCTCTGATTTCTTTAATAATATTAGGGTATTCCTTGCCCCATGCAACATAACGCATCAACATGTAATCAAGAAGAGTAAGTTTGTCGTATTCCTCGACCTCTTTCGTCGTGATTCGTAGTAATGGCAAGCCTGCATGCTTGCAGAGCATGTTCTTGATTGAATCGTTTTCAATTGTCCTTTCATTCGCAAAGTGATGTGCGCCGTCGAATTCTACAGCGAACACTGGCATGTTCTCTTTAGTCACGAGAAAGTCAAAATGTGCCCTTGTATAATAGTTAAATTCTCTTTGAGATAAATAGTCACTTGCATCCTTTGCTATAACGTCTCTTACTCCAACTTTTGGCAGTACTCGATATCCCTCGTTTGACAAATGTTTATGAAGGATGCTGTCTACATCCGATTCGCGTTTATGTAGTATAGGTATCTTACGCATCTTTGCTGACCAACTCATCAGCTCGTAACAAATTATCCACTCCTATCGAGATTGACTGTATTTTTTACAATCGGAACCAAACTGCTATCAAACAAATATTTCCTTGCCGAGTTCTGCCCAAAACGTACTTAAGACCGCGCCAAAATGCTTCAAATCATCAATGCTAAGCATCAGGGCGTCTTCATCTTTTGGAAAATCGCCAATTTCTAAGTCGCATAGCATGGCCAGTTTATAATAATATTTACTATTATTGTTCAATAAATCTGCAGCAGACCGCCCTGTACTGTGTTTGATGGTGTTCACAATAAGTCTCAAAAGATTTACCTCATGGAAGATTGATTCTTCCGCACCCCAAAATATCAGGAGTTTTTTTAACTTATCGTATTTGTAGCTTTGTATCCTTTGCTCTGTTAATTGCTGATTCCCTTCGGTTACAGGTTGATATAGCAACAGGCGTTTGCACAAGTCCTTAATATCTCGCTCCCATAGATGATATAAACCGGTCAAGACTGCTGAATATATTCCATCGCTGAGTAACATATATTCATCAGCCAAAGAAGCACTGAAATCCCTTGTATCTTCGTAGGCGCTATATCCCTCGAATCCCATTTCAATCAACTTTTCATAAAAACCATCTACTTCTTTATTATAATCTGTAGTGAAATCCATCCGCTCCAGCATATACACTGTTCTCTCTGCGAATGTATCACAGCGTTTTTTGTATAGTTTGATTATATTGTAATCGTTCATTATGCAACAATCGGGACTCACTCATCAGATCTAATCAGCATCCAGGAAAGAATGTGAATTGTCCCTCCATTTCTCCACCACATTTTAGCTTCTGGCAAATCTATGGTCTCTATTCATTGCCGGAAGTCCTCGGCATGACTACTACGAATCGTATCCCGTCTCCCCGCGAGAATAGCTACGATGTTCACTACAGAAGCGGTTGCTTCAGCGCACAAAGCAGCTGTACGGAAATCTGCCATTCGGTCATGTTGAAGAGCGAGAGCCAATTTGAGTGCTGCCTTAGCGTGGCCACGAATATCGTCGTTTGAATGACCGTTGACTTCCGTCGCAATAAAAGCATCAAGCATCCGTTTGGCGTCGGTGTTACTCGGCTTAACACCATCTAAGGATATATGAATATCATGTCTAAACACTTGTTGTCCTAGTGTGATCAGTACCTCGCGACAAATCAGACCAATTGCTTGAAAATGTTCCTCGTTCGACGCTTCTCGAAGACGATAGCGCACTTCAGCTATTTGCCGATCTACTTTTGCCCAACCTGTCGGTTCTTCAAAGACCTCAACTCTTGTGCCAATTTGCCGCGCACCAAAAATTGGACGTCCTGACAGTTGCTTTACTTCATAGAGTTCCCATCCATCGCGAGCCAATGCACGATTGAATACCTCAACCAACTCCTTAACAGCCTCAGCCTTTGTCCGAACCACGGGATGAACAACTTCGCAGAGAAAGCGCAAGAACATTTCATCAGGAGCCCGAAGAATCCTAAATCGATCATCGTAGAAAACCCAATCGTCGGACCAGTCAGTGTTTCTGCTGCGGTGTTGCCAAATGTCACCTGCCGCACTGCTGAAACGGCTATCATTTGATGGCAGTTTGTCAAGATCATACAATCTCGATAGAAACTCATCCTCCTGTAAACGACCCGACCACGAATAGCCAGAACTCGACAGCCAGTCGATGATCTCGCGCCGGGTAACTTCGCTAACCATTAGTTAACCTCAAAATATTCTATAGTTCGATTATGTAGCGAAACGGACAGGTCCTAATATGCTTGAAGAATGTGGTGGCACTGTCAGACTTCTGATTTATCAGTACCCAACCCTTCCATTAATGCTCCTTCTCTGAAAATTTCGCCATCCTTCCTAACTTCTTTGCTCGTCTCAGGAAACCAGAGGGCTTTGTTTTTTTGTATATACTGGGGGCTCAAGTGAAGGAGTACATTGTGGATGAAATATCCATAGGCCATTTTGTCTAAAACATATGAATGCCACTTTTCGTAAAGGCCATTACCGCCGGCAGGCGACGTATGCCAATAACGCACAAATCGAGAATCACCAAGACAAAGAAGATCTATGACCTGTCTTCTATCCCTCGCCTCTTCTCTAAGAACTTGCAAAACTCTCCGGTTGTTATGAATGTCTGTATCATAGGAAAAGATCGCCAGAAATGCATGTCGCCTTGAAATCATCTCTCCTATTGGCTTGATTGTTTGAATTGCATTTCTCAAACTGCGCATATTTATTTTTGTTTTCACTTCAATAACTCCTCTTACAGCGCTTGGCTGGATAAAAACGAGATCGCTGTCTCGAAAAAGCACTGGTGATTCAGATGAGTAGAGGATAATGTCGATTTGAGGTGACGCACTTTCTTGAGTAAGAATGAAGCCTCTCCCCACTTGAATATCTTGGGGGACATTTCTTGCGAGAAAGGAACGCAGAACACTTTCCTTCCATTCGCCATCGGTCAACCAGTGCCGGTTTTCAATAAAGTCCCGCACACGGTCTTTCAATGCTGCTAACTCAAGATTCAACGATTTGAAATATTTCTCGACATTCATGTTTTTTGTCGATCCGCTATTTCTATTAGTCTACTGAGTACGAAGTGGTAAACGAAGCACCCTTTCGAAAAAACCAAACAGCTTTAGATTGCCTTGTAAAGCTTTTATTTGACCTTAAGATCACGTTTCGCCTCTTTCTTAAGTTTTTCCAAGCATTCGCTGACCGCTGCAAGATCTCCGTCTATCCATTCAAATATGTTGTCAGACTTCTGTGCCTCAATCTTCTTCTTCTCATACTCATCAAGAATAGTACCAGCTTCTATGCTCAATTGAAAGGAAGCCAAGTCCCTTAATTTTGCAAGGTCTCGAGAAAATCTTTTCCAATCTTTCGTAAGTTCATCTCTTTTTTCATCTGTTAGATGATTAGGATCAAGTTGACCTTCGTAATATTCAGCAGCATAGTTTTTTAGATGATGTAGTGCTTCGAGGAGACTTGAATATGCCTCTTGCTTCTTTTCCCACCATTTTTCTTCGTGAAACCGACGGATAGCGAGACGTACTGTCAAAATAGACGTGAAGATAGCCACAACTACGCTTGGCACAATAGTCTTAAGTGCTTCAATCGCCCAGTCTGGCATGATTACTTAATAAACCTAATATCCTTTTATTGGTTGCCTAAAGGTATCTGACGATACCTCAAACACCTCTAAGTCTCTAAAGCATTACAACATGGAATCTACACCTTCCTATGGGACATGTCAAATGTGAACCCCCGGGAGGTAATGTATCATATCTTGTGTCATTAAAAGGAAAGGGGTACGACCATCATAGATTTCCACATCATAATCAGGAGGTACCCCATGTCCCAAAACTACATTCAGAGTTTGCCACAAGCGTTTGAAGTA
>Ga0326727_10021341_pt1 | contig 12703 bp, 10 predicted proteins | sample MB2enrmetagenome_FD_207643 | JGI IMG/M metagenome (GOLD analysis project Ga0326727, IMG submission 207643) | Lab enriched peat soil microbial communities from McLean, Ithaca, NY, United States - MB29MY | ecosystem: Environmental > Terrestrial > Soil > Wetlands > Peat | place: USA: New York...
GATACCCAGAAGGTGGCACGCCTGGTCGTCAAAATAGCGCCTGTCCTGAGCGAGGTCCCAGTGCCACACCCCCATGGAGGCCGACTGCAGCGCGAGATCGAGACGCGCCTTGCTCTCCCGGAGCGCCTCCTCCATCCCCTTGCGCGCGGTGATGTCCTGATTCACCCCAACGACCTTGAGGGCACGTCTTTCCGGGTCCGTGACGACCCTGTTTCGAGTGAGGATACGTATCTCCTCGCCGTCCCGGCAGACGCCCCTATGTTCATACTGCGTGAAGACTCCGGAGTGAGGACGGGCCATGTTCTCGTCAATCTGTCGGCTCAATGCCTCCAGATCGTCGGGGTGGACGAACCGTCTCAAGTACTCCTCCCGTGGCATGCGGTAGCCGCCCTCTTGTTCGGCGGTGGTGCCATAGAGTTCATAGAAGCCATCGTTGAAGACGAATTGACCCGTTGTCTCGTCGTATTCCCAATAGGCTATCCTTGCCAGGTCCGCTGCCTCCGCGAGCTGGACCCGGCTCGTGCGCAGCTTCTCCTCCGCTTCCTTCCGCTCCGTGATGTCTCGGACGACCGCGGCAATCATTTGCTTGCCATCTGCCCCCGCAAAGACGTTGGTTGATATCTCGACCGGGAAGGTCGAGCCGTCAGAACGCCGGGCAGTGAGCTCTCCCTGCCACTTCCCCGTCTTCGCCCGCTCCGTGACCGCGGCCCGCAGTCTTTCGTCGTCCACCGCAACACCGGTCCTTCCTGCGCGGAGGACCTCCTCCTCCGTCATCCGAAGCGTCTCACAGACCGCTTTGTTGGCAGCCAGGATGGTGCCGTCCACTCGAATGAGCATAATACCGTCGAGGCTGCTCTGAAAAACGGAATGGTACCGTTCCTCGCTCTCTTTGAGGGAAGCCTCGGCTCGCCTGCGCTCCGTGATGTCTTCGACGAACCCCTCGAAAATCAGCTCTCCCTTGCCGTCGCACACGGTCCAGGCGTGAAGGTTGCCGACAAAGGCGCTGCCATCCTTGCGTTTGTAGAGATTCTCCACGCATACCGGCTGATGCGCCTCTTCAATCGTGCGGACAATCGACGGACGGTGGGAGGGATCGGCGTAGAGGCATGCTACGTCTGATACGGCAGCCATAAGCTCGTCAGGAGATGAGTAGCCGAACATACGGGCGTACGCCGGATTGACGGTGATGATCTTTCCCGTGGGAGTAGTCTGAAATACCCCGAGAACAGCATCGTCGAAGAGCCGTCGGTATTTTTCTTCGGAGGCTCTCAGTGCCTCCTCCGCCTTCTTGCGCTCGGTGATGTCATGTACCGTCCCGCGCATCAGGATGGGTCTGCCGTCCTCAGTCCGGATGACCTGGGCGAGGGCGTGAATGGTTTTCTCTGCTTGGTCGGGGTGGACGATTCGATACTCAAGGTCGTACTCTTTGGTTCCGTTCACCGCATCACGGAGCGCCTGATCCACTCCGGCACGGTCTTCGGGATGGATCATGTCCAGGAAACTCTGTCGATGTTCTCCCAGCGTGCCGGAAACCAAACCGAAAATTCGGAACGTTTCGGGAGACCAGTGCGCGGTGTTTCTCACCGTATCCCATTCCCAGGACCCTATATGGGCTATGCTTTGTGCCGCTGCAAGGCTTGACTCGCTTCTGTGCAGCGCCTCCTCGGCCTGCTTGCGCTCCGTGATGTCGATTCCCGTGCCGATGATATGGTGTACCTCGCCTGCCCCATTGGCCAGCGCGGTGTTCGACCAGGCGATGAGCCGCCGCGAACCGTCTTTTGCGAGCCAGTGGCTCTCGTGGGCATTCGGGAAGTTCCCGGTTTTGAGCGTCTCCCACGCCTCCCTGACTCCCGGCAGCTCCTCCGAAGGGACCAGGAACTCCCAGACCCGACCCAGCACCTCCGTGGCCGAATAGCCGGTTATCTTCTCGCAGGCCCGGTTGAAGCGGACGATGCGCCCCTGTCTGTCCAGGACGACCACGACGGCTCCGGCCGTATCCAGCACGGCGGAGGCCAAATCGCGCTCCCGGCGCAACGCCTCTTCTGCCTGCTTGACGTCAATGACATCCGAACCTCCGGAGGTTCTCTCCATCTGTGTATCCTCACTAAAATCAGGAGTTCTTTTCACCTAAGGGGATCTTGCGTTTTGCGCACCCCAGACTTTAACATAGTGCGTTCGTGTACTCAAGTTGGGCCGTGGTGACCGGGCCGGAGGGCTCGCGTCGTTCAAACACGACGCATTGCCGGTTGTAATATTGAATTTATTTGGGCAACACGCGGATCCACGACTAAAGAAGAAAGTCAGCCAAGAGCGGGTCCTTTTAGCCCTGTCATGGCAAGGTAGCGCGACGGAAGTCTCTCGGCTGCCACCCGTGGGTCAGCGGGGCACCCGTGACCCCAACCGGACTGCGGGGTTAGGGCAGGGGTTCCACGGGCGGCAGCCGCGGCCAGCGGAGGGAGGCGTTACCACGGGTGCGGTCCGCCGTCCGTTATCCTCTTGAGCGCCTCGAGGACAATGCCCTTTACCGCCCTCATCTTGTAGGGAGCGGTCCTGCGTCCGGGGATGCTCCGGGCCACCGCGTCGGATGCGTATTCGGCGGCCTTCAGCCACGCTGCCTTGTCCGGCCCGCTCCGTGTCATGAGCGCTTCCGCTTCCGGAACCCTCACGGGCGACCGTCCCAGCGTGCCGAGGGCCATGCGTACGTCGTCGAGTCGCCCTTCGGCGCTTCGGACCGCAACCAGAGCCACGCTCAGGCGCGCGATGGCGAGGGCATTGCGCCTGCCCAGCTTCACGAACACGCCTCTTTGCCCGCCCTGTGTCACCCGGACCCGTATCTCGCGGATCAGCTCACCCGGCTTCAGCCCTTCGCCGTCGAGGAACCCGCAAACGGGAACGCTCCTCGACCCCGCTGCTCCCTCAAGATAAATCTCGGCCCCCTGCGCCGCGAGCGGCGGCAGAGAGTCCCCGGCCGGCGACTTTGTCGCCACGTTGCCGCCAATGGTCGCCAGGGACCGGATCTGAGGCGATCCGACCACGGCCGCAGCCTCGGCAAGGGCTGGCGCATAGAGCTTCACCTTTTCCGACGAGGAGAGGACGGAAAAGGTCAGCGCGGCGCCGATCCTCAGAAAGCCCTCCTCCACGGCCAGCACGCGCAGCTCCGGCAGACGGCTGACGTCGACCACCGCCTCCGGTGCTGCCTCGCCCCTCTTCATATGGAGGACCAGATCGGTTCCGCCGGCCAGCACGCGCGCGCCGGAACCGTAGACCCCCAGAAGATCGAGCGCCTCCCCGAGCGTCGCCGGCCTCATATAGTCAAACTCAACGGGCAACAGCATCAGCGGCTCTCTCCCTGCCCGGGGCCTTCCCCTCCATACGACGCTTTCCGCTCTGCACTCTGCACCAGTGCGGGTTTCCCCCACCCTATTCGTTGAAATACTTCCGCAGGTCCGTCGCCGCCACCACTTCCTCGGGCGGTTGTGCCCGCACCTGGTAGGCCTGGCCCGTGGGCTTCGTCGCATCGATCACCATTCCGGAGCCGCGTATCTCGTGCTCCAGCGAAGGGTCGAGCACCTGTCCCTGGATGCCTTTGAGGATGTTCACGTCGCGCTCCGCCTGCACCCTCGTGGCGACAGCCCACATCACCTGTTTCATGTTGCCGGGGTCGATGTCTTCGTCCACCACGATCACGTGCTTGATGAAGTTGCTCTGGCTGAAGGCCATCATGGCCGCCCGCATGGGTTCTCCTTCGGTTTTCTTCTGCATGCTGATGACCATGTTGAGGCACCCGGAGTCGGAATCGACCCAGCTTAAATCGACCACGTTCGGCAGCGTGCTCCTCAGGTTGGTGAAGATGTCCGCCTGGATGGGGTAATGAGCGCAGAGGTTGTCGCGGTGGCCGCCGAAGGTGGTCAGGATAATGCCGTCTTTGCGACCGGTCAGCGCCTTGACCTCGACAAGCCATGAAAGCCGCTGAGGCCCCGTGTAACCGGTGAATTCTCCGAAAGGACCTTCGATGCTCCGCCGGCCGGCCACGATCTCGCCTTCGAGGATGATCTCCGCATCGGCGGGCACGAGGAGCTCCCGCCCCAGCGTTTCCGAGTCCGTGACGCGGACCGGCTCGCCCATGATACCGCCCGCCACCCGGTATTCATCCTGATCCATCTTCGTGAGGCCGGCGCCCACAAGGAAGAGCGCGGGGTGATGGCCGAGAACGATGGCGATGGGCATGGATCGGCCCGTCTCCTCTCCCAGCATGAACTGGCTCCAGAGATGCCTCGGGGACATCCAGAGGCCCAGGTGGTTCTTGTCGATGAGCATGCAACGATTCCAGGACAGGTTATAGCGGCCCGTTTTCGGATGACGCGCCACGATGACCGGCGTCAGATACGGACCGCCGTCCATCTCGTTGATACGCGGTATGGGCAGGTCGCGCAAGTCGAGGGCATCGCCGGTCCGGATCACCTCCTTCGCCGGAGCCTGCTCCCGCGCCACGGTGACAACGTCCCGTGCTCGTGTCTGCCGCTCCATATACTCATCCATGATCTCGCGGCGCACGGGCCGCTTCGCCCCGAGAGAAACTCCGATTTTCGGAGTGGTGGCAAATACGTTCATCAGCAACCGGAAGGGGCTGACCGCGCCGGTAAGGTCACAGACGTTCTCAAAGAGCACGGCAGGATACCTGAGCTGCCGCTCGAAGCACTCCAGCAACGCCGACGCCCCGTATCGACCGGGGTCGACCCGCTCCTTCGCAAAGAGCAATTCGCCGGGAAAACGTTCTTTTATCTCGTCCAGCCACGTCCGCAGATCTCCGCTCATGAGCACCCTCCCGTTGGCGTGTCTTTCGGGTCCGGAATATACAGGATTTCGGGAATGGTCTCTTCATTGAGCGCACTTTTTATCCGGGTCAGCGACGACGAGGCGGCAGGACCCAGTTGGCGCGTGTAGACAGCGTGCTCGATGTACGCGCCGCAACCGGGGCAGTGCATGGGGAGACGATTCTCCACGAGCAGCATTTCACCGTAAAACCGCTTTCCACAGTGCGGACAGCTTATGAACATGACCTTCATGCCGGTTCTCCTTCTTTCGCAGCAAGCGTCGATGTCACCTCTTCGAGACTCAGAGGCAGATGGCGGAAATCACCGCCCGTGGCCCGCGACACCGCATTGGCGATGGCGCCGGCCGTCGGCACGAGCGCAGGCTCACCTATTCCTTTGGCGCCGAACGGCCCTTCCCGGTCCGGCTCTTCCACTGCCACGACCTCCATCTCGGGCGCGTCAACGCTCGTGAGCAGCATGTACTCATCGAAGTTCGGGTTGATGACCCGCCCGTGCTCCAGCCGGATCTCCTCGCCCAGCGCGAAGCCCGCGCCCATGACGATGCCGCCCTCCACCTGGCCGGTAAAGAGGACCGGGTTGATGACCGTGCCCGCGTCATAAACCGCCAGCACCTTCCTGACCGCAACCTTGCCGGTGAACGTATTCACCCGGACGCACGCGGCCTGCACCCCGTACGTATAGAAGGCGTAGGGATTGCCGCGTCCCTCTTCGTCAAGCGGGGTCACGGGCGGATCGTACGTGGCGCCGGCCTTGATGGTACCGTCGAAGGCGAGGAACAGGTCTTTGAGGCTCATGGAGAAACCTCCGCCGGAGACCAGGAGGCCCTCCGGTCCCGAGGTCAGGCTGAGCTCGCGGACTTCAATCCCACTCAATTTTGCGGCCTTCTGAAGAATCTCCTCCTTGAGCCTCCGGGCGACGAGCTTGACCGCGTTGCCCACGATCGCCGTGAGCCGCGTGCCCGACGTGGTGCCTGAATCAGGCGTGCACCGGGTATCCGCGGTCACCACCTTTACATGGTCGATGGATATCCCCATGGCAGCCGCGGTGATCTGACCAAGGACGGTCGTGGAGCCCTGGCCTATGTCGGGAGAGCCCACGCACACCCTCACCAATCCCTCCGGGTCAACCAGGCCGTCCGCGACACCGGGGTTGGGAAGGCCTGTCCTGCCGTTGCCGTAGTGAAAGCAGGCCATGCCCCATGCCTCTTTTTCGAAAAAAGGCAGGTCCCCGGCGGGCCGCACGCTCTCGTCTTCGAAAACCCGCGCCCTCGCCTCCTCCAGGAGGCCGCGCATGGTCACCCCCTGAAGAACCTGGCCGGTGGCCGAGGTATCGCCGTCCTCGAGGGCGTTCTTGAGCCGCAGGTCCCAGGGGTCCATGCCGAGGGCGGCGGCCAGGCGGTCCATCTGCCGCTCGCAGCCGAAGGCCACCTGGGGCTGCCCGAAGCCCCGCATGGCGCCGCTCACGGGGTTGTTCGTGTGGACTCCGCGGACCTCCAGCATTACGTTGGGTACCCGGTACGGCCCGGCGCCGTGGATGGCCATACGGGGCAGTACCACGGACGTATAATCGTTGTAGGCCCCCGCGTCCGCAATAAGGTCCATCTTCACCGCGGTCAGGGTCCCGTCCTTCCGTGCCCCGTGCTTGTACCGTATCACGCAGGCGTGGCGTTTGGTAGAGACCTGGAAACTCTCCTCCCGGTCATACCCCATGGCAACGCTCGCCTTCGTCCTCACGGCGAGGAGGGACGCCATGGCATTGAGGGCAAGATCCGACTTGCCTCCGAAACTCCCGCCAATCACTGGTGCCGCCACACCGATCCGGTCGAGGGGCCAGCCCAGGACCCCGGCGATCTCGGCCTGATCCAAATGCACGCTCTTGGTCGAGCTCCAGACGAATATGCCGTTGTCAGTGGGCTCCACAAGCACCGCCTCCGGCTCGATGTAGGCATGCTCGACCGGGGAGGTCCGGTACTCTCCCTCGACGACGACTTCGGCTTCCGCCAGGGCCCGCTCGCAGTCGCCCTTCGCCACCTTGCGGTAGACGCACAGGTTGCCTTTCTCACCGATGACCGGCGCGTCCGGCCGGAGGGCTGTCTCAGGGTCTTCCAGAACAGGGAGCGGCTCGTACTCGATTTTTACCCGGCGGCAGGCCTCGTCCGCAAGCTCGGGGGATACGGCTGCCACCAGTGCCACCGCCTCGCCCCAGAAGCGCACCCGGTCCTCGGCCAGCACTCTTTGATCCTTAGCCCCGGTCATCCCGATGCGGTTCTTCCCGGGGATATCGGATGCAGTGATGATCGCCCTGACGCCCTCCATCCGGAGAGCATCGGCACTATCCACCTTTCTTATGATTGCATGGGCATGGGTGGCGCGCACCGCCTTACCGTACAGCATGGCCGGCCGCCACAAGTCCGCGGCATAGCGCGCGCCGCCGGTTACCTTGTCCCGGGCGTCCTCTTTCAGTACGCTGCGGCCGATCACGTTTTCGTCCGACGGCCGGGCGGCCCCCTTCATACCGGCCTCCCCTCACGCACCTGTGCGGCCCGCAGGATCGCGCGGACGATGTGCCCGTAGCCGGTGCACCGGCAGAGGTTCCCCGAAATCGCTTCCCTGATATCCTTCTCCGTCGGCCTCTCCTTACTCTCCAGGAGCGCCTTGGCTGAAAGCAGCATACCCGGCGTGCAGTAGCCGCACTGCACCGCGCCCTCTTCGATGAATGCCTGCTGGAGGAAGCCGAGCTCGTCCCCCGCCAGCCCCTCAATCGTCAGGAGCTCCCGGCCGTCTATTGAGACAGCAATGACGAGGCAGGAGTTCACCGGTTGTCCATCGAGAAGGACCGTGCAGGCGCCGCATTCGCCGATGCCGCAACCGATCTTCGTCCCTGTCAGGTGAAGCCGGTTCCTTAAGAAATCGACGAGGATTTCGCGTGTATCCACCTGTGCGCTCCGGGCCTCGCCGTTCAGCACGAAATTGATTTTCCTCTTCATTTACAATCCATTGTGCTTATGGGCCCCCGCGAACACCGCCCCTCTCCTCTCTTCCCTCGCCACTCATCATCCAAGGGCTTTGCCCCGGGTCTCGGGCAGCCGGTTGAGCACGAACATGCCTCCCACCACGAGACACCCAACGACGATAAAGGTATTGGAAGTCCCTAAAGCGGGCCACAGGAGGCTGCCAAACACCAGCGATACGAGAAAGGCCGAGGTCAGACGGGCGATCATCGTAGCACAGCCGAATCCTGTGGCACGTAAATCGGTGGGGTAAGACTCGGAGATAAAGGTATACAACGTGGCGATGACCGGCTCCGCGGTCAAACCGTAAAGCATGATTGCTATCTGGGCATACCCGGTTATATTGAGCACCTTGGTGAATAGCACGATGAAGATGGCGGCCAGAGTCGAGCTGATCATGAGAAACCTCTTACGACCGAGAATATCGACCAGCCAACTGGAGGCGAGAATTCCTATAAAACCCATGAACGAGAGCATGCCGGCGGCCATAAAGGCTTTCTGGTGGCTGTATCCTCCCTTTACCAATATCGAAGGCAACCACATGGTTACCCCGTAGCGGTGGAGAAATATCACGACCACAACTATCCACAACCCCAGGGTAACCTTCCAATTGAACCTCAATACTTTGGTGAACCGGGAAATGATATTGTCGTGTGAGATCTTTTCATTGCCCAAGGATTCCTGCAATGTCCAATCCCCAACCTCAGCCCCGGTTCGCTTGATGAGCCGTCTTATTATCGAATTTGCTTCGTCGAAGCGGCCCTTGCGAATGAGGAAAGACGGCGATTCGGGAAGGTAGGCTATTGCCCCGATGATCAAAAGTGCCGGCGCCACCATAACCAGAAAGAGGAGGCGCCAATTGTTGTACGGCGCCAGGAGCGTGGCCACAATGCCGTTTAACGTCGCACCTATTCCCCAGAAAACATCCAACAGATTAAGGGCTTTCCCACGCAGAGCGAGGGGCATGAACTCTGCAACCATGGCATAGACGACGGGGACGGTAGCGCCAAGCCCCAGCCCTACAACAAAACGCAATAATAATAACCACTGGAAGGACGGTGCTAACGCAGAGGCAAGAGAAAATAACGAGTAGGCTAAGACCGCGCAAGCGAATACGCGCTTACGGCCGATTGCGTCCGCCAGGGAACCCCCTATCAGGGCGCCGATGGCCATGCCGACAAAAGTGACGGTGCCGAACAATCCGAGCTGGAAATTGCTCAAGTTCCATACAGGTTTTATCAGCGGCATCACGAAGCCTATCAAGAGCACGTCCCAGGCATCGAACATATAGGCGAGACCACCGATAAGAAAGATCATCCCTTGAGCGCCCACACGGAAGGGCAAAGTCTGAATAGCTTCATCCGCTGATTTCAAATCTGCTTTACCTTTCGAATTATTCGAATTGCACGAGCGCGAAAAGCGCCGTGCCTCTGCGGCCAAGCCCGGTTGGAGGAAGGACCGCTCACACTCTCACTGTATATTGCGAGGTTTATTTATTCCAGTCAAGACTTTTTTATACGGCTCGAAAGCCCTCGTGAGCGCTTCTACCTGGCCCATGGGGTCGGGATGTGATTCTCCCCATTGCTTACCGGCGATCGAACGCATCAGAAATCATAGGGGACGACCGGGTTTAACCAAAGTCAATTAAAAAAAGTTATCTCTAGATCAATAGGCCCTGTCAAAAAGGGAATCTGAACGGCCGAACAGAGAGGAGTTACATTCCATGCCTCTCACGGACCTCATAGCGATATATATATTACGTTATATATTTACCTAACATATGTCTTGACAAATTAGCTAATAATGGATAGTATATATCAAATATTTTTTATTCATATCCTTTAAGACAAGGAGTCTATCATGGACGAGACAGAGGTGAAGAGAACGGTTCGAGAGGCGTACAGCCTCATAGTCCAGACCCAGTCAGGCTGCGGCTGTACGAGCTGCGGGCCCGACAGCAGGGCCTTCGCGAAGTCGATAGGGTATTCGGAGCAGCAGCTGGCTGCTATACCCGAGGGGGCGAATCTCGGCCTTAGTTGCGGCAACCCGAGTAGCCTGGCCGGCCTGAAAGAGGGTGAGGTAGTGCTCGACCTCGGTTCGGGGGCGGGATTCGACTGCTTCGTCGCGGCGCCACTCGTGGGACCGGGCGGCAGGATCATAGGAGTCGACATGACGCCCGCGATGCTCGAGACGGCGCGGGAGAACGCGAAGAAAGGGGCTTTCGCCAATGTGGAATTCCGCCTCGGCGAGATAGAGAACCTGCCGGTGGCGGATGGTTCGGTGGACGTGGTAATAAGCAACTGCGTCATAAACCTTTCCGCCGACAAGAAGAGGGTCTTCCAGGAGATCCTGCGCGTGCTCAAGCCCGGCGGCAGGGTGGCCATTTCCGATATGTCCCTCCTGAAAGAGCTGCCTGAAAAGATCAGACAAAGCGTCGAGGCCTATATCGGTTGCGTGGCAGGAGCGATCCATGTGGACGAATATAGAAGACTGGTGGAGGGCTCCGGGCTCAGAGACGTCAGGGTGACGGTGAAGGGCGGTTCATCATGCATAGGCGCCGACACCAAGGACCCGCTGGGGAGGGCTTTCGCGGACCACCTGGATGAGGGCCAGTCGTTGCAGGACTACGTGGCCAGCGTTTACGTGGAGGGCCGTAAATGAGCACTGCTCCTGGTGAAGAGAAAACACGCGTCTTGTTCGTCTGTGTCCACAACTCCGCACGGAGCCAGATGGCTGAGGCCTTTTTGAACCATCTGGCCGGCGACGTGTTCGAAGCGGAAAGCGCGGGCTTCGAGCCGGAACCCCTTAACCCTCTTGCAATAGAGGTCATGTTGGAAGTGGGCATCGACATTTCCTCAAACCGGGCGAAGTCCGTTTTCAGCCTCTACAAAGAGGGCAGGCTCTACGACTACGTGATAACAGTGTGTGAAGAATCCCAGGCTGAACGATGCCCCATCTTCCCCGGCCGCGCGACACGTCTTGACTGGCCTTTTCGGAACCCTGCCGGTCTCGCGGGAAGCCGTGAAGAAAGGCTCGCGAAGACGAGAGAGATACGGGATCAGATAAGAAAGCGGGTGGAAGAATTTGCCGAAGAGCACTCGCGAAAGAGAGGCAATCGATGAAAGACCTCCTGACCATGTTGAAGGCCCTCTCGGACGAGACGAGGCTTCGCATACTGAAGCTCCTCGAACACGGGGAGCTCTGCGTCTGCGATATCGTTGCCGCTTTTGACGTGTCGCAGCCGAAGATATCCTTTCACCTCGCCGTCTTGAAGGCAGCGGGTCTCGTGAAGGACCGGAAGGAAGGCAAGTGGATGCACTACAGGATAGACGACTCGGATCTCTTCAAGAGGTTCCTCATCCTGTCCCTCCTGGAGAGGATCGCCCAGGAGGACATAGGGGATGACAGGAAGAGGCTGGAAGCGTTCCTGGAGATCAGGATGGCATTCCCCGATCGCTGCTGCGGAAGGGAACAGGTGCAGGCATGAGCGAGGGCGTTGCAAAAAGGCTCTCCTTTCTCGACCGCTTCCTCACCCTGTGGATATTCCTCGCCATGTTCGCAGGCGTGGGACTCGGCTACCTCTACCCTTCCATCAACGGCTGCATCAACCTTTTTCAGGTGGGCACCACGAACATACCTATTGCCATCGGCCTTATCCTCATGATGTACCCGCCCCTCGCCAAGGTAAAGTACGAGGAGATGGGGGAGGCGTTCAGGAACAAGAAGATCCTCGCCCTGTCCCTCGTTCAGAACTGGGTCATCGGCCCCTTTCTCATGTTCTTCCTCGCCATCATCTTCCTGGGCGGATATCCCGACTACATGTATGGTCTTATCATGATCGGCCTTGCCCGGTGCATCGCCATGGTGATCGTTTGGAACGACCTGGCATGCGGCGATAGGGAATACGCGGCGGGGCTCGTCGCCTTCAACTCTATCTTTCAGGTCCTCCTCTACTCGGTCTATGCCTACATCTTCGTCACTGTCTTCCCGCCCCTCTTCGGCTTGAAAGGCACGGTCGTGCAGGTGAGCATCGGCCAGATCGCGGAAAGTGTCTTCATCTACCTCGGCATCCCCTTTATCGCCGGTATCATAAGCCGCTTCGGCCTTATCAAGCTCAAAGGCCGGACATGGTTCGATACGGTCTATGTCCCCCGTATCAGCCCGATAACCTTGATCGCCCTCCTCTTCACGATCATCGTCATGTTCACCCTCAAGGGCGAGTACATCGTCAGGCTGCCCCTCGACGTGGTGAGGATTGCCATCCCCCTTCTCATTTACTTCGTCGTCATGTTCCTCGCCTCATTTTATATGGGCAGAAAGTTTGGGGCGGACTACGAGAAGACCGCCACCCTCTCTTTTACGGCAGCGAGCAACAACTTCGAGCTCGCCATAGCGGTGGCGGTCTCGGTCTTCGGGATAAACTCAGGCCAGGCCTTTGCCGCGGTGATCGGCCCGCTCGTGGAGGTGCCGGCCCTGATCGGCCTGGTGAATGTATCGCTCTATTTTCAGAAACGCTATTTCGCCGGCCAATACTGCCGGGTGGCCGGGGTAGAGTCGCCTTAAGGAGAAAAATACGTTAAGCCGCTGCCGGCGAGATGTGCCAAAGTCGTCACTTGCCGCTCTTGCCCTTATTGCGTCCTTAACACTCCGCTCCTATGTTAAAGGGGCGGGCCAACGGCCGGCAGAAGGCAGTCGTCCAGGCCCTGCAGCAGAAAAACCTGCATGAAGACGGACGGGAGAGCAATCACTGAAAGGGGGATCGAATGAAGAACCTGGTGATAGTCGGGGGAAGCGACGCGGGTATCAGCGCAGCCCTCAGGGCGACAGAGTTGGATCCGACCGTGGTGCCGACGGTGAT
>Ga0326727_10021342_pt1 | contig 12702 bp, 14 predicted proteins | sample MB2enrmetagenome_FD_207643 | JGI IMG/M metagenome (GOLD analysis project Ga0326727, IMG submission 207643) | Lab enriched peat soil microbial communities from McLean, Ithaca, NY, United States - MB29MY | ecosystem: Environmental > Terrestrial > Soil > Wetlands > Peat | place: USA: New York...
CCGCACGATACCGCCGATCTCGACGGCCTGGAGCTTCACGGCGTCTGCCGGCCGGCGCGCACCGTCAGCGGCGATTACTACGACTTTCTGCCCGTCGGCCCCAACGCCGCCGGACTCGCCGTGGGAGACATCAGCGGCAAGGGCATCTCCGCCGCGCTGATGATGGCCACCGTCCACGCCTTCATTCGCGCCCATACGCTGGCCGAACCGATACCCGCGCTCGCCGCGCAGGCCGCCGGCGCGGGACCGATGCTGGTTGGCGCCGCAGCTGCTCACGACCATGGCTGCCCGGCTCCCGGACTCGTGCTGGCCATGCTCAACCAGCAGCTCTACCGCAGCACGCCCGCGCAGAAGTACGCCACTGTCTTCCTTGGCTTTTACGATCAGCGCTCGCGCCAGCTTATCTACTCCAACGCCGGACATCTGCCGCCATTCGTCATCTGCGCCGATGGCAGGGTCGTCCGGCTCGATCGCGGCGGCACCGTCGTCGGCCTCTTCGGAGAGATGAGCTACCCCGAGGGACTCGTCACCCTGAAGCCCGGCGATATCGTCATCGCCTTCAGCGACGGCATCACCGAGCCGGAAAACGACTTCGGCGAGTTCGGCGAGGAGCGCCTCGCGCAGATTGTCCTGGAAAACCTCGACCAGCCCCTGCCGCGCATCTCCGATGCGATCTTCAACGCCGTGACCGACTGGATCGGCGGTGAAGAGCAGCCCGACGATATGACCATCGTCCTCGCCCGCGCCCGCTGATCTTGCTAGGGCTGAGCGTACGAAATCCCACTCACTCGAGTCCAAAAGCTGGACTGCACTTAATCAGAATCATGCATCGAAAATGCAAGGAAGATTAGACCGTGGTCAAGGTACTCAACTGCGCCTGCGATGCTGAACTGCTCGAATTACGAGCGGCATTGCTGAGAGCGCATGGCTGCGAAGTCGTCTCCGCCGAATCTCCCGAAGACGCGCTCCTGCAGATGCAGGATAGTGACCGCTTCGACGTTCTGCTCCTCTGCTATGACATGGACGCCCAAAAAGCCAGGTGCGTCAGCCAGTGCTTCCGGCACAAGTACCCCCGGGGAAAGATCATCGGCATCGCGTTCAGCTACTCCGACTCGGACGCCATCCCCACCGACAAGACGATCAGCGCCCACGATCCCGATGCCATGGTGGAAGCGGTAACCACCCAGTGGAGTCCCGTCGAGCCCATCCGCAGCTCATAGAAAGATGCTCTCGCGCCCGACCGGGCGCAGCGGGACACCCCAAAGGTGGCTACCGCTTCAGCTTTTCCCCGATTCTGCCGATTACCCCTGCAGAGAGAAAGTCCGCCGACAAGCAGGAGCTCCGGCACTCCGGAGACCGAAGGTGGAGCTTCGACCGGGAGAGCGATGAATTCGACCTCGCACAAGCCGACCAGCGTTCCAGCCGTCCCTGAGACCGTAACCCTCGACTGTGACCACATCCTCAACCGCGCGGGAGGCGATCCCGAACTGCTCGTCCAGCTCTGCACCGTATTCCTCGAGGAGATTCCCGTGCGCATCGCCGCCGTCGAAGCCGCGCTGGGCAAGGGAACGGGCTTTGAGCGGGCACTGCAGCAGTTCCGCAGTTCGCTGATGATCCTCGGCCCCGGACAGCTCTCCTACACCGCCGACACGCTCAATCGCGCATTCCTCGATGGACGCAAGCGGATGGTGCGCAGCGAGTGGCGGCGACTGCAACGCGAACTCAGCTGTCTGGTCCCGCAAATTCAGCGCCTGATGCTCGAAGTTTCCACACCGCGAAGCCCCGTGCAGTAGCACAGCCAGTGGTGTAAACCCACCCTCGGCCTCCGACAGTTGGCCGAGGGTGACCCCCGGACTTCATCGCGAAGGAAAGCTGTGCTACAACTATCCCTCGGTCATGGCGGTGCTGTTGTCCGCCCCCGCTGCCTTCGCCTATGCCCTATCTGCTGAAGACCGAACCCGAGGTCTACTCCTTCGATCAGCTTCGCCGCGAGCATGAAACTCTCTGGGATGGCGTCACCAACCCGCAGGCGGTCAAGTACCTGCGCGAGATGAAGAAGGGCGACGAGCTCGTCATCTATCACACCGGCGAGGAGCGTCGCGCCGTAGGCACAGCCCGCGTTCTCTCCGTCGACGCCTCGAATCCCAAGGTTCCGCTGGTCAGGATCGCCGCCGGCATACCGCTTGCAAATCCTGTATCGCTTGCCGGCATCAAAGAAAGTGCGCTTTTTGCCGACTCGCCGCTGTTGCGCATCGGACGCCTCTCCGTCGTTCCGCTGAGCGAGGCGCAGTACCAGGCGTTGCTCAGCGGCAAGTTCTGAGGCTCATCGAAAGGATCGACATGATACGCCGCACCTTGTTTCCGCTCGTTCTCGCCGCCGTGCTGCTTCCCTGCACCGCCATGGCGAAGGACCCCACGCCAACTTCCAAGCAGGTCACGCTCACCGACGCCAAGGGCCAGCCGATCGGCACGGCGACGATTCAGCAGGAGGACAAGGGAGTCAGCGTCCACCTGGCAGTCAAGAATCTCCCACCCGGCGTGCATGCCATCCACTTCCACCAGAGCGCCAGCTGTGTGCCTCCGGATTTCAAGTCCGCCGGGGCTCACTTCAATCCCACCAACGCCCATCATGGACTGCTGAATCCGGCCGGACCGCACGCCGGCGACATGGAGAACTTCAACGTCGCCGCCGATGGCACCTCCACCCAGACCCTCCGGAATGAACGCGTCACGCTGACACCGGGCGAGGCTAACTCCTTGCTTTCAAATGGTGGCACCGCACTTGTCATCCACGCCAAGCCCGACGACATGATGAGCGACCCGGCCGGCAACGCCGGCGACCGCATCGCCTGCGGCGTGATCACACCATAAGTCCATGAACCTTCAAAGTTACCGGACTAGTACTTTCGGTACTGTAACAATCCCTGAACGCCAGTGCTAGGATGGAACTCGTTCTGACGGGACTCTAATGACTCGTACGCTTTCCATCCGCGGTGTCGTTCGGCTGAGCTTCGGGCTTTGCTTTCTGGCCATCCTGTGCTTCGGCTCCAGGACTGCATTTGCCCAGGAGGCTTGCAAGAGCAAGGGAGAGGTTCATGCCACCTATCCCGAGCTGGCCAAGCGGATGAAGATTGCCGGAAGCGTTCGCCTTGTGCTCATGCTCGACAAGGGAGGCGCGGTCCGCGAGATGAAGGTGCTGGGCGGAAATCCCGTTCTCGTCTCCGCAGCCACGGAGGCGGTGAAGCACTCCAAGTTCGAGAACCCCGAGCCCTGCGTGATCACCTTCGATTTCAAAGAATAGCCGGACCGTCGTCGAAGTAGCCCCAACCCAGGCGGGTTCACTGCGCTTCTTGCTCCGCTCAGCTACAATGTCCAGTTTTACTTATCTCAGGGGAAAGTCATGCCTATTCGCACCATCATCGAGCCCTTCCGTATCAAGAGCGTCGAACCGATTCACTGGACTACACGCGCCGAGCGCGAGAAATTTCTCCGCGCCGCGCACTACAATCTCTTCCTCCTTGCCGCCGATGACGTGCTCATCGACCTGCTCACCGACTCCGGCACCGGAGCCATGTCCACCTACCAGTGGGGAGCGATTCAGGAGGGCGACGAGAGCTACGCCGGCAGCCGCAGCTACATCCGCTTCCGCGACTCCATCCAGAGCATCTTCGGATACAAGCACGTCATTCCCACCCACCAGGGACGCGCCGCCGAACGCATTCTCTTCACCACCATGCTCAAGAAGGGCGACGTGGTGCCGAACAACACGCACTTCGATACCACCCGCGCCAACGTCGAAGCCGTCGGCGCCGAAGCGCTCGATCTGGTCATCGCCGAAGGCAAACAGCCCGGCCTGATCCATCCCTTCAAGGGCAACATGGACCTCGCGGCGCTCGAAGAAACCATCCAGCGCGTCGGACGCGAGCGCATCCCGCTCGTCATGCTGACCATCACCAACAACAGCGGCGGAGGCCAGCCGGTGAGCATGGCCAACGCCCGCGCCGTCAGCGAGCTCTGCCATCGTCACGGAATTCCACTCTACTTCGACGCCTGCCGCTTCGCGGAGAACTCTTACTTCATCAAGCTGCGCGAGCCTGGCTACGCCGACAAGACTCCCAAGCAGATTGCGCAGGAGATGTTCTCACTCGGTGACGGCTGCACCATGAGCGCCAAGAAGGACGGCATGGCCAACATCGGAGGCTTCCTCTGCACCAACAACGACGTGCTCGCGCAGCAGGAAAAAGATCTGCTCATCCTCACCGAGGGCTATCCGACCTACGGCGGACTCGCCGGACGCGACCTGGAAGCCATCGCCGTGGGATTGCAGGAGGCCGTCTGCGAGGACTACCTGCGCTATCGCATCGCCTCGACGGCCTACCTCGGCAATCACCTCGCCGATCAGGGAATCCCCATCGTTCTGCCGCCGGGAGGCCACGCCGTCTACCTCGACGCGCGCAACTTCGTTCCGCACATCCCGGTCGAGCAGTTCCCCGGCGTGGCGCTGGCCTCGGAGCTGTATCTTGAGGGCGGCATCCGCTCGGTCGAGATCGGCTCGCTGATGTTCGGAGCCGCGGCCAAGATGGACCTCGTCCGGTTGGCCATCCCGCGCCGCACCTACACCCAGAGCCACATCGACTACGTCATCGAGGTCATCCAGGAGGTCTGGAAGAAGCGCAACCAGATCCGCGGCCTGCGCCTGACGTATGAACCGCCGTTCCTCCGCCACTTCACGGCGAAGATGGAGCAGGTGTAGCAGAGCAGCGAAAATCTGAGGGGGCCCCATCTTGGCTATCTCTTGGCCGGGGTGGGGTTGCTCAGTAACGCCGGAGCTGAAATATTCATTGCTCTGACACCTTCCCACTCGCTCCTCTGCATCTAACCCAACAATTGCCACCGGAGTAGCCACGCCTCTGCAGTCCTTCTCTGATCTGCGCATTACCTATCTGTTACAGACAGTGGACCAAGCGCGCTCATCCCTACCCGCACATAAGGACTCCACTCACCAACTCAGCAGGAAGGAATTCAGTGTTATGAAGCAAGCCAGGATTTGGAATGTGATGGCGAGCAGGCTCGCGGCTTTCACTCTCGCCATCTTCTTCACAGCTGGCCTATTGTCAGCACAGACATCACAGGCCATGCGGATGGATGTCCCGTTTGAGTTCAGCGTCGGTTCAAAGGTGCTGCCGGCGGGGAAGTATACATTCTCCGTGGACACCTTCGGGCTCACCGTGGCCTCGGGTACCAGCGGAAAAATTCACGGGACCATCGTTGCCCGGCTCAGCGGTCCGCCCCAGTTTCTGCGGGACGGCGCTTTGGTATTCGATCGAAGCAACGGTGGACACGTCCTGGCTGAAGTCTGGATGCCCGGGATCGATGGACTGCTTCTGCACAAGAACCCGCAAAACCACGAGCGCACGGTCTTGTCGGTCTCCGAGATCGATCAGTCAAGCAGCCTCTCTGGGAAGAAAGCCTTCGAGCTGACGTGCGCCAGATGCCATGGCTCTGACGGCAATGGTGATGGGCGAGCGGACAAGTTCTTTGGCACCACGATTCCCAGGCTCACCTCGGCACATGTACAGGGCAAGACGGACAAGGAGCTGGCAGAGCTCATCACCCAAGGCGACAGCCGGATGCCGCCGGTTGAGATCGATGAGGGGGGCTTCCGCCATCGCCTGCCGCCACAGGACGTGGAGGCCGTAATCGCTTACCTGCGTACACTGAAGCCATCGAACTAGGCCGCAAACAGGCCCTTTCCCCATCCTGGCCCTTTTGGGGGATGGGATGGGACACAAGCGTACCGGTGGTGGCCCGTTCAAGCCCATCCACGGGTCAGGTGTCCCGCTCCGGCCGAAGTTGCCGAGGCGGGGCTTTTGATTTTGCCTTTGCTTTTCAACCTCCGAAACCTGTGAAACCTTTGAAACCTCCCATACCTTCGCCTTCACAAAAATCGGCCGGCCCTTGCGGACCGGCCAGCTTCACTCGCCGTGAGAGTTCCCTGACCAAAACTATTGCATGCGCACCTGGCGGCTGCGCTGTTGCAGCTGCGAGGGCGGTACTCCGAACTTTGCCCGGAAGAGATTGCTGAACGTCGGAGCCGAGTGGTATCCGACGGCGCGGCAGATCGCCGCGACTGGCGTGTCTGTCGTCTCCAGAAGCTTGTGAGCCATCTGCATGCGGCGGTCGGCCAGTGCGCGCAGCGGCGTGATTCCGTAGACCTGGCTGAAGACGCGATGGAAGTGATGCGGCGACATGCAGGCGGCGCGCGCGATCTTCTCCAGGCAGAGATCTTCGTTGTAGGCGTCCTGAATGTAGATGTAGGCGCGCTGGATGCGACGATAGAGCTCGGCGCGCGTGCCGGGACGGACGCTGTCGATGCTCTCGATGTGGCGGCTGGCCGCGCTGTAGGCGCGCACCACGCTCTCGGTCACGGCACGGAACTTGTCGGCGATGCTATCAAAGCCGTCACCGCGCAGGCAGGCCGTGGAGAGCGAGCGCAGCCGCGAGCCGACCTCAAAGGCGCTGACGTGCTGCACGCACTCGGGGAAGCGCACCACGATGCCGTCGTGGTCGCCATCGAGCGCGGCGGTGAGCGGAGCATTTTCGGCGCGCGCGATTTCGGCGATGTAATTCTGCTCGAAGATCAGCGTCAGCGCGCGCGGAGTAGTGTTGGGCTCAACCGTGATCTCGCCGCGCTGCCCTTCGTTGAGCACGATAAACGTTGTCGGCGTGATCTGATAGTGGCCGCGATCGGTGCGGACGCGGTAATGCTCCTGCAACGCGTATCTCAACGAGAGCGGACTGACGAAAGGCTGTGTTCCCGGACGAAGCAGGCCGCTGGCAACAACATTCCTGCCCACCAGTGTCTGATCGTTCGTTTTTCTGCTCACGGAGTGAGCGCCAACACACACCATGCTCAGGTCGTTCATCTGCATCGCTTCCAATTCCAGTCCGTTCAGCATTCGGAAACTCCCAGGCGTGAAAATCAACCTTCTCTACAGTTGTTATTGCCGCTTGCCACCGCGAAAGTTCCCGGAAAAGTCATTCTTTACAAAAGCTTTACAAATCACGGATTTCGCGGACATGCACTGCTATGAGACGCAGGGTGCGCAGAAAGGTTCGCGCGCGAGCCGAAAAAATCGCTTGATGCTGGCGGGAGCCGCTCAGTGACCGACGTGCACCTCTCCCTGCTGGGGCTTCCGCGCAGACAGAACCAGCGGAATGAGCAGCAGGATGATGACGGCCATGGCGATGATGGTGTCCTTGTAGGCGAGCACTGCCGATTGCTGCTGCATGGTTTCATAGATGCTGGCGTATGCACGCTGCATCGCGCCCGATCCGTCGCCACCGTCTGCAGAAACTGCGGAATGAGCACCGTGGTGCCGTAGAGAACTCCGCCGAGGGTGAACATCAGCAGATTGCTGAGGGCGAAGTTCCGGTTCTTGAGCATTGCAGATTCAGCACCGGGTTCTTCTCGCGCCACTCCCAGAGAACGAAGCCGAGCAGTCCGACAACGGCCAGAGCCGTGAACCACTGGATAAAGTGCGAGGCGAACCAGTCTTCGCGCTGGCCCTTGTCAAGCACTACCTGCAGAGAACCGAGTCCGACGGCGACCAGGCCGAGGCCCATGTAGTCGACGGGCGTGCTTTTGGCGCGCTGTATCGCGTCGCGGTTCCAGGGCGGGTCCTCCACCATGCGCGAGCTGAGCAGGTGCGAGATGATGCCGACCGGCACGTTGATGAAGAAGATCCAGTGCCAGGAGTAATTGTCGGTGATGTAGCCGCCGAGCGTGGGACCGATGGCAGGAGCGAGCACGACGGCCATGCCGTACATCGCAAAACCTATGCCGCGCTGCTCGGGTTTGAAGGTGTCGGCGAGGATCGCCTGCTCGCTGGGACCGAGTCCTCCGCCGCCTGCTCCCTGCAGGATGCGGAAGAGGTCGAAAGTCCGCAGAGCAGCGAGCTGAGCGTGAAGAGCAGAACGCAGGCCATATAGAAGCGCTTGCGCCCGACGCGATCACTGGCCCAGGCCGAGATGGGCAGCACGATGGCGTTGGAGACAAGGTAGCTGGTCAGCACCCACGTCGATTCGTCCTGCCCAGCCGAGAGCGAGCCGGCGATGTGAGGCAGGGCAACGTTGGCGATCGATGTATCCAGCACCTCCATGAAGGTGGCCAGAGTGACCGTCATGGCCACCAGCCATGGATTATGCGGGGCGCCACGCCGCGGCGCTCGCCACCTGCGAACTGCTCAACGAACACGCACCACGGGAACGACGGAGAGTCCGGGACGGAGACTTCCATCACCGTTGAAGTCAGGCTTGCCGCGATCGTTGAAGTCGATGCGCACCGGGACGCGCTGCACAACCTTCACGTAGTTTCCTGTGGCATTTTCGGGCGGCAGCAGGCTGAACTTGGCTCCGGTGGCTCCGCCAATGTTGCTCACCGTGCCTTTGAACTTCTTTCCGCCAAGAGCATCGACTTTGATCTCGACCTGCTCTCCCGGATGCATGTATTCGAGCTGCGTCTCCTTGTAATTCGCGGTCACCCAGATATTGTTCAGGGGAACGATTGAAATCAGCTCCTGCCCGACCTGCACATTCTGGCCAATCTGCGCGTTGCGGTTGCCGACGACACCATCGACGGGTGCGACGGTCTTTGTGTAAGAAAGGTTGAGCTCGGCCTGTTCGAGAGCAGCCTTGGCCTTTGCGGCCGCAGCCTCTCCGGCCCGCGCGCGGGCCTCGGTAGCGGAGATCTGCTTGGGCGTGATCTGCGCATTGGCGAGCGCGGCCTGCGCCTGGTTGAGTCGCGCACGGCTCTGGGTGACGATCTGCTCGGCCGAGCGCAGTGCGGCCTCCGAGGCACTGACGACGGCGTTGGCCGCGGCCGCGGTCGACTGCGCGTTGTCGAACTGCTGCTGCGAGATTTCCTTCTTCGCGATCAGGAGTGCGTAGCGCGCCAGATCGTCATTGGCGGTCTTTGCGTTGGCCTGCGCCTGCACCAGTCGCGCCTGCGCCTCCTCCACCTGCTTGAGGGCGGAGGTGATTCCGGCCTCTGCGTTGAGCACGTCGGCCTCGGCAGAGTGAATCTGGCTGCTGGAGCCGACCTGAGAGATGGGAACATTGAGGCCGGCAGCCTCAGCAGAGGCGACGGAGTCCATGTAATCGGCGCGGGCGCGATCGACGGCTACCTGGTAATCGCGATCGTCGATCTCGACGAGCACGGTGCCGGCCTTGACGAACTGGCCCTCCTCGACGGTGACCTTCACCACATGGCCGCTGACGCGCGCGCTGAGGGGATAGATGTATCCATCGACCTGGGCATCGTCGGTGTCCTCGTATTTGCGGCCGTTCCACCAGTAGATTGCGGAACCGATGACGAGTATGACCAGGAGTAAGCGCAGGGTGACGAGAAGCCACGGCTTGCGCTCAAGAAGTCCTGGATTTTCGGCGACAGCCGCTTGGTTCTGTTCTTCGTTCGCCATTCCTATTCCCCCAAAATAGTTTTCAGCGCGGCGGCGATGCCGCCAGGAAGCAATCCCTACTTCTGCGGGGCAGGAGCGGCGGCTTCGCCGAGCACCTGCCGCAAAGTCTGTTCGGCGGCGCCCATGGCGCGCGCCAGCAGTACCTTGGCAATGTTGTGCGAGTAAAGACTGCTGATGTACTGATCGTTTGCGCTGGCAAGCGCCTCCTGTGCCTGGACAACCTCGATATTGTTGGTGACGCCGGCGGCGAAGCGATCCTGCGACTGCACGAGCGTCTGGTTGGCATAGTCGAGCGTCGACCTGGCGACCTCGACCTGCTCGGCGGCCGAGGAGACGTCGAGCAGGGCGTCGGCGATATCCTGCTCGATGCGCCCTCTCAGATCGTCGCGCTGCGCCCGGCGCTGCCGGAGCGTAACATCCGCGGAGCGAATGTCGGACTCGACCTTGCCGCCTTCAAAGATGGGAACCTGGATGCCGGCGGCGACGGTCCAGGTCGGAAACATATTGCTGGGATGCGTGCCCAAACTGCCGTAATCTCCGCTGAGCCCGAGCGAGGGCAAACGCTCTGCCTCGGCGGCGCGCTTCTGCAGCTCGGCGGCCTTCACCTGCTGATCGAGGGCGAGGTAGTCGGGACGCGAGGCCAGGGCGCGCTGAAGAATTGTCTCTTCGGTGACCGGCGGCAGCGGACGGTACGGAACACGGCTGGTCAGCTTGAACTGCTGATGCACGGGAAGTCCCAGCACGCGCATCAGCGTGATCCTCTGTTTTTCCACATTGTTCCTGGCCTGGATCAGGTTTTGCCGGCGCACCTGCTCCTCGACGCGGGCGCGGAGGGTATCGATGTTCGGCGCCAGTCCGGCGGACTCCCGATCCTCGGCAAGCCGGCGCAGCGCCTCGGCGGTGGTCAGATCGGCGGTGGCCGCTTCAAGCTGGCTCTCGGCGGCGATCACCAGCAGATAACTGGCGGCAACGGCAAGCGTCACCGTCTCCTTGGCGGATGAGAAGCTGAAGTTGGCGGCACGAACACTGGCATCGGCGGCGCGAAGATTGTTGATCGCATGCAGGTCGATCAAGTCTTCTTTCATCGAAACTCGCGCATCGGTGTTGCTGTAGCGAACCGCGTTGCCGTGGATGCCGAAGTTGGCGGCGGCTGGTCCGAGATTGAAGCCTTCGGCCAGCACGTTGGCCTTGAACTCGGCTTCCGAGAGGCTGCCATTGAGGTGCGGAATGATATTGCTGAGCTCGCGCAGACGCGCGGCCCGCGCCTGCTCTGCCGACTGGCCGCTGAGCACGAGACCAAGGTTGAACTTGAGCCCCATATCAATGGCATCCTCAACGCTGATGCTCATCTCCCCGGGAGTGAGGCGCGTTGCGGGAACGCTTCCGCTGTAGGGACTCTTGTTGTCCTCTGCAAGCAACTGGTCCAGCGAGTACGGAACGACGATCGGGGATACAGAGCCGCTGAGTTGCTGGGCGCTTGCCGAAGCGGCCGCAAAAACAAGCAATACCAGCCACCCGAATCTGATTCGTAGCTGCATCGTTGAATCCCTTCCCCTTTGGTACTATAATAACAAATCATGCGATTGATTTAATTGTCAAATCGCCGAAGACTGAAATCGCCGAGAAACCCAAGCGGCAAAACAAGATGAAGTCTACAAAAACAAAACACGGTCTTGGGCGCTCGGCCTGCCAGGACCGAAGCGAGAAGACGCGACATCGCTTGATTGAGGTAGCGGTGGAAGTGTTCGCCGATCTGGGCTATGAGGCCGCCAGCACACGAACCATTGTAGAGCATGCCCAGGCCAACCTGGTTTCGATTCCTTACTATTTCGGCAGCAAGCTGGGACTTTACAATGCCGTCGCCGAGTACATCGGCGCCAACGTCAGTGAGATGTTTCGCCCTGCAGTGGAAAGGGCGCGCGAACGGCTGAAGGAATCGCAGAGCCGTGAGCAGACGCTGGAGAGCTTCCTTGAGTTCGTGATTGAGTTTGCCCGCTTTATGCTGGGCGGGGTCAATCCGGCGTGGGGAAAGTTCGTCTATCGCGAACAGTTCGATCCCACCGAGGCCTTCGACATCATCCACTCGAAATTCGCTCCGATGATCGCCGTGGGATGCGAATACGTCTCCAGCCTGACAGGACGCCCGGCGAATGCCCCGGAGACCCGTATGAAGCTTCTGTCCATCCTCGCGATGGTGAAACTGACCCGTGTGGACCGCGCCTCGGTGCTGCGCACGATGGAGTGGAAGAGCTTCGGACCGGAGGAGACGCGGATTGTCACCGAGGTACTCACCGACAACGTGAGATCCCTCTTTGCCCGTTCGGAGTGATCCCCGGCTCGCTCAATTCCGGATTCTGCCGCTCGATTGAGCATCCGCTCCGGCAGCGCGGCAAATCCGATAGGATAGAGATTGGAGGAAGTTTCGGATGGGAGTTCCGGTCTCACAGATGTGGGCAGTGAGCAGCTATGTGCTCAGGAACCGCTTGCAGGGACGCACGCGCTATCCGCTGGTGGTGATGCTGGAGGTGCTCTTCCGCTGCAACCTGGCCTGCGCCGGCTGCGGTAAGGTGCAGTATCCGGCGCACGTGCTGAAACGGCAGCTCACGCCGGAAGAGTGCTTCCGCGCGGTAGAAGAGGCCGGATCGCCGATCGTCAACATCCCCGGTGGCGAGCCCCTGCTGCATCCGCAGATCGGCGAGATCGTCGAGGGGCTGATTGCACGCGGCAAATACGTGTATCTCTGCACCAACGCCCTGCTGCTGAAAGAGAAGATGCACCTGTTCAAGCCGAGCAAGTACTTCTCCTTCACCGTGCACTTGGACGGCCAGCGCGAACACCACGATTTTTCCGTCTGCCGCGAGGGGGTCTACGATATCGCGGTCGAGGCGATGCGCGAGGCCATTGCCCGCGGCTTCCGCGTCACCACCAATACCACGCTCTTCGAGGGCGCCGACGCGGCCAGCGTCCGCCGCTTCTTCGACGAGATGACGGAGATGGGCGTGGAAGGAATGATGCTCTCGCCGGGATATAGCTACGACAAGGCTCCCGACCAGCAGCATTTTCTCGGCAAGCAGAAGACCCGCGAGCTCTTCCGCAGGATTCTGAGTAATCGCAAGAAGAGCTGGAAGTTCAACGCCACGCCGCTCTTCTTCGAGTACCTGATGGGATTGCGCGACTACGACTGCACGCCCTGGGGAATTCCGACCTACACGATCTTCGGCTG
>Ga0326727_10021345_pt1 | contig 12701 bp, 5 predicted proteins | sample MB2enrmetagenome_FD_207643 | JGI IMG/M metagenome (GOLD analysis project Ga0326727, IMG submission 207643) | Lab enriched peat soil microbial communities from McLean, Ithaca, NY, United States - MB29MY | ecosystem: Environmental > Terrestrial > Soil > Wetlands > Peat | place: USA: New York...
TTCTCGATTTCACGCACCTTGGCGAGGGCTCTCGGTGGCATCAGGAACAACGGATCGTGGAGACCTTGTCGGACCACCTGGATGACGACATTCCGGGCTCTGTGAAAGCTCTCTATGACCTCTTCCGAAGACAAGCTCTGCCAGAGACCTCTGAATCTCTTGGTGTTGACCGCAATCTACTCATTGCTCAGCTCGGCGCGGCGAGCTGGGGATCCCTCTTTCCGGTGCCGGCGCGGCTCCCTACCCTTGAGCACCCAATTTCGACGCCAGATGTCAACGAGCTCGCGCGCGCCATCATCGAAGGCGCGACCATTATCGACGCCTTCGGTGGCGCGGGCGTCGGAAAGTCGACGACGCTTCAGAATCTTGAACGCGTCCTGCCGACCGGCTCGACGGTCATCATCTACGACTGCTTCGGTGGTGGTGAGTTCCTCAGTCCGGCCGAGACACGGCATCTCGCCACGACCGCGATCCTCCAGATCATCAACGAGCTCGCGATTCGACGCGGCACGCCTTTACTCGTGCGACCGGGTGCGCGCGACATCGAACTGTGGCAACGATTCCTTCGAGTACTCGAGTCGGCGAGCGAAGGACTCAACGGGACCGACGCACGCCTCGTCATCGCGATCGACGCCGCCGACAACGCCGCGATCGCCGCGCGAGAGCGATCGGAAATGTCTTTCTTGGAAGACCTCCAACGCTTGTCGCTCCCGCCACGCGTGCACCTAGTGCTCACTGCAAGAACGCAACGCATTGGAATGCTCAGATCGCCGGGCGACGCCGCGTTGGTCGAGTTCCGAGGATTTGGCCTGACAGCAAGCTCCTTACATCTCCGATCCCGATTCCCCGATGCAGACGATCACCAATGCCAGTGCTTTCACGAGAACAGTGACGGGAATCCACGACTCCAGTGGTACGTGCTCGACCCTGAACGCCCAGCGCCCTGTCTCAATGTCGCCGACGCCCTGAGGGCGGCTAACCGAACGCCGGAGACCATCTTCGACGACCTCGTGAATGCCGCAACTGCCTACTCCGGTGAGCCTGCTCTCAGCAATCGGCTCCTGACCGACTTGATTTGTCTGACCAGGCCAGTCCGACTCGCGACACTCGCGGGTGTCGGAGCGGTACCGAATGAGGTCGCCCAGCGATTTAGCGCCGGATTGATTCCGGGCGTCCGGATCGAAGGCGATCGCGTCGCGTTCCGCGATGAGGACTTTGAGGCATTCCTCCGAGAGCGGATCGACGAACGGGGGCGCCTCGAAGCTCATCGCCGGATCGCGCAGTACTGCATGTCACATCGCGGGGATGACGTCGAAGCTGCTATTGCGTGCGCGGAGCACTTGCGCCTCGCCGAGCTCGACGACGAGCTAATCGAACTTGCCGTCAACGAGGGACAGCCCGAGGCAATCCAAGATCCTGTGATCCGCTTGCGGACATATCTCCGGCGATTAGAGCTCGCGCTCCAGGTTGCACAGCTCCCAGCCTGGCGGCGTTACGCGTTTCGCCTCGTCGTGCTCGGCGCTGCAGCGGCTGGCACGAACCGGGCAGTGCAGGCCGTCATCCGGAGACGTCCCGATCTCGCGATGCGCTACGCGAATCCCGCCGCAGTGGCTGCGCTCTACGAACCCGACGATTCCGAGCCGTGGCGTGGTCCGTTTCACTTTCGCGTGGCAGGTCTCTACGCTCATGCCGGGGACTCCGTCGCCGCACGCGAACAGGTCGAACTGGCAAATCGGTGGCTCGAGCGTCGCAATGCACTCGAAGAGCACGAGCGTTACGAGTGGAGGATCGAACCAGACGACCTCGCAGCCGGCCTCGAAGCGGTGTACCGACTTATTGGTGCGCACGCGGTGCGGGACACCCTCCGACGCTGGAGACCACGCGAGTTCGTTCTTGATGTGGCCGATCGACTGGCAATGAGTCTGGCAAGACAGCGCGAACCCGACCTTATCGCGAAGCTGCTCGATCTTGATATTCCCGATTGGATCGTCGCGCGACTCCTCGTTGTGCTGGCGGCGAACGGGACGATTCCCGACGCAGAGACTCTCCGTAACGTTGCACTCCGAGCAATGGCCAATCCCCCACGACAGGCGTTCGCGTCGGCTGCATGGGCCGTCGATTTCCTGGAGCTTCTCGCTTCGACCTCCGACGAGCCAGATTTAGTCGTCGCCTGGGCGACCCAGTTTGGCCCACCCGTGCCAAATCAGGTTCCCCGCTTGTGGCAGGGTCTCGCCGAATGGGAACCGGTGGTTCGCTTCCGCTGCATGCAATCGGCAGTTGCGTCCGCAGAGCTGCTCCCAGGGGATCTCCTCCCCGACGAGCTGCGTGTGGAAACCCAAGACCAACTGCGCGATCGACAGGCGCGTCGACGCGAGGAAGAACGTCGACGCTTGATGGACCTGTTCAACGAACATCTGTCGAGCTTCGCGCTGCGCGCAACCGCGCTCGCTCACCACCCGCTCGCGCGCTCGATTCGAAGGCAGGTCGAACAAGAACTCGGGCACCTCCGGGACAGCCGGCGGCGACAAGACGAACTTCGCCCGAGTCCCGCCGGGCGCGCAGTCACGCTCGTGCAGGCGCTACTTGCCGTCCGAGGAAATGCGGGACCGTTCCTCGAGGAGCTTGGTAATACGTTTGCCAGCTGGGACGACGTGGACGGCTTCCTCGTTCTCGTCGAACTCGGAAGGGCAACGATTGGAAACAACCGATACCGAGATCTCGCGCTCCGTTGGCTGGACGCATCGGCGGCCTTTACCTTGACGTCCGAAGAACCCGCGTCGGAAAGGGCGGATCGCCTCCTTGACATCGCCGGGATCGTCGACCCCTATGAGAGCAGTCTTGGCTCGCAGTACTACCTCAACGCGATTGAGGCGGCCGAGGGGCTCGACGACGACGGAGCCCGGATCCTCGGTGTCAATGCGGAGCTTGCCAGATTGTGCGCAGACGATCCTGGAGCAGACGATCCGGAGCTCGCGGAGCGACTGGCGAGATCCCTAGAGCGCTACCGGCCGTTTGTCAGCGACCAGGCACTGTTGCCGAGAGAGGAGACACTCGTCGCAGTGACGACAATCCATCCGCCGAGCGGCCTCGCGCTGATGTGTCGATGGGAGCACGACGACGAGCTTCCTGTCCGGTTCGCTGTTGCGCCGACTGTTCGCGCTGCCGCGTCGCGCCGGTATCTGCCAGCGGACACCGCTCTGTCCCTGCTGCGGCTCGCGGGTGAGGATCGGTACCCTATTGAGGTCGCGATCGAACTGCTCGACCGGCTCCGGGAAGCCAGAGTTACCAACGCTCCCGAGCTCATCGAGAGCGCGAGCAGCGTCGCCGACCTCATCATGCGCGATCTAGCTCCCAAGGCGAAGGCCGAGCTCGCCCCCCGGCTTTCGGAGTGGGCGTTGGCGGCGGCTCTCCAGTCACCCGAGCTCACCAAGCTGGCGGAACTCACCACGTTCGCGGCTGGACTGCCCCGCGAGGACGCATCGACAACCGGGCCTCGCTTTGCCGGCAGCGACGAGTGGGAGCACCGTCTCGAGGAGGTTCGTGCCGCGCCGGTGCTGCCAGACCCCGCAAAGCTGAACATCCAGCTGGAGGTGCTCGCTGAAGCTTTTGCGAGCGATCGCGACGTGGAGGCCTTCTTCGATCGCTTCGCCAATGCGGTGTCCCCGACGCGACGGCGAGAGACATTGGACGCGTTGGCCGATCTCCCGTTCGACCACCGCGTATGGCGCCACGCCACCGTAGGAGTGTTGCGGGGTCTGGCTGCCTGGCTCCGATCATGGGGACATCTCCGTAGCGTCCAGGAATGGACGCGAGAAGTACTTCCACGAATCCTCGTGGAACGTTTTCCTCTTCTCGTCGCGTACGAGTACCGTGCCGACAGTTCGTTACGGGAAGTCATGGTCATGCCCGCTGTCTCGGACCCGGCAGCGATTGTCATTCGGGCGCTTGGCCCCGCCCTTCGCGAACTCGCGGCGCCGCAGCTCTACGCGATCGCGCGCAGCCTCGCGGCATCGCTCGACGCCAGTGGGCGTCGCGATGCGCTCAACTGGTCGCTATCCCGGTTCGAAGACGGCGCTGCGCCGAGCGCGCCTGTGGTACCGATCGATGAACACGTCGTGGTGGCGCGATTACTCTGGTCGCTCCTAGGCCACCCGGACCGCAACGTGCGCTGGCGCGCTGCTCACGCGGCTCGTCAGATTCTCAGCCACCGGCCCGACGTGCTCGAAGCACTCATTGGCCGGATGGATACGCGAGAGTCGGGCGCCTTCGGACCCGACCATCGACGGTTTCTCTGGATATCAGCCCTCCAATGGACGTACCTCGTGTTGGCGAGGCTCGCTCACGACAAGCCGACCATGCTCACTCCGCACCAGGATGAGTTGCTTGCCGCCGCCAGTAGCGCGGCTTTCCCTCACGCATCAATACGCGAGCTCGCACGTCGATCGCTCCTCCGCTTACATGGAGCGAACGCCATGACGCTCGATAACGATGCGTTCGAGCGTCTTCTCTTTTCGAACCGGCCGACCTCGACTCTCCTCGCACAACGAAGTCGCATGTCGCGCCCACGCTTCGACGAGCGACCCTCCCCGCGGTTCCACTTCGACGCGATGGACACGCTTCCCTACTGGTATGGGCCGCTTGCTCAGGTATTCAATTTACCGTTGGAGCAAGTGATAGATCGGGCCGAGAAATGGATTGTCGACTACCTCGGATTTACTAACGAGTTAGTTGCGGACGACCGGGCTACTCGGGGCAGGAAGCTCGAATGGGGAGATACGAGCAATCGCCAAGGCTCAGAACCACGGACGGAGGATCTCCAAACCTATCTCGAGTACCACGCGATGCAGCTCGTCGCGGGCCAGCTTCTCGACGAGGGCATCCCGGTGGCGCGTGGCTGGCCGGACGATCTCGTCGACCCGTGGCGCGAGTGGATACGGAGCCACATCGACGCATCAGAGGTCGGCTGGATCGTTGACCTCAGGAGCCCGACGCCCCTCCGTCCAGAGACCTACGGCGCCATTGCGTCGCGGCGAGATTGGCGTGATCGGACCGAGGATGACTTCCTTCGCGAACTGCGCATTGACCGTGAAGGCGAACAGATGGTGGCCTCTTCCAGAATCGAAACCTGGGTATCCGATCGATGGAGTTCTGTCCAGGTGGCGAGTGCTCTCGTCTCACCGAGGACGGCGACGGCACTTATGCGGGCTCTCCAATCGGCCGACGTCCACAGCTACCAGCTCCCCGAGGAGTACACGGGCGAACACTTCTACGACGGCGGGATCGATGAAGACGGATTTCAAATGCTCCCGTGGTTGCTCCACGAGCAGCGTGAAGAGGCAGGACTCGAAGAGCACGACCCCCTAAGACGGATCTCACTCTCGTACACACGTCCCGGAGCCGTGTTCCTGGAGCACTTCAGTGCTCGAACACATCGCGAGGGTCGGCAAGTCATCGATCCAAACGGCGAAATCATCGCGTGGGAGATCGATTGGGATGACAGTCCCGCCGAGGAACGCCCGTCCGGCGATACATACACACAGGGTCGCGAACTTTGGGTGCGTCTTCCAGTGCTCATGGCGTTTCTCCGCGAGAAGGCATTGGACCTTCTTATCGAGGTCCAGATTGCACGTCATTTTCGTCGGGAATCCGGATGGGAGTCCGGGGAAGAGGAGGAAAGCTATGACGCCGGAGAGCACCGGATCTTCATTCTCCGACGCGACGGAGAACTCGAGACCGTGGCCAGAAGTGGTGGCCCTGGGACAGACGATCGTGAAACAACTCGATCTCGACGATCCGAGCGACATCCTCAGCCAGTGGATGGCCCACCGAATCGCAGAGCTTCTCAGCAGAGCGGACGATAACGAATCGGTTCGAGGCGAAGTCACCGATCTCATCGACCGCCTTTGGGAGCATCGCGCTAACTGGAGGCGTGGCTGGCCGCCGGCGCGAATCGCCACGGCACTCAGGTGGGCCGATCCTTCCCGACGCAGTGACTCTCAGCTCGAGAGGGACATTCAAGACTCCCCATGGGGGCGTCGACTCGGACTCGTGCAAGAGCTCTTGACTGAGGAGTTCCGGTGCTGGTTCTGGGCAGCACTCGCAGAACAACCGACGACGGACACGGACGTTGTTGAGGTGGGCGTGATCGAGCAGTTGAGCGACGACGAGCGACACCTCATCGAAGTGATGGACCAACATAATCAGCTGTCGGCAGCGTTTTTCGCTCAAAAGCTGGGCGATACCACAACGTCCCGCGAACGAGCGGAGCTGATCCGAGACGAACTCTCGAAACTCGAAGCGCAGTACAACACGTTACTCGAAGAGGCCATCCGAGAAATCGAAGGAGATGTTTGGCAATCGAGCGCGCCCGGGAGCGCAACGCCACCGGAGCCGTGACCGACAGGCATCTCCTTCGTGTGTCAACAGGGGTGCAATGCCACTAAGCAGTTGCTGAAGGTTTTCCTGGAGGACGAACAAACGCACGAGGTGGGCGACCCATGGCGGACATCGGCTCGAATGTGCGGCTACGGCTTCGGAGCTGGAAAGTTCATGAGTCGATGTGACAACCGGTCGCGCAGCGTGGCGGTATCCGCGTGATCAAGGTCTGTGTCGACGAGTCCTCAAGACCAAGCTGCGAATCTCTCCTGACCTGGCGCAAGCTCCCCGAGGATGAACCTCAGCCCGAGCCGATACTCGGCGCCACCGGGCTGGGTTTTGAGCTCACCGGAACATCCGCCGCCCTACTCTTTGACGTCCGCTTGCGTCGTCCAGGTCCACCATCTCATCCCAGGCCGCGTCGACACGACTCAAGAGCCGGCGGGCCCACTTCGGTACGAAGAGGCCATTCACCGGAGGCGTATCGCTTCGGAGCATCTCGACAACGTCGTCGAGCACCACGAAGGGCGCATCGATGCGATCGTCAAAGGCGGCCAGCTCGACGCGGCTCGTCAGGAACAGTTGATTGACGGCCCAGCCACCGCTTGGTTCGGCTCCTAAGAATGCGATGAATTGGTCGGTCGCAGCGACAACGCCGATTGCTTTTCGACGCAGCTGGGCTTCGTAGCGTTGCCGAAACTCCTCGGCTCCCGACCACAGTTCATACGCAGTGAAGGGCTCCTCGGGGTCCTTCGCCTCGATAACCCACAGTCGACGTCGCTGAGTGTCTGCCACGAGAACGTCGATTTCTCCAACCGAGTCCGGGACTGACACGCCCGCTCGCCTCAACATAGGCGGTTTGAGCCCACGTCGGGCTATGAAGCCGGCGTTGTTGAGCCGCTCTTCGGCGAGCTGCTCGAGACGCAGGTTCTGGGCCCGCCGATAATCGCGCAGGGCTCGGTCGAGCGGCCTCGGAAGATCAGGCCACGGAAGGCGACCGTCGAAGAGATACCGGGCGAGAATTCGCTGCGCTCCGGCCGCGAGTTCCGGTATTACCCAGACCTTTCCCGCGTTGATATCGAGCAAGGGGCGAGTCGCGCACCGGAACTTGCGTCGTTCAACCTGCCAGTAGGGGTAGATTCCGCCTTCAGCCTCAGACCTCAGGTCGGCAGGCCGGAGCGTCAGCAGATCGATCGCGGCAAGAACCTCGCCATGGTGCAGTCCGGACCAGTCGCAGATGTCTTGGGAAAGATGCTTGAGATCCACCTCCGCGTACTCGCCTTCGGGATCACGCGGCCATGAACGAGCGGTCCTGAGAGTCGCCAGGATCGCGTCGTATCCTGTCCCAAGGTGTTGTCGCATGGCCGCGTCGACGATTCGAAGCCCCTCGGACACTTCTGGACTTTCGATGAACGATTCGAATCGCTGATCACGCCTCATTTCGCTGTCATCCGTCGATCGCACGAGGTGCTCGTAGGCCGGTCCCTCCTCCTCTAAGCGCTCTCCCTCCGGACGCTTTTCAGACCCCGAGGCTTCATCCGGCTCGACCGGTCGGAGCTCGAAAAGTCGCCGGAGAACGTCGAAGGCAGTCACTGCGTAGACAGACGGGCCTCCGAGGCGCATGGTCACTTGAGCGTCTCCGTCGAGATCGATCTCAAAGCGTTCGAGGAGAAAGCGTGCCTGGCTTCTCATTTGGGAGATCTCGAACATTGAGTCCGCGATCGCGAGCATTCGAGCCCAGTCGATTCGACCGACGTTCCGTTCGCCAACGTCTTCCCCTCGCAGCGAGAGCTCGAGCACAAGTTGCACTGAGCGAACCCATTTCACGAGCTCCTGGCTCCCGATGGATTGTTGCATCCGCACATCATCGGCCCACGTGGCCGCGAGGCCTATCTGAATCTCGAGGGATCGCCGCCGCTGCTCGCCGAATGCCGCGCCGACCTCGCTTGCTCCGAGCGCGAGCAATTGAGGCCGGTCGTAGGTAGCTATCTCGTCTACGAGCATCGAGTACAGGGAGGACGTGATATGCCTATCGCAGAGTCGAATCGCCTCGGTGTCCGCGTACGAGCCCGTCTTGAGGCCCTGAGGCCGAAGACGGTCGCTCAAGTTACGCCGGACACGAGCAGTGTCGTAGGCTCGCGTCGTCCTCGCGACGAAGAAGGGCCGCGGCGGAGCGCTCTCGATGGCGACAACTCGGAACGCCCCTCTCCAGCCTCTCCACGCATCGACGCACTCGGCAGCGAGACGGCGGGACACTCCGAGCTCTCGCATCGCCTGCGCGAGCGCGGAGGCAAGAAGATAGCGAGCTCTCTCTGGTGACACCGCGAACAACGCGGGAAGGTGATGGTCAAAGCGAATTACGACCAGTGGCGAAGGCGATCTTGTGGAGGTGCCCCCGATCCACGGATCGCCCTTCTCGAGCTCTGGTGTCGACGGTCGGGGTGAGTTGGCCAGGATCACCATTGCAAGTCCAGCTCCGCACGTCTCGATGGCTCGGCCAAAAGGCTCGAGATGCTCCGCTGCTGCGCTCATCATGGAAGCGAAGTCAGCGACGGTCTGGACGTCAAGAGGGCCGAGATCGTCCAAGGGAACATCGAGGATCAAGTTGGGCCCCGTCCGGACGATGGTCAGGTGCTTGGGGTCACGCGACCATAAGTGCGCCTCATTAGGCAGCGCAATCTGGCGCCTTCGAGCGTGCGCGCTGGAATGTCTGCCGGCGCCCGCGAGGACCGCGTCGAAGGGTTCCCAGGCGGCCGATTCGCCCCAGAAGTCAAGAAACGTGGACCAACCGATGGCGGCCTCTGTGACGTCGATGTAGTCCGGATTGAGACTCCCGGCCTCATCCCATAGGTCAAACAGCTCCGCGAGTCCGGGCGCGATCAGTCGTCCGATGTGGGGCGGATCAACGACCTCGGCAAGGAATTCCCACAGTTCGACTGAGTCCTCGACACGGCCGACGACATGCTCTATATCGTTCAGCGACACCGCGACCGGCTGGGTTGCGGTGTCGATCACGACTCGTTGCGGTGCATCGACCACGACGAGCTTGACAATCTCGGCATCAACCGGAACAAGCAGCGGACCGACGGGGCTCGTCCAGCTGGTGGCTACGTCGATCGAGTTAAGCGAAGACCTCGCCGCATCCATTTCCTGGCTCAATCGATCCGCAGTTGCTCCCGAGATTGCATCTATCGCCAAAAGGTGACGCTTGTCGGTACGGACGACCACCACGGGGCGCTCCGTGCCGATGTCGACGGGGAAGATGAGGTCGTTGTCGAGTTCGTGGACGGCGATGCCGAGCGCCGCAAGCGCGAGGTTCCCCCGACGCGACCGATACCGCTTTCGCCGCTCGAGCCGAGCCGCCAGTTTTGTGGCCGCTCGGTGCAGTCCTTCCAGGATTAACGAGGAGGGAACGAAAGTTCGTCGGCCTCCGATCGCGATCGCGATCATGCCGTCCCATAGTTCAATGGTCCGCGTCAGATCAGTCGCGAGGTCGCCGCGACCGATCGTCGCGAAATCGAGAGCGCGCCTGGCGCGCTCGGGACTGGTGCAAGAGCCGACAACCCGGTCGACCTCACGGTCGGCCAAGGCGCCGCCGGGAGAGCGACGTCGAGCGAGGTCAAACTCTCGCAACGAAACCCTCGGAAGTTCCTCCTCTCCGTCGGAGTCATCCCTACGCCAGATCGATCCAAGCCGAGCGAGCTCCCGGTCCATCGACCACAGAGCCACCTCCACCAGATCGGAGAGCCGGAATCCGACAGCTCGGACCGCTTCGTCGTCAAGGATCGAGAGTCGCTCGAGCTCGGCCAGGAAACCGACGGGATCCTCGAACAGTCCCGGGTCGATCCGGAGACGACGGTGTCCAGCACTCCATCGGACGACCAGCGTCGGATCCCGTGGCTCGAAATCGCCCAGTGGCGCGCCGACTGGGTACTGAGCGCGGGCTACATCGAGAATCGAATCGAGGTCATTCGGCCCGGCTACTCGAGCACGACGTCGTACCTCATCGACACCTAGCGACTCGATGATCGACACGACATAAAGTGCAAGGTCGCGCCGACCAGTACGGCTCTCTGCCGCTGCCCAAAGCAGTGCACATAACGAACGCTGCTCAAATTGTTGGAAGAAGTCGCGGGACTCGTTCTCGACGACCGACGATACCAGTGTCTGCTCCCGGATCCGAACGACGCGCCCTGATGATCTGTTGCCCGCACGGCACGAGCACACCCGCTTGTCCTATAACAGAACCGCTAGTCAGTGGTACCAGGCATTTTTGGGAGACACACAGTTGCACCACTGGTGCGAGCGCGGCACTTCGTCGTCGGGGACGTCCAGCGGGCACGCCGAAGAGAGGCGCCCAGGAAGCCCTGGCGGGCTCCCTGATCCAATCATCTCGGCCGACGGTGACCGGTCCGTCAAGGGCCTCGCTTCGCTTGGTCCCTGGTGGACGGCCCTGCGGGCCGCCCTTGACTGACCTCCCGTTGCACCTCGAGAACTCCGGGTTTCGCACTGGTTGGAGCTCCCCGATCGCCGGTTTCGGGAAGGAGCGTAATAGGCACTCGAGACTGGGAAGTTTTCGGATTCGATAGGTCCACAGAAAGGCTACACATCTCCTGAGCTGCGGTTATGTGTCGATGGTGCCGCCAAGAAACATCCCGGTGTGGACACATCTGTGGACCTCCGCGTGGACGTATTCGGCGCATGGTTGTCTTCATGCGGACCGACACCGCCGTAGAGATCACTGCTGCCGGGCCTCATTGGGTGTCCGACGACTCGCCCACGGAGGCCCTGCGGAGCCCAACACCAGCCGCGAGACTCGAAGCCAGAACGGAGAACGAGCGCGTCGCCCTCAGCGTCACCGAGGTCGCGAAGTTGCTCGGCATCTCCCGGGCGCTCGCCTACGAGCTCGCCGCCCGCGGCTACCTGCCGGCGCTGCGTCTCGGCCGGCGGGTTGTCGTCCCACGTGTGGCGCTGGCGGCGCTCCTCGGCGCAGATCGGCTCTGAGGCCGTGCTCAGCATTGGCAAGCTCGTCGCTGGCGCCGAGGGCTACTACCTGAGGACTGTTGCGCCCGGACCGGAGGATTACTACACCGGCGCGGACGAAGCGCCCGGCACGTGGCTCGGACCAGGCTGTCGCGCCCTCGGCCTCGCCAGCGAGGTCAAAGAAGACGACCTCAGGTCCGTGCTGCGGGGTCTCTCGCCATCCGATAGCTCACCGCTCGGGCACGGACCACCAAGACCGACTGGAGACTGGACGGAGTGAGGCTCATGGAGGTCGTCGAGGCGATCGGTTGCTCGAAAGCGTCTGCGTCGGACATCAGGCGAGGGAAGTGAAGTCCCCATGTGCCGACGTGGGCCGCACTATGTGCAGCCTCCGGGGGTCTACGGGAAGACCGTCGATGATCTCTTCTCGAATGATGACTGGAAGCTCCGTCGCCGGCAGGTGTCTCTCGAAGAGGGCGAGCGTCTCCCCGAGCGTCGTCGCTGCGGGAGCGATGACACCATGGAGACCAAGTTGGTGGGCGACCTGTCCAACGCGTTGGCAGGGGCTGTACTCACCGATGGCAGATAGAAGGTCTGCCGAGGTGAGGCCGACTTGCCTTTGTCCGGTTGCGGAGCGGAGGTCGAGTATCTCCGTGACGTTGACGTGGCAGGTGAAGATGCGCCGAGGCGCCACCATCTGCCCGGTCATGCCCATGTCAGAGAACGGATCGACGAGGTGTCGGTACGCCTCGACCACGATCGAATCCCGCGGCCGACCCAGGTAGAGAACGGAGAACTTGCGCACCGGGCTCCACCGCCCGCCACTGTCGCTGCCCGTGAGCTGTCGGACGTTAGCGCTCGTGTGGCGCTCGAACTGCCCGTCCAGGCTGGTCCTGGGGGCTGAGGCAATGAGCTGGGCGAGGCTCGGTGGCACTTACATCGCTCCGGACTTCAATCGCTCCACTGCGGCGAGGACGGTCTCGAAGTGGCCGTTAATGAGCAGGTCGATCGGGCGACTTCCGTGTAGCTCCGGGTTACGTGAGTGCAGCCAGATTTCGATGCCCTCGGGCCGGTACACGTCGGAAAGTTGCGTCACAACGTAGTGCATGTCCACCAGACGATCGCGGGTCTCCCGGGACGGGCGCGAGGCGCCGGATACCCAGTTCTGGACCTGGCGCTCCCGGACGCCCGTGATCTGTCCGATCTCGGCGATGGAGATGCCGGCTTGGCGGATGGCGGTGACCAAGGAGGGGTAGGAGAAGCCAGCCTTGGCGACGTCAGGGGTCACTTGATGACTCCTAAAATTTCGTATGCCATATGCCCTCCTGTATCGTTCTGTACTG
>Ga0326727_10021346_pt1 | contig 12700 bp, 11 predicted proteins | sample MB2enrmetagenome_FD_207643 | JGI IMG/M metagenome (GOLD analysis project Ga0326727, IMG submission 207643) | Lab enriched peat soil microbial communities from McLean, Ithaca, NY, United States - MB29MY | ecosystem: Environmental > Terrestrial > Soil > Wetlands > Peat | place: USA: New York...
AAGATCAACCTGATCAACTTCCGCCATGAGCAGTTGGCTGCGCACGCGGCAGACGGCTACTTCCGCGCCACCCACAAGCCGGGCGTGCTGATGACCCATCTCGGCCCCGGCATGACCAATGCCGTCACCGGCGTGGCCAACGCAGCTCTCGATTCCTCGGCCATGGTGGTCATTTGCGGTGACATCCCAAGCCAGCATTTCGGGCGTGACGCCCACCAGGAGGTCAAGGCGTTCGGCGACGCGACGCAGTTCGAGATCTACAAGCCTTTCGTCAAGCGGACCTGGAAAGTCCACAGCGTCGAGGCGATACCCGACATCGTCGCACGGGCCTTCAACATCGCCACCTCGGGCCGACCGGGGCCGGTGATGATCGACGTGCCGATGGACATGTTCTCGCGCCGGGCCAATGTAAAAATTCCCGACATGGCGCAGCGCCTGGTCACCGGCCGCCGGCCGCGCGGCGACAAGGCGGAGATCGCCAAGGCGGCCGCGCTGCTGGCCGCGGCAAAGGCGCCGGCGATCTATGCCGGCGGCGGCGTCATCCTCTCCGAAGCTTCGGCGGCACTGACCGCTCTGGCCGAGCATCTGGCGATCCCGGTCGCGACCTCGCTGATGGGCAAGGGTTCGATCAGCGAGGAAAACCCGCTGGCCATGGGCATGACCGGATTCTGGGGCACCAGGCTGGCCAATGACACGGTGCGCCTGGCCGACGTGATCCTGGCAGTGGGTACCAAGTTCGCCGAAGCCGACTGCTCGTCCTGGATGCCGGAATATACCTTTGCCATTCCGCCAGCCCGGCTGATCCATATCGACATCGACCCGCAGGAGATCGGCAAGAACTTCCCGACCGCGATTTCCATCGTGGGGGACGCCCGCGCGGTGCTCGAGGACCTGCTTGCCGAAGTCTCCGCCGGCACGCCGAAACGCAATTGGCGGGACCTCCCCCGGGTCGCCCAGCTCGCACGCGACAAGGCGGCATGGTGGAAGAGCCTCAGCGACGACCCCATGCTCGACAACACGCCGATCCATCCCTTCCGCATCCTCAAGGAGGTGCGCGAGCTACTGCCGCAGGACGCCATCGTGGTGACCGATGTGGGCTGGAACAAGAACGGCCTGGCGCAGCAGTTCCCCATCACCCAGCCACAGACGCACTTCCCGCCGGGCGGCTTTGCCACCATGGGCTTCGGCCCGGCCGCGGTGATCGGGGTCGCCAAGGGCGCCCCCGGCCGCACGGTGATGGCGCTGGTTGGCGACGGGGCGATGGCTTCGGTGACCGGCGTGCTGGCGGTCGCCCGCGAACAGAACACCAAGGCGGTCTGGCTGGTGATGAACAACTTCGCCTTCGGCACCATCTATGGCCTTCAGCAACACGCCTACCATCGGGATATCGGCACCCGCTTCGTCGATGCCCGGACGGGGGAGAACGTCGGGCCCAACTTTGCCGAAGTGGCGAAGGGATTTGGCGTCGCGGCCAGGCGTGTCGAGCGGCCGGACGAGCTGAAAGGCGCATTGATCGAGGCCCTGGCGCATGATGGACCGTTCCTGCTCGACGTAGTCATGGACCGCTCGATCGCTGTGCCGACCGACGGCTACTGGGACATCCTCGACATCTATCAGTACTGAACGAACAGGCAGCGACGGAGCGCAGCACGGCGCTCCGTCCGCTGTTGGAGCTTAACCATGCAACGGCGATTTTCCCTGGCGCACATGACGGTCATGAATTGTGCGCCGCCGGACATGACGTACCTGGCGGCCCGCGCCGGCTACGACTGTGTCAGCTTCCGGTTCATCCCCCTCGGTATCCCCGGCGAACCCCGCTACCTGCCCGGGGACAAGGCCATGCTGCGGCAGACCAAGGCAGCCCTGGCCGCAACCGGGCTCACGATGCTCGATGTCGAGGTGGCCCGCATCGTTACCGATGTGGACCCGAAGAGCTACCTGCCCGGCATGGAAGCCGCTGCCGAACTGGGCGCGCACCACGTCATTTCCAGCGCCTGGACGACGGATCGCTCCGATCGCAACTTCCTGGTCGACTGTTTTGGCCGGTTGTGTGATCTGGCCGCACCTCTCGGGCTTACCGTGGATCTGGAATTCCCGATCGTTTCCAGGCTGACCAGCCTGGCCGAGGCGGCCGACGTGGTGCGCGCCGCCAACCGCCGCAACGGCGGCGTCATGGTCGATACGCTTTACATGCACTTCCCGCACACCCCGCTCGCGGAACTGGACACGTTGCCGCGCGACTGGTTCCATATGGCGCACCTTTGCGATGCACCCAAGGAGGTGCCGACGACGCGCGAAGGCCTGGTCCACATCATGCGCGACGAGCGGCTGTACGTCGGCGAAGGAGCAATCGACATCGCTGGCATCCTCGACCACATGCCGCCGGTGCCCTGTTCAATCGAGCTGCCGCACCTCAGGCGGGTGGCCGAATACGGCTACGAGGAGCATGCACGACGCTGTCTGCAGACGGCGAAGCGCTATCTGGAGTCCCGCCAGACCCCGGTGGCCGCGTAGCGAGGCGCTGCCTCGCGCTCCGCCCGGGCTTCGCCCGGGACCCACCAGGGGCCATAGGCCCCTGGACCCCGTTACAGCCGATCGACCTCAGCTTCCGCGTGCAGCACGCCGTCGCCGACCATCGCCTCGATCTCGGCTTGCGAATAGCCGAGTTCCGTGGCGATGGCTCGATTGTGCTGGCCCAGCAGCGGCGCCGGGCAAGGCGGTGAGGTGTCGCAGTCGGAAAAATGGAACGGCAGGTTCGGCAGCTTGATGCGGCCGAGCACCGGATGCTCCTGCTCGACGACCATGCCGCGCGCCTGGGTTTGCGGGTCCGCCAGCACCTCGTCGATGCGGCTCACCGGCGCACACGGGACCCCGGCCGCATCGAGGGTAGCGATACAGGCGGCGCGCGATGGCTGCGCGAGCGTCCACGCTTCCACCAGGGCCACGGCCTCGGTGCTGTTGGCATTGCGCCGGGCCGGCGTGCTGAAGCGCTCGTCGGCGGCAAGTGCGGCGCCACCGATCAGCCTGGCCAGCCGCTGCCAGGACTCGTCCACCTGGGCAGCGATGACGAGATAGCCATCCGTCGCGGCGAAACAACCATAGACGGCGGAGTCCGGTTGGTCGCGACCGGTCTGCTTCGGCAGCTCCCTCCCGCCGCTCAGCGTGTAGCGCTGCACTGCATAATCGTGCATGGAGATCATGCAGTCGTAGAGCGCCAGGTCGATGTGCTGGCCCTTGCCGGACGCAGCGCGGCCGACCAGCGCCGCGCAGACGGCGGCGACGCCATGGATGCCGGCATACATGTCGGCGATCGGCATGCGGAACAGTGGCGGAGGTTCGCCCGGCATGCCGAGCTGTGCCATGGCGCCGCTCTTGGCTTCCGCGATCAGGCCGAAGCCGGGGCGTTGGGAGTCGGGCCCGCTATGGCCATAGGCGGAGACGGAGCAATAGATCAGCTTCGGATTGAGCGAGGCGAGCTCGGCATAGCCGAGGCCGAGCCTGTCAAGTGTGCCGGGGCGGTAATTCTCGACGAACACATCTCCCACCGCAATCAACTTGCGGATCATATCCAGTCCTCGCCGGTCCTTGAGATTGATGCAAAGCCCGCGCTTGCCCATGTTGTGCTGCAGGAAGTAGCCGCTCTGCCCGGCGACGAAGATCGGATGCGCGCGGCCGGCATCGCCCGCGGGGGGGCGCTCGACCTTGATGACGTCGGCGCCCAGGGCCGCGAGGCAACGCGACAGGAACGGCCCGGCCAGGAAATGGCTGTAATCGACGACCCGGATCCCGCTCAGCGGCCGAGGCTGCGTCATGCTCTCTCTCTCCATCCTGTCGGGCGGCGGTGGGACCATCTGCCGACCGTCGCCCGGGGTTTAGCTGCGCGGCACCGGCGCGCGCGCCTGCGCGGCCATGCGCGCGGGCGCATTGGCCGCACCAAACCCGCTGTAGGCGCCGCGCCTTTCGACCACCTCGAAGAAAAACCGCTCCTGGAAGGACGCCGTGTAGGCCTGGCGGAATTCGCCGCCGGCATCGGTGTCGAACAGCAGGCCGAGCCGCTCCAGCTCCGCTGCCTGCGCATCGTCCAGGCCAAGCCGGTCCGCCAGGTCCCGGTAGTAGAGGGAGGGAATCGCCAGCATCGGCGCCGCTGCCTTGCGCAACCGCTCAACGGCAGCGCCGGCATCTTCGGCGGCGAACGCGATGTGGTGCACGCCGGCGCCGAAATAGGTGGAGACGAGCCGGTTGGTGGCGGTGTCGCGCGCCTCGGAGATGTTGAAGGTCACCCGCAGGGTCGCGGTCGGGTCCACCATGGCCCGGCTGAGCACAAGGCCGTAGGGGTCGGGCAAATCGTAAACGGGCTGCAGCTCGAGTCCGAACAGGGAGCGCCAAAACAGGATGTGGCTCTCCATCCGGCCGGCCGGCAGTGCAAGCGCGAGATGGTCCACCGAGGTCAGCCCACTGCCGGTATCGTCACCGGGAAGCAGGTGAAAATCCTCCTCCCAGAAACTCGGGCCGGGATCATGGCTGGCGACCAAATAGATCAGGGTGCCGTCCGCCCCACGGATCGCCGGGATGCGCCGCTCGCCGGCGCCGATCTGTTCACTCCAGTCCGGGATCAGCAGCGCCGCCGCGCGCGCAAGAGTAAGCGGCACGTCGTCCACCCTGAGCGCCATGGCGCAGACCGACGGGCCATGCAGCTGGAAATGCCCGGCCGCGGAGCTGTCCTGTTCGGCGTTCAGCACCAGATTGATCCGGCCCTGGCGGTACAGGTCGACGGCCTTGGAGCGGTGCCGCCCGGCATGGCGGAACCCGAGCCGCGCGAAAAAGCCCGCAAGCTCTGCATGCGCCGCGCCGTCGACCGCGAACTCGAGGAACTCGATGCCATCGAGCACCGGCCGCGCCGGCATCGCGTCCGCCCCGAGTGCCTCGGCTTCGGCAAGCAGCAGCGAGCGCAGCCCGTCTCGCGCCGTCATGCGCGCGGGACCGGCGCGGAAAAGGTCGTTGTAGATCTCCAGTGACAGCGGCCCCGAATAGCCCGATGCAAGCACCGAGCGCAGGAAGCCCACCACATCGAGTTCGCCCTGCCCGGGGAAGACGCGGAAGTGGCGGCTGCGGGACTGCAGGTCCATCGAAAGACGCGGGGCGTCGGCCAGCTGCACCAGGAAAATCCGATCCCCCGGGAGGTCGGCAAGGCCGGCGGGATCGTCGCCCGCGGCCAGGGTCTCGAAGCTGTCGACCGCGAGCCCGAGCGCGGGGTGCGCGGCCTGCTCGACGATCTTCCAGGCATGCCGCCACAACGTCACATGGCGGGCCCAGGACAACGCCTCGTAGCCGATGCGCAGGCCGCGTCGTGCCGCGCGCTCGGCCAGCTCGGCCAGATCCGCCGCAGCCCGCGCATCATCATCCAGCGCCGTCGGCTGCGTATTGCTGCACACCAGCATGAGGTCGGTGCCGAGCCCCTGCATGATGTCGAACTTGCGTTCGGCACGATCGAGATTGCGTTGCCGCTGCCCCTCCGGCAGCGCCTCGAAGTCCTGGAACGGCTGGTACGCCACGACGGCGAGCCCAAGCCCCTCGGTCATTCGCCGGATTTCCTCCGGCGGACCATCGAAGGTCAACAGGTCGCTGTCCATGATCTCGACACCGTCAAACCCGGCACTGACGATCGCCTCCAGCTTGTCCGTCAGCGTGCCGCTCAACGAGACAGTGGCGATCGACTTGCGAAACCTCAATGGCAGCATGGCGATCCGGCTTCCTCCCGCGGCAGTTCAGGCGAGCATGGCGAGCACTTCCCCCATGTCAGGACGGTGTTGCCTCGATCCGTCGCGCCACGCGCCGCAGCGCAAGCCGACGTTCAGCACAAAGACGAGGGGGCTCATCGGCAGCTCCTCTCGGAATGGTCATTGTCCAATCGGAAACTAGTCCAGAAGCGGCAACTACGCTAGTGGCCTGGCCCGTCTGAAAAGTGATCCCCCCGGGCCCGGCGGCTCACTTGGCCGCCCCCGCGGCCCGATGCAGGTTAGCCGCCAATGACCAACGGGCGGGGAAATGCGGGCATGGCCAAGGTCATCATCTCGTGCGCAATCCCGGCGCCATCCATACCCCCAGCATGTCTCCCTACCTGCCGATCACCCCACAGGACATCGCCGCCCAATCGATCGCCGCCGCCGAGGCCGGTGCCGCCATCATCCATCTGCATGCACGCAATCCCGGTGGCCTTGGCATGACGCTGGAAGAACGTCTTGCCGCGCCGCTCATCCTGAAAGACCTCGGCCTGGAGATCGCCGCTCCGGCCGAAGCCCGGCAACTGCTCAGGCTCAAGGGCGGCGATCGGGTCGGGTTCTGAGCCGGCGGCATGCGCGTTCATATCCAGCGTCGCTTCCTGCCATTCGCCTCGCCTCGCCTCCGCCTGTTGTTCTGCACCGCGTCCGGGCTCGATGCGATCATGCCGTTCAGTTGGGTGCCGCCGGGACTGGTGCTGCTGAACAACTGCGGCGTGCACGGCAGCAAGATGTCGGACTACGCCGCGATGGCGCTGTTGATGCTGAATGCGCGCGTTCCGCGTGGTCGAACCGGAACCGCCGCCGCCTGGGCATCGGTTGTGGAACACCCCCAACCTGTTCATCACGCCGCACGTCTCCACCGACGACCCGAGCACTTACAATCCGGCGAGCCTGGACGTTTTCTTCACCAACCTGCAGGCGTGGCGCGACGGTCGGACCATGCCCAACCGCGTTGATCCGCGACGCGGGTATTGACCACGCAGTGGGGTACCGTTCACCCGCAGCGCGGATGCCGCATCGTCCCCTCAATCGGCGCTAGAGGGCGGTTTCAACTGCGTTTGATTTGACGCAACCGCGCGCGGGCCGGGCCGCGTTTTCACGCCTGCCATGAGAAATGTTGTTGCCCGATTGGCAGTGATCGTTATTTGCACTGCTTTGCCCGCCACTTTGCTCGCCGGCCGCGCCAATGCCGCGAACATCGATGGTTCGACGTTGCGGGAGCCGAAGGGCCGCGCCGCCCGGCCGCCGGTTCGCAAGCCGCAGCCAATCGATCGTTCCGGAGGCAAACGGTTTGGCAAGGCCAGCTTCTATGGCTATCGCTGGGCCGGGCGAAAAATGGCCGATGGCCGCCACTTCAATCCGCGCGCCGATGTTGCCGCCAGCAAAACTCTGCCGCTGGGGACGGTGGCCAAGGTCACCAACCTTGAGAACGGCAGATCGGCGCTGGTGCGGGTGGAAGATCGCGGCCCCTTCGTGGAGGGGCGGATCATTGACCTGACCGTGGGCACAGCCGAACGACTGGGCTTCAGGGAGGAGGGCGTGGTGCCGGTGGTCGTGGCTCCGGTGGCTGTCCCGCAGGGTGACGGCGAGCTGAAACCCGGCGCCGGCGCCGCCGAAGTGTCGCCGGAAACCGCCGCCCGCGCCCTGCAGGAGGCCAGCGCGGTGGCGGAACGGTAAAGGCCAGGGGCTCCGCCCCTGGACCCCGCAAAGGGCCGAGAGGCCCTTTGATCCCATTCGTTTAGGCGCTTCGCGCCGGTTCCCTCTCCGCCGACCAGGTCACGTTCGCATCCAGCGGCACCACCGGCCGCGGCAGGCGCTTCCAGTGGAAATGATGCAGCATTGGGCTGGTAAGCCCCGGTGCATCGACTTCCACGACCTGGTCATGCCGGAAGAACTCGTCGAACCCGCCGCGGAAATGCCCGCGCGACTTCACCACCACCACCCGCTGCCGGGCGATGTCGATGCCGAATGCCTCGAGGAAGGCCGGGTCGGCGCACTGGAATCGTTCGGACACCACCAGCACGGTGATGCCGTCCAGCACAAGCGCGGCGGAATTCCCCATGTCCATGCTGTTGGCGGCATAGATGCCGCGCCGCCCGCGCACCGGCCCTGGGTGCAGCCGGGCAACCAGTGCGGGCGCCCGGAAGGGCAGCGTGAAATCGCTGCTCGGGTCGCGATTGAAATGGGCGGTGAACCGGGCGCCCTCGCCGCGGCGATGCGCCTCGGCGGCCAGCAGCGGATCGTGGATCAGGCCGATCACCGCGTCCCGCACGCCACCGGCATGGAAGGCCGACAGAATGAACATCGTGTTGCCGCGGCCGCCGCCGCCCGGGTTGTCGGCCACGTCGGCAAAAATCAGCGCCGGCCGGCTGGGGTCCTCGGTGCCCTTGGCCAGTCGCACTGCTGCTTCAAGGCTGGTCAGTACCGGATTGAACTGCTCACGCCGCCGCCAGCCGGCCCGGGCAATCTCCAGCGCCAGCCCGTGCGCGGTTTCCGGGTCGGTCGCCGTCACCACCACCGACAAGCCGTTGTGCGGCGTGTCGCCATAGACGAAGCCGCCGATGACCGAAACATTCACCACCCGGCCCGCCCATGGCGCCTCTCCCATCAGCGCCTGGCCGAGATCGATCAGTTCGCCATACGGCCGGTTCGGCGCCTCGGGCGCGGTCAGCATGGTGACCGTCGGCGGCACGATGGGCAGCCGCACGCGGGCGATCGACATCCGTGCCCCGGCCATCAGCCGGCGGAGAATCCGCGCCGATTCGGCACCGCGTTCGCGCATGTCGAGATGCGGGTTGGTGCGATAGCCGACCAGGGCGTCGAGCGTCGCGATATCGGCCTCCGAGAGGTTGGCGTGCAGGTCGTAGCTGGCCACCACCGGCACCTCGGGCCCGACCACCCGGCGCACCATGGCCTGCACCGTGCCCTCGGGGTCATCGTCGCCGGTCGTCAGCCCGGCCCCGTGCATCACGCAGTAGACGCCATCGAGCGGCCAGGCCGCGCGCAGCCGGGCTTCCCATTCCACCATCAGCTTATCGAAGAACGCCTGCTCCACCGGCCCGTTCGGCTCCGCCATGGCGAGCAGGATGGGCACCGGCTCCCATGGGCCGGCGGCGTCCATGTCGGCGATGAACCCGGGCAGCTCGGCCAGCATGCGCGGCGCGGCGGAGCGCGCGTCCGCCACCATCTCGGCGCCGCGCAGCAAGGTCCGGGTGGCGAAATCGCGTTCCGTGGCCACCGGCGCGAAGGCGTTGCACTCGATCGAAAAGCCCAGCAGGCCAACCCGATGTGTCACAGCGTCACTCCCAGCATGTCCGCGATCCGCGGGGTGGCTTTCAGGCCGGAGCCGGTCAGCACCAGCACGGTGGTCTGTTCGGGCCGGATGGCGCCGGAGGCGAGCAGGCGCCGCAATGCCGCCAACACCTGCGCGGAGGTGGGCTCCACATAAATGCCGGCTCCCGCCAGCTCGAGCACGGAAGCGGCGATCTCCGCTTCCTCCACCATCGCGACCCCGCCGTCGGTCGCGCGCAGCGCGCCCAGTACCTCGCGCAGGCGGACCGGTGCGGCGATGGCTGTGCCTTCGGCGATGGTGGGCTCGATCGGCGTTTCGACCAGCGTCTCGCTGCCGGCCAGGAACGCCGCGGCTACGGGTGCGCAATTGGCCGGCTGGGCGGCGAACAGGCGGGGGATCGTCTCGATCTGCCCGGCGCGCGCCAGTTCGGAGAAGCCGATCTCGCAACCCAGCACGTTCGACCCGCCTCCGCAGGGCACGATGATGTTGTCCGGCGCCCGGAAGCCGAGGTCCTCCCACAGCTCGTAGGCCAGCGTCTTGGTGCCGTGCAGGAAGAACGGATGCCACGCGTGGCTGGCGTAGAACACGCTCTTCGAGCGTGCGACCGCGGCGTCCGAGGTGTCCTGCCGGGTGCCCGGGATCAGCTCGATGGCGGCTCCGTAGGCGCGCATCTGCACCGTCTTGGCCGGGCTGGTGGAGGCCGGCACCAGGATGGTGGCGGCAAGGCCGCCGGCCGCCGCGTACCCCGCGACCGCCGCGCCGCCATTGCCGGAACTGTCCTCCAGCACCGCCCCGATGCCCTGTTGGGCCAGCAGCGACAGCATCACGCTGGCGCCGCGGTCCTTGAAGCTGCCGGTGGGCATGCACCACTCGCACTTGAGCAGCACGTCCGCCCCCGCCAACCGCCGCGACAGCAGGGGTGTGCAACCCTCCCCCAGGGTGATCGGCCGCTCGCAGCGGAACGGCAGCGCGGCGTGGTATCGCCACAGGCTGCGGACGGAGCGTTCCACCTGCTCGCGTCCGATACCCCGCAGCGGCGTCAGCAGCAGCGGCTGGCGATCCTCCCCGCACCATCGCGGCGTCTCGAGCGGCCAGGTGCGGCCGGACTGCGGGTCGAGATAGGCAACGGCCATGGCGCACCCCTCCCCTGGACGGTCGCAGGCTGGCGCCGCCGCCCCCGGCTTGCAAGCCCGTTCGCAGTCCGCCTACAAGCCGCCATGGTCAATGTGGCCGACGCCGACGCCCTCATCATCGGGGCCGGGTTCTTCGGCTGTCACGTCGCGCTCAGGCTGCGCGCGGCGGGCATGGGTCGGGTGGTGCTCGTCGACCGCGAGCCCGGCCTGTTGCGACGGGCGTCCTACGTCAACCAGGCGCGGGTGCACAACGGCTACCATTATCCGCGCTCGCTCGGCACCGCACTCCGCTCGCGGCGGAATTTCGTCCGCTTCTGCACCGACCACCCGTTCGCCATCGCCGACGGCTTCGAGAAGATCTACGCCATCGCCCGGCAGTCCCGTGTCAGCCCGTCGCAGTTCGTCGCCTTCTGCGGCGAAATCGGCGCGCCTTGCCGCGAGAGCGCGATCCATCTGCGCCGCCTGTTCGATGCGGATCTGATCGATGTCGCCTTCCTGACCCGCGAGGTGGCGTTCGATGCGATCGCGCTGGCGCGGGACCTGCTGCGCCGGCTGCAAGCGGCGGGCATCGAGCTCATGCTGTCCACGCCGGCGCGGCTGGAAGCGGCGGATGCCGACGGTGCCACCGTGCGGCTGGGCAGCGCGGCGATGCGGGCCCGCTACCTGTTCAACTGCACCTACGCCGGGCTCGATTCCGTGGGCATCAGGCTGCGCAACGTGCTGAAGAAGGAGCTGACGGAAATCGCCCTGATCGAGCCCGCGCCCGTCTTCGCCGAGGTCGGCGTAACGGTGATGGATGGCCCCTTCTTCTCCACCATGCCGTTCCCCGCCGGTGCCTGCCACTCGCTCAGCCATGTCCGCTATACGCCGCATGCCGCCTGGATCGATGCCGCCGACGCGCTGACCCGCACGCAAAGTCGCGTCAAGGCCATGCTGCGCGATGGCGCCCGCTACATGCCGCCGCTCGCCCGCGCCCGCCCGCTCGGTTCCCTGTTCGACATCAAGGTGGTATTGCTGAGCACCGAACAGGACGACGCCCGCCCGATCCTGTTCGAGCCATCCGCCGAAAGCCCGCGCGTGATCTCGATTCTCGGGGGCAAGATCGACAACATCTACGACGTGCTGGACGTGCTGGAGGGACATGACTGGTCTTGACGCCCCTGCTGCGGTGCCCCCACTGGGATCGGTCAGTGCGGTCATGGTGGTCGACGACGCTGCCCACGATACCGGCGCGCTGGCCGCGTGGGGGGAGGCGCTTGCCGAGCTGTTCAGCGAGGTCGAGCTGGTGGTGGTCGCCAACGGCGTGGCCTCGGCGGTCGCCCTGGCCCTGGAGGCTGAGGCCGCCGAGATCCCCGATCTCACCGTGCATTTCCTGGCCGACCGCATCGACCACGACACTGCCCACCTGGTGGGGCTCGATACCGCGATCGGCGACTGGGTGCTGCTGGGGGAGCCGGATGCCGCCCGCCTCGGGGTGCTGCGCGAGCTGATCGGGCGGGTGCGCGAGGGCTATCAGGTCGCCACCGCCACCGGTGGCGCCCCGCCGGCGCGCGGGGCGGTCTATGAGTGGCTGGAGCTCGCCTATTTCCGGCTCTACCGCGCCCTCTCGGGCCGCACCGTGCTGCGTCCGCCGCCGGTGCTGCGGCTGTATTCGCGTGCCGCCGCGCTCTATCTCGCCGGTTCGCCGGACGGCGAGATGCTGCTGAAGACCGAAGTGATCGCCGGTGGGTTTCCCGCCTATGTGGGCCGCTTTCCGGCCGTCGCCTCCGACCCCCTGCACGCCCGCAACTGGCGCGCCACGGTTTCCATGGGCCTGCACGAACTGCTCAGCGTGTCCGCCCTCCCGCTCAGGCTGGCGTCGTTCATCGCGCTCGCAACCGGTGGCCTGAGCCTGCTCTACAGCCTCTACGTGGTTGGCGTGTATCTGTTCAAGCCCGATGTCCTGGCGGGCTGGACCACGCTGTCGTTGCAGATTTCCGGCATGATGTTCCTGTTCTCCCTGCTGTTCGCCCTGATGGCCGAATATGTGCTCGGCATCTACCGCGGCCTCGCCCCGCGCCGGCGCTACGTGATCACGCGAGAGCTGCGCAGCCCGAAGCGCCGCCATGCGGGCCGGCTCAACGTGATCAACGAGGAGGGGCAGTTCCACCTCGGCATGCCTGCAACCCCGGTCGGCGACCGATGAAGCGCGCGCTGATCGGCCACACCGGTTTCGTCGGCGGCACGTTGCTCGCCGCCGGCGGCTTCACCCACGGCTTCAACAGCCGCGACTTCCACGACATGCGGGGGGCCCGGTTCGACGAGGTGGTGTGCGCCGGCATCCCGGCGGTCAAATGGCTGGCCAACAAGGAACCCGCGCTGGACCGGGCTGCCATCGAGGCCCTGCTGCGCGTGCTGGAAAATGTCCGGGTCGGGCGCTTCGTGCTGATTTCCACCGTCGACGTCTATCCCGACCCATCCCTCCCGCTCGACGAGACGGCGGTACTGGAGGGACT
>Ga0326727_10021347_pt1 | contig 12699 bp, 14 predicted proteins | sample MB2enrmetagenome_FD_207643 | JGI IMG/M metagenome (GOLD analysis project Ga0326727, IMG submission 207643) | Lab enriched peat soil microbial communities from McLean, Ithaca, NY, United States - MB29MY | ecosystem: Environmental > Terrestrial > Soil > Wetlands > Peat | place: USA: New York...
CCCAACCGCTTCCGGGGGGATTTCCCCCGGAAGCACGACACCCTTGGTCTCGACGACCATTACGCCCTCTTTCCTACCACCTGCTCCAGCGCGTCCCATACTTTCGGGCCATACTTCTTGCTTGCGTCTTTGTAGTAACTGGTCGACTTCAGCTTGTCGCGGAACGACTCCAGATCCGGATCTGTAACCGTGATGCCCTGCGACTTGAGAAGGTTTGCCGTACGCGCGTTGTCGGCGAGAATGGCCGCCCGCTCTTCTCTCGCCGCCGCCTCATAGTTTCTCGCCATGATGTCCTTGATGTCCGCAGGCAACTTCTGCCACATCGCCTTGTTGGCGATGATCCACCAGTTGTCCCACATGTGGTTGGTCATGGCGATGTACTTCTGCACTTCATACAGCTTGGAAGTCTCGATCTGCTGCAGAGGGCCCTCCGATCCTTCGACCACTCCGGTCTGCAACGCCGTATAAAGCTCGCTGATATCGATGCTCGTCGGCGCGGCCCCCAGGCTCGCCCACAACGACGTCCACACCGGCCCGATCGGCAGACGGAGCTTCAGATTCCTCACGTCCTCCACGGTCATCACCTTGCGGCGGGAGGTCGTGAGCTGACGGAAGCCTTGTTCGAAGCAAGTCGGGAAGCAATAGAAACCGCTGTTGTCCAGGGCCTCGCGGACGATCGCGCCGAGCGCGCCGTCCATCGCCTGCCACGCCTGCTCGGGGTCCTTGAAGGCAAAGCCGACAGCATTGATCCCGGCGACCGGAACCACGTTGGAAAGCATGGTACCGCTTTCCAGCTCGAAGTCCAGCGCTCCGCTACGGACCTCCATGATCATGTCGAGGTCGCCGCCCAACTGGCCCGACGGGTAGGTCTGCAGCTGAATGCGTCCCTTCGACTCTTCGGCCATCTTGGCGGCGGCCTTGTCGAGTATCTGAACGGCGATATGGTCCTTCGGCTGCACCGAGCCGATTTTGAAGTTGAACTCGGCCGCATGGGCCGAGCGGCCCGGAATGACAATGGCCGGCGCCGCCAATGCGGCCACTGTTCCAAAAGTCAACGTGCGACGCGTTACTTGCATGATATTCTCCCTTTGGTTAGCATTCACATTCATCTTGCCCTCCCCCCATGGGAGAGGAAGTTGCTCGCAGAATTCTTCTGGTTGCGCCGTGCGCCGAGGCGGGCGCCGCCGCACCGATGGCACGCTCGATCGCGGCCTGAGCCTCGACCTCATGCGCCGTTCCGGCGTCGGCTTCCGGGGGAACGTCCCCCGCAAGCACGACATCATTCGACACTGCGGGCATCAAGACAGCTTTCCGACAGTTTGCTCGAGAGCGCCCCACACCTTGTCGCCATACTTCTTCCGCCAGTCGCTGTAGTAGCTGGTGGATTTCAGCTTGTCGCGGAAGGAATCCAGGTCCGGCTCGGTGACGGTCATGCCCTGCGAATGGAGGAGGTCCTGCGTCTTCTGGGCGTCGGCCACGGTGGCGGCCCGCTGCTCCCTTGCGGCCTTCTCGAAATTGGTGGACATGATCTGCTTGATGTCATCCGGCAGCTTGGCCCACATCGCCTTGTTGCCGATGATCCACCAGCCGTCCCACATGTGGTTGGTCAATGCCAGGTATTTTTGGACCTCATACAGCTTGAAGGTCTCGATCTGCTGCACGCCGCCCTCGGAGCCTTCGACGATCCCCGTCTGCATGGACGTATAAAGCTCGCTGAGATCGATGCTCGTCGGCGCTGCCCCGAGGCTGGACCACAACGATGTCCACACCGGGCCGATCGGCAGGCGGAGCTTGAGCCGGCTCACGTCGCCGACGTTCATGACCTTGCGGTTGGAGGTCGTGAGTTGACGGAAGCCGTTATCCATGGAAACCGGGTGGGCGTAGAAGCCGCTCTGGTCCAGGGTTTGGCGGACGGTCGCGCCGAGCTCGCCGTCCACCGCCTTCCAGACCTGATCGTAGTTCTCGAAGGCGAAGCCGACGCTGAAGATGCCGGCGATCGGCACCACGTTGGAGATCATGGAACCGCCGGCCATCTGGAATTCGAGCGCGCCGCTGCGAACCTCCATGACCATGTCGACGTCACCGCCCAACTGGCTCGATGGGTAGGTCTGCAGGTGGATGCGGCCGCTGGACTCCTGGGCCATGACTGCGGCGGTCTTGTCGAGTATCCGAACGGCCATATGGTCCTTCGGCATCGACATGCCAATTTTGAAATCGAACTCGGCGGCGTGCGCCGCGCGGCCCGGAACGACAATGGCCGGAGCCGCCAATGCGGCAACTGTTCCGAAGGTCAACTTTCGACGCGTTGGTTGCATGACGTTCTCCCTGGGTTCGCGGTCATTTTCTCTCTCTCCTTTCGGAGAGCCGTACCCGCAGAATTACCGGGGCGGCGCTGTCCATCGGGATGCCGACCACTGTGGGTCGTCAGACGAACGGGATGAAGCACCTCCACGCCAGAGCAGGAGGCTGCGTCGTTGCATGAAAGCTTTGATCATTGCGTTTCCTTCCCTGATCCACTTGAGCCTGGGAGCCTGACTCGAAAGGTTGTGCCGGCTCGAACGCTCCAAAGTGGACGGTTATGCCGGGTTCGGCAACCTGGCCGAGGCGCGCCAGGATGCCTCGCTCCGACTGGCATTCTGTTGCCTTCCTCGACGATGGGCGCGCGCTCGCCAGAGACGAGGGGGCCCTACGCCGCCACGGGGTGCTGCTCGTAGGCGTCGAGGTAGCGCTGCGCCGACTGCAGGCACCGCCGCGCGTGCGCCTCATAGCCGTACTCGGCCACCCGTGCATTGTTCGGCAACTCGATCGAATACGGGACCTGCGGCATACGCTCGAGAATGGCCGCGATATCGATCCCGCCCTCGCCCGACATACAGCCGGGCGTCGCGCATGATGTGCACCAGCCCCTCGCCCGTCGTCGGGATCTCCTTCGGTGCGTCGCAGATGTGGGCCAGGTGGAACCAGTCGCGCGGCAGGGCAGCCAACTTCGCGAGCGGGGTTTGCGGGAAATACATATAGAGCATGTCAACCATGATGCCGCCGTTGCGGCGGTTGGCGCCGCGCACCACGTCGGCCGCATCCGCGAGCGTGGGCAGCCGGGAGATGATCGGGAACTCCAGGTCGACAGTGAGGCCCAGCGGCGCGGCCAGGTCGCATAGCTGGCCGAAGCAATCGACGAGGTAGTTGCGGTCCGATCTGTCGGTCGTCCAGGCGCTGGAGATGACGTGGCGGGCGCCCAGTTCAGCGGCGGCTTCCATCGCCGGCAGGTAACTTTTCGGATCGAGGTTGGGCAGGATGCAGGCCAACTCCAGGTCGAGCATCTTCAGCCCGGTCTCGGCCAGCGCGGCCTTGGTCTGCCGGAGCATCGCCCTGTCCTCAGGCAAGTACTCGGGCTCGCCGGGCGTGTGCAAAGGTATAAATCAGAAGCTGACGAAGTCGTAGCCTGCCCGCGCCGCCAGGTAGGTCATTTCAGGCGGGGCGCAATTCATCACCGTCAGCTGTGCCAGGGAAAACTGCCGTTTCATTTTCAGCTCCTGCGGTCTTGGGGCGGAACGCGATGCTGTGTTCCGCCGCGCCTCCCTCGCTCCCTTAACATACCGTTCAGTAATATGAGCCGGCCCGCCCTGTCAATGCCGGAACCGAGGTCCATTTTTGCATGATGCCCGGTATAAACTGGCAAACCTGTTCTGCGGAACGGCTCGATGCCGGGCGCCGGCACACAATGGGGGCGATGGGGGCGATCCCGGCTTCCATACCATGGTATGGACTCCATACTCCTTCCGCAGGTCCCGCTCCCCGCTGCATTCGACAAGGCTGAACGAACGAATTCCGGGCCAGCGGCCATCGGAGTGGTTGACTCGGAGCGGTTGATCTCCATAGGTGCTCCATACCAGGAGATCGCCATGCCGCCGCTGCCCATGGCAAAACTCGGCGAGGCACAAAAGCCTGGTGTGGTCGCCTTAACCTACTTCGTCTCCTGTCTTCCTCGCCACAATCTGAACTGTCATTGAGGAACGTCCGCTCCAGAGCAGTGGTCGAGGTCAAGCACGTGGAGCAGGAACCGGCGGACGAACTCATCGGGGCCGAGGGTCATGGTGCGCTGGCGGTCGGTGCCGTCGTGGCGGTAGTCACCAGCGAGGCGCTGCCTCGCGTTTTGGCGCGAAGCGCCCCAACGAATGGGTTCCAAGGGCCTCTCGGCCCTTGGCGGGGTCGAGGGGCAGAGCCCCTCGCCTTCCTTCATAACCGCCAGACCACGAGCCTCGCGGCTCCGTGGGTGCGTTCGGCGAGCGCTTCGCCGGCGGGTGTGAGCGGCTCGCGGCGGCCGAGCTCGGCGACCGCCAGGGCGCCCGGGGCGAGGCGGCCGTTGCGGGCGAGCGCCGCCAGCGCCGCCTCGACGAGGCCCTGGCCGTAGGGCGGGTCGAGGAAGATCAGCGAGAATGGCGCGCCCGGGGGCAGGCGGGTCGCATCGCCGGGGAGCACGCTGGCGCGGTCGTCGGCGCCGCAGGCGGCGATGTTGGCACGGAGTGCGGCGAGCGCGGCGCGGTCGTGCTCCACGAAGGTGGCGTGCGCGGCGCCGCGCGAGAGGGCTTCCAGCCCCAGCGCGCCGGTGCCGGCGAACGCATCCAGCACCCGGGCCTGCTCGAGCGTGCCGCGGCCGCCCCAGGGGGCGTGCAGCAGCATGTCGAACAGCGCCTGGCGCACCCGGTCGGCGGTCGGCCGCGTGGCGGTGCCGGGCGGCGCCACCAGCCGGCGTCCGCGCCAGGCGCCGGCGACGATGCGCATGTGCTTATCCCTCCCCCTCCCCTTGGTCCGCTTCGCGGCCCATGCCCTCAGGGGGAGGGGTCGGGGTGCGCCCCCTCGGGGCGGGAGCGGGGTCGCGCGGGAGCTGCTCGCGCAGCACCTTGGCGCGGACCTCCTCGACCGCGCCGCGCGGCAGTTGGCCGAGCTGGAAGGGGCCGTAGCTGACGCGGATCAGCCGCGACACGGCGAGCCCGAGATGCGCCATCACCCGGCGCACCTCGCGGTTGCGGCCTTCGCGGAGCGCCACCGTCAGCCAGCAATTGTCGCCCTTGCGGGCATCCAGCCCGGCCTCGATCGGGCCATATCGCACGCCGGCCACGGTCACGCCGTGCCGGAGCGAGGCCAGCGCCTTCGGGTCCACCGCGCCGAACACCCGCACGCGGTAGCGGCGGATCCAGCCGGTTGCCGGCAGTTCCAGCCGCCGGGCGAGCGCGCCGTCGTTGGTCAGCAGCAGCAGGCCCTCGCTGGCCAGGTCGAGGCGGCCGACGCTGACCACGCGCGGCAGCTCCGGGGGCAGTTTCTCGAACACGGTCGGCCGGCCCTCGGGGTCGCGATGCGTGGTCATGAGTCCGTCCGGCTTGTGGTAGCGCCAGAGCCGCGTGCGCTCGGGCGCGGCGATGGGCCGGCCGTCCACCAGCACCACATCGCCCGGGGTGACGAAGGTGGCGGGGTGGGAGATGAGCGCGCCGTTCAGCTTTACCTTGCCCTCGGCGATCAGCCGCTCGGCGTCGCGGCGGCTGGCGACGCCGGCGCGGGCCAGCCACTTGGCGATCCGCTCGCCGGGGGTCTCGCTCATCCGGCGACGGCGATGAGCGCCGCGAACAGGCGCTTGTCGCCCTCCTCGATCAGGAACTCGGGGTGCCACTGCACGCCGAGGCAGAATTTGCGCCCGGGGTCTTCGATGCCCTCGATGATGCCGTCCTCGGCGATGGCGTTCACCACCGCGCGCGGTCCGGCCTCCCGCACGGCCTGGTGGTGCGCCGAGTTCACCCGCATGGCGGCTACTCCGACGATGCCGGCGAGCCGGGTGCCGGGGACGATGGCGACGCCGTGGCCGGGTTCGTGGCGCGGGTTCGGCTGTTCGTGCGCCAGCGCGTCCGGCCGGCTGGCCGGGATGTGCTGGATCAGCGTGGCCCCGAGCGCCACCGCCAGCAACTGCTCGCCGCCGCAGATGCCGAGCACGGGGAGGTCGCGGCTGAGCGCGCCCTCGAGCAGGGCGAGTTCGGTCGCGGTGCGGTTTTGCTTCAGCGTGACACTCGGGTGGCGGGCGGCGTCGCCGTAAAGCGCGGGGTCGACGTCGAAGGCGCCGCCGGTGATGATGAGGGCGTCGATGCGGTCGAGCATCGCCTCGGCGAGCGCGGGCAGGTGGGGCAGCGCGAGCGGGATGCCGCCGGCCGCGGCGACGGCTTCGGCGTAGTTGGTGCGCAGCGCGTACCAGGGGTATTTCGAGTAGCCGCCGGGCGGCTCGGAATCGAGGGTGATGCCGACGGTGGGGCGGTGTTGCATGCGCGCTTGCTAGTCCCCGGCCGCCGGCCGGGCAAGGAGGGCCGCGAGTGAGGACGATGGAGATTGCGCTGGACGAGGCCCGGGGCGCCGCCGGGCGCGGGGAGGTGCCGGTGGGCGCGGTGGTGGTGGACGGCGAGGGCCGCATTCTGGCGCGCGCTTGCAATCGCACCGAGGAACTGGCCGACCCGACCGCGCATGCGGAGCTGCTGGCCCTGCGCGCCGCTGCTGCCGCACGGGGCGAGCCGCGCCTGGTGGACTGCGACCTGGTGGTGACGCTGGAACCCTGCCCGCTGTGCGCCGCGGCCGCCTCGCTGTTCCGGGTGCGGCGGGTGGTGTTCGGCGCCTACGACCCGAAGGGCGGCGGCGTCGAGCACGGGCCGCGCATCTTCGACGCGCCGGGCTGTCTGTGGCGGCCGGAGGTGGTGGGCGGCGTGCGCGAGCGGGAGGCGGCGGCACTGCTCCGGGCGTTCTTCGAGGCGCGGAGGCCAGGATCTGGCCCCGGCGCCGCGTGAAGCTGGCGGAGCGGTTGGTCCAGGCCGTCAGGTGTGGCTGATGAGTGTTTCACCTCTGCTCAGTTGAGTGAGCTTGAAATCGGAGTTGTTATAATTCCCCACAAAGCTGATCGTTCCTACCTCAGTCCTGCCGTCGTATAAGGCAAGTGTCCCTGAAGACGAATTGCCTTGGTATTTGAACGAAGTCACCGCATTCTTAACGGTGATGGAATCATTGAGTATCTGTCCATTGCCAACAGTACTTGGCGGCAAAAAGTCCTCGATGGACGCCTTGAAGGCTCTCAAATCGCCGATCGTCAAGGATGTGCGGCTAAGTCCATCCTCCGATCCCATGTCGATGATCTGGCCAGCGCCGACCCCGCCCTCGAAATCAGCGCTGGGTGTCACATATCCGGTGCCGCCCAATTGAGCATCCTGAAAACATATGTCACCTGAGCCAAGTACATTGGTGGTAATCACTGCATCCGAAAAAGTGGCTGCGCCATTGTTGTAAAATGTGCCGTTGCCGTCGATCGCCAGGGACGAGGAAGCATTGGGCGCTGCGTTCATCACAATAAGGCCGTCATTCACGAAACTTCCACTCTGAATGTTCAAAATCGCACGGGCACCACTCTCGATGTAGATCTGGCCGTCATTTATCGTGTTGCCGCTGGAGTTGATCACGGGATCATTGCCAGACGATGATCCGGTCAGATCAACGATGCACTCGGGTCCGAACGTGACCCCCTTGACGTTCAGTACTGCATTACCCGGCGTGGGCTGATACTCAGCCTCAAGAAGTACTGCCGAGTTACCGCCCATGTCCACGTTATTATACGCGATCGTTTGACCGTCGGTGGCCACTACGTCAACCGTTACGGACTGCATTTGTCCTGATTCCTACTAGAGTTAGAAAGGCAGCAAGAGCGGTGGATTTGCCGCTCGGAGACACCGTCTGGCTTTGCCCTCCATCGTTCCTTGGCAGCAACGCAGAGAGGATAGCAAGTTGAAACAAAATCCGGCGTAACAAACCCGCGCGCTCGTTGCGTATCACAGGGATGTGCGCTACCAGCAGGTGATGGAAAGTACTGTGGCCGGGCCGTTATTATTGTCGGATTGCGTCAATCGATACACGGCCGGATGGTCGTGATCCGGCCTGTGGTCCCGGGCGGAAACGAAAGCGGTTGCCGAGGCGGCCGGAACGGACCAAGCTGACCCGAAACGGTTGGCCGGTAGGGAGAAACAACCATGGATGCCGCCCTGTCCGCCGCGCGAGGAGCCGATCCACTGGAGCGCGAAACCATTCGGCGCGTCGCCTGGCGATTGCTGCCGCTGCTCATGCTCGGGTTCTTCTGCAACTATCTCGACCGGGCCAATGTCGGCATGGCCGCGCTGACCATGAACAGGCAGCTCGGGTTCTCGAGCGCGGTGTTCGGATTCGGCGCCGGGCTGTTCTTCCTCGGCTATTTCGTTGCCGAAATACCAAGCAATCTGATGCTCGACCGCGTCGGCGCGCGGCGCTGGATGGCCCGCATCCTGATCACCTGGGGCCTCATCTCGGGCTGCACCGCCTTCATCTGGGACGAATGGAGCTTCTACGGCATCCGCATTCTGCTTGGGCTGGCCGAGGCGGGATTTTTCCCCGGCGTGGTGCTGTACCTGACCTGGTGGTTCCCCTCCTGCTATCGGTCCCGGATGATGGCGGTGTTCTATTCGGCCAGCATCATTTCAAACATCGTCGGGCCACCGATCGGCGGGCTGTTGCTGCAACTCGACGGGCTTGGCGGCCTGCACGGCTGGCAGTGGCTGTTCCTGGCCGAGGCGGCACCCCCGATCATCATGTGTTTCGTGTTCTGGCAGTTGCTGACCGACCGCCCAGCCGATGCGGCCTGGCTCCGGCCGGAACAGCGGGCGTGGCTTGCCGAACGGATGGCCTCGGAGCAGGCGCAGCGTGAAGCGATCCACAAGATCTCCCTGGCCCAGGCGTTCTACAACCCGAAAATCCTGTTGCTGACACTGGCCTACTTTGGCCACTGCATGTCCAACTTCGTGCTGCTGATCTTCCTGCCGCTGATCATCCAGGGGTTGGGGGTGAGCACCGGCATGGTCGGGGTGGTCAGCGCGGTGCCCTATGTTTTCGCGCTCGTCGCTCTCTTCTGGTGGGCCTGGCACTCCGACCTCACCGGCGAGCGGCTGTGGCACGTGGCCGGGTGTTGGTTGCTGTGCTCGGCGGGGATGGCGACCTGCATTCTCATCGGCGCCGGCCATCCGCTGCTGATGATGGTGCCATTGATCATTGCGGTGATGGGAACGCAGGCCCTCACCCCGGTGTTCTGGCCGCTGCCCAGTGCCCTGTTGAGCGGCACCGCGGCGGCCGGCGGCATCGCCATGATCAATTCGATCGGCAATCTGGGCGGATGGCTTGGGCCGACCGTGTACGGACTGATCAAGGATGCCAGCGGCAGCGACAGCATCGCGTTGCTGTGCCTGGCATTGGCGCCGGTGGTTTCGGCCATCGCGGTGCTGGTGGTGGGCCACGACCGCCGGCTCGAACGCATCCCGGCGCGGGCATGAGTGCGCCGCGCGCAGCTTAGCGGTCAGAGGCCTTCGCCTCGACACCAACAGCGCGCTGCCGGAGGCGGTTCGCCGTTACCGCAGCACCGGGCACGACGCGACAGCATCCGTTTTGCGGCTGCAAGCGCCCGGTTGATCGCCCCACGACGGTAGTCCCACATTGGGTCTGGATCAGGCGGAATGATGACCATGGTCGCATTGGCCTCGAACAGCAGCACCGATCCGTCGGGTGCAAGGCCAAAATAGGTCCGGCGCGCGCCTTCGCGCGACGGGCAGCGCCCCTGGCCTTCACCTTCAGTTGGCGGTTCGGGGCAACGCCTCCCTCCGGCTTGCGTAGCCCACCGTGATCACCGCGATCGCGCCGACGATCGAGCCCAGGCCCAGGCAGAGCAGCGCGACGTTGTCGCTGCCGGAAGCATCCTTCACCAGGCCGAAGATCCACGGCCCGAACAGGCCGCCCAGCAGGCCCACCGCATTGACCATGCCGATGCCCCCGGCCGCGGCGGCGCCGGTCAGGAGGGTGGCGGGCAAGGACCAGAACACCGGCTGCCCGGCCCACGTGCCCAGCACCGCCAGGATCAGCGCCACCATCATCCACACCGGGTGGCTGGGGCCGATGAGGATACAGGCCGCCATCGCCGCCGAACATAGCAGGAATGGGCCGGCCACATGCCAGGTCCGCTCACCGGTGCGGTCGGAATGCGCGCCCCACCAGATGGTCGGCAGGGCGGCGATCAGGAAGGGCACCGCACTGACCAACCCGATCATGGCGGTGGGCACCCCGAGCCCCTTGACGATCAGCGGCGTGAAGAAGACCAGCGCGAACTGCGTCACGTTGTTGCCGAAGTTGCACGCCGTCAGCAGCAGCACCTTGGCGTTGTAGAAGGTTTCGGTCAGCGAGTATTTCCGGATCTCCTCGCGTTGCGTGCGCTCGGCGGCCAACCGACCGGCGAGCCAGGCCCGCTGTTCCGGGCGGAGCCAGGCCGCGTCGGCGGGGCGGTCGGTCAGGATTTGCCAGAACACCAAGCACAGCACCACTGCGGGCAGCGCCTCGAGGATGAACAGCCACTGCCAGCCGTGCAGCCCGGCCAGTCCTTCCAACTGCAGCAACAGGCTGCCGATCGGCGGCCCGATGATCATTGAGATCAACGGCGCCGCATAGAAGATCGCCATCATCCGGGAGCGATAGAGCGACGGGAACCACCAGGTCATGAAGAGGACCATGCCCGGGAAGTACCCGGCCTCGGCCAGCCCGAGCACGAAGCGGACGGCGTAGAAGCTGTAGTCGTTCCAGGCGAAGGCGGTCAGCCCGGAGAGGATGCCCCACGCCATCAGAATGCGGGAGATCCAGCGCCGCGCGCCCAGCTTGTTGAGGATCAGGTTGGAGGGGACGGCGGCCAGGAAGCAGCCGAAGAAGAACAGCCCAGAGCCGAAGCCGAACACCGCATTCGAGAAGCCCAGCTGCTGGTTCATGGTCGTTGCGGCCATGCCGACGTTGACCCGGTCCAGGTAATTGCAGAAATACCCGACCATCAGCAGAGGCAACAGCCGCCAGGCGACACGCTTGATGGTTTCGCGTTCGAGCGGATCGACCCCGTCCGTCGTTTGTACAGCCACATCCATGGTCGTTTTCCTCCTCACCGCGTCCCGAACCATGCGCCGCAATCGTCTCGGAAGCAAACAGAGGCCAGGGGCGCTGCCGCTCGACCCCGCAAAGGGCCGAGAGGCCCGCGGGTCCCATTCGTTCGCCGCGGCTTGACGGATCGTTGCGGGACGCCCACATCATGCGCAAGCGTGCAGTGACCTTGCGAGGTAGGCCGGATCTGGGAGGACAATCGATGAGCATCGGGTATCTGCGGCAGCGCGATACGGCCAAGCCTCCATCCTTCGTGGTTCCACTTCGCGCGTGCGACTGCCACGCGCACATCTTCGGGCCTGCCGAGCGCTTCCGATTCGTCGAGAGCTCGAGCTATCGTCCGCCGGACGCCAGCCAGGCGGATTACCTGCGCATGCTTGGCACGCTCGGCATCGAACGCATGGTGATCGTGCAGCCCAGCGTCTACGGTTATGACAACCGGCCCACCACCGAGGCGATTGCGGCGTTCGGCCTGCATCGCGGCCGCAGCATCGTCGCCGTCCCGCCCGACATCCCGATGAGCGAACTTCGGCAACTGGACGCGGGCGGCGCACGGGGCGTGCGCTTCATTACGCTTGCGCATGGCGGCGGTTCGCTCGACGATCTGCGCACGATAGCGGAACGCATCGCGCCCCTGGGGTGGCACATCGAGATGTACGTGCCCTCGCGAACCTGGCACGACCTTGCGGACACCATCCTGGCGCTGCCGGTCGAGATGGTGCTCGACCACATGGGCGGCATCCTGGCCAACGAACCCGAGAGGGGCAACGGCCAGCGGGCCGTCATGCGGCTGCTCGACAGCGGGCGCTGCTGGGTGAAGCTCAGCGGATACCGGTCCTCCGTTGCGGGGTATCCGTACGCCGATGTCGCCCCATTGGCGCGGCGCCTGGCGAGCCGTGTGCCGGAGCGGTGCCTGTGGGGCACGGACTGGCCGCATCCGGGCCTCGCGGGCCACATGCCCGATGACGGCGAGCTTCTGGACCTGCTCGCCGAATGGGTGCCGGACGCCAGCGCCCGCCGGGCGATCCTGGTGGACAACCCGGCACGGCTGTTCGGCTTCAGCGGATAGCGGGCCAGCGCCGTCAGGGCCGCCGCACCGCCTCCACGGCGGCGCGGTAATGCGCCTCGGGGGTGGCGATCGGGATCACGCAGCCCGGGCCGATCATCAGCCGCTTCCCGCCGGTCTGGGCGATCGCATCACGCACCTCGGCCTTGATCGCCTCCGCCGGTCCTTCCGGCAACGTGACGTCCTCGCTCAGCCCGCCGACCAGGAGGCCGGGGACGCGGCCGAGCGCGGACTTGAGCGATAGCTCGCCGCGGCGGTCGTGCCAGTTCAGCAGGTTGACCGGATACTCCAGCAACTGATCGAACATTACGTCGTCGCCGTGCATGTGCAGCATGATGTAGCGCGCCTCGCCGGCGATGCCGTCGAGCACGCGGCGATCGTAGACGACGCCGAAACGACGATGCTCCGCCGCGGAGAGCAGGCGGTCGCTGGCGCACTGGGTGGCGAAGAAGATGCCGTGCGCGCCGGCGGCGAGCGAGGCGCGGGCGAAGGCCAGCATGGCCTCGGCAATGACAGCAAGCCCGGCCTCGAACCAATCGGGATGCCGCCGGAGGTGGGCATACGCCCGCTCGCCCGCCAGCTTGACGGCGATGGTCAGCGGCGAGAACACGGTTTGCAGGATCGGC
>Ga0326727_10021349_pt1 | contig 12697 bp, 12 predicted proteins | sample MB2enrmetagenome_FD_207643 | JGI IMG/M metagenome (GOLD analysis project Ga0326727, IMG submission 207643) | Lab enriched peat soil microbial communities from McLean, Ithaca, NY, United States - MB29MY | ecosystem: Environmental > Terrestrial > Soil > Wetlands > Peat | place: USA: New York...
GAGAGTGGTAGGAAACTTCCTTGTGAATGTCCTCCTTCCGACCGACCAGGACGAGCTCGAATCGGTTGCCCGACTCATCAAGAGCCTGCAATCCACCCTCAACGATCTTGCGTGGCGCCTCGTCGCCACCCATCGCATCTAAAGCAATTCGCATTGGGAAATTAGCCGACAGTTGATGTTAAGGCTATGCACCTCTAGGTATGAAAGCGACTCTTCCCCCATAGTATCCGCAGTTGGGACAGGCACGGTGAGGAAGTTTGGGCTCATGGCAATGCGGACATTCGGAAACCGTCGGTGCAACCGCCTTGTAGTGTGTCCGCCTTTTGGCACCTCTTGATTTCGAATGTCTCCGCTTTGGATTTGGCATATCATCTCCTTCTCCCGACAAGACCGAAGCGGTGTCGGAATGATCTAATTATTATTTGCAATCTTTCTCTTTTTATCCCGGACGTAATCTGTCTTAGTAATTCCTGTCGCGCAGTCGCAGGTTTCATGGTTCAAGTTAGCCCCGCAAGTGCCGCACAGCCCTGCGCAATTTTCTTTGCACAATAGCTTCAGCGGGACCGCTAGAAGAACGTACTCTCTTACATCCTCGTCAATTTTGAGCTCGTTGGTGCTCGTATGAATTACCGTGAGCTCATCTTTGTCAATCTCGCCGGCATCCGAAGGATCGTACACATACGTCATCCTGTAATCTACGCCGATGCCGGTCTCAAATTCATCAAGACAGCGATCGCAAACAAACCGGCCAATTGTCTTCACATGGCCTGTCAAGAAAAGCTGTCTGCGCCGCTTTTCAAGTTCAGCCTGAACCAAAACCGGTCCCGAAAAACGTTCATCCAGCTTGATCGAGGAAGGGGGCTCTTCAAATTCGTATTTGTGAGTTCCCTCTGAGAGATTCGAGATATTTATTTTCAACTGAAATTCTCCACCAGATGCCGATCAGCCTCTGGGTTGACTCTCACAACATTTCAAGAACGACATAGCATACGCGTGACCCGTGCCTTCCAGTCTGAACCTCTGGGTCTGGATTCTCTCCAGCCGCCGTTTCTCTACGAATGGCTCTCAAAGCGTCCCACAGGGCAGGCACATAGGCCCGAAAAAAGCATGTTAATATAACAGGAGGCAGGAAGTTTTACAAGAACACGACGGCCAAGCGCAGGCGGATGGCGGGAAAATTGCCAGAAACAAAGCGTTTTTCAACCTGAAGTCCTTTCCTGATATGATTATCCCTCCACCTCAAAAAAAGCCGCTCAAAGCCTCTATAGCCTCACGGAGTTTCCCCTCTTTGACCAGTACATAATCTGTGTTGTACGTGGAAATTGCGAAAACGCTGATCTTAGCCTCCGCTAGCGGATTCAATAGCGAAACCAGTACTCCAGTTAAGGAAAAACCGAGATCGCCTTCTATTTTGATGGCCCTCCATCCCTTTTCCGACCGAACACCTGATGGAACAATGCCTTCTTCACAAACGATTGAAAGCGCATCCTCCGTTCTCGTAACCGAAAGAAACCGCTTGCTGTCACCCGCCCATTTGGGGATTTGAGCTTCCTTCTTTAGCCGGCAGATTGCCAGTCTCCCACTCAAGATTGATAGTGGAAGCGGGAATTTGTTATTGTCCATAAATAATCACCTTTAGTTCTGTCCCTCCTTTTCCATCAAATGTCAAAATTTCTCCTCGTTCCGAGTAACCATGGCCACTGTCCGGTTCGGCTCTTAATTGAAATTCGGGCCGCGAAACACCATCCAATCGGCCTTTCGATCGAGGAAACTCAATTCGGACCTCGGGCTTTGACGTAGAAAAGACTTTATCACCCGTCGACACGAAGCAAGCGTTTTCCAGCGGTCCGTTTCTGTGAGATGTTTCCTTTGATTTCCAAGCCAGTCCGGTCCCGATCACTGCCTTCTTCTAATTTTGGGGCGCTTCCCGTCCTCCATCTGCGCGCCGGTCCTCCGCCCGGCCAATCGACCACTTGAGCAACAACGGCGTAGCGAACGTCGTCACGATAACCATCATGACAACGGCTGAAAAGATGCTGTTGTCAATCACGCCAAGTCCTTTGCCAACACTCGCGAAGACAAGCCCAACCTCGCCCCTGGGAATCATTCCGATTCCCACTGTAAGTTTATCGGCGGCCTTTTCACGGACCACAAGTCCGCACACCTGTTTGCCGACCAGCGCGGCAACGATGAGGCCTCCAGAGATTCCGAGCACAGACCCCGTAACAAAACTCTCGAAGTGTACCTGCATCCCCATGTGTACAAAGAAAACCGGGACGAAAACAGTGGTGATTGGCTGCAGCAATTTCTTGATGCCAACACTGCTTTCGAACTCTTTGAAATGGATTTCTTCAAGGACCAGACCGGCTGCGAAGGCACCCACAATCGACGCCAATCCCGCCGCGCCCGCGAGCGCTGACAAGCCAAAACAGATTAGTAGGGCACTTATCAACATCAGTCCCTGAGTTCTGAACTTCGATGCAACTTTCATTAGTTTTGGCACAAACAGAGTGCCAACGATCAGCGCTCCCAACAAGAAACCGAGAGCTATTCCCGTCAATTTGACTATTTGAATGAAAGGCAAATCCACACCAGTTTCCGCCGACGAGACTATTGCGGAGATTGTCGCTAATATTATCAATCCCAAGACGTCATCGATTACGGCAGCGCCAAGAACAATACGCGCTTCGACTATTTGGGTTTTCTTCATGTCCTGGAAAACTCTCGCCGTTATCCCGACGCTTGTGGCGCACAAAGTTGCTCCGATAAACATATGTATGTTATGAATACTGAAGTTGGGTGAAATGGCGAGAATCCCTTCTGGAACTTTCGTGACGAAGATTGCTGAGACAAAGTAGCCGAGAATGAACGGGAGAATGACTCCAATTGTTGCGACCAAGAGAGACGACAAGCCGACGCTTTTCATGTCCCTGACGCTTGATTCGAGTCCGATCTCGAAGAGAAGAAGTATTATTCCAATCTTCGCTAGCACATCAATGCCGATTGCGGCATGTTCGGTGAGAGGGACGGCGCGCAAAGGCTCAAAAAAGTTCCAATGGGGATTAGCTAAAACGAGATTCCCAAGAAGCATCCCCGCAATCAATTCACCAAGCACCGCAGGTTGCTTCATTCTTTCAAAAAGCTCACCGCCCAACTTTGCCAGGACTAGAATGACGATCAGGTAGACAAGGACTTTGACAAACGGGTCGACAGAACCTGTCAATCCCATGTAATTACCAGCCCCTTTTGCAGGGAGAGTCCAGCGACAAAAACGATGAATTCATTGCGAGTGTCCTATCGCAAAATAAAAGGACTAGCTCGTAAACACAAGAAGAATTGGTGATGCGACACAGGCATCATAGAAGATAGGTTTTCGTGGAAGTCAGAAGCGATTACCTACGAGCCCGACCTGTTCGCCGCCGCCACAAACTCTTTGACAAGTCTCGCATCGACAGGATTTGATGTCACACCCCCGATTTTCAGCGAGGTCCCGACGATGAGGCCGTCCGCGCTTCTCAGTAGCTCTCTCACATTTCGAGAATTTCCACCACTACCGACTATGATTCTCGCCTTTGGAAAGTCCTTTCGAAGCCCGCGAAGCTGCTTCATGTCGACCATTTCCCCTGTTCTCGGTCCGCTGATAACGATTGCGTCCGCCAGCCCTCGCTCAAGCGCGTCGGCTGCCTGCATCTTTATGTCATAATTCCCTAAAGATGCCGCGTGTTTCACGTCAACATCTGCAAAGATCTTGACATTCGAATTCAAGTCCCGCCTAAGCCGCAGTGTCTTGTATGCCTTTCCTTGAACTATCCCCTGATCCGCAATTACTGCCCCCACGTGGACATTCACACGAATGAACTCTGCACCCACAGCGCTTGCTATACCCATTGCGGAAAAGGCATCGTTGCGAAGAACATTTATCCCGAAACGGATTTCTGGAAACTTGATCTTCAGTTCAACCGCCACACGAGTCATGGCAGCAACCGTCACCGGGGGAACCCTTTCTGCCGTGAATGGGTTATCCCCGAAGTTTTCTACGATGATCGAGTTGACGCCGGAGTTGCGATAAGCCGCGCAGTCCTCAAGAGCACGGTCCACAACGGCGTCCATGAACCCGTCAAAACGAGGAGAGCCGGGTAGCGGCAGAAGGTGGATCACGCCAATGATTTTCGGAATGGTACTATCCACTTTCTCGAATTCAGATTTGGTTGCCGACATTATTCATGCTGAAGGAGTTGAGATTCCACATCTTCCGACGTAAGATCTTCTTCTTCATCTTCGAAACTCAGGTCCTCGACCATCTTCACCACGAGGTAAGCGATCCCCGCAGCGGCTGCGGCGGCGCTAACTACCACAAGAAGCTTTTTCATCTTCCCCTCCAATGAACTCTTCAAGCAGGACTTTCCTTACTACGAATGAAATGTCGTTTCACAGGACCGCCATGATGTCCACCGCGATTGCAGGCCTTCCAAAGCTTCCTACTGGAGACCATGTTGCCTCTCGCCGACGATCCTCATCGTATCAAGAGCGATTACAAGTTCCTCATTTGTTGGCACAGCCATTACTTTCACTTTGGAAGAGCTACTACTTATGATTTTCTCTTTATCTTCGGAATTGTTTTTGGCCTCGTCAATCTGGATTCCGAGAAATTCAAGCCCCGCGCAGCTTGCAGCACGAACATCCGGGCTGTTCTCGCCGATGCCGCCGGCGAACACAATCGCATCCAATCCGCCCATAGCCGCGAGGTAAGATCCTAAGTATTTCTTGATCCGGTAAGTGAAAACCTGAAATGCAAGTTCGGCCTGCTTGTTCCCATTCTTCCTCTCAGAGATGATTTCTCGCATATCGCTTGTCAATCCCGAAATACCAAGCAGTCCGCTGTGCTTGTTGAGAAGAGTGCTTGCTTCCGCGAGTGACAACCCTTCCCGTCCGACAATATGCAGTATTATGGAAGGATCTAAGTCTCCGCTTCTCGTCCCCATAAGAAGTCCCTCCAGCGGCGTGAATCCCATCGAGGTGTCGATTGACACTCCTTTGTCAATTGCCGCCATGCTACATCCGTTTCCCAGATGCGCCGTAATAATCTTCAGCCTCTCAATCGGTTCGCCAAGTATTTCAGCTGCCCGACGAGAGACATAGAAATGCGAAGTTCCATGAAAACCATATCGCCGTATTTTATAACGTCTGTAAAGGAGATATGGAATTCCGTACAAGAATGCACGGGGTGGCATTCCCTGGTGAAATGCAGTGTCGAAAACGGCAACTTGCGGGGTTCCCGGCAGATGTTTTGACACGGCCTGGATGCCTCCGAGGTTATGCGGATTATGGAGCGGTGCAAGCTCAATATTTTCACGTATGTCATCCACCACCTTCTGATCGATGAGCACGCTGCCCGAAAAGCTTTCACCGCCGTGCACCACCCTGTGACCAACCGCATCGATTTCCGACTTGTCTCGAATGACCCCATGATTTTCGCTAAGAAGAACCGCGAGGACGTACTCAATAGCGGTCTGGTGGTCCAGGACTTCTGCGCTGATCTTGATCTTGTCACCGTCAAACCTTTCGTGGGTCACAACAGAATCACTCATTCCTATGCGGTCGATAATTCCCTTTGCGAGGACCGAACGGTCGTCAGTATTTATGAACTGGTACTTCACCGACGAACTGCCTGAATTTAGCACAAGAATTCTCATTTCAATATTCTCTTCCGATAAGAGGGCCCTCACCTGCAAGACTATTCATTCTGCCGACAATGACCGCGCCTGTTATTACTGATGATTCTCTATTTTTTTCCCCCACTCATCATATTTGAAAAATCCTTCCCCGGTTTTCTTGCCGAGGTGCCCTTCCCGAACCTTCCGTCGAAGAATTGCACTCGCTCTGTATTGCGGACTTCCAAGTTCATGGGACAGGGTATCGAGCCACGTCAAAACTTCATCCAATCCCATCGAATCCGCCATTTCAAGGGGCCCGACATTCAGCCCATAACCCAACTTTATCGCAGTGTCTATCCCATCAGCCGTGGCAATTCCTTCGAGCAGAACTTGCATCGCCTCGTTAAGCATCGGCAAGATAACCCTTGTCGTGACGAATCCAGGATATTCAAAAACTTCAACGACCGTCTTGCCCAAATCCTCGGCAAATTTTTTGGTCCTCTTGAAGGTCTCATCGCTGGTCTTCAGCGCACGAATTATTTCGACAAGAGGAACACGCGAAACCGGATTCAGGAAGTGCATTCCTATGATTCTGTCTGGACGCGACGTAGCTTCAGCAAGCTTCGTGAGACTAAGCGTCGCAGTGTTCGAAATAAAGACCGTCTTCTGTGGACAGATTTTGTCGAGTTCCCTGAATATTGCCCTCTTCGACGCAAAATCTTCTTCGATCGCCTCGATAATCAGATCGCACTCTGCGACCTCAGCAATTTCAGTAGAGAGCTTTGTCCGAGCTAGAATCGACTTCTTTTCGCTTTTCGTCAGCGCCCAGCGTCCAATTTCCAAATCGAGCATCTCAGACAGCTTCTGACGGCATCTTTCCGCGGCTTCACTATCACGCTCAATGATCAGGACGTCTATACCCGCCGTTGCAGCACACTCTGCTATCCCTCTGCCCATCAGCCCACCCCCAACAATTGCCACGTACCCAGCCCGCTCAGAGCCGGATGGATCACGCTTAATGTTGAATATATCTGTCAGAGACTCTTCTTGTGCCATAATGCATTTATGATTAAATGATTGATTCCGTACAAGTTAGTCCACAGAATTCTGTTAATCAAGAAACCAGATCTGACAATGACAGCGTGTCGAAACGGAAACACGAAAAGACCGCACGCGAAAGAACAAGCGGTGAAGAACCCGTGTGTTTATTTCTCAATCCCTGATTCGACAGACCATCCTGCCCTGCTTTGAGTGCGCGTCAAATTGGAAGTGGATGACTGCTTCACACGATTGCTACATTATCAATCCCTGAGAGACAGAATGATCCCCGTGCGATCGTTTACCAAATGGACATTGACATCCCGCAGTCATCGTGGACTCTGGAGGTGTTTCCTCTTACTGAAATTCCTCGGCGCAGATGTTGATGCCATGCCGCACGAGATTTTGTTCGGCCGTTGGCCCGCACATTAGCCAAGCCGATCCGCGCAAGGTGATCATCCTCCGCACAAAGATGGTGAACAAGGATGGAGCCGAATCATTCACTACTAATCTTAAGCTAGCGCAAGGCGCTACCCACCCAAATAAGCCAATTCGTTCCGCGGAAGTTTATGTTTCGCGGGTGATCTGCCCGTGTCACCCCTGACAAGCCCTTCATTCTCCTGGACATGCCGGAAAAGGTCATTTTCACAGCGCGTATGGAGATCGAGTGCAAGAGGGCAGCTTACTAGACACTGATGCATGGAATGCCCGCTCATCGAAACATGATACCCAAAAGGCCTTTCTGTTTATGAAAAAGGCCACATTGGCAGAGTCCCAGGCAGGGTCACCAATCGTGCTGGGCGTTCTGCGTTGTTGCTTGATAACCCGCAAAGTGTTACCTTTTTAGTCCACTTGGCTTGGACCTGACTTCGCTGAAGTGTCGTCTCACGCCAGCGGGGGCCAAGTGCAACGCGGTATGAGTCTGCTTGTTCGCTGAAAGATGCGGCATACTGGTACAAATCGCGGCATGCGGATGTGAAGGAAGCTCGACTTTCAGAATGAAGAAAGACTTCTTATGTGTAATGCAACCCTAGATTCTCCTTTGAAGAGTTTACCCGTCGCCAATACGCCAGGTCGGAATGGGTTGAAGGTTGAGATCGGTCGTTATGACGGTCAGAGTGTGGAAATCTGGTTAAATTTCCTTGATGGGATTTTCATCGTCCGTTTCGTATTGGGAAAAACATAGAATTCTGCTGAATTGGCTCGGCACAACAGTTGAAATAGCTTATGTTTGTGAAAACAGTCTCAAGATTAAGCTACCCGACCTATCCCCGGCTATCTTCCTCAGGGTCGGTGCATCCGTCCCAAGGCACATGGGCCAAAGCCGAACCGTGGGAAGCTCTGAGAAGGGCTGAAATTGCTGTGCGGAGACCCATAGTGGTCAGCGTGTCACCCGCCGCGCTTACCGCTAACGCCAGGGCTGGTTTGAATGTCCGGCTCTTCGAAAGGAGTACGGGTCGCTTGAGGACTAAATTGGAGCCTGATAGGTAATGCATCTCTACAACCGAGCCATTGAACTGCTCGTTATCCTTGCCCTGATAATCATTCCTTCCGCCAATACGCCGAGCGCCCTTGAGACGGGCGCAACTCCCATTCAGTCCATATTCATGATCAAGCAGCTCATCCCGCAGACTCAGACAATAGGTTTAATGTGGAATCAGTACGAAACGAAAACAAGCGAGTTGTTACCGAAGATAGAGAGAGCTTCGGTTTCGAATGGTGTAAAAGTCGTGGTCGAGGACGTCGAGTCTTTGAAAGACATCTCACAAGAATTCAGGGAATTGAAAGACAAATATCACGTTCAAGTGATCTGGATCATCGAGAACAATGACCCGATATCATCGGATGTCGCAAGAGAATTTCTGATCAAGAACTCAATCGTGAACGGGATTGCCCTTTTCGCTCCAAGCACTGATTGGGTCTCGGCAGGTGCGTGCGCTTCCCTGCTTTCTGATGGCTCGAATGTGAAGCTCTACGTGAACAGGAAAACGATTACGGCTCTTCGAATAATAGTTCCGGATAAGTATCTGGAAGATACAAAGTTTGTCGCAACTAACTAAGGCACCTAACATGGACACGAACCAGAGGTACGCAAGCTTGAGCCTTCGCAAGAAATTTCTCGGAATCCTGATGGTAATCCTGCTTTTTGGCTTGACATTACTATTCATCACTTCAAGGTATCTCTTGAACACGGCAGAAAATGAATTCAATAGCAGAGCCGCTCTCCTCGCCCAAACGCTGGGAGTTCAATCACAGTACGGATTGATGATGAACGATGTGGGTGGACTCACGGATGCTCTCAAAAATGTCATCGGTGACGGCGATGCAATCGCCGGGGCTTTTTACGATTCAAACGGCAAAGCGCTTGCGGTTACGAACTTGGATTTGCTCGATTGGACTCCGCCGAATCTTCCCTCAATGACCCAGTCGGTGCAGAGCGCGAAAACGAAAGATGGCGCCGCCGTGGTAGTGGCCATCGCTAGAATTACAAACCGTGCTACCAATCAGAATCTTGGTTATGTGGCAGTTGCGCTTCCTTCAAAATCAATTGATGCCGAAAGATCAGACAGCATAATTTTTTCGATCATCGGAACTGTTTTTTTTGTCGTCATCGGATGGGTCGCTCTGGCGCTCGTGAGAAAGTCTGTCTTGAAACCTCTCGAGTCGCTTAAGCTGTCGGCTCAAAAAGTCGCGGGCGGCGACTTTGATGTGCGAGTGGAACTGAATCGCAGTGATGAGATTGGGGAACTCGCCGCCGCATTCAACGTGATGGTTGAGGACAACAAAAAGTCTCTTGATGAAATCCGTCTGAGAACAACTCAAGCTGAGGAAGCTCGAAGACTCGCCGAGAACATGCAGCACGAATCCGAACAACAACAGAGATACCTGAAAGAACGATTCGAGAGAATTGCCGAAGTCATTGAAGCCGTGACAAAGGGCGACCTCACAAAAGATTTGAAAGTGGAAAACGACGATGAGGTCGCGCACCTAATGCTGAAGATCAACCAGATGATTCACGATCTCAATACGCTGATCGGAGAGGTCCATACTGCCGGCGTCTCCCTCGGGGAAGCAACGGCCCAGATTTCTACAGCGGCAGAGCAAATGTCTGGAGGTGCCGCCGACCAAGCTAACCAGACTCACGAAGTAGCCTCCGCTGTCGAGCAAATGTCGAAGACGGTGGCTGACTCGTCAAGTAATGCAACGCAAGCTGCGGATATGGCGAGAAAGGCGGCGACTCTAGCAAACGACGGCGAAAAGGTGTTTCAGGAAACCGTGGACGGCATGACGAAGATAGCACAGCTCGTTAAGAAATCGGCAGAAATAGTTGACACTCTGGGAAAATCTAGTGCGCAGATTGGCGAAATTATACAAGTCATTGATGACATAGCCGACCAGACAAATCTGCTGGCGCTCAATGCCGCGATTGAAGCGGCGAGAGCGGGTGAGCAAGGGCGCGGCTTTGCAGTGGTTGCGGATGAAGTCAGAAAACTCGCCGAGCGAACGACATCCGCTACGAAAGAGATCGCCGGAATGATCAAGCGAATTCAACAAGAAACCACTCAGGTTGTGACTGCAATGGCCGAGAGCAATTCGCAGGCGGAGAACGGTATGAAGCTGGCAGATAAGGCGGCGGAATCACTTGCCGAGATTATTTCTTCAGTCAACGGTGTCGTCAATATGATCAACCAGATAGCGGCTGCTTCCCAGGAGCAATCGTCCGCAAGCGAACAGATTTCACACAATGTGGAGAGCATTTCTTCAGTCGCAACCAGTGTCTCCGCGGCAACGGTGGACCTCGCCCACACTGCCGAGAAACTCAACACGCTGACTGAACACCTGAAGGATTTGATCGAGAGGTTCCAACTCGGCACAAGAGCCCAACAAAAGAGCTCCTATGTCGTGAAACAAAACGGAAAATTAGTAAGTCTGCATGATCTCAATCGGACGTCATAGAGGAGAAAGATGATGAACTTGAGCACCCAAACAAATGAGGCGATCTATCAACTCGTCAGTTTCGTGGTCGAGAGTGAGGAATTCGGAGTTGACATTCTGAAGGTTCAGGAGATAATTCGCACCGTCGAGATCACACGTGTGCCAAAATCTCCAGTGTTTGTGGAAGGCGTGATCAACCTCCGCGGCAAGATCGTTCCGGTGATCGACCTTCGGAAGCGCTTCGGGATCGAAAAGAAGCCATACGACAACGAGACGAGAATAATCGTCGTCGAATTATCTGACAAGGTTGTCGGTTTTCTAGTTGACAGGGTGAAGGAAGTTATCCGTGTGGAAAAGAGCATAATCGAGCCTCCCCCGGAGCTGGCTACGAATGTGAACGCCAGTTATATTACCGGTGTCGCCAAGCTTCAGGACAGGCTGCTGATTCTCCTCGACCTCGACAAGGTTCTATCCAATCAAGAACAGGACCACTTGGCTGAAATCGGGGCGGAGAAGAGCGCCTGAAGAACTTCTAGTGTCCATCATAGAAAAACTCATAGGAATTGACGGGATCAAATCTGGCGGCAAATGACTTCATTCAGGAACATAAGAATTTCCCGACGCGTGATCCTTTCTTTCACTGCTACAGGTGTAGTCCTTGTCCTCCTCACTCTTTTTTTCAGGGGAAAGCTAGAACGAGATTCAGATAACCTAAGGGACGAACTAGCACAATTCCGGGATGTTGATCAGAGGTGCCGGCAGCTTTACATGCTCTCCTTCGAGCTTGGATCCACAGTTGACGCGGATTTGACCCTGGGTAAGACTTCAGCAGATTACAAGTCGCTCGCAACCCACTTTAGCCAGGAACTCTCTGCTGTTAGAAGCATGTCCAACCTTGACGAAGCGAGTATTCTTGACGATGTCTCTTCGCTTTGGCAGAAGGTTCAACTGGTGAAATTGCAGGAACAACCCGTATTGGGGGAGAACAGACAAAAGGTCATTGATTCCACAAGAGTGCAGTACTCAGCCATCCGGACAAAACTCGCAATGGTTCTCTCCATGATGGATGAAGACTTCTTCAAGTCCCAATCGAAACAGGTTGAGAGTATGGCTTCGATCAAGGATGAGGTCTCATACATAGCTTGTCTCCTTGTCTTTATCCTGACCCTGGGAGGATTTTTCTGGTACCGCTCTCTGACAGCCCCGTTAGGTGTTCTAATGTCAGCAACACGGAAGATTTCTGATGGTGAATGGGGAACACGAGTCGACTTTAGAACAAGAGATGAATTCGGCATGCTAGGAGAGTCCTTCAATAAGATGTCGGAAGTCATCGCCAGACTCGCGTCATGTCTTAATGAAGTTGGGAATCCGGTCTATTCGGTCGACAAACAGTATATCCTTCAGTTTGCCAACAAGGCATCGCTAGAATTCGCGGGCGCCAGGGGAGAAGATGTCGTTTCAAAAAGGAAGTGCTACGAAGTTTTCAATCTCCCATTTTGTCAAACGCCGGATTGCCCCGTTGCCAGAGCATGGAACGAACACAGAATGGTGACCGGCGAAACCTCGGTAAGCACTCGAAGTCGCCAGGTACCTGTCCTTTTTCAGGCAGCAGGAGTAAGCGGACCCGACAGAGAGGCACCGCTCGGCATTGAGATGCTCACCGACATTACGCAAATGAAGAGAGTCGCCTCAGAGATGGAAACCGAACGCAAGCATCTTTCCGAAGGGATAAACGGGCTTCTTGAAAAGATGACACATTTTGCTGAGGGAGATCTCACTGTTGACCTGAATGCGGAGGGCTCTGATGACATTGGCAAACTTTATGAGGGCTTCAAGCAGTCGATCAAGAACATAACAGCTATCATCGAGGAATTGATAGACGCAGTCGAGTCAACCGCCAGCGCATCTTCGCAGATCAGCAGCTCCATAGAGGAACTTGCCGCAGGAGTCAGCCAGCAGTCCGCTCAGGCTAACGACGTCGCCGCTTCAGTTGAACAAATGTCGAGAAGCGTCACAGACAGCGCTCGCAACGCTTCAAAGGTGGAACAAGCCGCGAGAGAAAACGGGAG
>Ga0326727_10021350_pt1 | contig 12696 bp, 10 predicted proteins | sample MB2enrmetagenome_FD_207643 | JGI IMG/M metagenome (GOLD analysis project Ga0326727, IMG submission 207643) | Lab enriched peat soil microbial communities from McLean, Ithaca, NY, United States - MB29MY | ecosystem: Environmental > Terrestrial > Soil > Wetlands > Peat | place: USA: New York...
GAGGAGATTAAAAAGGCCTACCGGAAAATGGCGCTCAAATTTCATCCCGACCGGAACCCCAACGACAAGGCGTCGGAGGAGAAATTCAAGGAGATCGGAGAGGCCTACGAGGCGTTGAGCGATCCGATGTCGCGCAGCGCCTACGATCAGTATGGGCATGCCGCCTTTGACGCGCGCGCGCGAGGCCGGGCCGGATTCCACGACGCGACGGACATTTTTCGGGAGGTGTTCGGCGGCACGAGCATTTTCGATGACTTTTTCGGCGGGGGCGACAGGCGGACTGGCGGGGCGCAGCGCGGAGACGACTTGCGCTACGACCTGGAGTTGACATTTCTGGAGGCGGCGCAAGGGTGCGACAAGGAGATCACCGTCACGAAGCTCGATTCCTGCGAGTCCTGCCGCGGCAGCGGCGTGGAACCGGGCGCGACGACCAAAACGTGCGCCGTCTGCGGCGGGCGCGGGCAAGTCATCAGTTCGCGGGGTATTTTCAGCATTGCGCAAACCTGCCCGCGATGCGAGGGGCGCGGCCGCACGGTGGACAGGCCGTGCCGCGTTTGCGGCGGGGCGGGGCGGCTCGAACGCGGTTCCACGATCAAATTAAAGGTGCCGGCCGGAGTCGATGGGGGCTCCAAACTGCGCTCCACCGGCAATGGCGAGGCGGGGACGCGCGGCGGTCCGCCCGGGGACCTGTACGTCGTTTTGCACGTCAAGCGGCACGAGATATTCAGCCGGGATGGGGACGATTTGCTGTGCGAGGTCCCGATCAGCTTCGTTCAAGCCGCCTTGGGCGCGGCGATCGAGGTGCCGACGCTTACGGGCAAGGCGGAAATCAAGGTGCCGGCCGGAACGCAGACGGGGTCGGTTTTTCGCCTCAAAGGCAAAGGCATCAAGAATGTGCAAGGCTACGGGACGGGCGATTTGATGGCGCGCGTGCAGGTGGAGGTGCCCACGCGGCTGAACGCTACGCAACGGGCCAAGCTGGAGGAGTTCGCGCGGTTGTGCGACGAAGACGTGAACCCGATCACCAAGAGCTTTATTGAGAGAGCCAAAGGCCTGTTTAGTTGAGGACTTCATGCACCGCTTCCACCTTCCGCCAGAACAATGCCAGTCCGAGGTCCTGACGCTGACCGGGGGCCAGGCACACCACGCGGCCGATGTGTTGCGGGTGCGCAAGAGCGAAGAGGCCGCCGTGCTGGATGGCGCGGGGCGCGAATTCCTGTGCAGCGTTCAGGCGGTTGAGCGGGGAAGAATCCTGCTCAAGGTCGAGCAAATCCGGGTTTCGCCGGTCCCGGCCTGCCGGATTACGCTGGCGCAGGCGATTCCGAAGGGAAAGATGTTCGAGTCGATTCTTCAGAAGGCAACCGAACTGGGGGTGTGGCGAGTTGTGCCGCTGCTGTCCGAGCGGGTAGCCACCCGGCTGGAAGGGGAGACGCGGGCGCGCAAGGCGGAGAAGTGGCGGCAGACGGCGGTGGAAGCGATCAAACAATGCGGGCAGCGCTGGCTTCCAAGGGTGGAAGCGCCCGCGACGCCGGAGGCCTGGCTGGCCGCCGGTGAAAAGTTCGATTTGACACTGATCGGCTCGCTGCATGGGGAGGCGCGGCATCCGCGCGAGTATTTTCTGGCCTTCGAGAGGGAGCACGTGCGGCGGCCGGCCAGCGTGTGCGTCTGGATCGGGCCGGAGGGCGATTTTTCAGCGGGCGAGGTGGAGGCGGCGCGGCGGGGCGGGGCGCTGCCCATTACGATGGGTCCGCTGATTTTGCGCAGCGAGACGGCGGCTCTTTACGCCTTGTCGGTCGTCAATTACGAACTGCAAGCGCCCGGATCGGTTTGAAGATTTCCGGGAGGCTTGCTACGGAGAAGAACCACGCGCCAGCACAAGCTCCCGTTCCGCGTTTTCCAGGGTGCGCCATTTCCCCGCGGGAATATCCAACGGCTGAAAAGCACCAATCCTGACCCGCAGCAGGCGCAAGGTGGGATGGCCGATGCCGGCGGTCATACGGCGTGCCTGGCGGTTTTTACCTTCGCCCAATTCCAGGCCGATCCAGCAATCGGGCACCGTTTTGCGGAAGCGGATGGGAGGATGGCGCGGCGGGAGCTCCGGCTGCGGTTGGAGCATCCACGCCCGGCATCGCAGCGTCTTTTGTCCTTGAATGACGATGCCGCCGGCCAGGCGCCGCAAGTCCTCCGCTGTCGGGATTCCCTCCACCTGCGCCCAATAGACGCGGGAATGGCCGTGACGGGGGTGAAGCAAACGGGCGTTGAGGGCGGGTTCGTCGCTCAAGAGGAGAAGCCCCTCGGAATCGGCGTCGAGCCGGCCGATGGGATAGACGCGGGGCGGGAATCCAAACTCCGCCAGCGTACGATGGGCCGAGGCATCAGGCGTGAATTGGGAGAGCACGCCGTAGGGCTTGTTAAAGGCGATCAGCATTCAAAAAAAATATTCCACTTGGACAGCATTTGTCCAACTGCCCCCATTAAGGTAGGCGAAAAAGAAAGGACAAATGAACATAAATCGGATTGATCAAATGGAACTGAGGTTGAACGCCAAAGCGGCCCACCGGACGCGCCAGGCGGGGCAAAAACGGCGGCAGCGCGCCCAGTGGTGGTTTGGGCAGATGCGGCGGGTGGTGAATGCGGCAATGGAGTGGCGGCCGTGCCCGCCTCCCAAGCCGGAGCAGGTCTATCTTGGCCTTTCGCCCAACGATTGATCGGGCGGGGCCAGCGCCCGGTGGCCGGCGCCACGCGAAAGCGGGCCGCGCCGTTCATCATACGGTTATAGGCCGCGGCGACCTTTACATGGCCATTGCGCGAGAATCATCCCGCCCCTTTTGAATTTCGTTTTGACTGCGACCGATTGGGAGGCGGCGGCTGGGCCGGTTTGGCGGGCGCGGGCGGGGCAGGGGATGGAGCGGGGGAAGGCGGCGGCGCGCGCGTCGCAATCAAATAGCCGGCCAGGGCGATTCCGACGCCAAAGGCGCAGAGACTGGCGCAGAGCGTCTTGATCGGGGGACGAAAACGAAACTCGACCTTATGAGTGCCGGGCGTCAGAAAAACGCCGCGCATGATGTAATTGCAGCGGAGGATTTTGGCCGGGCGGCCATCGACCCACAGCTTCCAGTCAGCCGCCCAACGGTCGTTGAGCAGCAACACGGAAGGCGTGATGACGTCGGCATGGAGTTGAACGTATTTGGGCTGGTATCGTGTGATTTCGACCGATCCCGGATTGGCCGATGGGGAAGCCGGGGCGGGATCGACGGGCGTATCCTGGGAGACGAGCACCGTCCGCGCGGGATCAAAGGAGGGAGCGGCAAGGGTTTGGAGGGTGGCGTCATCGTTGGAGGGCATCAGCCAATTGGAGTAGAGTTTGGCCCGCGGCAGGGTGCGTGTAAACTCGATGACGGCAAAGCTGCCTTTTTCGCCCAACTCGGCGGTCAAATCACCCACGTCATTGACCTGGGCGACGCCCGGTTTGCGGCGGACGTTGAAGAGCGCCCGGATTTGAAAACTGTCATGGGTTGGGTCAGCGCGGGCGTTGAGCATTTCGGCGCCGCTGGCCGTGGCGAGGATGAAGCGGGTATTAGTCAGTTGCCACAGGCGCACAGCGGGCCTCAAATCGGTGGTATGAATATCGGTGCCTGTCAACTCGAAGTTTTTGAGGAAGAGGCGGTCCAGGTCCGGGATGTGCGGGGCTTGGGCAAAATCGAGGGTTTGGATGTTGTGATAGGGGAAATCGTTTTGGAGCCAGAAGAAGTAAAGTTCGCCAAAGCCCGGGGTGATACCGCTGCCTGGGCCGCGGGGTTCGAGCTTGCCGATGACCCGGTGCTCGTAGGGTTTGTCCTGGAGCAATTCGACCACTGGGTTGAGGGCGTACTTTTCGCCGTAATCATAATACCGAACCCACCGTGTGTCCGCGCGGGACAGGTCGGCAATCATGAGCGTCCCCAAAAAGATCCAGGCCCATTTCATGCGGGTCCCGGACCAGGCGCCGCTGAGAATGCCAGCAATGACCAAGACTGAAAGGACCAGATAGACGAGAAACCACACAGCCTGGCTCAGGCAGAAGCCGGCTATTTGCACGGCCAGATCGGAAGCGAAATTCTGATCTTCCAGGTAGGTGATCAGGGCGCCCTTATGCTGGTCGAGGGCCCACAACCCGCAGGCCGCGGCACCGAAGAGCAAGAGCATGAAAATGCCCCACATTTTGTCAAAACCGGCGACCTTGGCCCACCATTGCTGCAGGTGTTCGTGGAAAAGCCCGGCGCGCGCGCCCGAGGGGCGCAAGTAGCCGCGGTAGAGGGCCTCCATGCCGTAAGCGGCCAGGATTATCCAGGCAATGTGAAAGGGGTGCAGGAATTTGATCGGATTGCGGATGGTGGAAAAGTAGGGCAGTTGGTAAAGAAGGCGATAAAGAAAACCGAACCGGCCCCAAGCCGCCAAGAGTGAAAAGAGAGCCACCGCGCCCCAGAAACCCGCGGTCAAACGCTCGGTTTTGGAGAACGGCGAATTGGGTCGCCCGACGTTGGCCAGCGCGAAGAGAGCCAGCAGCGCCACCAGCGTGCCCGCAAATTCCCCTGTGCCCGAATAGCGCCAGTAGATGCCGGTTTTCCTGGTAATGGCCTGGATGCCGGCGGTGCGTTCGTGGCGGGTGGGGGTGTCCAGTCCCTGGATCACCGAGTCAGGCATCTTCAAATCAGTCGCCGTGGCCTTGCGCACCTGGGCGTCATCGCTGCCCAGCAGCGCAATTCTGGGGTCCTGTCCAATCAGACCCCAGTAGGCGCTGGAATGGTCGGGGTTAAGAATGTGCTGGCCCATGCGGTAGCCGAACAGGCCGGGGGCAACAATTCCAAGGGTTTCGGTTTTGGGCAGGCTCCATTGTGTGGCCGCGTTCCAGCGCTGCTGCTTGGTTTGAACGTCTTGGTCCATGGAGGCGACTCCAGTGATCTGGGTTTGCACCAGAGAGGACATGGTGTGAATGGCAATGAAACCGGCGAAAAACACCACCAGCGCCTCGCACATCACCGCCTTGGCCACCCGAGCGGGGACAGGAGCCGGGTTGGTCAAAGCCCAAAAGAGGACATAAACGCCGACATAAACGCTCAGAATGGCGCCAAGGTCAAATCCCTCCATCACGCATAATCCGACGGCCAGGCCGGCCAGAACGGCCCTGGCCCAAACCTGGCGGATGCTCCCGGCGTGGAAGGCGGCCAGAGCCAAAAAAGCCGTTCCCGCCGCGATATTCCACGATCCCAAGCCCCAGCACGCGATCGAAAAAAAGTGCATGTTCAATCCCGCGGCCACGCCGCCCAAAGCGCAGACGACGGGGTTGAATTGCAGTTGACGAAAGAGAACCCAGGCGCAAAAGCCGACAAAGAAAAGGCTGAAGGGCGCGTAAACTTTGAGGTAAATCTCAGGGGAGAGAACCAGTTGCAGAAACGTCGAGACGGTAAGGGAGGCGGCGGGCGCCTGGCTTCCAAGAAAACTGAGGCTCCGCCAGACGCCGGTAAAGCGATGAGCCATTCGGTTGGGGTCCGCCTTGAGAGCGCCGAGCGGGACGTCGTTGGCGAAAAGCACCATTTGCGGCTGAAAGCTCTGATAAAAGAGAACCGCCAGAGTCGCGCCCAGAAGGAGGACGAGCAACAACCACGGACGCGCCGGGAAGGCGGCATTGGTGGTTTGACTAAAGCCGTTGGCGCGGGCAGTAGGACGCATAGTGCTTTCGAACCCTTAGGTCGGCAGTGGGACGGGCAACGCCGCTAATTCACCCAGGGGCGCGGGCAGGCGCACGGCGTGGCGCTGCGCGCGGGCCATCAGTTCCTCCGTGCTGGCGCGTATGAAACCAACGGTGGCGGCCTGCAATTCGATCGACCCCCCCCCGCTGCGTCCACGATCTCCCATATTCTCCTCCCTTGTCCCCTTGAGCTTTTTGAACTGCATGTTCGAGCAGGCCCGTTCGACCATCGAACGGGTGTGAGGCACATCGAGCCATCGCAGTGTTTTTTCCAGAACTTGCTCGGTGTCCGCCAGAAGCTGCTCATAGGAAGCAAAATAGATCGGCACCCCGCTGTCAGCCGCATCCAGATAGCCGCAAACATGTTGGGACCATCTGGGCAGGGCCTGGCGACAGAACTCGTCAATTGCCAATCGGCCGGCCCTCTTGACGGCTTTATCCAACATCAACCTCTTGCGCAAGTGGAAACGGTAGAGCGAAACCAACGCATCTTCGGGCGAACGGAACAAATAAAGGTGACGGCACTTTCGGAACGATGGGTTGGACTGATACCCCTGGCCCCAAAACCTCCGGCCCAATTCGTCAAACGAATCGTGGATTTTGAGCAACACGCCTGGCATGTGGGGCATGCGATCGGCATTGCGGCGCACGGCAACCAGGTCGTTATGGTATTCGGGGATGATTTCGTCCGGATGGATGACCAGATCGGTGGTTGTTTTGATCCCCTCATTCTGCAAAAGCACGTCGGAAAGAAGGTATCGCATCCACGTATTGCCCGAGCGCATGCACGAGGTGACGAAGGTCGGCGCCACACCAGCGGCCAGCAGACTCTTAATTTCCCGAACATTATGCGCCTCAAGGTATTTCAGGCGCAAAAGCCGCCGCAGCTCGGCGATCCCCCCGCTCAGATGATGGGGAACGCGCTCCACGACTTTGGAATCGAGGGCCAGTCGAAGAGCCACACGAAAGCATTCCTTGCACAGCCGGGCCGGTTGTTTTATTCGCTCAAGTGGTGTCTTTATTGAATTAGTTTGCATGGGGTCGATTTTGCAGCAATGACTGGCGTTATGGCCCAGGCTTTGTTGGGCCGGGCCGCTGTACTGAGCGTAATCCACCTGGCAGTGACACCTTTTGAAGGCACCGTTGCCGTCCGAAATGAATCCAACCTTTCATTAACTGTGAGGGAATACCTTACAAGAAGGCGAGGGGGTGTCAAGGGCATTTCGCGCGATTTTTAACGCACACCAATTCTTGGCGCAATATGGCGGATATTCCCGGTCGATGCAACCCTTCAGAGGATGAATTCCACGCGGCATTTGCGTTTCAGGCGTTCCTGATGCCAGCGGGCGTCTTTGTGAGGAAGCAATTGAAAATACTCATCAATGAGGCGAAAAGCTGTGGCGGCGTCCACTGTTTGTCCGGAATCGCGCATCCCGCGCCAATCAGGAAATTCCAATTGGGATGATTGGGTTTCAACGGGCGAGCCGGAGTTTTTCATAAAGTTCCTGGGTTCCGTGATGAAGAATGAGAGATCGCAATTCAGGCCGGTTGACATCCAGATGATTGACTCTGACCAGTCCAATAATGTCGTCCACATCCTTTTCAATCCGAGCGCGATGGCCATATTTGACGGCATGGCACTTGAGGGCCAGAAGATGAAAAAGGGAGACAACCTTCGCGCCATGTGTTTCGGCTGGGGCTGGTTGGGCGTCGGCCAGCAGTTTCCCAAACGTGCCGGCTTCCACCAGCATCAAGTCCACCGGCAGATTTCTTGCGTCCGGCGCAGTTAACTGCAAGAAGGTAGGGCTTTGGTTAAACAGGGCGTAGCCCAGATCCTGCAACAGGCCAAACCACGGGGCGCGATCTTCCCGGCGGATGATCAGATCCAAATCAAAAGTGTTTCGCGCGACGCCGTGCAAAACGACGGCATGACCGCCGGCCAGCAGGAATGGCAGTTTCCGTTCCAGGGCCCGCAGAGCGATTGTGGCCAAAAGCCCCTCGGGTTTCACGCCAATAACATTAACGCCAGAGGGCGCGGATATCACAGACAAATCGGCTATGTGATTTACTATCATCTTTGAACTCCGCAGGGAAGGGGCTTACCGTGGCGGGATGGCGAAGCCGAATATGATCGAGTTGCCCATCGGAGTCCGAGTGCCCATTCTCTATGAGGACCGGTCCGTCCTAGGCATTGACAAGCCTGCGGGTTGGATGCTTTCGCCGATCCAGTGGAATAAGACAGGGCGGAACCTGCAGCGGGCTTTGATGCTGTCCATCCAGGCGGGGGAGTTTTGGGCGCGGTCGCGCAATATCAAGTATCTCCGGTTTGTTCATCGGCTCGATGCCGAAACCAGCGGGGTGCTGTTGCTGGCCAGGAGTCCGGGAGCGTTGAGTGTGTTGAGCGAACTTTTTGAATCCAGGCGCGTGCGCAAACGGTATCTGGCCGTCGTGGCCGGGATTCCAAAGGAGACACATTGGGTTTGCCGATTAAAGATCGCGCCGGAACCGGATGAAACGGGCCGGATGCGGGTCGATGCGGCGCACGGGAAAGAGGCCGAGACGGAATTCCGGGTGTTGGAGCAGGGAAGGAGACGGGCGTTGATCGAGGCGCTGCCGTTGACAGGGCGGACGCATCAGATTCGCGTTCACCTGGCGGCTTCGGGTTGTCCGGTGGCGGGTGACCGGCTTTATGGCGAGGGTGGTCCGCACTTGGGACTGCGGGCGGTGGAGCTTTCCTATACGGATCCATTCCAAAAACGGCCGGTGCGGGTGACGGCTCCGAAGGAGGAGTTCCTGCGGCGGTTCGACTTTGGCCCTTGAATTGCGCGGGGGCCTGTACTACTGTGTAAAGCATGATTGGCGAACTGGTTGACGCAACGAATCACACCAAAATATCCGACCTGACCCTGCGCGTGCTGGGCGGGGAGGAGATTACGCGCGAAGAGGCGCTGTGGCTGATTCATCTGGAAGGGGCGGCGGATGTATTTGATGTGATGGCCGGGGCGAACCGGATCCGGGAGCATTTCAAGGGGAACAAGATTCATCTCTGCTCGATTGTCAATGCCAAGGCCGGGGCGTGCTCGGAGAATTGCAGTTTTTGCGCGCAGTCGTCGTTTTACCAAACCGGCTCGCCCAAATACGGATTCATCGATCCTGAGCCGGTGACCGACGCGGCGGAAGAAGCGCGTCAAAACGGGGTGACGGCGCTGGGATTGGTGGCGGCCTGGCGGGGACTGAACGAAGGGCCAATGCTGGACGAGGTGTGCGACCGCATCCGCGAACTGGCGCAGGGCGGCAAGACGCGACCGGACGCCTCGCTGGGCATCATCAAAAGCCAGCGTGTGGCGGATCGATTGAAGGAGGCGGGGGTGGAATGCTACGGGCACAACCTGGAAACCTCGAAACGGTTTTTTCCGCGCCAATGCACCACGCATACTTACGAGGAGCGATTGGAGACCATTTCGTATTTGAAAAAAGCGGGCATTAAGATTTGTTCCGGCGGAATCATCGGCATGGGCGAGACGCGCGAAGACCGGTGCGACCTGGCATTCGCGCTCAAAGAGGTCGGCGCCAATGTGGTGCCGATGAACATTCTCAATCCGATCAAGGGGACGCCCTTTGAGAACAAGCCGCCACTGCCGCCGCTGGAGATATTGCAGACCATAGCGTGCTTCCGGTTCATCCTGCCGCGGCAGGAAATCATGGTCGCGGGCGGGCGCACGGTCAATTTGCGAGACATGCAGAGCATGATATTCACCGCCGGGGCCAGCGCGTTGATGGTCGGCAATTATCTGACGACTCTCAATCAGCCGGTCGAGAAAGACCTCCAAATGCTCAAAGACCTGGGGCTGGACCCGAATTGGGACCATCCGAGTTTTTCCGATCAATAGAACGGTTGTGCAGCGATCCGGCAGGAACATCGGCGGGTATAATGGGGAGGTGATCGACATCCAAGACGTGCTGCGGAGAATCCACGCCGCGGCCGCCGCCCGGCAGTGGGAGCGCGAGGATGATTTCCTGGCCTTCCGGCGTTCGACCGTTTCGCCGCGTCATCGGGTCTATCTTTCGACCGGAATACATGGGGACGAACCGGCCGGGCCGCTGGCCATGCTGCAATTGGTGGAAGAAGACCAGTGGCCGCTGGGCGCGGCGCTGTGGATTTGTCCGTGTTTGAACCCGGCGGGTTTTGCGCTCAACCGGCGCGAGAATGCGCAGGGGGTCGATTTGAACCGCGACTACCGGCATTTGAATTCGGAGGAAGTCCGGGCGCACGTCCGGTGGCTGGAGAGACAACCGGGCTTTGATCTGACCCTCTGTTTGCATGAGGATTGGGAAGCGCACGGTTTCTACGTCTATGAACTCAACCCAGACGATCAACCGCCGCTGGCCGAGGCCATCGTGGAAGCTGCGGGGAAAGTCTGCCCGGTGGATTGCTCGCCGATGATCGAAGAGAGGCCGGCCCGCAACGGCATCATTCGCCTGCGGATCAATCCGGCGGAGCGTCCGCAGTGGCCCGAGGCCCTGTATCTGATCACGCACAAGACCCGTCTCAGTTGCACACTTGAGGCTCCGTCGGACTTTGCGCTGGGCACGCGCGTGGCGGCGTTGGTGGCGGCGGTGCGGGGGGCGCTGGAACGGTTGAATCAAATCCGCCAACCGCTGTTCAATAAACTGTGAAACGAGCGGGATGATGGTTACAGTGGATTTAAGCGCGATTCGGCACTGACCCTGATGGGTCCGCAATAATCATGGCAGCAGCCGCAGGCGATAGAAGGCCGTTCCGCAGTTGGTCAGGGAATAATCGAGAACATTAGTTTGAGTATCGCTCAACGACAGCAACTGGACCCACGAGCCGTTGGCCAGATTCGTCGTTCTGTCCACCGCCCACGTAGCGCCAAAGAGTCCACCCGGTGCGGACAAACTCGGAACCCAGTTCCCGTTTGTCGCCACCATCGTCACGAGCAGCGACGGGGCTTGCGGCGCCACTTCAATCATCACGATATCCAGGGGATTCATCGTGACGAGAAGATCGCATGGCAGACCCACATAGGCTGCCCGGGTTGTCGAAGCGCCATTCTGGTTCTCAAAGATCGAGCAAACGGCTGAGGGAGGCAGCTCGGCGGCGCTGGCTGAAATGGTAAACTGGAAGGACTGAATTGCGGGACTAATATTGCAGAAAATATAGCCAGTCTTTCCGGATAGCGCCTTCCAGGCACTCCCCAGGACGGTTTTTTCGTCGAACGGCGGATAAGCAGCCATCGTGTAAGGGATCGGGTTCGCGCCAGCGATTTGGAAAGTGGGAACGTCCAGCGACAACGGTCGCAACATTCTTCCGTAAACGAGATATGGGTTGGCGTACGTCAGGCGGGCTTGGACGATCCGACGCAAAAAGGCGACCATTTCTTGATCGTCGATGGCAGAGAGCTGGGACATTTTTACATCATTATACCAAGTGCAGGGCATTTCGCCCCAAATCAGCCCCAAGGCAAAACCGCGAATGTAGAAGTCACGGTAGTCTCCATAACCAACGGCTCCGTCCGGAGCAGTTCCCATGTAGTACGTAATGTCAGACTCCAGCAGCCCATAGTCATGATAAACAGCGTGCCACAGAGGGATGAACTGGACCTTCGCGGTGTCTTGGAGAACACTGGCGAAGCTTGCAGGCGAGATGCCGGTCGTCGTCGGATCCCATTGGACATCCAGAAACGGCAGGCAGGTTTCCGCCATCCCTTCGGATCCATAAGCAAAGTTGCGATTGGCGGCGCGCACCTCGGTTTTGAGCTTCTGAAAGGTGCCGTCGAAATCATCGGACCACCAGTGCCCGCCTCCTTTTGGGTGAGCATGACCCGGGGCCATACATGGCTGCGGACCAAAAACGGGGAAGCCGTCAAGGTAGATCATATCCGCTCCATTGGTGGCCAAGGTGGTGAGCAGTCCGTTCAACTGTTCCTGCCAGAAGGATTCCGCGGGACACATCTTGTAAAGATCGCAGGAGACATACGAGGCAACCGGCGCGCTATATTCCGAGTACGAAAAGGGATCCAACAAGATTCCATTTTGATCCTGACAGGCGGCAGCTTGGGCGGAAACCCAATTCCCCGCCAGGGAGGAGCAGGAGGAAGTATCTGGAATAAAAGAGACAAAATTGCTTCCGCTGTGGGCCGTGGCAATCGCGTTGCTGAGGCTGAGCCACCCTTCTTTGGGCGGAAAAACATCGGGATACATGAGATACCAACCGACGCGTTCCCAACCAATCCAACCGGCCAGGACCGGGCAACCCATTGTGGCGGCAGAATCCGCCAAAACGTCCGGGACCGTGCTAAAGGGATTCACATCATAGTCCTTTGGATAAGTATAAATCCACTCCCGGAGGCCAACGTGCTGAAGCCAAGCTGGGAGATCATGGCGCGAACACACAGGCCCTTGAGCGGCCCACGGTTGTTGCAACGCCCAGGAGCGGTAAATCCGCGCCGCGTCATACCAATCGCCCGAAAACAAGCCGACGACAGCATTGACGGACAAGGACCAACCTGGAGATGACACCACTTCGGGGCGATGGATAATGGAAAGGGAGAGCCAGTTTGTGACTGGCCGTGCCGCATCCAGGAATTTGGAATTCGCATCCGTATCCGATGACGCCAAATAAAGCCCGACAGCGGGATTTGTGCCGTAATAGGCGATGAACTGCATATTGCCCCAAAAGGAGGGATAGTACTGTTCCCAGCCCCAGCCACCATTGGGGACCGTGAAGTTCTGGAGCGGGTTCTGGAACAGCAGACCGCTTATGCTCGGATAGGCCAGAAAATCCCCGTCGGCGTTCGAACTAATCTGCCCGAGGCCGTTGAAGGACGGGAATTGCAGTTCCTGGATGGCCAACGCCGTTTGGTTGGTGATGGCAAGGGTCCATTGGCTCAAAGGCGAATTGCTCGAAACGGTGACCGTGATACCAACCTGGACATCCAAGTCGT
>Ga0326727_10021351_pt1 | contig 12695 bp, 13 predicted proteins | sample MB2enrmetagenome_FD_207643 | JGI IMG/M metagenome (GOLD analysis project Ga0326727, IMG submission 207643) | Lab enriched peat soil microbial communities from McLean, Ithaca, NY, United States - MB29MY | ecosystem: Environmental > Terrestrial > Soil > Wetlands > Peat | place: USA: New York...
ACTCCATTGCGCCAACGCTAGCCATGACCGAAGAACTGATCACCAGCCCCGGAACGGCCGTAGGCACCATCGCTTATATGTCGCCCGAGCAGGCTCTCGGCCACGATCTCGACGCGCGCACCGACCTGTTTTCCTTTGGCGTGGTTCTTTATCAGATGGCTACCGGTGCGTTGCCGTTCAAGGGCAACACATCGGCGGCGACCTTCGACGCGATCTTGCACCAGGCGCCGCTGCCGCCAACCCAACTGAATCCCGCGTTGCCGGCAGCCCTGGAGCAGATCATCCAGAAAGCCCTCGAAAAGGATCGCGACGTTCGCTACCAGACCGCCGCGGATATACGCGTGGATCTGAAGCGCATCCAGCGAGACACCACTGCCGGGGCCAGGGTATCGCCTTCCGCAGCCTCCGTTGTTGCTCGCCGCGGGCGGCCCGTCCGCCTGTATACGGCTTTGGCCGCCGGCCTGGCCCTCGCGGCTGGCATAGGGATACTGGCATGGCGCGGCCACAACCCGGGGCCGGCGGCCCGCACGGAATGGACTAAGCTCACCAACTTCAACGATTCTGCAACCTCCCCGGCCGTCTCAGCGGACGGGCGGGTGCTGACGTTCATTCGAGGTCCCAGCACGTTCTTCGGGCCGGGAGATGTCTATGTGAAACTTCTCCCCGATGGCGAACCCGCTCAATTGACTCACGACGACGCGATCAAGATGAGCCCGGTGGTTGCACCGGACGGCTCCCGCATTGCCTATACGGTAGTGGACTATAGTTTCGGCTGGGATACCTTCGTGGTGCCAATACTCGGGGGGGAGCCGCGGCGGATGCTGCCCAATGCGGCCGGGCTGACGTGGGTCGGGCCGAGGATGGTTCTGTTTTCCGAAATCAAATCCGGCGTGCACATGGCGATCGTCACCGCCGGCGAGAACCGAGCGAAGGAAAGAGATGTCTATGTGCCGCCGCACGAACGCGGAATGGGACATCGCTCATACCTTTCGCCGGACGGCAAGAACGTACTGGTCGTCGAAATGGATAACGACGGATGGCTCCCGTGCCGCGTCGTCCCGTTCGATGGCAGCTCCCCGGGACGACAGGTGGGGCCGCCGAAGGGCGCCTGCACGTATGCCGCCTGGTCACCCGACGGCGAATGGATGTACTTGAACTCAAATGCCGGAGGCGCCGGCTATCACATTTGGCGGCAGCGCATCAAAGGCGGTGACGCCGAGCAGGTGACCTTTGGTCCCACCGAACAGGAAGGCATCGCGATGATGCCCGATGGCCGCTCGCTGGTCTCATCGGTGGGCCTGGTACAGAGTTCCATCTGGCTTCACAGACCGGATGGCGAACGGCAGATCACTTCCGAAGAATCCGCGTCATGGCCGGCTTTTTCTCACGACGGAAAGAAGCTGTACTATACAACATCGAGCGGGCCGACTTTTTTCCCGAGCGGCGAGTTGTGGCAGATCGATCTGGCTGACGGGCACCGCGAACAGCTCATTCCTGGAATCAGCATCACTGGCTACGCTGTGTCCCGGGACGACCAGCAGGTCGCGTTCACGGCTCTTGATCCGAATGGCCACTCACGACTATGGATCGCACCGCTGGACCACCGCCTTGCGCCGCGTCAGTTGCCGGGAACGGACCTTGCTCAGCCCAGCTTCGCCCCCAATGGCGATCTGGCGTTCATCGCCGCGGAGGGCAAGTTGAATTATCTGTATCGCTCCAGCCCGAACGGCTCCGCCCGCCAAAGGGTGATCGAGAATCCAATTCTGGACTTTTATGGATTCTCGCCGGACGGCCAGTGGGCGGTCGCCTGGGCTGCCGTTGCCGGCAACGACCCTGCGGTGACCAGTGCTTTTTGGGCCTACCCAATTGGCGGAGGGCCCCCGCTGCGCGTATGCAACGACTGCTGGCTGACGTGGTCGCCGGATGCAAAATTCATTTACCTTATTTTGGGCAACAAAATGTATCGTGTGAGGCTGCCGCCCGGGAAGGCATTCCCGCCGCTGCCGCCTGCCGGCATCCAATCGGAAACGGAGCTCAAGGCGATTCCGGGCGCCACTCTGTTCGTCTCTTCAGGCATGGAATCGATGTCGTCCGATTACGAGCGCACTGTTATCGGCACCGATCCATCGACCTATGCGTTCGTCAAAGCGACGGTGCACCGCAATTTATACCGGATTCCGATCCTGTAACAGGCCTTGTGGGGCGGCAGCGTGGGCCGCGCGCCTGAGCCCATCGGACCTGTGGTGGTTCAGCGCGTCCCACCAGCCACCCTCCAACTGGAATCCGCCTCCCGCCGGTACTATAATTAAGCCAACAGCGTGGACTTGGTTGCTAGCGCCCCCCAACATCTTGGGGGATTTGTATTTGGGATACCGATTGCAGTGGTGAAGGTACTTTACTTTTTCCTCTATCGAGTTTAGTATAGTTACGACTCCCCCGGAGCAGAGGGCAATGCTTTGCTGAAACTCAAACGCGTCGAACTGCAAGGATTTAAATCCTTTTGCGAGCGCACCGAGCTGCGATTCAACGGTGAGGGCATCGCCGCCATCGTCGGACCGAATGGCTGCGGCAAATCCAACATCAGCGATGCCATCAGTTGGGTGCTGGGAGAACAGTCCGCCAAAACCCTGCGCGGAACCCGCATGGAAGACGTGATTTTCGCGGGCACACGCGACCGCAAACCCCTCGGCATGGCCTACGTGACCATGACGCTGGTCGACCCCGATGTCTACCGTGAACCGGTGGGCGGTGCGCATGCCCGGCCGGTTCCTGTCGAAGATACCGACCGCAAGAAGACCGGCGAAGTCACCATCATGCGCCGCCTCTTTCGCTCCGGCGAAAGCGAATACCTCATCGACGGTCGGCCCGCCCGCCTGCGCGACATCCAGGACATCTTCATGGGCACCGGCCTCGGCCCCGAGAGCTACGCCATCATCGAGCAGGGCCGCATCGGCCAGATTCTCAGCTCCAAACCGCAGGACCGCCGCTCGGTGATTGAGGAGGCTGCCGGCATCACCAGGTTCAAGACGCGCAAACGCCTGGCCGAAGCCAAGCTCGAGGGCGCCAAGCAGAACCTCGCGCGGGTCTACGACATTCTGGAAGAAGTCACCCGCCAGGTGAATTCGCTCAAGCGCCAGGCGTCCAAGGCGCGACGCTACGCCGAGCTCAAGAGCGAGCTGGAAGCCCGCTTGCGCGTGGTGCTCTCCGGCCAGTACCGCCTGCTCGAGCGCGACGCCGCCAAAACTGCCATCGATCTTAACCTCGCCTCGGCCGAACTGAAATCGCTGGGCGAGCGGGTGGCCGAAAAGGAGCAGGAGCACGAGCGCCAGCAGGCCGCTTGCTACGCCTTCGAGCAGCAACTCACCGAAGCGCGGCGGCAGCTTGCCGAAATGCGCGTCGAAGCCGAGCGCACCCGCGGCCGCCTGGAATCCCAGGTCAAGGAGAGCGGCGCCATCGAGCAGCGCATCGCCCAGGCCGAGAACGAATCGCGCGCGCTGGGCCTCCGCCTCGGCGCCCTCGATCAGGAGATCGCCGCCCACCAGAAGAACGTGGAGGTCCTCGAGGAGCAGATCGCCCAGTCGCGTGGCCGCATGGCCGAGATCAACCGCCAGCGCGAATCGTTGCAGGCCAGGGTGATCGAGGGCGAGCAAGCCATCGAATCGGGACGGCAGTTGATCCTGCGCCTTCTCGGCGAGGCCTCCACGCTCAAGAACCAGCTCGCCCAAATCGAGGAGTATCTGGCGGGCATCGATCGCGAAACCGCCCGCTCGGCCCGCGAGGAACAGGTCGCCGCCGCCGAGATCGAGCGTCTCGAGGCCGCCCGCAAACAGCTTTCCGAAACCATGGCGCAGCGCCAGCTCGAACTGGAATTGGTCACTGGCGAGCGCCGCCGCACCGAGGAGCAACTGGCCGAACAGCGTCTCGCCGCCGCCGGATTGCGGCAGGCCATCGACGCGCTCAAGAATGAGGTCTCGCAGATCCGCGCCCGCAAGGAATCGCTCGAACAGGTGCTGGCCCACCGTACCTATACCACCGAATCCGTCAAGCGTCTTTTCGCCGCGCTCGAAAAAGGCAACCCCTCGGACCTCAAGCCCATGGGCGTGCTGGCCGACTACGTGGAAGTCGATCCCCAGCTCGAAAAACCCGCCGAGGAGTTCCTTCACGACGAGCTGGAATACGTGGTGGTGGAGAGCTGGCAGCAGGCCGAGCGCGGTCTCGACTTCATCCGCGCCGAGCTCGACGGCCGCGCCACCTTCCTGGTGCACCCCGAGCCCAACGGCCACGGCCAGCGCCATCTGCCCGAGCCGCCCATCGGCCCCGAAACCGGCATCACCGCGCGGCTGAGCGAATCCCTGCGCCTCACCAACGGGTTCAAGGATCGCGCTGTGGACCTGCTGCCGCGCGTCTCCCTCTGCTTTCTGGCCGACGACCGCGCCGCCGCGCGGCGCCTGGCGGTCTCCTATCCTCACCTGTATTTTCTGCTGCCCGACGGCGTCTGCTACCACGGCCACACCGTCACCGGGGGCCGGAAATCCGGCGCCGGCCCGCTCGCCATGAAGAGGGAAGCGCGCGAGTTGGCCGTCGCGCTGCGCGGCCGCCAGGCGGCCCTCGATGAACAGGTGGCGCGCCTCGATGGTCTCACCCAGGAGATCATCGCGCTCGAAGCCGAGCTGGAGCGCCTGCGCGCCTTGCAGCAATCCCGGGAAAAGGACCGCGTGGCGCTTGACCACGACATGCGCAAGCTTGGCGACGACCTTTCGCGCTCGAATTCGCGCCTGTCGGTGGCGCGCCTGGAGCTCGACCGTCTGCGGCGCGACGCCCAGAAATCGGCCGGCCAGCGCGAGCAGAACCGCGCCGCAGTCGAAGAAAAGGAGCGCCTGCGCGCTGCGCGCGAAGAGACTCTCGAAGCCGAGCGGCGGGATCTCGAGATATTGGAGGGCCAGGCCGCCGCCGTCGGGGAAGAGCACGCCGCCACGCGCGCCGAACTGGCGGGTCTCGAAGAGCGCCATCGCGGGGAGCGCAGCGCCATGGCGCGCCTCGAGCAGCAGTTCGGCGAAACCTCGGCCCGTCGCAACGCCATTGCGCCCGAGATCGAGCGCCTGGGCGCGGAGCGCTCCCACCTGCTGGCCGACAACATCGAGCTCGACCGCAGGTCCGTCCAACTTGCCGACGATATCGTCGCCCAGGAAGCGCGCGTGGACGCTATGGCTTTCGAGGAAGCCGATATGCGCGACGCCTTGCGCGACGGCGAGGACGATCTCAAGGAGCTGCGCGCCAGTGGTGAGGAGAGCCACGAAAAGCGCTCCCAAATCGAAGTCGACCTGGTACGCAAGCAGGCCGAGCTGAAGTTCCTCGACGAAACCAGCCGCAAGGAGCTCAATGCCCCCGTGGCGGATCTGGCCGCGCCCGACGATCCCCTCCCCGATGCCGGGGCCATCGCGCAGGCCCGTCAGGAGTGCGACGAGGTGCGCGGCCGCATCGAATCGCTGGGCCCGGTGAACGCCGCCGCCATGGAAGAGTATCGGGAAGCGCAGCAGCGGCACGATTTCCTGAGCGCGCAGCGCCAGGACCTGATCGATTCCATCCGCGACACCGAAAAAGCCATTCAAGACATCGACCAGGTTTCACGCCAGAAATTCGCCGAAGCCTTTGAGGCCATCAACGCCCATTTCCGCGAGTGTTTCCTGACGCTGTTTGGCGGCGGCACCGGCGAAATGCGCCTCACCGACCAGGAGAACCTCGCCGAATCGGGCATTGACATCATCTGTTCGCCCCCTGGCAAGCGCCTGCAAAACGTGCTGCTGCTCTCCGGCGGCGAAAAAGCCCTGGCCGCGGTGGCCCTGCTGATCGCGATTTTCAAATACCAGCCCAGCCCCTTCTGCGTGATGGACGAAGTGGACGCCCCGCTCGACGAAGCCAACATCGGCCGCCTGACGAAGCTCCTGAGAGAGATGGCCGATCAAACCCAGTTCGTGGTGATCACCCACTCCAAGCGCACCATGGAAGCCGCCCAGGCCCTCTATGGCGTCACCATGCAGGAGCCCGGCGTATCACGCCTGGTGTCGGTGAAAATGAGCGCCGAAGCCGCGGCGTAGAATACGGTACTGGCGACCGCGGTGACGGTTTATGCAGGTCAGCCCAGGCGGGAGTCAGACGCACGGGCACGGCAGTGCGGCTTCGTGCTAATCTCGACTGGGCAGGGTGGAATTGCAAAAGCGTGCCGACGATCCTCAGAATACGCTCCTATCGTTTCTTCGTCGTGTCCTTGGACCGCGGCGAGCCTGCCCACGTCCATGTCAGGCGCGAGAACATGGCGGCAAAGTTCTGGTTGGATCCCGTCGCCCTGGGGCGTGCCGGCGGCTTCAGCCGCGTGGAGCTGAACGCAATCGCAAGCCTCGTTCAGGCGCACCGGGAGAGATTTCTCAGGAGCTGGTATGAGTTCTTTGGTCGTTGAAATGCAAGAAGCTCGCGCTCAAACGGCGCGGGTATCCGACGAAGCCCTGACGGTTGACTTGGTGGATGGCCGCACTATCGTGGTGCCGCTTATCTGGTATCCGCGCCTTTGGCACGGCACGCCGCAGGAGCGCAGCCACTTCGAAATCTTTGGGGACGGTTCCTACATACATTGGCCGGCCCTTGACGAAGATCTAACCGTCGCTGGTCTATTAGCCGGGCGGCAATCGGGGGAGAGCCCCCAATCTCTGAGGAAATGGCTGGATTCTCGCCAGCGGAGGCAAAGAGGGGCGGACCAAGGGCCGTCTGACAAGCGCATGCATCCGAAGCCCAAAAAACGGGCGCGCGGCTGACGCGCTGGCCGTTAGGCCACGGAGACCATGGAATGTCGCATCTTGAGGTAATCGCGGTGATGGTGATCGCTGGCCTTCTTGGGGGCACCGTCAGTTTTGCTCTGTCAAGGACTGAGGGTTTCAGTTTGAAGGTGGAGGCTTACGGCCTCGTCGGTGATGAGGCGCCGCTGATAGTCAAGTCGCTCGGCAATAGTAAGTACTCACGGCGTACAGTCGGTGGAATTCAAAAAGACACAGGGGCTCCGCCGAGTAAAGTGTCGGAAACGCTTGACTGGTTAGTCGCAAATGGCTTGGCGGTGTCGTCCGGGGCCGAGGTCCGCTACTGGGGGCCTTACTGAGAAGGGTCGCGATGCTTTTCGAGGCATCCTTGACAAAGGGGCCTAACCAGCGCATAGAGGACGACGTCCGGTATCTCCTCTCGACTGAACCAGCATATAACCCGCCGCGGATGTAAACCCGCCCGGCCAAAAACTCGTCTACACAGGCGAGTGCAGCCGATTGCGACATCCGGGTCTATGATAGCCGCAGTGGAGCGCTCCGCCTCGGAAATCGACGACCTCGACACACTGGTGCGCCTCTATTGGCCGCGGGTTTTTCGGTTCGCGCTGGCTTCGCTGCGCGACCCGGACGCCGCCGGGAGCGTGGCGCAAGATTGTTTTCTGAAAGCTTATCGGAGCCGGGAACGGTTTCGAGGCGATTGCTCCATCCAGGCCTGGCTCATGCGGATCGCCGTCAACCTGATTCGCGACCGTGCGCGCAACCGCCGTCTGCAATTCTGGAAGCGCGCGTCGGCGTCCGCGGTGGACCTCGAGGCCGTCAACCAGTGGATACCGGACGGCGGCGCTTCGCCCGAGAGCCGGGTTATGGCCAAGGAACAGCTTGCGGCGGTCTGGAACGCCGCCGGGGGCCTGTCGGAGAGGCAGCGGACGGTCTTCCTGCTGCGCTTCGTGGAAGACATGGACCTGCTGGAAATCGCCGCCGCCACCGGCATGAAGGAAGGAACCGTTAAATTGCACCTGTTTAGAGCGCTCCACGCCGTTCGGGAGCGCATCGGGAGGTTGGAATGAGCCGGCATCTGTCTTCGCGGCAGATTTCCCAGTGGATGATCGGCGAGCGGACTCCGCAACAGGAGCGGCACGTTCGTGACTGTTCCCAGTGTGGCGCGGAACTGGCTCGCCTGGAAGCCGCGTTGGCGCTGTTTCGCGGTTCGGTGCGGCACTGGAGCGATGGACAAAACCGCGCTGAGTTGCCGCCCATCGCCAACATTTCCCCGGCGCGGCGGGGTCCCAGGATCCGGCCGGTGCGCTGGGCGCTGGTCGCCGCGGCGCTGTTGGTGCTGGCGGCGGTCCCGGTTTATCGAGACGCGCAGGAGAGGCAGCGGCAGGCGGAAATCGCCAGGGCCGATGCGCGGTTGTTGGAGCAGGTGGATGCCGAGGTGTCGCGAGCGGTTCCTCGGCCCATGGAGCCCTTGGTGAAGCTGGTGTCTTGGGACTTCAGTTTCACCGGCGAACGTGACGAAAACCGCCGCGACACAACCCCAAAGGAGGAGATTCGATGAGAGCATACGGAAGGGAATTAGGACTGATTCTGCTGTTTGCAGGCGCCGTGGCGCTGGCGCAGCAACCGCCGCAGCCACCTCAGCCGGCTCAGCCCCCGCAGCCCCCGCAGCAAGGCATTGGCCCGGGCGTGGGCCGTGGCATGGGTATGGGACGCGGCTATGGCGCGCCACAGCCCGGCCGGGGATCCATGGAGCGCGGCATGGGCCGCTGGTGGAAGAATCCCGAGATGGTGGAGAAGCTGGGCGTGACCGCGGACCAGCAGAAGAAGATGGACGATATCTTTCAGCAGCACCGCCTGAAGCTGATCGATCTCACGGCGTCGGTCGAGAGGGAAGAAGTCATCCTCGAGCCGATGATGCAGGCGGATCAGCCGGATGAGGCCCGGATCGTCGCTCAGATCGATAAGGTGGCGCAAGCCCGCGCCGAACTGGAAAAAGCCAACGCCAGAATGCTGCTGGGTATTCGCCGGGTTCTGACTCCCGACCAATGGAAAAAGTTGCAGGCCGAAGCGCCCCGGCCGGGCCGCGGGCCCGGAGGTCAGCAACCTCCCGCGCCGCGCAAAGCCGGATAAAACCAGTTTAGCCGCCGATGAACACAGATGAACACCGATAAGAATCCTTTTTATCCGTGTTCATCGGTGTTCATCCGTGGCCATTGATTCTTCCGGTTCGCCTATGCCTGGAACGAGCTGCCGCAGCCGCAGGTGGATTTGACGTGGGGGTTGTTGAACTTGAATCCCGCCCCCTCCAGCGTCTCCACATAATCCACCTCGGCGCCCTCCAGATAGAGCATGCTGGCCTGGTCGATGAAAACCTTCAACCCATCGTAGCTGTAGGTCTTATCCAGCATGTTGGGCTGGTTCTCGAAGGCCATCGAATAGCTGAATCCGGAACAGCCGCCACCCACCACCGCGATGCGCAGTCCCGCGGGGGCCGGCTCCTGCGCGGACATGATCTCTTTCACCTTGCCGACTGCTTTTTCGGTTAATTGCACCATGCGTTTAAACTCCTCTATTCTGGGCTTTGCCTGCTCCCATTATACAAACAGGACCGCATCGCTCCGATCTTCACTGGTTTAGATGCCTCGGGGCGGGGCTGGGTCGCGGAAAATCCCGGCCGGAACGCCGGGGGGCGCGGTGCGCACTTTCGGGCTGCGCCATCTGGCAGAATGAATTGGTAGGCAAGTGACTGAAACGCGAACCCGGCGGTATGCGTCGCAAGCAGTGTATGGGGTCACTGACGGGCGCTCTACCGTTCCCCGCGTTCGGATGCAAGGTTCGGGCCAAATCTAGAGTGGACTATCAGAACACCTCGGAGGGCGCCTTGGTCCATAGGGCCCAGGCTGGCGACGAGAGTGCGTTCCGCGAAATCGTCGAGCGTTATCAGTCCAAAGTCTTTTCCATTATCCACGGCGTCGTGCGCCAGCGCAACGACGTGGAAGATATTGCTCAGCAGGTATTTGCCAAGGTTTACGTCTCCATCAGGAGCTTCGACTTCCGCAGTTCCCTGATTACCTGGATTTATAAAATTACGGTCAACGAGTGCTTCGATTATCTGCGCAAGCGGAAGGTGCGGAAGCTGGTGTATGAAAGTGATCTGAGCGAAGACGAGGTGCGGCGGGTGGACAACAGCGAGCCCGTCAGCGGCCGCCAGGCGCCCATCGACGCCACCCTGGCCCGGCGCGATTATGTCCTGAAACTCCTGGCACGCGTGTCCGAAGAAGAGCGCCTTTTGTTGATGTTGAAGGAGGTCGAGGGATATTCGGTGGAGGAGTTGGCGGAAAAAACCGGTATGAACGAGAACACCATCAAGGTGAAGCTGTTCCGCGCGCGGCAGAAACTGGTCAAGGCGGCGCAGCGGCTGGATCGTGCTCCCGGCCTGGTGGCCGGGTAGGGGTAGAGGCCGGGTACACCCGGCCCCTGCAGGTGCCCCGCAAGCGGGCGTGCCGTAGAGGCGAAAGACTCGCAAGGGGTGGTTTTAGGCGTGGTAATTTACACTTGTAAGGGAAGAAACGTATGCACGGGGTAGTGATTGAGAGCCTCGAGGAGTTCCTGTCTGGTGCCCTGGAACCGGCGGCTCAGCGGGATATCGAGGCGCACTTGAGCAATTGTAGGATGTGCCGTGAAGAAATCCGCGCCATGCGGGAAGTCTCCCCATGGTTCGAAGCTTTGCGGTCCGAAGAAGTATGGGAGCCCGCCCCCGGGTTTTGTGCCCGGGTGATGCGGCAGGTGGGGGAGCGGAAAGCCGTCCCCTCCTTTGCCAGCCTCTTTGCGCTGGATCTCGCCTTCGGCCGCCGCCTGGTGTTTGCGTCCCTGCTGACCCTGGCGATTCTGGGAAGCTACCTGGTGTCGCGCGAGACCAGGTATCCCAGCGGCCTTTCGCCGGAAGCCGTGATGGCGCAGGAGAATTCTCCCGCGTTTGATTCCGCTCCCGCTCAAGACAACATGCTGGTCACGCTGACAGCTTATGAGTATTAGTCTCCTCGAGAGGGTAGCCACGGGGAGATCGTGGAACCCCAAGCTTGCTTGTGCGGTGACGCTGGCTTTGGTCTTCTTGTGCGGCGCGGCCGCGGGCGCACTGGCCATGAATCTCGGCGTTCACAACCGGCTCCATCAACCGGCGTTCGATACCCCTGCCGGCAAGGTCCTGTACTTCGATCGCCTGCAAAAGGAACTGAACCTGACGCCCGCGCAGACCGAGCAGATTCAGTCCATTCTGAATGATTTCTGGCAGTATTACCGCACCGTACTAAGCGACAGCAAGGCGCGCGTCGAGCAACTCCTGAACGAAGACCAGCGCCAGAAGTTTGAGCGCCTGCTGCAAGAACACCAGAAGCAGTAGTATCCCCCATTGACACTGCCCCAGCCGCGCGAGCAAAATAGTTCTGCCAACATGCGCCGCCTTCGTTTGATCCCAATGCTTGCCACTGTTACCGCCGCCCTGCTGCTGAATGCCTGCTCCAGCGGTTCCCTCCCGGCCCGCAGTTACTCGCTGGGCGAAAAAGTGGCATTGGGGCACATTATCTACACCGTCTACGAAACCCAGTGGGTGCCTCAGTTTGGCGACGGTCCCGATGCGCGGGTTCCTCAGTATCGCTTCTTCCTGGTGCGCATGACCGCGGTGAACAGTGGCGGCGGCGACCTGATTGTGCCCAACGCGACCATCGAGGACGATAAGAATAACAGCTACCGCGAGTTGCCGAATGGAGACGGCGTGCCGGAGTGGATCGGTTATTTGCGCCACGTGAGGCCCGCGGAATCCGCGCAAGGCAATCTGCTGTTCGATGCCCCACCGGCGCATTATAAGCTGCGCATTACCGACGAGGACGAAGAGAACACGGCCTACGTCGATATTCCGTTGTCGTTCGGCGCCGAGGTTCCGCCAACCGACGTGCCCATCCCGGAGAAGAAGCAGTAACGCGATTCGCCTCGCCGCCCCGCCCCCGGGGCTCCGGTCGCAGGCGCACGCTACGCGCCGCTCATTTCTTCGTGTTCAGGTAAGCGATGATATCGGCCATCTCCTGGGCTGAGAGGACCTGCCATTCTTTGTTCTGCGCGACCATGCGGGCGAGCATTCCGGAGCCGTGCTGCCACAGCGCGGCGACCATCGAGAAAGCCGAGAACTGACCCGCCTGGATGGCCAGGTTGGGCGCGCCGGTATCCACCTGCTCGTGGCAGGAGGCGCACAGCTTGGCTTGGAAAACCTGCTGGCCGCGAGCGGCAGCGCCCACCGGATTCTGCCGGTCGGAGCCACCGGAAAGGTAAGCGTACAAATCCGCCGCCTGCCCGGCGGTGATCTGTGGTCTTTCGATCTTCGCCGCGTCCACGGCTTGCCACATTTTCGTGGCGTGACTCCACATCGCCGCCGCCATGGCGTCCGGAGAAGAAACTGGACCGGAGCTTCCCGCCAGCGCCGGCGCCGACCCGCCCTGGCCCTTGTCGCCGTGACAAGAGGCGCACTTGAGCGAGGCAAAGAGCTTCTCTCCATTGGCCGCGCCTTGGGGTTCCCCTTTGGAGCAACCCGAAAGTGCGGCCAGGATCGCCACAGCCAGAGCAAGAACCAGAAAAGGTCGCATCATATGGTCTGCACCGCTCTACACCGGAAAATCCATCGTCGGACTTCCAGGTCCCATACTTCCAGGTCCCATTTAGTATACACCTGGCGCCATTCGCCAGACCGCCTCGCCGAGGGCTTATGTCAAGCCTCGTTTAAAATGTCCCCTGTCTTAACTCATTAGAAATGTCCCTTTTGCTGGTTCTCTTCCAATTGTTCTGGCGGCTCCCGAAGCGTAGCCCTGCGAGGCCGTAGGCCGAGCGTTTAGGGCATAGCAT
>Ga0326727_10021352_pt1 | contig 12694 bp, 9 predicted proteins | sample MB2enrmetagenome_FD_207643 | JGI IMG/M metagenome (GOLD analysis project Ga0326727, IMG submission 207643) | Lab enriched peat soil microbial communities from McLean, Ithaca, NY, United States - MB29MY | ecosystem: Environmental > Terrestrial > Soil > Wetlands > Peat | place: USA: New York...
TGCCTCCGAAGCGAGAAACTGTGAAGTTGGCGGTGGACCGAGAATCGTTGACTTCAAACCCGATTCTTCCTGGCGAAATCAAAGGCGTGACCTCGAATCTGGTGACCGTCCATGCCGAAGTGGGAGTTGACGTGTCCTCTACCATCTCACAGCACCCAGTTTACTTCCTGGTCGGAGGGCGGGGAACATTTACGATGGACGCTGTGTCCAGGGCTGTGAACCGCCTCACCCTTTTTGTGGCAAAGCCAGGTGCACCGCGTGACCCAGAGAATCTCCACCCGTGATTCCCTACCCGTGATTGCCCCGTCGTACACGTATTTCGCCGTGTTTAGGCGGTCCCCAACGTCGTGTAAGTAGTTGCAAGTACTGGTTATTTACGCCCTGAAAAGGCCGGCGTCTGCCGCCCCGGCCATCTACAATCCACTTGAACGAATGTCGGCTCTCCGGACAAGTGACCCTTGGCTCAACTGCTGCCGATAGACCAATGCGCGTTTCGAGCCCTGTCGTCAATGGATCGGTTCCGAAAATCGCCCCAGGGTTTCTCATTCTTTGATCCGTACACTCCTTAAATCCCCTCAAATAACAATGGGACCCGCCCTATTTGTCATTGATTAGATTTCGGATCGGATCCGTCGAATGATTGACGAAACAATACGGTTCGGTGTTCAAAAAGGCTTAAGTACCCTTCACGAAGACGTGAAAGGCCTTCTACCTGAGTTGGCAACGACGGAGCCTCTGGGGAGCGGTCGATGCGGCAAGCCACCTCTCGATCACGGCTACCAATTCCAGCGCGTCGTTTGATTACCCCATCTTCGAGAGGGGGCATTCGTTGGCAGTATGTGGCATACTACCGCTGAGATGAACATCGTATCTCAAATGAGTTTTGTCTCTGGCACAACTCCGCTCGACCTCGGAACTAGAAACTTCCAGGAAATATCGAGTTGCACTATTTCCAGGGCGATTCTGGTGATACTTATGGGGATACTTTGTACTGGCCTTTCCTGCTACTCTATGCAACACAGCGCAACAGGATGTGCGTTGATAAGTGAATGATAATAATACATTTATTGACACAATGCGACTTTATGCAACTCTCTGCAAGAATGCGAAAATGGGACTTAAAATCCGCAGGCCTTTACCGGCCGTGGGGGTTCAAGTCCCCCTCTGGGCACCATAAAATCAACAATCTGGACAGGATGACCGACCTAAGATGACAGACATCGATCAGCAGCCAGAAGGCGGCCACGGGAGGAAAGTGCGCTCTCTGCCGGCTTCCGCTCCGCTCCTCTCCGGCCTCCGCCCCGCTGTTCCGGTAGGGCAGAGGGCGCATGGGCCGACTGGGGTGCAATGTCGCGGACGCGAAAGGGTTAGGGGGATGTATACTGCTGTGGCTCAGGGCACGCAAATTAAAATCCTGGATTACGGCGCAATGGTGAAAAGATTCCGGATGCTTGCGGCGATTGCTTCGCTCGCGCTGTCGGCTTCCATCTGCGTCGGGCAAAGCCAAGACGGGATTCTTTCAGGCGCTATCGTCACACCGGATCGCGTGATACAGCCCGGCTGGCTCGTCATCAAGAACGGCCATATCGATGCAATCCTCGACAAGGCGCCCCCGGTGGGCAGTGGCCGGATCATTGAAACCGGCGGAACGATATTTCCTGGCTTCGTGGACCTCCATAATCATCCGATGTACAACATTTTTCCGCGCTGGCCGAACAAAACCAAGTTCAAAAACCGCTACGAGTGGAGAGACCTCCAGGAATACAAAGACATCATTGGCACGCCCGGAAGCGAACTACAACAAAAGAATGATCAGACCTTCTGCGACATCGACGAGTACGCGGAAGTTCGTGCGGTAATCGGGGGCACAACCTCAATCACCGGCATAACGGCGCGGCGCCCGCCGGCGACGCCGGTTCCGGCCTGCGTGGCAGGACTGGTGCGAAACCTGGATTGGTCATCCGGGTTCTACGACGCCCCGTTTGGAAAAGAGCGAATCGAAAATGCGCTAGGTATTACACCGCATGATATGACTCCATCCGACGCACAGCGGTTCGCCGATGATCTTTCCACGAAGAGAATCGATTTGCTTCTCGTGCATGCCGGAGAGGGCTCCCCGGATGATATCGAGTCTACGCTGGAACTTATTGCCTTGAAGGGGCGTGGTTTGCTCGGCGACCACACGGCGGTGATTCACGGCACTGGTTTTAGCTCCGACGATTTCCGTCAGATGCGGGTTGCTGGAACTGCGTTGATTTGGTCCCCTCGAGGCGACATGACGCTTTACAGAACCACGACGAATGTCGCGGCGGCACTTCGTGAGGGGGTCACGATCGCCTTAGCTCCGGACTGGTCCCCGACGGGTAGCGTCAATATGTTGTCGGAGCTTGGGTTCGCTAGCCGGTTCAGCAAGGACAACTTGATGGGGCTATTGAGTGACCGGGATCTCTTCAAGATGGCCACTTCGATTCCAGCACGCATCGCAAGGATCGACGACAAGGTTGGCTCTCTGCAACCGGGGCTTCTTGCTGACTTTTTCGTTCTAAAATCAAACTCATCGAATCCCTTTGCGGCTCTAGCGCAAGCTGAGCCCGGTGACGTGCAGTTGGTCGTAATTGGCGGAGTTCCGGTTTACGGATCCCAGAAACTGATGGGTCAATTCGCAGTCCCGACCGAGGCGATAACGTTTTGTGGCAAGACAATGCTGCTCAACTCGGCCGACCTTCCAGCAGGGAAATTCGACCTCGTTAAGCACAGGTTGGAGGGTGACTTGGCTGCTTACAAGCTGTCGCTTGCGCCCATTGATGAGGACTGTGCACAAGCGCCGACGCGCTGAATTCACTGACGGGTTTTGAAGGCACACTTTGCGTGGGAGGTAACCAGGGGCAATATCGTCAAAACTAAGGTTTATGCGGACCTTGATAAGCCTGACCCAGCCCTTAAAATCCGCAGACCTTCACTGGCCGTGGGGACTCAGGTCCCCCTCCGGGCAACATAGAAGCAACAATCTGGACAGGATGACCGACATAGGATGACAGAGATCGCTCAGCAGCCACAAGGCAGCCACGAGGGGAGCCATCGTCCTCTGCAGGCCTCCGCGCCGCTCCACTCCAGTCCCGGCCAGCAGATGGTACAGAGCCTGGGTCTGTTCAGCGCCACCACCATTGTCGTGGGCTCCATGATCGGCAGCGGCATCTTCATCGTCGACTGCGACATCGCGCGCCTCACCGATTCTCCGGCGCTCTACCTGGGCGCGTGGGTCATCACCGCCATCATGACCATGATCTGCGCCCTCAGCTACGGCGAACTGGCCGCCATGATGCCCAGGGCCGGCGGCCAATACGTCTACCTGCGCGAATCCCTCGGGCCCCTCTGGGGATTTCTTTACGGCTGGACGCTTTTTCTCGTCATTGAGACCGGGACCATCGCCGCCGTCTGCGTGGCCTTCGGCAAGTTCCTGGGCGTTTTCTTCCCATCGGTTTCGAGCACCCATTGGCTGTGGCACATCGCGCACGTACCCGCCATCCCCGTCGGCCCCATGGTGCTGGGCAACATGGACATCGGCGTCAGCACCGCGAATCTCGCCGGCATCATCGTGGTGTGGTTCGTGGCCGCAGTGAATATCTGCGGTGTGCGCTTCGGAGCCCTGCTGCAGAACGTCTTCACCGTGGCCAAGGCGCTCTCGCTCGCGGCTCTCGTGCTGCTGGGATTCACCATTGGCCGCAACAGCGCGGCGATTGCAGCCAACTTCGGCGAGCATTGGAGCCAGTTCTGGCGCAATGCGGGCTGGTCGTCGTTGCATCCCGTGCAGGTAGGCGCGCAGGGGCCCATCGTCATGGTCAACCTGATCGTGATTCTTGCCGTGGTGCAGGTGGGCTCGCTCTTTGCCGCCGATGCCTGGAATAACGTCACATTTACTGCCGGTGAAATCAAGAATCCGCGGCGCAACGTCCCGCTCTCGCTCGCCTTCGGTGTGGGTTTTGTGCTGGTGGTATATTTCCTGGCCAGCGCGGCGTACATCCTGGTGCTTCCGCTGCACGGCGATCCGAATGGAGCGACGATTTTCGCGCGCGGCGTGCAATATGCCTCTGAAGATCGCATTGGCGCCGCGGTGCTGCAGCAAATCTTTCCGCATGTCGGCGGTTATCTGATGGCCGCAGCGATTCTCATCTCCACCTTCGGCTGCGCCAACGGCATTACGCTCTCCGGCGCGCGCGCCTATTACGCCATGGCGCAGGACGGCCTCTTCTTCCGCTTCGTGGGCAAACTGCACCCGCGCTACAAAACTCCCGCCGCCGGTCTCGTGGTGCAGGCCATCTGGACCACCATCCTCTGCGTCTCCGGCTCTTACAGCCAGTTGCTCGATTACATCATCTTCGCGGTCCTGGTGTTTTATATCCTCACCATCCTTGGCCTCTTCGTGCTGCGCAACAAGCAACCAGACACGCCACGTCCCTATAAAGCTTTCGGCTACCCATTCCTGCCCGGCCTCTACCTGGTAATGGCGACCGGCATCTGCGCCGCACTGCTGCGCTACAAGCCGCAATACACCTGGCCAGGCCTGATCCTGGTCCTGCTGGGAGTTCCGGTGTATCTGTTCTGGTCGGGGAGAAAAGCCGGGCCTGAGCTTGCCTGACGCCTATGGTTCGCGGCGACGTTTGTGCACGACCTTGCGCCGCGTTCCTTTCAAGGCTGCAGCCTCGAGGAGCTTCTCCACATCCGCGAGGTCCTGGAGCCGCCCCGATGCAAGCTTGTTCTGAATCAAGTGCTCTTTGGAAATAACATGCGCAGGAGTCTCCTTGTCGAGGAGTCTCTCCTCTCTGGCCTTCCAGGCTTCATCGAAGGTGACGCCTGCAATTCCCTGCAGCACGTCCACGCGATCCGGTTCGGTGCCAATTTGAAAGACCGAAGACGCCTTGTCATTGAAGTCTGCCGGAGTCATCTTGCCAAGAGGAGCGCCATATGCCGCGAGAGCCGCGTAAACCGCCCTGCTGTTTCTCTCGTCCGCCTTGATGAACACGTCGAGGTCTTTCGTGCCTCTGGGGTCGGCGTAAATTCCAACGGCGTGTGCGCCGATTACAAGGTACTTTACGCCATGGGCATTAAATGCGGCCAAGAGGTCCTTCTGGTCCTTGAACATGCCACAAAGCCTTTCTTGCGTAATTTGCTTTCAGGCAGCTACCCAATTGGGACGCACAATGCGAACCAGTTTCCTATTTGGGGGCCGCTTATCGAGGTCAATGCCCTTGGCAAAGTATGCGGCTCTGGCGACCTCTTCGATAGCATCCATACGCTCGGCTGCAGTGCGGCTCTGCCAGTAGCGATAGGTTTCCATTCGCTGTGCTTTGAGGTCCGTAACTCTACGAATCGTTCTGTTGCTGCTCACTGCTCTCGCTCCTTTTACTGCAGCAGCGTCCCCTGCTCGCCGTCGTGATTGCCGTTCCCGTTGCCGTTCAGCTCTTCAGGCGGGATGATCACTGCAGCCGCAACCTTGTCATCCGGTTCGAGGCTCAGCAGCCGCACGCCCTGCGTGGCGCGGCCGGCTGACCGAACCGTCTTGGTGTCGATGCGGATGATCTTGCCGAACTGGCTGATCACCATCAGCTCCGACGTATCGTCGACCAGTTGGATTGTATTCACCCGGCCCACGCGTTCGGTGACGGAGAGGTTCTTGACGCCTTTGCCGCCGCGCGTCTGCAGACGGTACTCTTCCACGTCCGTGCGTTTGCCGAAACCGTGTTCCGTGACGGAAAGAATGCGATAGGCCCCGGGTGCGTGTTCCTTGGGTGTAACCGCAGTCCCGACCACGTAGTCATTCTTGATCAGTGCAATGCCGCGCACGCCATAAGCCGGCCGGCCCATGGAGCGCACGTCGCTCTCCTCGAATCGGATCGCCATTCCCATGTGCGTAGCCAGGAAGATAATCTGCGACCCGTCGGTAATGCGCGCCGCCACCAGTTCGTCGTCCGTATCGATGCCGATAGCGATAATGCCCCTCGACATCACGTTCGAGAAATCCTTGAGCGGCGTCTTCTTCACGGTGCCCTTCTGCGTGGCGAAGAAGATGTACTTGCCTTCTTCTTCGAGATTGCGAACAGGCAGAATGGCCCGCACCGTCTCGCCCTGTTGCAGGTCGAGCAGGCTCTGCATCGATTTGCCCTTGCCCGCCGCGCCCACGTCGGGAATCTCGTAGATCTTGAGCCAATACACGCGGCCGGTGTTGGTGAAGCAAAGCAGATAGGAGTGCGTGGAGTCGACGATGAGCTGCGAAACAAAATCTTCCTCGCGCGTCTTCATCCCCATGCGTCCCGTGCCGCCGCGGCGCTGCTGGCGGTAGATCGAGATGGGCGTGCGCTTCAGGTAGCCCTGGTGGCTCACCGTCACCGCAACCTGCTCATCGGCGATCAGGTCTTCGAGCTGAAGCTCCGCGCTTTCGTCCACAATCTCGGTGCGGCGCTTGTCGCCATACTTCTGCAGGACTTCCTCAAGCTCCTTCACGATCACCGCGCGCAGCTTCTTCTCGCTGCCCAGGATTTCTTCATACTCGGCGATCTTTGCGCGCACTTCCTTCAACTCGCTCAGAATCTCGTCGACGGAGAGCTGGGTGAGCCGGTAGAGTTGCAATTCCAGAATGGCATCGACCTGCCGCAGGGTGAGGCCCTTTTCCTCGTGAGGTCCGGGCTCGCGGTCCAGGCGGATCACGATGTCCCTGCCCTTGCCCCATGCGTACAGGTTCTCGCGAGCGTCCACGCGGGAGTTCGATGCGCGGATGATCTTGATCACGGTGTCAAGATTGTCGAGCGCGATCTTCAGGCCTTCCAGAATGTGCTCGCGTTCGCGCGCCTTGCGCAACAGGAAAACCGTGCGCCGCTGCACCACGTCGATGCGGTGGTCAATGAAGACCTGGATGGCTTCGGCCAGACCCAACTCGCGCGGCTGGCCGTTGACCACGGCCAGGAAGATCATGGAAAAACTCTCTTGCAGTTGCGTGTGCTTGTAGAGCTGGTTCAGCACAATCTCAGGCTGCGCGCCGCGCTTCAGGCCGATCACCATCCGCATGCCGTCGCGGTCGCTCTCATCGCGCGTCCATTCGGTGTTGGTGTCGATGTCGGAGATGATCTTGTTTTCCACCAGCTCTGAGATGCGCTTGAAAAGCACGGACTTGTTTACCTGATAAGGCAGCTCGGTGACGATCAGCGCCTGCCTGTCCTTGGCGACGTTCTCAATGGCCACGCGCGCGCGCATCAGAAAGCGGCCGCGGCCGGTGCGGTACGCGTCCACGATTCCCGCGCGGCCGTAAAGGATGCCGGCGGTCGGGAAATCGGGCCCGTGCACGTGCTTGAACACTTCCACCAGCCCGCCTTTGGGATTCTTCACCAGCGCGATCGTCGCGTTCAGCACCTCAGTCAAATTGTGCGGCGGAATGTTGGTCGCCATGCCCACTGCGATGCCGTTGGAGCCATTCACAATGAGCGTCGGAATCCGCGTGGGCAGCACCGACGGCTCGTTGGTGGTTTCGTCGAAATTCGGAACCATATCCACGGTTTCCATTTCGATGTCGGCCATCATCTCTTCGGCGATGCGCTCCATGCGGCACTCGGTATACCGGTAGGCCGCCGGCGGATCGCCATCCACCGAGCCAAAGTTGCCCTGGCCGTCGACCAACGGGTAGCGCAACGACCACGGCTGCGCCATGCGCACCAACGCGTCGTACACCGACGAATCTCCATGCGGATGGTACTTCTTCAAACACTCGCCAACCACGCCGGCGCACTTTGAGTATTTCTTGTTGTGCTGCATCCCCTCGCGGTCCATCGCCGTAAGAATGCGGCGGTGCACGGGCTTCAATCCGTCGCGGGCGTCAGGTAGCGCGCGCCCGATAATCACCGACATCGAGTAGTCGAGATAGGAGCGGCGCATCTCCTCTTCGATGTTGATGGGAATGAAATTCGTGCCGCCGGGAGGGTTCGATCCGTCGAGAGGAAGCTGAGGATTCTTGTCGTCTGCCATAGTCTTTTTTAGGGCGTGCAGGAAGGCGGCAAAAAGTCCGGAAAAAGCGGGGCCGGGTCCGCAGCTCTTAGCTTCTATTTTAGAGGTTCGGGGGGCCTTTTAGCAAGGTGAAGAGATGGAAATAACTCCTTATTTTGCTTTGCTTTATGAAGAGCCCATACCGTTCTGTCTCGCACCCGGCAATCCGCGCTCATCCGGCCCGGTTTTTGCACTGGAAAAGACGGCTCTCGAAGCCCGTTTTCCTGTGAACTCGGTGCAGTTTCCGGCCCGTGCCCAAGTGCGTCTAGACTCCTGCGCAGGACTCAGTTGTCTGGCCACTTGAGGAGGAAACCTCCCGTGCCCCAGCCATTCGCCCGATTTTTGGGCGAATGGCTGGGATAGCACGAACTCCGCTGGCGCGAATTCACGAGGTCAGAGACGCTAAATCAGCCCCGGCAAACTCAGCACGCACAACACCGCCTGCAGCGCCACAATGGCTCCCACCGCGCCCAGCGCCCAGCGTCCTCGCGGGCCGTCGAAGGCATCGGCGAACGCGCCGCCTACAAACGTCAGCAAAAACGGCTGCGCCCAGAGCCACGGACTGCCCGAAGAGCCCGTCATTACGAGCACCATACAAACCAAAGCGCAAAGCAGTGGAGCCGTGTTGCCGAAGTAGCGCGATTTGCGCGCGCCCAGGTACAACATCACTGCGCCGCACGCGGCAATTGTAATGCCGCCGTTTGCGAGGGAACTAAAGAACCGCCTGGCCGGATCCAGCGAGACCCGCAGGAGTCCTGCCCCCGAGCGGAAGACATAGCTGGCCGCGTCGGGCGAAAAACCGTAGCACGCAAAGACCAGCACCAGCGCGCCCACCACGGCAACCAGCACCATGGGCAAGGTCTGGCTTCTATGCCCTTCGGCGATCCAAAGCATGGCCGCCAGGCCGAGCAGTGCGGCCAGCGGCAAGGCCACGATGTGAGCCGCCGCCGCAACACCAAGAATCGCCGTCAGCAGCACGATCCGCGGCCGCCACTTGGCAGCCGGACCCTGCATGGCATGGGCCACGCCGATGCAGGTATACACGCCGCCGAAGAGGCCCAGCGCCGCCAGCACCTCGGGATTCGGCGTGACGCAGGCGCGCAGCACCGCAGGCGAAAAACAATAAAGCGCCAGCGCCGTATAGCCGCCCAGATTGCCATAAAGCCGCCGCGTCACCCACCATATGCATCCGCCCAGCAGGAAGCCCGCAAAAAGAAATGGCAAGCGCAGCAGCAGCAGGATGTGCGTCATTTGATGGCGCAGTTCCCACGTGCTCAGCTCGCCGCCGCTCTCCTGTACTACTCGATTCTCCGGCTTGCGCACGAGGTCGAGCCCGCGCTCGGCCATAAGATTCAGCGTGAGCGGAAGCCCCGCCAGCCGGTACGCCAGAATGCCGTCGTGAATGTTGCCGCAGGAGGTGTAGTAGCCGGCCAGGGGCGAGGGCTTTTCCCAGGTTTCGCGTCCGCAGCGCGCGTACTGGTAATCGATGTCTGTCAGTGTCTGGCGGCTGATGAGCCAGAATCCCTGCAGCAGAAAGAGCGCCAGCAATCCCGCCGCGATCCGTTGCGGCAGATTGAATTGAAAGCGGCGCAGGGCTTGAAACCGGTGGGTCATGCGAATCGAGAAGACGTTACCAGTCTAAACGGCGGCACCTGCAGATGCCGGGATTCTCCTGACGAGCCGCGTCGATTTCAGACCAGTGCTATGCTTGGCTTGAGTCTTCCATGAGCACTGTCTACACCATCGGCCATTCAGTGCACACTTGGGAGGAGTTTGCCGGGCTTCTGGCAGGCCATCAAGTCGATGTGATTGTGGATACTCGGTCCGCGCCCTATTCCCGCTTTGCCCCTCAATTCGACCGTGAATTCATGCAGAAAAAACTTACTGAGAGCGGGATCAAATACATTTTTCTTGGCGGCGAACTCGGCGGCCGCCCGGCTGATCCGTCGTATTACGACAAAGGCGGGCATGTGCTCTACGGCCGCATGAAGTCCGACCCGGCATTTGTCAAGGGATTAGAGCGATTGGAACGCGGGATCGCCTCTTTTCGGGTAGCTCTGTTGTGCGGCGAAGAAGATCCTGCACATTGCCATCGCCGCCTGCTGGTTGGGCGCGTCCTGGCCGAGCATGGTCACGAGCTACTTCACATCCGCGCCGATGGACGTCTGCAAACGGACGCCGAGGTAACTGCCGAGTCCGGCAAGCCTCTGGAAAGCGGGCAACCTGCCCTGTTTGCCGAGTTGGACGAGGACCAATGGAGATCTACAGCATCGGTTTCACGAAAAAAAGTGCCGGCGAATTCTTCGGCGCACTGAAGGCAGCCGGCATTGAACGCCTGCTTGATGTGCGGTTGAATAACACGTCGCAACTTGCGGGCTTCGCGAAGCAGTCCGACCTCAAATACTTTCTTGAGGAGATCTGTGGCGCGGTGTACGAGCGTGAACCCCTCCTCGCGCCCACGCAGGAGATTCTCGACGCGTTTAAGAAGCATAAAGGGAGCTGGGAAACCTATACGGAGTCCTATCTTGCGTTGATCCGATCGCGGAAGGTCGAGTCTGCCATCTCCCCGGAAAGCTTCCAAAGAAGGACCGTCCTATTATGTAGCGAAGCGTCCGCGGATCACTGCCACCGCAGGCTGGCGCTCGAGTATCTGCAGCAACATTGGAACGATGTAGTCATTCACCATCTCTAGATCTGAGTTCCGGAGGTAAATCAGCTCTATGAGCGTTGACCGGATTCTCTGTCTTGCGAACTCCTATAAACACGACCACCGGTGCGTTGCGGGAATCGATCTCGCAACCAAGCGATGGGTCCGGCTTGTCGGCAGAAAGATCGCGGGCTGTCTCACCGTCGAGGAAACCTGTTACAGCGGCGGAAATGAGGCCGCACTCCTCGACGTTTTCGAGGCCGAACTCGGCGACAACTGCGCATCGCAGTGCCATCCCGAGGACGTCTTTGTAACAGGAAAACCCTGGCGGCCGGTGCGCCGTTTCGACGAGCCTCGCGACCTCCGTTTCCTTAAGGACTACCTCAACAAGCGCCCCGCCCTGCTCGAGAGCTACAGCGACAGGGTCTATGTGCGCAAGTTTGCCGGGGTCCCGGCAAGCCACTCTCTCGAACTCGTCCGGCCTGAAGATCTCTGGTGGTGGATCCGTGAGGAAAACGGCAAGCGCCGCAATCGTGCGGTGTTTCGTCTCGGCCACGCCAGCCGCGTCCGCTACGATCTGGCCGTCACCGATCCAAAGTGGCTGGAACAACTGCGTTCACGCCCGGTTGGAATCTATCCGCATGAATCTTTCTTTACTGGCAAGCCGCCGGACACGCTTCTTACCGTCAGCTTGAGCGAACCGTTCGAAAACTTTCATTACAAACTGGTGGCGGGAGTCGTCAACCTGCCGGCTTGAGCGGGATCGCTGCAGCCTCGCAAAATTCCATTCCCGCGCGCAAAAAAAGAGCCGCTCCGAAGAGCGGCTCTTACCTCAAGTGCTGCAAACTTAGTTGAAGATGGCTCCAACGGATACGTTGGAGCTAGGCTCTCCAGTAGCTGGGTCGGGCTCTCCAAGATAAACCGTGCAGGAGTTTGGCCCACCCGCAGTCACGGTCCCCTGACTCGCACAGTTCCAGGACCATCCGCCGAAATTAACACCCGTTTCGGCTGGCGCAGTCAAGGTTACGGTTGTACCTACGGGATACGTCGCTATGCAGACCGAGCCGCCAGAGGTCGAACCGGGTCCGCAATGGATGACATTCGGCGTACCCGTGGCCGAAGGAGCGGTTACCAGCCAGCCGGTGGTATTCAAGCCTGCGTTATAGACGGTCAGCGTCACCAGTAGCCCCGATGCGATCGTGTACTGATTGCACGATCCAGGATTGGTTATGGCGCCAGTGTTGTTGGCGCCGGAGTAGGTGGGTAGTACGAGGGGGCAATTGAACGTCACTGTCGGGCTGTAAACGATTGTGCCGTCAGGGTTGGTCGCTGTAACGTAGATGACCGCATTTCCATCGCCATCGGCAGTGACCAGTCCGGCGGTGGATCCCGGGGCCCCGGAGGAGTTAACCGGGAAAATATTGGGCATGGCGGATATCCAGTTGGCTGGGACCTTAGTGCAGGGAGAGGAACCAGTAGCAGCCAGAGCAGCGGTGCAACTGGCGCTGGGGAATCCGGCGTGGTAGAAGCCGTTGGTGACGTCCATAAGGGTTGGAGCCGTCGAAAAGGTCCCGTACGCCAGAAACTGTCCGGTGCCATACAAGTTATCGGTTGTAAGCGTAGTCGGCACGACGGTGATCGAAAGCAGGGGCTCCGGCGCGGCCGTGAGCGTAACCGTCGCTGTGGCCGTCGAGGAGACCACAGTGCCGTCGGGATTCTGCACCTCGGCCGTGATCGTCGTGCTGCCCTGGCTTACGCCGGTGACCACGCCGTTGCCCGACGCGAGTCCCGACGTGATGGTTGCGATTGACGGGATGCTTGACTTCCACGTGGTCTGCGCCGAATTGGTTACGTCAACCTCGAAGCCGGTGGTTCCGGATGTGGCAAGCGCGATGAATTGGCCGGTCTGGCCCGAAAGTGAAATCGACTGCGAGGACGGCACAAGGGTCACCGCGGTGTACTTCTCCGTCGATCCGTTCGATACGGTGAAGGTTCCCGTGCCCGCAATCGTGCTCCCGT
>Ga0326727_10021353_pt1 | contig 12694 bp, 10 predicted proteins | sample MB2enrmetagenome_FD_207643 | JGI IMG/M metagenome (GOLD analysis project Ga0326727, IMG submission 207643) | Lab enriched peat soil microbial communities from McLean, Ithaca, NY, United States - MB29MY | ecosystem: Environmental > Terrestrial > Soil > Wetlands > Peat | place: USA: New York...
CAGTTTATTGAACCGCTGCTGCGCGATCTGGATGACGCGGACCATGCCATCAGCCTGGTCGATCATGGCGCCGGCAAGTCCTATCTGGGTTTCATCCTGTACGACCTGTTCTTCAAGGGGCGTAAAAGCGAAGACCGGATCTACGGCATCGAAACCCGGGACGAACTGGTTGAACGCTCGCGCGAGCTGGCCCGGCGGCTGGGATTTCCCGGGATGTCCTTTCTTAATCTCAGCGTGGCCGACTCTATCGTCTCCGATCAGTTGCCCGCCCGGATTGATGTCGTGACTGCCTTGCATGCCTGCGACACCGCGACGGACGATGCGATCCGCTTCGCGCTGAAAAAGGAGGCCCGTTATATCGTGCTGGTGCCTTGCTGTCAGGCGGAAGTCGCCTCGGTTCTGCGCAAGAACAAGGGGAAGATGCTGGCGAATGCGGCCCTGTCCGAGCTATGGCGCCATCCGATGCATACACGCGAGTTCGGCAGTCAGGTCACCAATGTCCTGCGCTGCCTGCAACTTGAGGCGCACGGCTATCAAGTCAGTGTCACCGAGCTGGTGGGATGGGAACACTCGATGAAGAACGAACTCATCATTGCCCAGCGCAAGGGACAGCCACGCCGCCAACCGTCGCAGCGACTGCAAGAGCTGCTGCGATCGCTGGGGCTGGAAGAAATGGCCACACGCTTTTTCTCTCCGCTGGCAGACGGACAGGCCGGCTGATCCAGGTAAAATTCGTCACGCCCGAACAAACAACAAGGCCATGCCCCTTCTGGGCATGGCCTTGTTGTTTGACAGCGCAGCAGCCGATGCTTACAGCGCGCGGGTATTGGCTTCCAGCCATTCGCGGGCGGCGCCGTCCACCAGCGGCAACAGGCGCGCGCGCACGGTTGCGTGGTAGTCGTTCAGCCAGGCGATTTCATGCACGGCGAGCAGCGACATATCGATACAACGGCGGTCGATCGGGCACAGCGTCAACGTTTCGAACTGGAGGAAGTCGCCGAAGTCGTTCTTTTCCGCCGCAACGTTCAGCACCAGATTTTCGATGCGCACCCCCCACTTGCCAGGACGGTACACGCCCGGTTCGATGGAGGTAATCATGCCTTCCTGCATGGCCATGTGTGGCTCTGGCACTGCGCGCGAGATGCTTTGCGGGCCTTCATGCACATTGAGGAAGTACCCCACGCCATGCCCGGTGCCGTGACCGAAGTCGATGTTGTGCTGCCATAGCGGCGCACGCGCCAGCGCATCCAGCATCGGCGAGAGCGTGCCGCGCGGGAAGTGCGCCATCGACAACCCCATGGTGCCCTTCAGCACCAGCGTGAAGTCACGCTTCTGTGCGGCGGAAGGCGTGCCGACAGCGACCACGCGGGTAATGTCGGTGGTGCCGCCGACGTACTGTCCGCCCGAGTCGATCAGCAGCAAACCATCGCCCTTGATTTCCGCATGGGCTTCTTCGGTCGCGTGATAGTGCGGCAGCGCGCCGTTGGCGTTAAAGGCCGCAATGGTGCCGAAGCTGGGCGAAACAAAGCCGGGACGTTCTTTGCGCGCGCCGGTGATCTGGTCGTCGATGGTCAGCTCGGTGATGCGCGCTTTGTTGACGTTCGCTTCGAACCAGGCAAAAAACGCGCAAAGCGCTGCACCGTCCTGCTCCATGGTGCGGCGCACATGTGCTGCTTCGGCGGCGGTTTTTTGCGATTTGAACAGGGTGCTGGGGTTCATCGCTTCGACCACCTTCACCCCCTCCGCCACTGACTGGCGCAGACCCAGTGTCACGCGGCGCGGATCGATCATCAGGCTGCTGCCGGCGGGCAACGCGCCCAGCACCGGTTTGGCGGTGGCATAGTCGGCCAGTTTGATACCGTCTTGCGCCAGTTGGGCGGCCAGGTCAGCCTGGATTTTTCCCGGCAGCACAAACAGCGTGGCACGATCCTGCTCGATCAGGGCATGCGCAATGAAAACCGGGTTGTAGCTGACATCGGCGCCCCGCAGGTTAAACAGCCAGGCGATATCGTCCAGGGTGGAAATAAAATGGCGCTCGGCACCGGCCTTTTGCATGTCCGCGCGCACGCGGGCCAGCTTGTCGGCGCGGGAAGTCGGCGCAAAAGCCGGGTCATGGGCAAAAACAGGCGCATCCGGCAGCTGGGGGCGTTCTGCCGGAATCGCATCGATCAGATCGAGGTCGGTACGCAGGATAATGCCGCGCGGTTGCAATACATCCTGCAGCGCCTTGGCGGCGGCGAGTCCGATCACATCGCCATCCACCGCCAGCGTCTGACCGGCTTTCAGGTTTTCGCCAAGCCATTGAAGATGCAGGGTGCTGGCCGCCGTCTCAACCTTCATCAGCGTGATACCGGTGCCGGCGAGTTCCTGCTCGGCCTGGACCCAGTAACGGCTGTCAGCCCATACGCCAGCAAAGTCGGCGCTGACGATCAGGGTACCCATCGAGCCCGTGAACCCGGAAAGCCACTGACGGGCTTGCCACCGCGGGGGCAGATATTCGGACAGATGGGGGTCGGATGAGGGAACCAGACAGGCGTCCACGCCAGCGTTTTTCATGGCGTCGCGCAGTGCGGCGATGCGTTGCGGGATGGTGTCCAGTTGCGGGGTCGCTACAGTGTTCATACCGTCTCCTCGTGAAGTGTCACATGCATTGTGTTGTCAATACAGAGGCCCCGCAAGAGAATGAGTTTGACGCATGGATATCATGTTATTTCCTGAAATGCCGTAAACATACACACCACAAATACTGCTTGATGCATCATTGAACAGCTCGCAGGGCGGGCCGCCCCCCTTGGGCCATACCCGCCCTACCGTCTTGAGTGAACGGCATGACTTCCACCGCCCCCGTTTTTCGACATCAAGACCCTGAACGGCCATCGACACGGTTAAAATGGCCGACCGGCCGTTCAGGCGATTGCCGGAAAATCGCCGAGTTGCGAGCATCCCTGCCGAACTCATTAAACCGTCCGACAAGCCCGACACAAGAACATGACCCTTTCGCAGCTGGCCCTTATCGTTTTCCTCATTCCCTGCCTGTCCATCCTGGTCTATCAGGGCCTCACCGGCGTCCCGCCCTTGCCCTCCAGCGAGGGCGAGGCCGCAGGGGTCATCGAGCTGCTTCGGCAGACCGGGCTGGAAAGGAACGCGATCGTGTACGAACTGGGTTCGGGCTGGGGTTCGCTGGTCATCGCACTGGCGCGTGCGTTTCCCGAGGCCCGGATACGGGGAATAGAACTGTCGCCCCTTCCCTATTGGGTCGCACGTTTTCGGACCCGGAAAATGTCGAATGTGACGTTACACAGAGCCAATTTCTTTAACTGTGATTTAAGCGATGCACAGGCGGTCAGTTGCTATCTGATGAGTCAACCGATGCCCAGGCTGGCACACTTGCTCGACCGCATGCTCAAACCGGGGACACCGGTTGTATCGATCCTGTTCCGCTTCCGGGGACGGGACGTCGCCGCCGTGCGCAACGGCCCCGGAACGCCTGGCGCCACGGCCCTGTACTGCTGGCCTGCGCGAACAATCAACGACAGGGCCTGACCGTGAGGTGATGGGCAGGTGAATGCCGATGGCAAACCCGATCTCATTCCAGATTGGAATCGAAGCTGTAAGATAAATTCATTGGCAACGCAAATGCGTCGCAGTTATTCTTTGTTCATCCCTGTGTGATTTGGACTTGACGGATTGTTCCGTCCCTCCCACGAAAGTGTTGATTAGGCCGGCCTTGTGCCGGCCATTTCTTTTTTCAGCGCCGTCGAGCCCGCATAACAGCGCGTTTCCCGAAAATTCCCTGCCACGATCTCCCCGCTTGCGGTAACCTGTGCGCCGAACTCGAATGATCGATAACTTCCGTATTATTAAGCTGCACATGCGCATTCAGGAATTCCACCAATGTCTTGCCGCCATCGGCGCCCACCCCTGCCATATCGGACGGATCAACCGCGCCTGGCTCAAGGGGCTGCCGCTGGACAATGGCACCCGCCGTCAGAAAAGTGAAAACTATTTCCCGCTCTCGGTGCGTAACGGCTTGCCGCCGCTTGCCGCCCGAATGGAAACGCTGGCGCGTATTCACTCGCAACATGCGGCAGCGGACGGGTCGTTGCGTCTGCTTGTCGCGCTGAGCGATGGCCAGATGGTGGAAAGTGTACTCTTGCCGCGCGACGGCCTGTGCGTCTCCAGCCAGGTCGGATGCGCGGTCGGCTGCGTGTTCTGCATGACCGGCAAATCCGGCTTGCTGCGCCAGCTGGGCAGCGCCGAAATCGCGGCACAAGTCGTGCTGGCGCGGCGAATCCGCCCGGTCAAAAAAGTGGTATTCATGGGCATGGGCGAACCGGCGCACAACCTGGACAACGTACTCGAAGCGATCAACCTGCTGGGTACCGATGGCAATATCGGCCACAAGAATCTGGTGCTGTCGACGGTGGGCGACCCGCGTGTGTTCGAACGTCTTCCCCTGCAGCACGTCAAGCCGGCGCTGGCCTTGTCGCTGCATACCACCCGCGCCGATCTGCGCGCGCAATTGCTGCCGCGCGCACCACGTATCGCCCCGTCCGAACTGATCGCACACAGCGAGGCCTACGCGCTGCGCGTCGGCTACCCCATCCAGTACCAGTGGACCTTGCTGGCAGGCATTAACGACACCCAGGCTGAGATGGACGCCATTGTGCGTCTGCTGCGCGGAAAGTTTGGCGTGCTGAATCTGATCCCTTACAACGGCGCGCCCGCAGACGGCTTTCAGCGCCCGTCTGGCGAACAGATCCAGGCCATGAAACGCCATCTTCACGACAACGGCATCCTCACCAAGGTGCGCGATTCGGCGGGCCAGGATATCGAAGGTGGCTGCGGTCAGTTACGCGCACGCGCCACGCGCTGATTCCCCGCGTCGCTGCCTGCCCACCTTTCCGTAAAACACCCGAGCGTATCCGTGACCGTTTATTTTTCAACACCAGTCTTGCCGTTGCTCAAAAAAACGACATGCCGAATCGACTAAAACGGTAGTGGGGGTATCGAGGCTGAACGCGATGTTGGTCGCCGGCATATCCGGTGAAGGCGTTCACGATGCCGTAATGATTCGATGGTGAAAGGGGAACGCATGTTCACCTGGATTCGCGTAGTGATCCTTGCGGCATCTTTCATGGGCGCTTCATTGGCGAGCCAGGCGGAACAGCCGCCCATCCCGGCCACATTGCAGGTTTACTGCGAACCACGCCCCCCCTTCAGTTACCTGCAACCCGACGGACAGGTCGGTGGGCTGGGTACGGTGCTGGTCCGTGCGATTCTCGAGCAAGCAGGCTTTAAAGGGCAGTTCCAGCTTCTTCCCTGGGCGCGAGCGGTCCACATGACATTATCCCACCCCAATGCACTGATATACGACATTGTCCGCAGCAAACAGCGTGAACATCAGTACGTCTGGATTGGCACACCGCTACTGCCGCCAACAGAAGAGTGGCTTTACCGCCAGATCGGCAACGAGAGCATCGCCCCACGCTCGGTTGCCGAAGTCAGGGCCTCGTATTCCGTATGCGTATTGCGAAATAACATTACCGAAGAGATCTTGCTGAATGACGGCTTTGAACCGGGGAAGAATCTGATCGAGGCCGATAGCCTCAATGATTGCATTCAGCTGGTGAAAACGCATGCCTTGTCACTGCTGGCCGATGTACGCTTTTTCCGCGATCCAGGTGCCGACAGCAAAATCCACCCTGGCATGGAGGCCATTCTCATGCTGCCCGCGGACAGCGACCAACAAATTCACGCCTATCTGGCAGCCAACCGCGACTCTTCGCCCCAGATCATCGACCGTTTGCAAAAAGCATTCAAGCAGCTTCAAGCCTCCGGCCAGCTGGAACAGACACTGAGGCAATTCGAACAAGACTACATTCATTCGCACAACTGATCGCGACGCCGTTGCGGGCCTGGCTCAAGCATTAATTGAAAGCAATTCCCATGCTGCAGTTACACATCATCTTGTAGTTAGATTTCATTTTGTAATTGCACTTCATTTTGACGCATGCTATAAATCCCCCGTCACGCAACAATGCAATGGGAATGGCTTCCATTGTTGCAGCGTGATAGAGAGGGCCGGTGGCAGCTATCGGCCATTTTTCCGGATGGGTGCAGGAGAAAGCAGGATGGCGTCGATTTCCAGTTTCAATCAGGTTCTTGATTCGTATAACGGGTACAGCTCCGGTCAGATGAAGAGCAGCGCGCTGTCCGCACGCACATCCCAGGACACGGGACCGTTTACCTTTACTCAGACCGGCTCCGCTGCAGTCGCTCCCCCCCCTGCACAGAGCAGTACTGTGGTTTCACTCGGGAATTACGCCGACCACTATGGCACAGGCGACCTCTACAATGCGTCCGGTCGCCTGGTAGGTGCCGCAAGGCGCGTAGCCAATGCTGCACAGGCCGACACGGACTGAACGCTGGCCTCTCCTAACAGAAAAAAATGAATGTGTTGTATTGGTTTTCTTTTACACAACCCATTCCATTTGATTTCGCCCGCGTCTCCACCCCTGCCCTGACGTCTTTTGTTGTAACATTACGCCTCTGAAAAACGGCAGCCGCACCAAGAAGACAAGCGCTTTTCTGGCACCGGTTTGACGAATCGTTCTGTTCTCCACGCTTAAGGTCATGGAATGCCCAGTTCTTCTCCCGATCACCGTCCGCGCGTCGCCGCGGAACGACGCGAGCGAATGAAAAAACGCCTGCTTGAAAGCGCCATGGTGGTGCTGGCCCAGAAAGGAATGAGTGCGCATCTGGCCCAGGACATTGTGGCCCTGGCGGAGGTGTCTCAAGGATCCTTCTACAACTACTTCAATACCAACGAAGAACTTCTGCATACGCTCGCCGAAGAACTGAGCAACGAAACCGTGCTCATGATCAATTTGGCCATCGAAGGCATTGATGATCCAGTGTTACGGATTGCAACGGGCACCCGGTCTTACCTGCACCTGATGCTTTCGTACCGGATTGTTGCCCAGAACATCGCCAGAGGAGGATTGGACCTGGTGAACGAGGCCAGCGCCGGGGCTGATTACCTGCCGCGCGATTTGCTGGAAGGGCAAGCGCTGGGGCGTTTTGACGCGGTTCCACTCGAACTGGCCATCGATATGGTTGGCAGCACGGGTTTGATGGCCATCAAACGCATCGCCGAAGGCCACATGGGGGACGGATATCCAGAGCAGGTTACGGGTATCATTCTGCGTGCGCTCGGATTGAGCCTCGAAGGCGTCACCCGGGCAATGGAGCACCCGCTTCCGGCACTGCTGGTTCCACCCGATTCCTTGTTCGCGCGCGCCCAGGCCCGGCTGGCGGCCTGCACCAGAGACCAGTGAACCTGCGGACTCGGCACCGATTGAGGTTTTACTTTTTGTTTTTGTCGTTTGCGGCGATACCCGCCGGCACAATCACCTGGCCCTGCCATGCATTGAGCCGCACCGCCTCGGGATTATCCTCCAGACGGTCTTTGAGACCGAAAATCCGGGTCGGATAATGCGGGGCTTCGAAGCGGGGCCAGTCATGATCCGGCGCCCCGTCACGGACAAAACCCACCCAGCATTGCTGCATGCGTTGCGCCAGCGCGGCGCGGCGCCCCAGCAATGGCCCGCCTCTCATCAGAAAAGCCAGAACCCCGGTCATATGCCACACATACAAATAATCCATACCGTGAATCGCGCCAAACCAGGGGTGGCCCGCATCAAAACGATATAGCCAGGCAGGATGGTTGCGTTGCGCCAGTTGAATCGTGGGCACACAGAAGACGGCATCGGTCCCCAGCCGCCGGGTGCCTGCACGGCTTTCGGGGTAATGCGCAAGAATGTCTTCCGCCCGGTGTTTGCCCAACTGGCGATGCATCAATTCCGAGAACTGTGCGCGCAACATCGGCAGAAGCGCCGGTCCGGGGCGTAGCTCGAACAGGCGGATTTCGTCTCGGGTGGTTCCGGCCAGCATGGGAATATCGGGCGGCGGCAAGGCGTCTGCCGCTGCAAACCCGGCCGGCAGCAATTGACCATCGAACCAGGGCGAAGCCGGCAACATACCCGGCAACTGCTTATCGACCGAGCGCTGGGCTTTCAGCAAAGTGACGACATCGAGCTCCCGCAAGCGTTGCGCGCCCATATCGCCCACGCCGAGCGCTGCCGCGTAAAGTTCGGCAACTTTCACGCTGATATCGGCTTCATGAATCAGGTTGCTGACGCCACTTTGCAAAATCACCCGGTGAAACAGCGGGCGGGCCTGCTCGCACAACATCAGCAAAGACACCGAGACGGAGCCTGCGGAATGCCCCGCAACCGTGACACAATCCGGGTTCCCGCCAAAGGCTTCGATATTGTCGCGCACCCACTCCAGCGCCATGATCTGATCGCGCAACCCCAGGTTGCCGTCGACATCGCCCGGCCCGGTCACCGCGCCGAAATTGACAAAACCGAACACCCCCAGTCGGTAATTCAGCGTCACCACGACGATGTCGCCCATCACCGCGAGGTGCGCGCCATCGTATGGCGCCGCGCTCCCGGCGGTAAAACCGCCGCCGTGAATCCACACCAGTACCGGCCGCCTTTTTGTATCGGCAGCGGGAGACCAGACATTGAGGTGCAGACAGTCTTCGTCGAAGGCAGGGGATTTCGCCCGGACCCATCGGCCCGTCAGTTGCGGACACGAGGCGCCCAGCGTGGTCGCTGCAAGCACCCCTTCCCAGGGGGCCGCCGCGACGGGTGCGCGCCAGCGCAGCGCGCCCGTCGGCGGCATCGCATAAGGAATGCCAAGCCAGACGCAGCAACCCGCAACCCTTCGCCCAATCAACGGGCCATGGCGCAGAGAGACCCGCGTAGCGCCTTCATCGCAAGCATTCACCCCGGGCTGGCGGTCAGTTTGCATAACGTTTACCCAAGGCATCCACCGCCTGTGCATTCCCCTGCGCTGCGGCGAGTCTGAACCAGCGCGCGGCCTCGGAGATGTCGTGACGCACACCGATACCGTTGCGGAATAATTCGCCCAGATCATACTGCGCCTGCGCATCGCCCTGATTGGCGGCTCGCGCATACCATTGCATCGCCATCAGGGGATCACGTGGCGCACCGTACCCTGACGCATAGGCCGATCCAAGATTACATTGCGCCTGACCCAGCCCCTGAAGCGCAGATTGGCGAAACAGTTCGACCGCCCTCGACGGGTCCTCACCGACCCCGACACCGTCCCGGTACATCTCGCCCAGACGGTTTTGCGCCAGGGCATCGCCCAGATCCGCCGCCTTGCGGAACCACGCTGCGGCCTGTACCGGATCCATCTCGACGCCATAGCCGGAGGCATAGGCTTCGCCCATTTTAAACGCTGCCTGCGGCTGCCCCTGAGCGGCCGCCATACGGTACTGTTCGGCCGTAAATGCCGACGTATCTTGCTGGGGCGTCTGTCGCGCCGCTTCGGCAACCGGGCCGGGCATGCCGCATAAACGGCTATTCTTGTCCGCCTTGATCAACTCGCTCCAGGGCAAGTACAAGGCACCGGGATGTTCAAGGAAACAGACGGTGTCGCCGGTATTCACCTGCTGGAAAAAGGCATCCGAGATGCCAAAATAGGTCGGAAACCGGTCAATCGCCGTCAGGTCGGGATTATAGGTTCTGAGCGCATGACGGGTGGACCGCCGGTCCTGAATGATCTGAACATAATAAATATAGCGCCGGTAGGCTTTCGGCGTTTGGTGGTCCAGATAACCATTGAGAAACCCCAGCGTTCCACCAGCATAGAAAACCATCAGGATACCGCTCAGCCCCCAGCCGAAGGCGCCCCGGATCGCCCCCCTGGACAGAAGGGCGAAGACGAGAAGGCAGAGCATGCCAAAGACGAGGGACAACACCAGCCAGATCGTAAAACTCAAGGGCAAGAACTGGCGCTGGTCAAAACTGGCCAGCAACATCCTTGGCAGATACACCGCGGAGGGCAACAGCAAGCCGATCATCAACCCCTTGTTTTTCGAAGCGACCGGATCTGCGTCATAAAGACACAAGCGCCCTTTGGACAGCATGATCAGCGCCAGCACACACCATGGCAGCGCAACCAAGACCAGCCCCACCCAGTCTGGAGGACAAAACGACAAGCCCACGCATGGCAACAGCCCCAGACCCGCGAAATGCACCCATCGCGTGACGGCTCGCAACCTGCAGGCCCTGCGCAGACGTTCATCGGGAGATGCCCCCAGACGGGCGTCGAGTTCAGCCTGTTCGTCCGCTTTTTTCAAAACAAGCTGATCCTGATCCGGATAGCGGGATAGCCATTGATAGAAGCACGGACCATAAGCGACCCTGGGCAAGGTAAATCGCCTCCCCGGCATCGAAACCGACTCCAGCAAGAAGATCCCACCCCACCCCGTTAGCCCGTACGCTGGCCGAACCTTGCGAAAGCCGCTGATGTCATCGTGCAGGAGGCAGTGCGACTTCCCCAGTGGATCTCGCCACTCAAGCCGGTCCGGATAGAGGGTAACGCAGGCAAACAGGCTGCCAAACCCGGCAATGACGCAATACATCATCACCCCGCCGGCAATACATAGCTCGGCACCATCCACAAGCAGGCCGGACAGCGCAGACAGCCACGCGCCGTACATGCAAATGGAGCCAAGCAACAGACAGGACAGACCAAGAGAAATGGTGCAGGCATAACGCATACCGGTCACCCGGTAGGTCGCGAGCAAACCATCGGCAGAAACGGAGCAAGTAGTCTGCATAGAGGGGAACGCGTATTGGCAACAGTTTTAAATCTATTACCTGATGCGTATTTTACAAATTTTATCAAACACGCCTCTGGGGGCATATGCATCCGGCAAGCCAGGCACAAGGGCACAGAAACGAGTGGGCTCAATGCGTTACAATACCCGCATGACCGATCTCGCCCCCCTTTCGCCCCCCGCCGATCCCTTTGCGCAACTCAACGCAGCGGGGCTGAATTTGCAAGCCGTGTTCAATGTGCGCGACCTGGGCGCCGATCTGCTGGACGGGTTATCGGCGCAGGAGAAAAACCATCGCCAGTTGTTGCTGATCGGCCATGGCGGAACGCTGCTGTGGCAGCAGCTTGCCTTGCATGGCATGAAGGGCGAACACCCCGTGGATACCTTTTCGCGCGAACAGGTCGCGGCCTGGCTGGATCAGAACCACGCCCACTGCGCGTATCGCATCGTCTACCCCGGTCCGGCAACCCTCGGACTTCAGCGCTTGGGCAGGCTGGCCGGCTGGCACCATGCGTCTCCGTTCATGGTCGGGATCAATCAGGATTGGGGCAGCTGGTTTGCTTACCGGGTTGTGGTATTGGCGGACACCGACTTTGCGCCGACACCCCCCTTGAAAACACCTTCCCCATGCAGCCAGTGTGCTTCACGCGTCTGCGTCAGCCAGTGTCCGGCGCAGGCCCTGGTTCCCGAGTTCGATCTGCAGGCTTGCATGAACTACCGTTTACGCCCGGACTCGGCCTGCCGCGACCGTTGCCTGGCGCGCAACAGCTGCCCCGTTGGGGATGCGCATCGTTACTGCGATGCACAGATTGGCTATCACTACGGGCGGTCGATGCGCATGATCGAAAAACTCGCCGGCGGCAGGCGCCCCTGAGGCCCGCCTGCAGGATGGACAGTAGGCTGGATAAACGAAGTACACCCCAGCGGTAACGTGTTTGATCAAAAGTCGTTTTTTTGTTTTAGAAAATCCGTATTCATATCAGCATGGCCTCCTTTGTGATTTATTCGGAGCGCCAAATGCTGAAGCATTTAAAATACAACGCTATTTTTATCTTATTGACTGTCCTGGCTTGCTTCAATGCAAGCGCAGAAGTGCCCGGGGATTATTATTCAAACACCGACGGCCTGACTGGCAATGCGCTTGCAGAAAAGCTGCAAGAAATCACCGCCAGCAATCATAGACCATTAACTTACAAAGAAATATGGTCTCTGATTGAGGAGACGGACGAAGACATTAATAATGCAAACAATATTTACACCCTATATAGCGGCGAATCCATACCCAAGCGCTGCAGAGTAGGCGGGCTGCAAGCGCAGGATTGTCCCGGCCTGTGGAATCGTGAACACGTATGGGCGAAATCACATGGCTTCCCTCGGGAAAATCAGTGGGCATACACGGACGGGCACCATCTGCGCGCAGCCAATGAATATTGCAATGACCGCCGAGGAACGCTTGATTTCGCGGAGGGTGGCGATGTCGTTGCCCGTTGCGGTCAATCAAGGCGTTCGAATACCGCCCCGCGAACGTGGGAGCCCGCGAATGAAGCAAAAGGAAATATTGCCAGAATGATGTTTTATATGGCGGTGCGTTATAACGGGAATGTGATTGATCAAACACCGGATTTAAAGCTGGTCGATTACACCACGCAAAATTCACGACCAGAATTCGGCAAGCTTTGCACGCTGTTGAAATGGCACAAAACCTATCCAGTCTCGCCTGCCGAACGCCGCCGTAATGATATCGTCTACCGTGTTCAGGGTAATCGCAATCCATTTATCGATGTCCCGGCGTTTGCCGAGAAAATATGGAGTGCTCAATGCGAGGGAACCCCTTAACAATCTCCTGCTCTGGTCACGGACGTCATCCTCGCGCATGCGGGGATCCAGCAAAGCCAGCCCTTCCGCCAGTCATCTGGATTCCCGCTTTCGCGGGAATGACAACCTGTTCTGGTCACGGACGTCGTCCTCGCG
>Ga0326727_10021354_pt1 | contig 12693 bp, 7 predicted proteins | sample MB2enrmetagenome_FD_207643 | JGI IMG/M metagenome (GOLD analysis project Ga0326727, IMG submission 207643) | Lab enriched peat soil microbial communities from McLean, Ithaca, NY, United States - MB29MY | ecosystem: Environmental > Terrestrial > Soil > Wetlands > Peat | place: USA: New York...
GGTTGAATGTGGCCACGGACGAGTTGAAGACCTCGCTTGGCCTGACCCAGAAGCAACTGGATACGCGCTCGGCGGCGCTGCAGGTCCGCGAGGTTCGCGGGGAGCAGACAACAGCTCGGCTGGCAACTGCGCAGCAGCAGACCGAGGGGCAGGTAGCCGCAGTGCAGACGGATGTCGGCGGCGTCAAAACCGATGTAGCCAAGACGAAGAGCGACCTGGCCGACACCAACAACCAGTTGACGTCGATGAAAGGGGATCTGAACGGCCACAGCACCCTGATTGCGCGTAATGGCGAGGAGTTGGAGATTCTGAAGCACAAGGGCGACCGGAACTACTACCAGTTCACGCTGGTCAGGGGAGTGAAGCAGCAGGTCGGGACAGTGAGCCTGGAGCTGAAGAGAGCCGACTCGAAGAAGAGCAAGTTCACCCTCGCCGTCTTTTCCGACGACAAGGAGTACGACAAGAAGGACAAGAGCCTGAACGAGCCGCTTCAGTTCTACAGCGGCAAGAATCCCATGTTGTTTGAGATTGTGGTCAACAACGTGAGCGCCAAGAATACGGTGACAGGGTATCTGTCTTCTCCGAAGGGTGCGCCGGAGCCAGTGGTGGTGGTCGCCGAACGATAGGCCGCCAACCGCAGACACGTTCTTGATTCCAGATCGAGAACAAATGGTATGGAACTTCTCAACGCGGGCGCCCCCATCGGGGAGCCGGGGAGGCCTCTGGACCGGGCCCCGCGTTCCTTCGGAAAGGGCGGGAGGCCATAGAATCCCATTCCGGCTCGCCAAAAACATGTGGGAACATTGCCGACATAGTAACTGCCGAGTAGAGGCGATTCGGGCACAACCGTCAAAGCGTCAGAAATGGGCGCATTTACGCTCGACAACCAAGCGCCCGGGTTTGACGCCACTCGCCAGTGGACACTGCACGCGTTACTCAGGATCTGTCCTGAAAGTTCAACCTGCCTGAGTCGCAGTTGAAGAGCAATATGCGCGGAATCAGGTGGAGCGCTCCGGGGCGTTGCCATAGTGGGCGCGGGGTAGTGTGAAGAGAATGATGAGGCTGGCGAGGGTCAGGATGGCGAGGATGAATATACTGCCTTCGGGGCCGGTCGCTCCGCCGCTGAGAATGGGCTTGCCTACGGCGTGCGTGGCCAGGAATCTCGTGCTTTTCTATTGACAATGACTAGCCTGGACGTCGCCTGCTCGGCAGTTATCGGTAAACAAAAACCCCTGATTTCTCCTGTTTTTGCCCCCAGAAACGTCGATTGTGCGCCAGGACGCGCAACTTCGAAGGGCAGAAAGAGCCCTCTTCGCCCCTAACGCACCGGCTTGTGGGCGGGTCAGTGGAAAGCCGCGTCAATCGTTCATAATCGATTGACATCCACCTGCGCCGTTGGGTATAGTTTTGGGGACTCGCTAGGGCGAAGATCGACAATATAGCATCGCAGCAGCCGGCCTGGTTCGAGTAAAAGCCGACAGTCAATAAGCCGCCAGGCCACCAAATCGCTGGGCCGCCAGGCCGCCCTGGAGATCGAGAATTGAGTGGGCCGGAAAACGAGTGGAGAAAAGATGCCGATTAAGCTGACGTCCGGAAAGATTGCCGGCCTGACAGCCGTTTCAGACGACCGGGGCGTGATTGCCGCTGTGGCCATGGATCAACGCGGGCTGCTGAAGAACATGCTGGCGCGGGAACTTGGGGTGAGCGATCCGCCGGCGGAGATGATGTCGGAGTTCAAGCAGTATGTAGCCAAGGTGCTCACCAAATATGCTTCGGCGATCCTGCTCGATCTGGAGTATGGCCTGGAGGCGGCCGGGCACATCAACGGGAAGGGCCTGCTGCTGGCCTACGAGCACGCGGGATACAGCCCCGACCGGCCGGAGAGGCTGCCGTCGCTTTCCGAGGGTTGGTCGGCGATGCGCCTGAAAGAGGCAGGCGCGAACGCAATCAAGATCCTCGTCTACTACACTCCATTCGAGAAAGAGTGGGTGAACGACCGCAAGAAGGCCTGGCTGGAGCGGATTGGCGCCGAGTGCCGTGCTGTCGATATGCCATATTTTCTCGAGTTCCTTGGCTACGACGTGCATGGCGAGGGTGAGGCAAGCATCGAGTATGCCCGCAGGAAGCCGGAGATCGTGCTCAAATCGATGGAAGAGTTCACCAGGGAGCGGTACGGAGCAGACGTTCTGAAGGTTGAGGTTCCCATCCAGATGGCGTTCGTCGAGGGCACCAGGGCGTTCAAGGGCCAGAAGCTGCATACGCGCGCCGAGGCAATGGAAATCACTCGCGCGGCAGCGGCGCTGACCGATAAGCCGATCGTCTATCTGTCGGCCGGAGTTTCGAGCCCGGTGTTTGTGGAGACGCTGGAACTGGCGGCCGAGAGCGGAGTGAAGTTCCATGGCGTATTGGGCGGCCGCGCCACCTGGCAGGACGGCGTTCCCGTCTACGTGAAGCATGGTCCAGCCGCGCTTGAAGACTGGCTGAACACCACCGGCGCGCAGAATGTGAAGAATGTGAACGTGGTGCTCAAATCCGCGCATCCGTGGTACGAAGCGCGCAGTATGCAGGTCTAGCTTATAGTCGAGGAAGAACCGGCGGGCCGCGGCCTGTGAAGAGTGTCGCTGGGGGACGGTTGCCACAAACTGACGAAATGCGCCGCGATGAGAGCCCAGCCGCTCCGGATGAACATGGGAGCCTGCATCCCTGGTTCGTTCTTTGCCTGCTTTTCGCCCTCACGGTCATCATCTTCGTCGCTCGCCAATCGCTCTCGGTGATGGCGCCGGTGTTGCGCACGGCCTTCCATCTCTCCAACCAGGCCTACGGACGGATCGTCTCCGCGCTGGGTTTCGGCATGATGACCGGCGAGTTCCCGGTGGGTTATCTGATGGACCGCCTGGGTGCGCGTCTGGGCCTGTCGCTGGTCGTGTGCTGGTGGTCGGTGGCCACAGGATCGCTGATGCTGGCCGGATCGGGGCTGCACCTCGGCATCTCGCAATTCTGGAGAGGAACCGGCGAGTGCGGCGCGTATTCAGGCGGCATCAAGACGGTGACGCGCCTGTTCAAAAAGAAGGACCGCACGCTGGCCATCGGCATCTTCAACGGCGGCAGCGTGATTGGAGCCACCATCGCGCCTCCGCTCATTGTCTTTTTGCTCCAGCACTATGGTTTCCGCACCGCGTTCCTGGTGCCTACTCTGGCCGGTTTCCTGTGGATTCCGATCTGGTGGCTGGTGTACAGGCGGGAACCGAAAGTAGTGGCTCCTGTGGGGCAGCCCGTGGTTTCATCGCGGCAATTGCTGGGTCAATCGTCCACCTGGGCGGTCATGCTGTGCAGGTTCTTTATCGGCCCCGTCATGCAGTTTTACTGGTACTGGATTCCCAGCTATCTCTACAGCGCGAGGCATCTGTCGATGATTCAGATCGGCATCGTGGGCTGGATTCCGTTCCTCATGGGAGACGTGGGCGGCATAGCCGGCGGATGGGTAGGGGGCGTACTGCTGCGCAGAGGCGTGTCGGTGCGCAATACGCGGCGCCTGTCCATGTATGGCAGCGCCCTGCTCTGTGTAGCCAGCCTTGCGGTGCCCTACGTGAACGCAATCGCCCCGGCGATGGTGCTGATTTGCCTGGCCATTGCGGCTGACAATTTTCTCTCGGCGCACATGTTCGCCGCGGTCACTGACCTGTTTCCAGACCCCCAGGTGGGGCGCGCCGCGGGACTGATGGGGATCGCCGGGGGTTTGGGCGGAATGCTGTTTCCCCTGCTCACCGGCCTCCTCGTCGACCGTGTCTCCTACGCGCCGGTCTTCCTACTGGTAGGTTTCATGCCCCTGGTGGGGACGATCGCGCTGTTCGCCGCGGGCCGGAAGTATCGCACCCTGGACCGGCCTGCCAATGCGCTGGCGCAATGATCTCAATGGCGCCGGTTTCGGAATAAGGCATTTGTGGAACCGCCATTTACTTGATGCACAATCAGGCGGTCGATCCTGAATGAGGGGCAAATTCAATTTGCACTTCTCCATTTGCCTTGTTATGATCCCTGCATGTCAGGTCGCCGCTGTTGTCGCCGTTGTCAGTTGTATCGCGCGCACAGGTGACCTGGGTCTGAAAATCCGATCGTAAATCCAAGTCTCCTTGTTGCCCGCGTTTCAGCCATGCTGTCGCGGGTTTCGTAGTTCTACACCCAGAAGGAAAAATGACCCAAATGATCGACACAAAAGCGAGCAAGAGCCGGCGAAGGGAGAGCCCTGAGGACAAGATCAGCCCATGGCGTGCCTTTGGCAGAATCCGCGCCTCGGCCAGCGCCCGTCGCCATGGCGGAGTTACCGGGTCTGCCTCCGCGTGTTTCAGGCGGCGGGACGCTCCCACCCTGGACGGTGGAGGCGCAAATGGCTGCAAAGGCAGGGTTTGCGCCTGTTGTCGACCCTGATCTCAGAAATAGATTGAAATCGATTGACAACGGTGATTAGCTGTGAATATAATCCCCGACTAATCAGGATTCTCCTGCTTTCGGCGTGTGAAACGAGACCCCGAGAAATCACACCTCGATGGCGATCAGGATATTCCCTTCCCGATTTCAATCGCCTGGAAACGAGTGACCGTTGACTCGTTCCTCCACCTTCAATCGGGCCCCAACGCCAGAATTCGCTGCCCCTGACCCTGGGAAGAAGGGTGACAAAGTCATGGGAAAGAAGAGATTTATGGAAAAGAGGACGCGTAGAGAGGTTCTTGAGGCCCTGGCAGCCCTCGCAGCCTTATCACCCGGCCTGCCTCGCGCTTTTGCGCAGACCGGCCACACCCCTCCGGGCATCCGGTTTGGCGTCCAGTTGAACGCCTTCCCGATCGACCCCAAGCGCTTTGAGACCTTCCTCGATACGCTCGCCTTGGTCAAGCAGACCGGCTACCAGGGCTTCGAGGCCGGTTTTCGCTTTCTTAATGAGCAATTTGCCGCACCGGCGCCGGCTCGCCGCGGCATCGAACAGACCGGCCTCACCTTTTTCGGCATCCACATCTTCTTTCCTGACCAGGGGTACGACCCGGAAACAAGGATCGCCGCATCCGCGGTTTATGAACCGGTGGCTCGCGGCGGAGCGGCTTTGGGCGCAAAGCACCTGATTCTCAGCGGCGCACCAGCCGCGGACCCTGAACAGCTCAAGCGCAAGATCGAAGCGCTGAACACCGCCGGCCGGTTCGCCCAAAGCGCCGGCCTCACTGCCGCCTATCACAATCACTGGTGGGAGTTCGAGTCAAAGATCGGGGAGATCGAAGCCCTCTACACGCAAACCGATCCGGCACTCGTCTCCTTCGTGCTCGACGCCGGTCACGCCTTCCACGGCGGCGCCAACGTACCGGAATTTATCCGCGCCCATTCGCGCCGCATCATCGGTTTTCATCTTCGCGACTACAAGAACGGGCAATATGTCACGCTCGGCGAGGGCGACTTCCCGCTCGCCCAGGTCGCCGCCGTCATCAGGCAGATCGGGTGGAAGGGGTGGGTGGAAAACGAAGAGGAGCGCCTGGATCATTCGCAAAACGGCTTGAAAGTGATTGCCCCCGCCTACAAGGCAATGATGGAGGCTTTCTCGTCATGAATCGTCGCCACTTTCTCTATGCCGGAACAGCGGCTGCCGCGGTCGCGGCGCGCGCCATGGACGCGCGCGCTTACGATTCGATCCTCGGCGCCAACGATCGCGTCGGTCTGGGGGTCATCGGTCTTGGCCGCCGCGGGACCATTGTGGCAGGCGCATTCGCGCAGGATCCCCGGGTCGAGTTCCGCGCGCTTGCCGATGTCTACGACCAGCAGGTAACCGAATTCCAGGGGCGGTTCAAGGAGCAGGTTGCCAAGGCCGCGGTCTCGGTTGAGTACCGGAAGATGCTGGAAAGCAAGGAAGTGGATGCGGTTCTCATCTCCACTCCCGACCACCTGCATGTCGAGATCGCGAAAGACGCCCTGGGGGCAAACAAGAATATATATCTGGAGAAGCCTACGCTGCACCGCTGGAGCGAGCGGGCGACGCTGGTAAAGGCCGCGGCGGACAGCAAGAGCGTTCTGCAGTGCGGTACGCAGCAGCGCAGCGGCGCACACTACATGCGCGCCAGGCAGGAGATCTTCGACAGCGGGAAACTCGGCAAGGTGATTTTTGCGCGCGCCGTGTGGCACAACTTTCCCTGGCAGCGCCGCACCATCCCCTCTCTGCCCAAGCCGCCGGGCCTGAACTGGGATCTCTTCCTCGGGCCCGCGCCCCATGTTCCCTACGAGACGGCCCGCTACAGTTCCTGGCGTTCTTACCACGACTACGGCAACGGCCTGCTCGCCGACATCCTCACCCATTGGGCGGATGTGGCGCAGTGGATGCTCAACGACAGCCAGCCGGTCAGCGCTGCCGCGCTCGGCGGCGACTTCCAGCTCCATGGCGACCTCACCAATCCTGACACGGTCAGCGCGGTCGTCCGTTACAAGGACTGGAATCTGAACTTCGAATCATCCGTGCTTTCGATCCGCAACGATCGCCCTTCAGTCTTTTTTGAAGGCACGGAAGCAACCCTCGACATCACCCGTGAGGGATACACCTTCACTCCCAACAGCGGCGCGCCCATCCAGGTCACAACCACGCAGAGCCTGGAGCGCGCGCATACCGCCAACTTTATCGACGCCATCGTCAAGGGCGACAAGGTTAACGCTCCCCTTGCGGACGGCCTGGCAGCAAGCCTGCCCGTGATGATGGCGCTGGAATCCTACTGGTCACGCAAAATCAGTTTGGCTTCCGAACTCACTTAGGGGCTTCGCATGTTTTTAAGAACGTGCGTCAACAGCAACGCGTAACCAGACACGGGATTTGTTTTTCACCTGTTGATTGCGGAAAGGAACCAGTCCCGTACAGGCGTTTTCACAATCTGCGTGGAGCAGTGGCAATGCGGTTAGTGGCCATAATCCGCCGGGCCAAAGCTCAGTTGACGGTTCACAAGTGGATGGAGAGCAAGCACGCGCCATCCTCGATGCGGCCGGAAGCAATGCAGAAGCCGTGAAGACTTGAGACACCAACCCACGAATCATCAGAAGCTTTCCCCTCCGGCTTTCTGAATGAAAGGGAAGAGATGAACAGAAAACTTCGCAAACTACTGTACGCCGGGTTCGCAGTGCTGCTCACGCTAGGCGCTGTGTCGCACACTTACGCACAATCAACCGGCATCATTCGCGGAACGGTATCCGACCCGACCGGAGCCGCGATTGCCAACGCCACGGTGACCGCGACCGACACCTCTACGTCCATAGCCCGCACCGCGGCCACCAACGACAGCGGCATCTTTGTCTTTCCCGACCTGCCCATCGGCTCCTACACCCTCAAGATCGGCGCGCCTGGATTCAAGACGGAGAATCGCCCCGCGTTGCAACTGCTTACCGGACAGGTCATCGATCTGGCCATCGGCATGGCGGTCGGGTCGCAGACCCAGGAGATCACCGTCAACTCCGACACCCAGCAGATCGAAACCAGCACCTCGACCGTTGAGCAGTCCGTCTCCCAGCAACAGATGCGGGATTTGCCCCTGAATGGCCGCAACCCCCTGCAACTGACTACTCTGACCGCCGGCACGGTGCTCACCACCAGCGGCACCGAGAGCGGGCAGGAGGATAACACCGGCCTTTCGGTCAACGGTCTCAGGGCGACGCAAAACACCTATACGCTCGACGGTACCGTCTACGTCGACCGCTTCTTCGATTCGGTGCCTACCATGCCCAACCCCGACGCTCTGCAGGAGTTCACAATTCAGGCGTCGGACTACAGCGCCGATCATGCCGGAGCAGGCGCGCTGGTGCAGCTTTCCACGCGCTCCGGGACCGACCAACTGCATGGCAACGCCTGGGAGTACTTGCGCAATACAGTGCTGAACGCGCGCAACTACTTCTGGCCGGCCACCAAGCCCGACCCTCCCTTCAAGCTCAACCAGTTCGGCGGCACCGTCGGCGGTCCCGTCTTCAAGAGCAAGAAGGCCTTCTTCTTCTTCTCGTCTGAAGACCTGCAGCAGCGTTCCGCGCCCACCCCGATCACGGTTGAAGTGCCTACAGCGGCCGAGGTGACTGGCGACTTCTCAGCCTTGCTGAGCCTGGCGACCCCCGTCGTCATCTACAGTCCGGTGACCGGCTGCCCCTATGGCCAGAGTGGAACTGCGGGAAGTTGCACCGGCACAATTACCAACAAGATCCCCACCGCCATGGACCCTCTCTCCGCCGCGGTGAACGCGCAGTATCTGGCCGCGGATGAGAAGCTGTCCTCCCCGGTGACGAGCGGAGCGAGCGCCGGCGTCTACAACACCTACGCCACCAGCACCAACTCCAATATCGACAATACGCAGTACCTGGTCAGGCTGGACGACGCGATCACTGCGAATGATCATCTCAGCGGCCGGTACTTCTACAACCAGGACAACTTCCAACGGCCGTTCACCGCGCCGCTGGGCTTTTTTGCGGCCAACCTGTTTCGCAACCAGTCGTTGACCATCAGCGACGCGCACGTGTTCAGCAGCACGCTTACGGGCGCGGCCTACGCCAGCTTCTACCGTGGCGCGCGCACCCAGATTCCCGAAGCTCCGGGTCTGAAAACAGACTTTCAGCTGGGGCAGACCGGCGTTCCTTACGGCAGCCCGAATGAGAGCCTGGTGCCCTTCCCGGGCGTGCGCGACCAATTGACTTACATCGATATCTTCTCCGGCGGCGCACTCACCCAGGACTCGACCACGTTCGACTTCACCGCCCAGCTCGTCAAGGTGCTGCATACCCATACACTGACCATGGGCGGCGATGTGGAACGTACGCGAATCGACGCCGACGATTACTCCTACACGCCGGGCGACAACACCTTCAACGGAGCGCGCACCGCGGTGCCCGCCGGATCGACTTTGCCGGCCGGATTCACCAAGAGCGGCAACGCCTTCGCGGACTTCTACACCGGCTACGAATCCAGCTTCTTCCAGGACAACGGCCGCAAGTTCTACCTGCGTGAGCTCCGGCCGTCCCTTTACCTGCAGGACGACTGGAGGATCGTCAGGAAACTGACCCTAAACCTTGGAGTCCGCTGGGATCCATGGCTGCCCGCGATCGACGACAACGGTACGCTGGTCGGCTTCAATCTGGCCAATCCGAGCTTCCAGTCCACGGTTGCACCCAACGCGCCCAAGGGCTTGATGTTCAACGGCGACGCCGGATTGGCGTCGTCGGTCTACAAGAACAACTGGAAGGACTTCGCTCCGCGCGTGGGCTTTGCCTACAACGTGTTTGGCAATAGCAAAACGGTGGTTCGCGGCGCCTACGGCCTGTTCTTCGGCATGCCGGAGGGCCTGCTCTATCAAAGAACCGACGCCATGCAGCCCATCGACCTTTACCTCAACATTCCCAACCCGCCGCAGTGGGACAACATCTACACCGGATATGCGGGCGGAGATCCATTCCCGCGCGGTCACGTCGCAACTTCGGCGTTCAAGAGTTACACGTTCCTCACGCCGCTGGCGGGCGGCGTGTTGAATCCTGCCTCGCACGTCGAATACACGCAGGACTACAACCTCTCAGTGGAGCAAGACCTGGGAAACAACTTTGCCATGTCCGTGGCCTACGTCGGCGATCACGCCGAGCACGTCATGGGATCGCGGCAGTTCAACCCCGCCGTCTATACCGCGAACGCGGGCAATACCGTTGGCAACGAAAACACACGCAGATTGTATCCCGGCCTGGGCGCGGTGGAACTCGCCGATGCCTACGAATATGAGATGACCAACTCCCTGCAATTCAATGTCACGCGCCGCACCAGCCACGGACTCACCTTGCTCTCCAACGTGGTGTGGATGAAGACCATCGACAACACCTCGTCGGGGGCCGAAGGTAACGCCGGTCCGCCGAACCCCTACAACCTGAACAGCGCCCGCGGAGTCGCCGACTTCGACCAGGCGATTCGCTTCACCACCTCGGTCAACTACGCGCTCCCCACATTCCACGTGAACCAGGCCGTCGGGCAGATCGCCAACGGCTGGCAAGTGAACGCCATCGTCAGCATGCAGGACGGACTGCCCATCACCGTCGTCAGCGGAGTTGACAATTCACTCTCCGGCATCGGCAACGACTACGCGGTTTACAACACGGGCGTCAGCACTGCCCGTCCCGCCGGTGTCTCAAAAACCGCGGAGTGGTTCAACACCGCGGCCTTTGCGGTTAACCCGCTGCCCTCGGCGGCAAATAACTACGCGCAGTCGTTCGGCAACGTGCCCCGCAACTCGCTGCGCGGGCCCGGCTATGACGATGTGGATATGTCGGTCTTCAAGGACATCCTGCCGGAGCGCCGCATTCACGGCCAGTTCCAGGCGGAGGCCTTCAACGCCTTCAACCACACCAACCTTGCCAACCCCAACGCGACGGCCTCCTCGGGAGCCTTCGGAACCATCACCGCTACCAGCAGCAGCACGGGAAGCGTCAATATTCCCTCCTCTGTTGGTACCCAACGCGTATGGCAGTTTGCGGCCAAGATCATCTTCTAAAGCAAACTGGGAATAGCTCACTGGTACTGAATTTTCCTGGGGCCGGCGGCGCGATTCTTCTTACCGGAAGATACGCGCCGCCGGCCTTTCTTCATTTCGAGTGGATTAACGAAGCCCTGCCTCTCAGGCTATGATTTTCGTAGACCACTTCGGACTGGAAGCGCGAATTCGAGCAGCGTGTACAGGCTCCATCATCCCCATGCAGGAGAGAAAAATTGAAATCAGGAAGGATCGCTTCAAACCGGCTGATGCTTATCTTCAGTTCACTCATCGCAGGCCTGGTCCTGTCGACCGGAGTGCCGGCGCAAACCGGAAGCTTTCATAACGCCCCAGCTTCGGCCGCCGCAAGGGAGAATCCGTACCAGGGAGCGCGGAATGTTCAGGCAGGCCAGAAACTGTACGGTCAACAGTGCGCTGTCTGCCACGGTCAGAACGCCGAGGGTACGGGCAACATTGCCGCACTCGCCCACGGCCCAACTCAGACGGCGAAGCCCGGCGAGATTTTCTGGTACATCACCCGCGGCGACAAGGAGAATGGGATGCCGGCATGGGCGAGCCTGGCGGAGCGGCAACGCTGGCAGATCATAAGCTATCTAAAAGCTCTGCCCACTCCGTTCGGAGCGCATCTTGCAGCCGCGAGCGCGAGTGAACCAGCCGGCGCTGGAGTTCTGAACGCGCCGCCGCCAACGCCGCCCTTCACGGACTTTCGCTTTGAAAAGCCGGGAACCCCGCGCAAAATCACCGTCCAGGATCTTCCCGCTCCGTTTGCCACGGATTCGGCGGGCAATGGTCCCCGCATCGTTCCTCGTCCCGAATCCGCGTGGCCGCAGGCGCCAAAGGGCTTCAAAGTGGAACTCTACGCAACCGGGCTTGAGAATCCCCGCATTATTCGTACGGCTCCCAATGGCGATTTCTTTGTGGCTGAAAGCGCAAAGGGTCAGATTCTGGTCTTCCGCGGAATCACCCCGGATGGCAAACCGAAGATAACCAGCATCTTCGCCACTGGTCTCGGCCACCCCTTCGGCATTGCCTTTTACCCCTTGGGTCCCAATCCCAAATGGGTGTACGTCGGCAATACCAACTCCGTAGTGCGCTTCCCTTACGAGAACGGCGACCTGGAGGCGCGCGCAGCCCCGGAGCATCTGGCTGACCTGGCCGGCCTTCCACACGGGCACATTACCCGTGACGTGCAGTTCTCGCCCGATGGCGACACCATGTTCGTTTCCGTCGGATCGGGCTCCAACGTGGATGACCCCGATACGCATCCCGACGAGATTCCTCGCGCCAAGATCTTCGCCTTCAATCCCGACGGATCGAACATGCGCGTCTATGCCTCAGGAATTCGCAACGCGGTCGGGTTGGCCGTCAATCCTCTGACCGGCCAACTGTGGTGTTCCGTCAATGAGCGCGACGCACTCGGCGACAATCTGGTTCCCGATTACATCACGCATGTCGAACCCGGCGGCTTTTACGGCTGGCCATGGTGGTATATCGGCGCACATCAGGACCCGCGCCACCAAGGCAAGCACCCTGAGCTGAAAGACAAGGTAATCGTCCCGGATGTGCTGCTGCAGCCGCACAACGCTTCGCTGGAAATGACCTTTTATGAAGGCAAGCAGTTTCCGGAGGAATATGGCGGAGACATCTTTGCCTCCGAGCACGGCTCGTGGAACAGGGCAGTTCGAACCGGCTATGAAGTCATTCGCGTCCCGCTGCATCATACCGGCCATTCCGACGGAGGGTACGAGGACTTCCTCACCGGCTTCGTGCTTCCCGACGGGGATGTTTGGGGCCGTCCCGTTGGTGTCACCACCGCACACGACGGATCGTTGCTGGTTACGGATGACGGGTCAAATACCATCTGGCGCGTCTCCTATACCGGAAAGTAATCGGCGCCTCACCTGACCGGACCCCTTGAATTCGTCCAAATCGTATTCCAAATTGAACGGATTCAGGGGCTGGTTAAACTCGAAGATTGTGCAAATGGTGATGATGCAAGAGAAGACAGCGGCTGCTTGAGGGTCAGCGGTATTCAGGCTCTTAAGGTTCGGTCTCTAATATATGTCTGCTAAGTTGTTGATTCTATGGTGGACGCGGTAGGAATCGAACCTACAACCTGTCGGTTAAGAGGGGGAAAATGACCATTTGCACAGAATTGCACCGTGCCGCATAAGTG
>Ga0326727_10021358_pt1 | contig 12691 bp, 14 predicted proteins | sample MB2enrmetagenome_FD_207643 | JGI IMG/M metagenome (GOLD analysis project Ga0326727, IMG submission 207643) | Lab enriched peat soil microbial communities from McLean, Ithaca, NY, United States - MB29MY | ecosystem: Environmental > Terrestrial > Soil > Wetlands > Peat | place: USA: New York...
ACAATGACCGATGTGCCTAAAATTGCCGTATCAATGAGAAACAACAAGATAAGAATGGGACGGTAGAAAAAAAAGAATAGGCGGACAAACGTTTCCTTCATTAAAACACCCTCGTTGTAAGTCTTCAGTTGGTTTTGGAAAGATTGGATAAAAAAACTAGGAGTAGTAAAGAGTTTCATTGGAGATTTAAACAATCTTCCTTCCATAGACAATCCTCCGTACATGAATCTTTTGTACGAAAACACGGTGAATAGCCCTCGCACATTTGAATATCACGGATGATATCCTCCTTTTTACGGCCAGTCTTTGTATCAACACCCCATGTCTTTGCAATCTTGCGTATCTCTTGGATTTTCATTTTTACTCCTGATCAAACCTATACCTAAAATCAATCCCCCAATTTTTTCTTATTCATATACTCTACCTAATTTAATAACCCTTATAAAACAAAACCCCATTTTCTGTTAAGAAGCAGGGGCTCCATGATCCGTCCATAATACCCTCATGCAAGGTTAAAGAGACGGTGATCTTTATTTAATAGCCGTATAATTACGGCATCATATATCAAAATTTTCATTGGAAATCTACTCTAAAAAGGAAAATTAGCAAATGAATGCTTTCTCCTGAAGATAAATAACCCACTACATACTTGTACCACCTTTTTTAATACGTGGAATAGCCAGATGAGGTTTTAAAATTTCTCCTGCGTGCTCTATGGCAACATTGATTTGTGCTTATGACTGGCTTAGATCAGTTTCCCCTTCGGGGTCTTAAACCACCAGTAAGCTTCGACCTTTCTTCCACGTGATTTGGACTCGTACTCCTATTTATATGTTACCCTGAGAGGATTTGAAGGGCAAGCAATTTTCATTCTTTTTTGTGGCGGCTGGCCGTCATGGGGGTTTCCCCTGTAAATAGATTTACATGGAAGGTCGTGACAACGGTCTATTTTCATTCTTATTTGTGCCGACACTTCGGCATGAGGAAGAAATATGCCATCGATATCCCTTACTAATCTGTGCGGAGCTTCATTCCTGATTACCTATGATAACCGCTTGAAAAAATGGATAAATGAAGCCAAAGCTAAAATCTATCCATATTTTGGATGTCAATTAACCAGCATAATCAGACTGTTGTTGACATATGGAGTGGATCTTCTTATAGTCCCCGCGATTTAAGATTGAGAACCATTGTAAAGAGAATGCTTGAAACTAAGTCGGCCGGCAGGGCGAATTAAAATGCAAGGCGGGGAGAAGCATCATGAGCATCAAGAACTGGAAAGAAGATTACGAAAAGAAATGCGTAACAGCACAGGAAGCGGCGGCCGTCATCCAATCGGGGGATAAAATCATACTGCTTCCCGTCAACAGTATGCCTATTGATATCCTGAACGCACTCGCAGCGCGCAAGGAAGAACTTCACAAGGTCAAGATCGCAAGTAACCTCATGACCTACCCCTTTGCATTCATGCAGGGTGATTATGTCGGGCACATTACCTATTACAGCGGCTACTTCGGGCCGTTGGAACGAATGTTTCACCCGCAAGGGAACGTGGTCCCCTTCCCCATGCACCTCTCGAAAGCCCCCATTGCCTTGGATCGCGCTGACGTTTCTGATGTGGCCCTGCTCGAGGTGACGCCACCGGACGAACGCGGCTACATGAACCTGGGACCGTGCGGTGCCGCGTACGGAAGATATGCCATTGAAAAGTGCAAGAAGGTCATCATACAGGTCAATGCCAAGACCCCGTGGATCCACGGCATCGATAACCTGGTCCACGCAGACGAAGTAGATTATATTGTGGAAGCCGATCACGATCTGGTTCCCGTGCCCGAGATCACCATTACGGATGTGGAGAAAAAGATCGGCGAACAGATCGCCGAGTATATCCCGGATGGCGCTACGATACAGCTGGGCATTGGGGGCATTCCCAATGCGGTAGCCTATTTCCTGCAAGGCAAGAAGGATCTTGGTGTTCATGCCGAGATCCTGAGCGATGCCGTCGCCGAGCTTGCTGAATTGGGCGTGATCACAGGAAAGAAAAAGACTCTATATCCGGGCAAGATCGTGGTGGGAGGGCTCATAATTGGCACTCAGAGGCTTCTTGATTTTGTGGACAACAACCCGGCTGTCATGACCATGCCTATTGCCATGGCGAATGACCTCGATATCATCAAGCAGAACGACAACCTGTGCTCCATCAATGCAGGACTTACCGTGGACCTCACTGGACAGGTGGCTTCAGAGACCATTGGCCATACCCCGTATAGTGCCACGGGAGGCCAGCTGGACTTCGTCAGGGGTGCCACTGCGTCGAAGGGCGGAAAGTCGTTCATCGCCCTAAAATCCACCTCATTGAAAAAAGATGGAACGCTTACCTCCAGAATTGTGCTCAACTTAACGCCTGGTACCGTAGTCACGACACCCAGATCAGACGTAATGTATGTCGTCACCGAGTATGGAGTGGCAGACCTCTATTTGAGATCGGTGCCCGAAAGGGTCATTGCCATGATCTCCATTGCCCATCCCGACTTCCGTGAAGAACTGGAGAAACAGGCCTACGAGGCGAAACTACTCATCCCTGCCTGCAACACGGAGAACCTTTAATTATTTTATTCTGGGAATGGCATTAGAAAAACTCCTCTTGAAAAAAGAGACTTAGACAGGAAAGGAGCTCAAAGATGAATCATTTGTTACAGCCAAAGAAATACAAGAGTTTGATGGCCGATAAGGGGTCCAGGGCTATCATGGACAAGACTATTCATTTCTTCGAGAACCAGATGGGCAAGATAAAGCTAACGGAGGATTATTGGAGCCGCATCTGGTACCGGGAATTTATCGATTTTCTGAAAGAGGAACAGATCTTTTACAAGCTCCTCACGCCTAAGAAGTATGCCGACCATCCTGATTGTAGATGGGATACGGCCAGGAATAGTTAATATAGCGAACTGCTAGCCTTCTACGGCTTTGGTTACTGGTACTGTTTCCAAGTGACCATCCTTGGCCTTGGCCCCATCTGGATGAGCAAAAACGAGAAGGCCAAGCGCAAGGCAGCGGCACTTCTCAAGGATGGCGCCATCTTTGCCTTCGGTCTTTCGGAGAGGATTCACGGTGCCGATATTTACTCAACGGAGACAAGTCTCTTTCCCAATGAAAAGGGAGGCTGGCTGGCCCGTGGCGAAAAGTATTATATCGGCAATGGTAATGAGGCAGAAATGGTCTCCACGCTGGGCAAAGTCCGGGATGGTTCCGACGACTACTGCTTCTTTGTCACGAACTTCCACAACAAGGCTTATGAACTGAAGCGAAATGTCATCTCGCACCAGGAATATGTTGCTCAGTTCAACCTGACCGATTATCCAATCACAGAAGACGACATCCTCAGCCGAGGTCCATTGGCCTGGGATTCGGCCCTAAATACAGTAAACATTGGCAAGTTCAATATTGGTCCTGCATCCATCGGCGCTTGCGAGCATGCCTTTTACGAGGCCATTACCCATGCTGCAAATCGCATCCTCTATGGCTACCGCGTTACGGACATGCCGCATGTGAAGAAGAACTTCATGGATGCCTGGCTCCGCCTGGTTGGGATGAAACTCTACCAGCGACGCGCTACTGACTATTTCCGTAATGCTACTGCTGATGACCGGCGCTATCTCCTTTACAACCCAACCAGTAAGATGAAAGTCACTCTCCAGTCCGAAGAGGTTATCAGCCTACTCTGGGACGTAATCGCTGCCAAAGGTTTTGAGCGTGAAACCTTTTTTTCTACCGTTGCCTGTGACATCAATGGACCATCCAAGCTTGAAGGTACTGTCCATGTAAATGTCCAACTCATTCGGAAGTTCATCAAAAATTATTTCTTCAACCCCAAGGACCATGCACACGTTGTGCCAGCTTTTGATCAGAAGGACGATCTCTTTCTCTTCAATCAGGGCACTGCCAGTGGCCTCGGCAAGGTCCAATTCCATGACTACCGGCCCATCTTCGAAGCATTCAAGGATTTACCGAATGTCGCAGTGTTCATCAAACAGATTGGCCTCTTCAAGGAAATGCTTGAGAAAGCTTTCCCGGACAAGATCCAGGAAATGGATCCGTCCTTCTCGCTGACCGTAGGTGAGATTTTCTCCATTGTGGTCTATGGTCAGCTCATCTTGGAACAGGCCCAGATAGATAGTCTGGACAAGGATGTCCTGAACCAGATCTTTGACTTCATGGTCAGGGATTTCTCCGCCTTCGCCCTTCAAATCTACGGGAAGCATACGACCAATGACACCCAGCGAGGCTACTGCAGAGAAATCATGCTCATCCTCTCTGCCGCAGATCCTGCCCAGTACGAACAGGTCTGGCAGACTTATGTCATCGCTCTTAATGGCGAGTATGAAATGACTGATCGAAGAGCGTAGTGTGTGTCTAATAAATTAAACTGATTAACTTACAAGTAAAAAAATACCTATGCGTTTCCTATGAATTGCTGTTTATTTTAGATGTTAGTTGGTAATTGACGCTGGACCCGTGGATAGTGTTTTTATCTATTTCTATTTGAAAGCATGTATTTTGACGGAAATGGTGAGCCTCTCGATTACAGAGGAAGTAATATTTCACGATTGTCTTTACACAAACTGTCGATGGAACATTGTCCTATGACAGCTAATATCATGTATCAGCTGGGTCATAGCGATAAAAGGTGAGACATTAGGCTTTCTTTACGGTTATTCAAACCAAGTTTCTTCCGGATGTTATACCGGAATATATCCACCGTCTTCCGCGATACATTTAGGAATCTTGCGATCTCCTTCGTGGACATGCCTTCTTTAATCAGACTTGAAACTTGGATTTCCTTCGGCGTAAGTTTTGAAGCACTCGACTTCAAATGCGTCAAGAATTCGGACATGATACTCTGCAGATTCTTTTCGATCAACTGGATATAGGCTTTCCTTTTCTCACTCGGTAATTCTTTTTTGAGTTCCTGAATGTATGGCATAATCTGATTGCGGAGGTTCGTGGATAGCTTTTCTTCATTCTCCGCTTTTTCCTGATTCTGATGGCTGAGCAATACCTTGAGGGCCGTATTGGCCTCCATCAACTCCATCGTCCGCTCTACCACAGTGGCCTCCAGTTCTGTTTTGGCTTTTTTCAACTCCTCCTGCATTTTCCTGTATTCTGTCATATCGTGGAATATAATCTTGTATAAAACTTCATTTCCAACAGAAAAATAACTTCCATTGATGTCGACGTTGACTTTCCGACCATCCTTTCTGAGTACGTATACGTCATCAAGACGGGCCTTTCCCCGACGCTTTACGTTACGAAATGCTCTTTGTGCCCTTTCCAATTCTTCAGGAGGATACTGTTTAGCAATAGGCTGACCGAGAAGTTCCTTTTTAGAATATCCAAAGAGTATAGTAGCCTCAACATTAGCATCAACGATATTTCCGTTAATGTCTCTAATCAGAACAGCATCAGGTGATTTATCCAGAATGGCACGATATTTTTGTTCGGATTTTACAATGGCTTCCATAGCTCTATTGCGCTCTGTAATATCACGACAAATGTGTACTCTGGCAAAAGGTGAACCATCGGTATTCATTAAAACACTCCCATGAATCTCCATTGGTATATGACTGCCATCTTCGGCAATGATTGTATACTCATTAGGATTAATATTACCCCTCGACAGACGTGGTAAACCCTTGAGTAGTCGTGCAAGATTTTTTTGCGCTTTCTTTTGATCTTGTGGCACAATAAACGAAAGTGCATCTTTCCCGATGAGTTTTTTTGCACTGGAATATCCTACCACGTTGACACCAATATCATTGACAAAAATAATCTTGCCATTCATATCCGTCAGTAGAACAGCATCTGGTATGACTGATACAAGTTTTGTAAACAGTTCGTGACCTTCCGAAAAGACCATTTCCATCTTTTCAGCCGATTTTTTCAGATCATTAGATTTCTTTGGCTTGCTTCGAGGTTTAGACTCTTTTATGCTTTGCATAGAAGCTCCCTTTTTCAATCTCGGTAAACGATGGAAAATTATGCTAAAATTAATTGCATGAGGTATGGTTAAAATCAATACTTCATTCGGAGTATTGGCAATAAAATATAGGATATTAACTTCTTGCATGAACGGGAAATATTAGAAAAAAGCACTTCAGAAAGGAGTCTTTTTCAAGGAAAACAAGAGGCAACGAAAGCACCATCGGTCCATTTTCTTTTGAACCGCTACAGGAAAGAAAGTGAAGCCCACTCCATCTCGTTGTTAGAAGCCACTACTTAGGAACAGGAGATGCGCCAGACGCCGTTTTCCTTGATCATTTGGGTGTGGTCTTCTCGCGTGTTACCATCCTTGTAGTGGAATACCGAGATGACCTCGGCCTCGTCGCCACTTATAATCTCCTTGACCACAATAATTTTGGTTACCGTGCCGTTTCGGGTGTCACGGTCGACTATGCCTCTGATTTTATCCGTCTTCTGGAAGCGATCACCCACGTAAAACTTCGTGCAGTCAGTTGAAAGGTACTTCTCCACTTCCAAATACTTGCCGTCATTCCCGGCCATAACAGCGGCTTCAACGACTGCCCTTGGAGTGTTCTGGGTCATGACATCCTTCTTAGTGAAAGCTTCGTCACTGCCAGGTATTATGTTGGCATGCTGGCTGCATCCAATCATTGAACTCCACAGCATGACAGTGACAATTACAAAGAGAATTAGGTTGTTCTTCATCTCAAACCTCCTTTCATATATAAACCGGCATCCAACAATTAATATACAAATAATATACAAACTGCGTTTTCTGCTTTGCACCTGACTCTTCTAGTACATGTTAATTGAGAGTTCTGCCATTTTTATTTTTGCAGACCCATATCTTATATGTATAGGCAATTAGAAAATCAGCATTGGCAGGAAAAAGTTGAATATCTAAGCGGATTCAGATAAACGATGAACATGGAACATTTCTGGATAATGCTGGCTTTATTGAAATAGTCTAGTTTCAGCGAATAGATCAGATTCTTTTCAAAACCCTAAAATTATTGCCCAGAATTCGCCTAAAAATAGGTTCCCCCCCACACTGGGATCTCTCTTACAACCTTGGCAGCAATCGCCGCCGTCACTTTTCCATCAGGCGCTGCTTTTACCGCCTTCTGCCATGACACTTTTTGCTGGGCGGGTTTAAGACCAGTAAGTGGGAGGATCAGTGATTCTGTAACGTGACAAATCGGAAGCGACCAATTTGGTCGCACTACCGCAACAACGTCAGCAGAAAGTATTAATAGTTATTATGGGCAGAGGGCTATTTGAATTATGGTTCTATCGCTGATTATGGGTAGGTCATATATATAATCTTTGTGAACCCGTTTCTATGAAAGCTATTATTTAAGTACCCTGCGTTCATCCATATAGTATACGAACTCAGGCTCATACACATGGACATTGGTAGTGAATCTACAACCTATATGGTTATCAGTGATCCTGCAAACGACTGCCTCCCTCTCTATTTTGCTATGCTGCTTGTCATCCAACAAAAAGGATAAATGAATTTTGCAATGGAGATTAATTACGTGATCTTTTGGCACGACTAAACAACAACCTCCTAATGAAAGATTAGGAACCGTTCCCTTTTTGACCTTTCCAAAAATATCTGATGAACCTTGCTTCCAATAATACGCCTCTATTGATGTTGCTATGCGGGGTGTCCCTCTTAGTTCCTTTATCGGTTTCACCTCTTTCTCTATGGGTTGACTTTCTTCCTCACGGGTGGGGGCAAGATACTCGCCATACTTCAAATCGGTTTTGAGGATATGGAGAGAAATCCATTGGTTTAAAGAATCAAGTATGTCGTAGACCAATTGCTCGTCATTCTTTCCATATCTGTTCAAAGTTCTTTGGATTTTGTCGATGAACATATCATGTTCCTTACTGTGCTGCAAAAAATCGGGGTACTTAGTTTTCTCCATGATTAGGTGTTCTTGATGGAATTGTTCGGATAGAAATTGCACGAGGTCTCGTAGTATCAAATCAACATCAGTGGATACACTCTTGTGGAGATCTACAAGTTGGTTGAATATGGAAAAAAACTCCTTGTGCTGTGCATCTATGACCTCGTTATGCACGCTGTATTTTGGATGCCACTTTATGTGTTCAAATATTTTCATATCAAACACCTGTTATATTCACTGCAAGTTATGACCTGCCCAGAAAGTGTATCACATGTTAAGTTACAATTCCGCATATTTTTAATTATTATGGATTAAAATCCAACAAGGCAAGTTCTGAAGACAGACTAAACGAGTTTAAATCTGTTTTGTCAGAAAACCATACTGTCTTGTAAATAAATAGTGTTGCCTCTTCGCTAGAAGGTAGTGGCTAGTTGTCATCGATCCAGTCACGATGTCTGCTTTTGCATTTTAGTGCAAGCATAATCGCTGCTTCATACTTCATCAACACTAGATCAGGCAATTGTTTTTTTTGTGAGATCCCAAAATGATTCTAGTGCATCAGTCATCAGAACACACAACTTCTAGTTATTTGGTGGAGGTACGTAATCTGGTGCAGCTAGTACTAAGTTAGAGTGAGGTTCAAAGCGGCCCTGCAATTCCATTTTTCTAACTGATCCCAAGATCGAATAAATTTGGTGAGATGAACAAGATACATGATTAGAAACCAAGCCCCTTCATCGCCCACTCTTTAATCGCCTCATCAAGCATTGCCTGCCAGTTTTTGAACTCTGATACGGACTGGATGTATAAATCCCATAGGTCATCGGGTATTGCGGCTAAGTCTTCTTCTGTTTCAACCTTGAAACCGCCGGCCTCAAATAGTTCCTCCGCTGAGGAAAAGCGTGTATGCTTTGAAACAAATGATGGGGATAGCAACTCAGACACTAATATTTGCAGGCCGCCGAGGGAGTTGGCTCTCTTCTCCAGATCCTCAAGCTTCTTTCTCAGGTTTTCGATTCCTCTGATTTTGATCATGTGCAATGCTCCCTTCTATGGATAAGTGAAATTGCGGTAGCCAAAAAACATCAACTTGGTGATTGCCTTACATTTGGTTGCTGATAAGTGGGGTCGGTTCATCTTATTGATTCTAAATGCAAATTCACTTTTATTCATGTGTAGCCACGATGCCTTTACTCATTTAATTACTGCTATTGATGCTTTGATGTTCAGAGCAGTAGCAAGACTCTTCGACAAGTGGTGTAGATAAAAATAAACGGAAATGTTTACTTAACGAACCACTTTCTTAATCGAAGGGAGGGAAAGTGAAAAAAATAACATTACTGTTATATTTTGCAATCTTCATCGGTGCAATTATGTCGGGGACAGAATATAAAATTAAAATGAGGAACTCCTTCTTGAACTACCGCTGGATTCCCAAGAATATTATTAACCTGGAGGCAAAATTGAGTTTGATGAGCCCCCTCTACGCTGAGAATATCACCATACGTAACCCATCCATATACATAATAAAAGCGCTCCCAGCAGCTATTTTTTTGACATCTTCTACGGGGATTTCTATTCCCCAAACCGTATTTGTACTGTGCGGACCAAAAACGCCCTTAACTGTTTCCCCAGCCTTAGTATCTGGAAAAGTATAATCATCAGGCAGTTTAGTTGGGTTTTGCAAACGTTCGACATGGATGAGCAGGTTTCTTGTAGGTTTAGCACCGCTATTTTTCAGTTTAATATCCAAGATTATCTTTTGAGTGCTCCCATGGAAATCACCGACTGTTCTGGAGTCAATACCATCATAAAGAACAAACGCTCTTTGAATATTTTTAACTTGCTGTACGGACAATTTCAATGTTTTGTACTGCAAAAAACCAACCACAACCGTTCCAGATATCGCGATGATAGTCAACCATTCGGTAATAGTCGGCCCCTTTTTTGGATGGGCGCTTTCGTTGTCTTTGTTGGAATCTTTTTTATCGCGTATCCGACTTTCCTTGCATTTCATAACAACAGGTAATCATAAATGTAAATATCTTCTGCATAATTATTATTGCGTGCGGGGGGTGTCTCTTCTCTTCTCATTGTCTTTGCTCCAGTGACTGACTCATCATCAGCCTGTGTTCGTACTTGCGACGCTCATACGATATCACTGTCGAGATTCGACTCATCAAGTAGTTCACGATATCAGTTGCGTCGCCGCCATTATCCAGTATCGTCTGTATTGTTTGACGATGCTTCTCTTTGAGAGATTGCTTTGTAAATGTATCACTCATAACCGATGTCACATGAGCGTAAGTTGATATTCTACCACTACACTTGTCTGTTCCAACGAAATACTAGTATTGATGCAACAGGTTACTTGCTCCCTTGTTCTGATAAGTGTACACTCGGGTGATAGAAGAGAAATATCGAAAAGAAGAGATATAGGGTAGGGTGACAGATCTGACGAGTGGCCATGCCCATTCATATTCTCACCACCGCACCGTCTCGTTGGCAACAACCTATTCAGTAAATATTCAGTAATTTTAAAATTGTTTAATGTTATTAAATGCTTAATTAGTAGGGAATCAGGTTCGACTCCCGCAGCCTCCACCATAAAAACATTTTAAAATCAATAAGTTACGAATTTTTTTGGGTCAGAAATTGGCGCCAAAACGGTGCTAGGCAGTATCTTAATATACCCTGACCTTATAGAGGTAAAGAAGATTTACCAGATTCCGAGCCAGTATTTGCTTCCCACCAACCAGATCAGCGAGATCACATAACCTATCAGGACTGCCACGACTATTTTCTGCGTCAGAGTTATGGGCTGTTCCTTTTCTTCCTTACTCTCGGCGACCGGCTTTTTCTGCTTTATCTCTTCAGTCATGTGCTTTACCTCCGATAGTATTTTTCTGTTTCTTCTTTATCAATATACGGAAATGCAGATGATTGTCAATCCTTCCATGGTTCACCTGATTCATACTGTCATTCTTTTATCATCTGGTTACAAATTCTGTTTATTATGGATTGAAAAGTTGCATGAACGGGTAAAATGATAAAAAACGACGATAAGGAATATATCAAAGTGGAAGTTTGCCGAATTTTTGCCAGGGAGACCTGAAACCCTTAATTGGCAGGCTAGATAGAAGTGAGCGCAGAGATGTCAAGTTTTACATGCCCTGAGGAAAGATCGTAGCATAATAATGAGGATCTTTCCTCAAGGGCATGATAAGTCTTTAAGCATACCGGGGCTATATATTTGTCACGACCGACTGAAACGAGGTACTGACCTACTGACCAAGGGTTGCAACAACTAGAATAATGACGGCTGCAATGAGTGCAACCATGATTCCGTACTCAACGGCTGTTGCACCTTCTTCATCCTTGAAAAACTTTATAAGCTTTTTCATTTTTTTTTCCTTTCTATCTATTAACTAAAACTGATTTTTGGAAAAAGTGAATAACTTTTCCTACGATATTCGATCAAAAAATTAAGACTTATCTATCCCTTGATTTTTCCCATCACTCTCTTTTCTCAATTTTGTTTCTTATTTAAGAACAATTAACCTAATTATAATACAAAGTTATACTATATTATGCAAAAGTCAAGTGAAAATTCAATGTTCAAAAGACCTTATAATGCCGCCTTTTAATAAGTAATAATGCAGTATATTCATGGACTTACTTACATTGAGATGTTCAAATTTCTCAGTGAGACTCCCTATGGCAACATCGTCGAGGGAACTGTAACATTGATTATTTTCCAACTGATTAACGAATACCGAGATAGTGTTACTTCAATTACCGTATCGGCGGTTGCATAAAAGGAAAAGGAGAATTCTGAAAGTGACTTATATTTGTAGTCAAGAAAGACAAGATAGCCTATCTTGATTTTCATCTTTTCTATCCAGCTTATATTACCGGCAACCAGCGGTTCGGTGTATCGCCTTATAGAATCGAGAGACATCATTTCATCTATCATTGGGTCAACCATATCTAGGGCAAGCTTGTCAGTCATATTGCGAAGCTGATCATCACTTTTTCTGGTCGACATTTTTTTCCACAAGGCTTCCCTAAATTGCACTTTGACGTTGTCTTTCAGAACAGGTTTATCTATCAACCTCTCAATGCCGACAGAATCTCCATTCATGCGGTAACTTATAAGATGGTAAACACACACAAAAGGGGAAAAAAGGATGTATAAACCAATCAGGACTGCTACAACTAACGTTAATCGAAAGAATTCTTTCATAAATCCTCCCGAATTCAATAAGTTGCCAAAACAAATAACTGTTAGATCTTAAATATTCAATATAAAAATGATAATAATATCAATTTGCGGTTACATTAATCTGAGTGATAAACAGAAGTCCTGTATCCAGATGATCGAAAAGAACCTTCAAAGCATTATGTCCGAATTTTTAACCCATCTGAAGTCCACTGTTTCAAAACTAACCCCCAAGGAGATCCAGGTAGCAAGCTTGATCAAAGAAGGCATGTCCACGAAAGAAATTGCAAGATTCCTGAGTGTGTCAAGGAAGACGGTGGACATCTTCAGGTATAACATCCGAAAGAAACTAGGTTTGAATAACCGTAAAGAAAACCTTATGTCTCATCTATTATCGCTCTGTGCACTTCCCCCGATTTAGTGGACACACCGAAAAGCCAGAGTTATAAATCTACAGCTTGGAGGTGTTGCATGCATACAGTAGTCAGACGCAGGAAGTACGATCGGGACTTCAAGATGGAAGCTGTAC
>Ga0326727_10021360_pt1 | contig 12691 bp, 5 predicted proteins | sample MB2enrmetagenome_FD_207643 | JGI IMG/M metagenome (GOLD analysis project Ga0326727, IMG submission 207643) | Lab enriched peat soil microbial communities from McLean, Ithaca, NY, United States - MB29MY | ecosystem: Environmental > Terrestrial > Soil > Wetlands > Peat | place: USA: New York...
TGATGGAGTAAGTGCCCGCATGAGTGCCCCCGGGGATGGTGAGAACCGCGCTGGCGTTGCCCGTTGCGACGGTTCCCGAGGTCGCCGTTCCGATGCCCGTCACATTAAACGCCACCGTGCCGCCATTCACGGCGCCGCCCGCGGTGGATACCGTAGCCTTCAGCGTCACCGTCTGGCGGTTGGCGCTGAATGCCGCCGTCGCGCCGGACGCTTTGACCGTGGAAGTCCCGAGCGCCTGGATCACTGTGGAATCGCTGGCATTGGCGAGTTGGATGCCGGCTTCCGAGACGCTCGCCCGATTCACCTGCGGAGACGCAGCACCGCCAGCGACGTTCACGGTCACGCTAATGACCGGGTAGCTGGAGGCGGCGGCCAGGGAGTCGCCGCGCGTGCACTGGCTGGTGTTAGCGGGACAGGTCCAACCCGTCCCCGACATGGAGACCAGCGTTAGCCCGGACGGAACGTTCTCGGTCACCGCGACCGTTCCGCTGGTGGCCGGCGCGGCGGCCGCATTCGTTACCGTCAGCGTGTAGGTGGCATGTTGCTGGCTGGGCGCGAAGTTTCCGGCGTGCGCGGAAGCGATGCTCAGTACCGGTGTCAGCAGGTAATCCACGTAGCCGGTGCTGGTGGCGATGAGCTGGCCGGGATCGTTGATGTGGCTGACCTTCTGGAAGTTGACGCCGAGTGACGGATTGACCAGCGTGTCCAGTTCGGTCATAGTGCCGTTGCTGTAAACGAAGGCGTGCCAGTTCCCGTCCGCGCCAAGAGCACGTCCGCCCACTTGCCCAGCCATGTTGATGGCGTACGGTTCGTTCCAGTTGGAGCCGTTGGGCGCGGTCGCGAACGCGTGCAGGTATGCGTAGGAGCCGCCGCTGTAGACGAACCCAATCTCTTCAAAGAGCGGGTTGTTTAGGAGGTAGCCAACCGCCTGCCCGTTGTCGCTGATGGCGGTCGCGGTGCCCCCGTTCCCGCCGACGCTCAGGTTGGTCATGGTGTTGGTTCTGCCGCTGTAAAGGAATGCATACGGATTGCCGCCGCCCACCCCGCCCACCACCTGGCCGCTGTCGTTCATGGCGTTGACGGAACTGCAGTTGTTGTTGCACGGGCTAAACATGTTCGTGAACGTGCCGTTACTGTAGAACCAGCCGTACGCGCCCGAGGGGCCGCTGTAGTTGACTGCGGTGCCGAAGATCTCGCCGCTGGCGTCGATTCCGAGGGCCTGAGTGTTCCTCGTAGTATCGCTGGCTCCCAGCACGGTGAGCGTATTGCCGCTGTAAAGGAATGCGTGGCCGAGACGCGCCAGGGGGTTGGACGAGTTGGTGTTTTGGATGACGCCGACAACCTGGCCGCTGTCGTTGATGCCGTTTGCGGAGCCCAGGTAGATGATGCCGTTCACAGTATCGTCGGGCGTCAGATCGAGCAGCCCCCCGCCGGTGTACAGGAAGGCGTGCTGCTCCTTGTTGGCGTAAGTGGCATAGCCGACCACATAACCGAGATTGTTGAGCCCGTTGGCGCCGCCCGCGGAGCCGCCGAACGTTCCCAGATCGATCATTGTTCCGCCGCTGTACAGAAACGGATGGCGGATGTTGTCACTGGGGCCGATGTCGGACCATCCGGCGGCCTGCCCCTCGTTGTTGAGAGCGGTCACCGCGCTGTACGTGGCGTTCGAGGTAAGCGTGAGCGGCCTGGCCGTGTACATGACTTGTGCACTCAGGATTGGAATCAGACACGGCAGAATGCCTGCCAGCAGCCAGGGATGACCGAGCGGTTTCATGATTTCCTCCACTACCCCGGGCACACCGACCGGGTGCGAGCAGGAAATTCAGACCTGCGTTCGTATGTGCGTGATCGCACCAGCCTAACGCCGGTCCGCGGGCCCGCCAATGGGCGAGGGGTTAATTAACATATCCCGCACAGCGGATGTTGCTGAGCTAAAATGACCTGGCGGAATCCCCGAGCGGTCCGGTTTCACATCGTGTTAAGCTGGGCGCACGGAATCGACTCGCGCCATGCGTGTCCCCGTCTCGCCGTGTCCCGAACAGTTCGGGCCGCCAGTGGGTTTCGAGGCCGTTCGCGACCAACTGAAGCGCATCCTGAGTTCGGCCGCTTTCGCCGACTCCGAGCGGTTGTGTGCCCTGCTTTCTTTCCTCGTGGAGCAGACTCTGCTGGGGCACGGCGATGAGCTGAAGGAATCGGTGGCGGCGGTGGAGGTGTTCGGCCGCGCGGCGGGTTTCGATCCTAAGAGCGATTCGCTGGTCCGGGTGCAGATGCGCAATCTGCGGCGCAGGCTGGACCAATATTATGCAGGGCCCGGAAGCAGGGACCCGGTGCGAATCGAGTTGCCCAGGGGCACGTACGTTCCGGAGTTTCGTCTTCCCGCCGCAGCCGGTCTGAAAGAGCGTAAGCGGCCAATTGCGTGGCCGAAAAGCCTGGACCGGAGAGTAGCGCTTGTGGCCATGGCGGCGCTGCCTTTTGTCGCCGGTTTCTGGTGGTGGCTGACAGTTCGCGCAGCGGTGCCGGAGACCGGCTCGGTGGCGGTGATGCCCTTCTCGAACGTGGGCGGCGGCGCCGGAAACGAATACCTGGCCGATGGCTTCGCCGATGAGTTGATCTCGGTTCTGGAGAGACGTCCGGGCCTGCGGGTGGCGGCCCGCAGTCTGGCGTTCCAGTTCAAGGGGACCGAGGTGGATGCGCGCGCGGTTGCTGCGCGGTTGCAGGTTGCATCCGTCCTGGAGGGCACCATTCAGCCGGAGGGCGACCGTCTGAAGGTCACGGCGCGCCTGGTGAACGGGCGGACTGGCAAGCCTGTCTGGGCTCAGAGCTTCGACCGGCCGGCGGGCGAGGCGGGCGCGATCCTGGATGGTATCGAGCGTGGGGCCACGGCCGCGCTGAAAGTCGCGGCTCCGCCGGAGAAGGTTCATCTGCCCGCGCCGGAAATTCAGGAGCTGTATCTGCGCGCCGTCTGGCTCCGCGGCCAGCGGGATACGGTGAGCCGCGAGCAGGGTTTTCAATATCTGGAACAGGTGGCATCGCGGGATCCGGCGTTTGCGCCGGGGCTATCGGCCTTCGCGATCGCCTGCGCGGGCCGATGTTATCACGCCGCCCCGCATCGCGAGAAATGGGCGGCAAAGGCCAGGGAAAGCGCCTGGAAAGCCCTGGCCGCGGATGGAACCGATCCCAAAGCCCACGCCGCTCTGGGATGGCTGAACTGGTTCTATGAGCGGGACTGGCCGGCTGCGGAGACGGAGTTCCGGCGCGCGCTCCAGTTGAACCCGAACTACGCCGGCGCACACAACCTTTACGCGCTCGGTTTGACCACGCGGGGCCGTTTTGCTGAAGCGCTTGCGGAGGCCCGGCGGGCGCGCGAGATCGATCCGCTTACCTACGTTGTGAGCACGGATCTGGTGCTCGTGAACTTCCTGGCGCGCCGATTCGACGAAGCCGAGAAGCTGTCGCGATCTCTCCTCAGCGTGGATCGTGGTTATGCTCCGGCGCATCTGCTGATCGGCGAATGCCTGGCCGCTCGCAGGCAGTATACCGGCGCGGTGCGGGAACTGCGGCTGATCGACACTCGCGATGACGTGGAGTTTCTGGGCCGCCTCGGCTTCGTTCTGGCTCGGACCGGAGACCGGGCCGCAGCACTGGATGCGGCGCGGCGTATCTCCGAGCTGAATTCCGGCGGCGATGTCTGCGGCTCGACGGCGCTGGTTTACGCAGGGCTGGGAGACCATGATAAGGCGTTCGAATGGCTCAACAAAGCCGCCGACCGCCGCGAAACCAGCGTGATATTTGCCGGGGTTGACCCGTTTCTGGACGAGTTGCACCATGAATCCCGCTTCGAGATTCTGCGGAAGAGGCTGGGTTTGTAGCGGCGGCAACGCGAGCGTGCGAGTGCCGCGGATTGCGTTTTATACCGGGGTCCTTTGCAGTGCCAACGGTTAGTCAATGACGGCGGGCCCCCATTACCTCGCGCCTGCCGTGTAAGTTAGAAGGTGACCATGAAATCGAGTCGCCTCCTGCTTCTTCCCGCTCTCACCAGCTCACTGATCGCCGCCGCCCTCGCCAGCGATCGTGTCCCGCCCGGCAAACCGGAAGACTCCGGTATGTCGTCCGCGCGTCTCGAGCGCATCCACGAAGCGATCCAGCGGCACATCGATGCCGGTGAGATCTGCGGCGCGGTCACCGTGGTGGCGCGTCGCGGCCGCGTGGTGCATTTCGAAGGGCACGGCCTGATGGACATCGAGTCCAGGCGCCCCATGGAAAAGGACGCCATCTTCCGCATCGCTTCCATGACCAAGCCGATCACCGGCGTCGCCGTGATGATGATGATGGAAGAGGGCAAGCTCCGGCTCAGCGATCCGGTTTCGAAGTTCATCCCCGAGTTCAGGGACCCGAAAGTGGCGCTGCCGTGGACCGGGCCGCAGGGCTTCTATCTGGTCCCCGCGGAGCGCGAGCTCACCATCCGCGATCTGCTGACCCACACCAACGGCCTCGTCACCGGCGGACCGGGATCGAAAGCGGCCCCGCCGAGAATGGTGGAAGGCGACACGCTGGCCAGTTACATCCCCCGCCTGGCTGCGGCCCCGCTCGACTTTCAGCCGGGCACGCAGTGGGCCTACAGCGGCTACGCGGCGCCGGACACGCTGGGGCGGATCGTGGAAATTGTTTCGGGGCAGTCTTACGACGAATTCCTGCGCACGCGCCTGTTCGAGCCGCTGGGGATGAAAGACACGTTCTTCTATCCGCCCGACGACCGCCGCTCGCGCATGGTCACGCTCTACAACAAGAGCCCTATCGGTCTGGTGCGCGCGCCGAATCAGGAGGGCTTCTCGCTGAAGTCGTACTTTTCGGGCGGCGGCGGACTCATGTCCACGGCCGAGGATTACCTGCAGTTCGCGCAGATGTTGCTCAATGGCGGCGAGCTGAATGGCCGGCGCTATCTCAGCCCGCGCACGGTCGAGCTGATGGCCTCGAATCACGTGGGCGACATGTTCAACGGCAAGCTGGGGCGGCCGGCGCACGGCATGGGGTACGGCTTGCTGGTGGGCATCGTCGAAGACGGCGTGGCGGCGGGACTGCGCGTCTCCAACGGCAGCTTCGGCTGGGACGGCGCTTATGGCACCCAAACCTGGATCGACCCGAAGGAGAAGATGGTCGCCATCGTCATGATCAATACGCAGATCGTGCCGGTGCAGCGCGATTTCGAGAACGCCGTGATGCAGGCGATCGTGGAGTAGTCCGCGTGACCAGCCTATCGTCCGCACTCCCGAGGAAGCCTTCCGCTGCCTCATGGTACCGATATCGACGTTCCGGCCATCGGCGGCTGCTATCTTCGATAGGAGGATCAGCAGTTACAAACGGACCGGCGCCAGCGTACTGGCCGGATTGACGGCTTGCGTCCAGGTGTTGATAAACCTGGTCACGGTTCAGTACCTCGAGGATTGATGCGGTACGTCAAGGATTGATAATGAGAGCAAACCACGGAGTTCTTCTCCTGCCGCTGCTCGCGGCGGTGACGATGCAGGCATTCGCGCAGCAACAGGAGAGCGCGCAGCCGCCGGCTTCTTCAGGCAGTCAGACGACGACCCAGTCGTCTTCCACCTCGTCGTCTTCCACCACGACGACGCAGCCGCCTGCCCGGACAAAGCCGAGAGCTGAAATGCCGTACTTCCTGCCCGACGGCGGATTCTCCATCGAGCCGTTCTACTGGCTCGCCCCGGATCTGCCAGTTATGAAGGGCGGCGCCCAGGCCACCGCCTCCAACGCCGGTTTCAATTACATCGGCACGGCCGACAGACCTTACGGCGTCGCTCTGGGCATCCCCGCGGGAGCGCAGAGCACCATCCGCGTCTCGTATTTCCGCACACATGGACGCGGCAACGAAAATCTCCAGGAAGACGCCACGCTGCTGGGAACGGCATTCTCCGCCGGCGACTATATGGTCACCAATTACATCGTCCAGGATGCCAAGGTCTCCTGGGATTACCTCACCTGGCCGGTGACTCCCGGACCGCGCAAAATCCGCTTCAAAACGCTGTGGGAAATGCAGTGGCTCTCTTTCGATACGAATATCAGCGCGCCCTACGCGCCAACCAACCCCAACTCAACCTCGGGTAACTTTCCCTCGGAAACGAAGAACCTGTTCCTCCCGACTCTCGGCGGTGAGCTGGAACAAGCGATGTCGCGCAATTTTCGCTGGGAGCTGAAGGGCGATGGATTCGCCATTCCTCACCACGCCGTTATCTGGGAGGGCGAAGCATCGCTTTGTTTCCGCGCCGGCCACGTGGAGCTGCTGGCTGGCGGGAAAGCCTTCCATTACAAGACGTCGCCGCAGGCCGATCAGTACTTCATCGACACGCTCTGGGGACCCTACGCCGGGCTGCGCTACTACCTCAACAAGACCCAATAAGAAGGCCGAGGCAGGATGCTGAAAAAGGCCCAAGTACCTCCCATTCGGAACACAGACTGAAGTTTGTGCCACCTGTTATCAGCGACCTGGCAGCACACGGTGGCACGGGCTTCAGCCTGTGAGGACCTTTTTCAGCAACCTGCCAGGCAGAGCCCGCGCCGCGCGTTCACGCTTTCGGTTTCGGCTCCGGCAGGGCGTAGGCGTGGCAGAGCGATTCGAAACCCTTCACGCCGTGATGCCCGTCGCAGAACGGCTTGTTGTCGGAAAAGCCGCATCGGCACAGCCCGATCGCCTTGCGTCCGGCGAGGCCGTACTGCCCGCCATCGGCGTCGTAAATCTCGAAATCGCCTTCAATGAGGATGGGTCCGTTATTGCGGACGGTAACTTTTGTGGCAGCCATCAATGAGATCGTCGCAGATGGCGGGCGCGCGATGCAACGAGGCGCGGCCAGGGTTCCTGCGGCCGCATCACAAAACCGCCCGCTGCGCAACAGACCCGTCGATTTTTTCTGTTTCCAGAACAACGCCTCCCTAAATCGCTGATTTATCGATATTCACAGTACAGAACAATCCGGCCATCATAAAATGTGATTTGCCGAAAACAGAACAACGCTAATCACGCGCTTTTTACTTGACGGCGCATTGCGGTTGGGATATGTATTTTCTTCCGACCCTGTCACGGCGGACATCTCAGGAGGGAAAGCCCATGATGTCCTCATTGGGCCGCGCTGCGGCTCTCGCAGTATTTGTGTGTTTGTGCGGTTCCGCTCAGAATCGTCAGGTAGATTCCAGAAATCAGCATGAGCGCGTGATTGCGCTGGTGCCTTTTGTCGGCAGCGGGACCATGGAAGATCCGAAGCGGCCCATGTTTGCGCCGCGGCCCGGCGAAGTCGATCCCGGCTCGCGCACGGGCATTGTCGCGTTCCATTTCATTCCCACCGACGACGGCAGCATGGCCATTGTCGAGCTGATCGCCCGCGATAAGGCGGCCTTTGCGACCATTCTAACGAGCAACGTCAGCGGCGCGCTGTTCTTCCTGCGCGGACGCGACGACCTGGCCACCATGGTCACCGCGCTGCAGAAGTACCGGAAGGACTTCAGCCTGGACAGCTTCGGCCTGGCAGCAAAACGGAGTCCAACCGACCTATACGTCTTCACCCGGTTCCCCTTATCCCCTTTATTACTCTTCTGGGCTGAGCAACTCCTCCAGCAGCGGCAGCGCGCTGATTTACAAGAACACCGTTCCCGGCACTGCCAACGGGTACGAAGTGAAGATGACGCTTCAGTTGTTGAGCGCTGGAGGTGTCTACTCGATGTACTTTCGCGCATCGAGCAACACCCTCAGCATTCCAACGCAGGGGACCTACTACAATCTGGAGCTGCAGAATCCCACGCCCGGCGGCACCGGAACACTGGTCGTTTATCAGGTTATAAACGGATCGGTCACGGTGCTCAACTCTACTTCGGTGCCGTGCCACAACGGCATGACTATCCGGGCCATCATTCGGCCGGACGGCAACTTCCTCGGGGACGTGGACAATAACGGCGTTTTCTTCCTGGGCAACATGAACGCCGCCATTCCTTCCGGCCAGCCAGGGTTCGGCATCCGCTCGACTCCGGCGGGGAACGCCATCATCGAGGGGGACATCGGACACTACGATTCAGTAGCGCCCAATGCGCCCGACATCACCAAGGTTAACGTGCTGCCCCTTTCGAATCGCGTGGATATGCGCTGGCCGGGCACAGCCGACGACCCCAACGGCACCGGGGTCGCGCAATATTCGGTGTTCCGCAACGGCACCTATCTCGGGAATCCGCAGGAGCCCGAGTTCGAGGACAACACAGTCTCCGCCGGCACTACGTACAGCTATCAGATCTACGCCTGCGACTACCACTGGAACTGCACGGAATCCGGGCCCTTCAACGTCACCACGCCGCCATCTGGCACGATCGACCCGCTGCGCGTGGGCGTCACCGCGCTGGCTCCCAACTGGGGTGGCACCGGCGAGAACATCGACATGCGCAGCGGCAACCTCAATTACACGATTCCGCTGCTCAAGCCGGTGGGCCGTGGCGGCCTCTCGGTGCCTGTCAACCTCACCTACAATTCCCAGTTGTGGCGCGAAAACTCGGGCACTACGTGGCGCCTCGCGTACGACATGGGCTACGGCCTTGGGTGGATGCTCCAGGCCGGCTCACTGACGCCGGTTTACGACGGGCCGGATGCGTGGACCACCCCGCTCTATTACCTGTTCGTCGATAACACCGGCGCGCAGTATCGCCTCGATCAGGTCAGCAATGGGGTCTATTCATCCACACAGAGCATCTACGTCTGGTTCGACACCAACACCCATCTGCTTCACTTCAAGGACGGCAGCACCTGGACCTTCGGCTGCGTCTCCGCGGGAACGGAATCCGACGCCGGAACCATGTATCCAACCGTGATTCAGGATACTTTCGGCAACGCCATCGCCCTTCGCTACCAGCCGGGCGCGGGAACGTCCTGGCCCGACTCCAGCAGCCGTATCAGCGAAATCGAGGATACGCGCTCCACGACAACCGGCAACAGCGGCCTTCCCGCCTCCTACCAGATCAGTTACGGTGCACATGTCGTCAGCAGTATTTCGAACTACATCGGCAGCGCTGAATCATACACGTTCACCAGCGCGGCGATCACGCCTCTGAACAATCCCTTTACCGGCAGCGCCTGGTCGGCCACCACCAGTTCGCTCGGTTCCCTCACCCAGACCAGCACCGGCGAGACCACATCCTTCACCTACGATTCCTCCGGCGAGCTCACCCAGGTCACGCTGCCCCACGGCGGCCACATCCGCTGGACGTACACCACCATGAACTACGTGGGCAGCGACAGCCTGCGCGAGGTCCAGAACCGGTATCTGCAGATCGCGGCGGGCTCGGGCACCGAATACACCTACACCATCTCGCACCTTGCCAGCGATTCCAACCTCTCCTTCCACTCCTACTCGAACGTGAACGACATCACCGGCAACGCGTTGAAGGAATGGTGGTACAACACGGGCACAGGCGGCGCGGCCTATGGGCAGGTTGGCATGTTCGCCGAGCATACCGCCAACCTTGGGGTGTGGACCAGCCTGGCCGTTTACTCCTATGCTCAGGACGCCGCGAGTAACTGGTACGTCAGCACCAATCACTCGTTCATCAACTACGGGCAGCCCGGTCAGGTGGACAAGATAACAACGCAGACCCTCGACCGCTATGGCAATCCCACCCAGGTGCAGCAGTACGACTGGGGCGCTTCCAGCCCATCGCGAACGTACACCTACACGTACCTGCACGGCGCGGACAACTCGCCGGGGAATTCGTGGGACAAGGGATACTGCCGCAACAACGTGGCGACTGGCATCGTCTCCTATGGAGCGTACGCGCCCACGCTGGTCTCGAACACGCCGGGGAATTACTGCAATCACCCCTACGGCACGACGACGCCCACGAGCACTACTTCCACCGGTTACGACGGCTACGGCAACGTGACCAGCCAGACCACCAACGGCACTGCCAGCAGCGCCACCATGGACCCCACGCACAACTATGCCGTGCCGTCCTATATCACCACCGGCAGCAGCTCCGCGACGCTGCAGTGGAGTTCGTTCCTCGGCCTGACCTCCGACAAAGGCCAGAACGGCGACACGGCGCAGATTTCGTATAACGGTAGCGGTTTCCCCGCCAGCACCGTCTCGCCGTATGGCGCGACGACGAACAACTCGTACCACATCTACAACACCAACAGCGACGGCCTGCCCACGACGACTACCTCCATCACCAGCTCGCACTTCACGCGGCTAACGCTGGACGGCCTGGGCCACGTGATTCTGCAGGAGCAGGGTACGGTGAGCGGCAGCACGCTGACCACGGTCTCTCAGGTTTCAAGCGTCTACGCCCCCTGCGGCTGTTCGCCCATGGGCAAGCTGCAGAAGGTGTCTGAGCCGTATGCGCCGGGAGGCCAGCCGGTCTGGACCGTCTACGCCTATGACGGCCTGGGCCGGACCACATCGGTGACTCTGCCCGACAACAGCGTGACCACCTACGTCTACGACAACCGCGCCACCACCGACCCGGTGGCGTCGTTCGTGGATATCACCGACCCGGCCGGCAAGAAGAAGCGCTTCCAGATGGACGGGCTCGGCCATCTGACGCAGGTGATCGAGGACCCCGCGGGCCTCGCCTACGCGACGCAGTACACCTATGACGCGCTGGACCACCTCAACACGGTGCAGCAGACGCGCAGCGGGAACACGCAGACCCGGACTTTCAGCTACGTGAAGAACGGCGCGCTGACGGGGTTTCTCCAAAGCGCGACGAATCCCGAGAACGGTACGGTGAGCTACACCTACAACTCGAATAACCTGCTGGCGACGAAGACGGACGCGAAGGGTGTGGTGACGGATTACAACTACGACTCGCAGAACCGGCTTCTCAACTTCGGCCCGGTGGTAAGTGGCACTTACACACCCGCGTACACCTACACGTACGGCAGCACCCTGAATGGCTATCAGCTGGGCCGCCTGGCGCAGGTCAGCTACAGCAACGCCGCGTCGGCCAGTTCCGCCAACAACAACACGCCCGATCAGGTTGTGGAAACGTACGCCTACACGCCGGCGGGCGAAATCGCGAGCAAGGACGTGGCCATCACGCGCACCTGCCAGTCCGGCTGCAACGGCACCTCGCATCTCACGCTCAGCGCCAGCTACGACAGCGAAGGCCATCGCAACCAGTACAGCGTGCCCATCAACGCGTATCCGGCCTACACGCCGAACACCTTCTCCACCATGAATTACAGCTACGACGCCATGGAGCGGGCGACGGGCATGACCGACAACGCCACCGGCAACACGTACGTCAGCGGCATCCAGTACAACGTAGCCAACCAGCTCACCAACATCAACTACTCGGCCACGGCCGGCGGAGCCCTCACGTACGAAACCCGCACCTACAACAGCCTGCTGCAACTGACGGGCATCAGCGCCGGGAGCGTCAGCCTGACGTACAACTACACGGCCGGGCAGGACAACGGCAAGATCGCTTCGCAGTACAATGCCATCAGCGGCGAAACCGTGCAGTACCTCTACGACAGCCTGAATCGGCTGAGCAGCGCGACGGGCTCGAACTGGGGCAACAGTTACGTCTACGACGGCTTCGGCAACCTGCTGCAGAAGAACGTCACCAAAGGCAGCGCGCCGACGCTGACGCAGACGGTGAATGCGGCCACTAACCAGATCACAGGGCGTTCGTACGACGCCAACGGCAACGACACGACCGTGACCGGCGTGCAGTACGACTTCCTGAACCGCATGACGCAGTACGGCTGGAGCACGGAGAGCCTGTACGGCTACGATTCCTCGAACCGGCGCATCTACAAGGCGAACTACACGAGCTTTACGCTGCAGACCGAGGGCTACATTCTCTACGGGCTGGACGGCGAGAATCTGGGCACCTACACGCCGACGATTGGCGTGTACTACGCGGGCTATACGGGGCTGATCCTGACCCAGGCGACGGGCCGTACGTATTTCTTCGGCAAGAAGCTGTTCACCACCGAGGACAACGTCGGCAGCGCCGCCTCGGGCGGGACGTTCTTCCCGTATGGCGAGCAGCGCACCGGCAGCAGCAGCGAGCAGTACGGTTTCGCGACGTACTGGCAGGACAGCGAATCCAGCCTCGATTACGCGATGAACAGGTATTACTCGAGCACCATCGGGAGGTTCCTGACACCCGATCCTTACCACGCAAGCGGGGGGCCGAAGAATCCGCAGAGTTGGAATCGGTACGCGTACGTGACGAACGATCCGGTAGGCTTCTACGACCCAAGCGGCCTGGACGAGTGTCCCGGAGGGGAGGTATGCGTGATCGGTGGGGACGGAAGCGGCAGCGATAATGGCGGTACCGGGGATTCTGGCGGGGGCGGAGGAGGCGGCGGAACGGGGATCAGCCCTGCACAGCAGGCGCTCGAATGGGCTGACACCCACCCAGACTCGGGCAGCAACAAGCTTTGGAACAAAGACCTGACTATTCTGGGAGCCGCAACTAGCTTTCTGGCATGGACGATGAACAATCTTCCCGGGCCGTGCCAAGGGGATATCAATGACCTTGATAATAGTGACCTCACCGGTTCGAGTGACCAAGTTAGCGCTCAGGCTATCGTCGACCAATCCGAGTCGGTAGCGTTGGTGGATGCCCAGGGCAACACGAATCTCGCCCTATGGCTTTTTGTGCCCGGCAGCCAACAGTGGTACGACCAACTCGC
>Ga0326727_10021361_pt1 | contig 12690 bp, 7 predicted proteins | sample MB2enrmetagenome_FD_207643 | JGI IMG/M metagenome (GOLD analysis project Ga0326727, IMG submission 207643) | Lab enriched peat soil microbial communities from McLean, Ithaca, NY, United States - MB29MY | ecosystem: Environmental > Terrestrial > Soil > Wetlands > Peat | place: USA: New York...
CGCTCAAGCCCGGCGCGGGCGAGGCGTTCACGGTGGAGAAGGGTGCCAATCTGTTCGCTGGCGCGAACGTCGCGATCAGCGATCTGGCGCCGGAACTTGCCGGGATGAAGGGAATCCGCATTTCGCCCAGCGAAGGCGGAACGCTGCACTTCGATCTGGCGCAGCCGGCGCAGATCCTGGTTGGTTTTGTGAACAACTCGTCGAAGAAAAATTCGGTGCTCGATCCTGAAACCGAGCAGTGGAACCTGGTGCTCCTGAATGCGATTGCAGCGCCGAAGGTTCCGGCCATGGCGGTGTGGGCCAAGCCCTTGCCTGCGGGTGCGAACGAGCTCGACCTGGGCAAGGGATTCTACGTGATCCTCGGCTTCATTCCTGCCGATGACCATGTGGCTCCGCACGTGAACTTCGCGCAGACGGGCAGCGGCGGAGGCGCGCCGAATCTGGACTGGCTGTTTGAATAAGAACAGATCTTAGTTATTAGCTTTCCGCTCTCAGCTTGTTTGCGCGCGTGCGTGCAGGGCTATGGTTTTTGAGGGTCTTGCGTTGAAGAAGGCGGCGCAGTCGCGGGTGCATCGTGGCGCGTTAGGAGCCGAGCCGCTTCTTCATCCGTAATGTGCAGAAAACTTCCATGCTTCGAATACGGCGGCAGCGAAGTTTGCGCGGTGATGTCCTGCCAGTGCTTCCAATCGGTGGTGGCCACAGCTTCGTAGCGGGCGCGCGGCGCGCGATAGTGGTCGTAGAAGACGATGTATCGATTGCCCACTTGAATGGCCGATGGTCCTTCCGACCAGCTTTCGTTGATCGGGCCCGAGATATTGCTCCACGGCCCTTCAAGCGTAGGCCCCGTTGCGACGCGCTCCTGAAAGGTGAGCGGATCGTAGGTTTGCTCCTTGAAGATGAGCCGGTAGGGCCCGGTTGCGCCGTGGAAAATCGTGGCGTCGATGGTGACGTAACCGGGATCAAAGAAAACCGCGGGCTTGGAGAAGGTCTCAAAATCAGGCGTGAGTGAAAACCAGATGCGATTGCCGTCCTGAGAATCCTTCATGGAGCTTGACCAGATGAGGAGCCACTGTTTCTTCGTCGCGTCCCAGTAGGTCTCCGGCGCCCACACGTTGTTGGTCGCAGGAAAATCCGACATGATGGGGACGTTTTTCTGAATGGACCACGTGAGCAGATCGGGCGATGAGGCGCAGCCCAGCGAGTTGCCGCGCCAGTTCCAGGTCCACACCATGTGAAAAAGTCCATCCGGGCCGCGCGTTAAAAAGACATCGCGCATGAGCTCGCCCGATTGCGCCGTGGCGACCCACGGCTGGCCGTCATTGAGCGGCGTGTAGTGGTAGCCATCGCGGCTGAGCGCAAAATAAATGCCCTGATTGCCCGGCTCTTTGAAGTAGATGAAGAGCCACGCGCCGCTCGTGGTGTTGGCGGCTTTCGGACTTGGGAGGTTGGCGTTTTTAGGTGCCTGTGCGGACAAAAGGCCGGTACAGATCGCCAGCAATGTCATTGCAGCAGCAAAGTGGAACCGCTTGCGCGTCGCGATCATTTTGCCTCCGTGAACTTGGCATCTATGAGCGTCTTGCCGCGCCAGTGCGATTCAGCGGTTTGTTTTCCGGCGACATCGAAGAGTTGCCAGGTCCACGCATCGTCCGCGTCGTAGGTCTTCCGCCACTCTTTTGAACCATCGGTGCGATAGAAGACTTCATTGCCGATCTTGCGGCCGAGATGGAATTCAGCGGTCCACTGCCGCACGCCGTCTTCGAAGTAGAACGTCTGCGGTCCTTCGAGCAGAATGCGCCCGTCGCTTGCACGGGCGGTGCCCCACTCGGCTTTGAGTTTTCCGTTGGGCCACTTCTCGGTGTGCTTCGTGACCGGGCCAATTGAATCCGATTCGGGCGATTTGGCGGTATCCGGCGCGAGAATCCACGCCTCGTTCAGTTCGATCTCGTAGTTCACGGTGTTCTTCGACGTGGCGATGTGAATCACGCTGTCGGGGCCCTGCGTGGCTGTTACGTAGCCGACGGTGAGAATGCCGGAGGGCAGACGCTTCTGCTTCCAGGTCTTGCCGTCATCGCTGGAGAGTGCAACGTATGCGCCGTCCTTGTGGAGGTGTATTTCGTTGTGGGGGTTGAAATCGGCGACGAAGAAAAGACGGCCCGAGGCGAGCCGAATCACGCTGGGCCGCTCGCCGCTGGCAAGGGGATCGAAGATCGTCTTTGATTTCACCCAGGTCTTGCCGCCGTCGGAACTGGTGGCGAGTGGCATGCGGCCGCCGATGTTTGAGTTTTTCCCGCCAAAGCCGAGGATGTCGCCGTTCTTTGCCATCACGATCGTGGTGTGGCGGCCCGCGGTGCGCCCTCCCGTGTCGTACCAAGTTCGGCCGTTGTCATGGGTGGCCCAAACTGCAGAGATGGAGCCGTTGCCATCGTCATCGCGCCCCGTGGAGTCTGTAGGAATGTAGATGGTGCCATTCTTCGCACGCACGATGGAGTTGATGGGTTGCGAAACGTAGCGGCCGATGGGCGCGGTGAAGTGAGGAAATTCAATCGCGGCCCACGAAGCGCCGTTATTGTCGGATGTTGTAAAGGCGAAGGGCGGCGCGCCGATGAGGCGCGGAAAGCCGAAGAAGAGCCAGAGATGCCCATGATCGTTCCAGAAGACCGGCGCGGCGCAGGCGGCATCGGCAAAGTCGGGCCAAGGCTCCGGCATGTCCCAATCTTCAGCGCCCGCGCGGCGGCGCATCACCATCACGGTCTGGTCGGGGTCGTCTTCATTGCGTGGCGTGTTGTAATACGCGGCAACCACGTCGCCATTGGCAAGCACCTGAATGGCGGAGTTGTGATAGTTGATGCCGAGACCGGGCGCAAGGCCCACGCGCCAACCAATCTCCGGCATGGATTTTCCGTTGAGGTTCGGAAACAGTTCATGCACGTGATAGAAGGGCTTTGCGGGATTGGGACCTTTGGCGACATCAACCGGCGTTTGCTTCACATCGGTGAAGAAGAAGAATTGCGCGGCGGGCGAAGGGTGCGGTGCGGGGCTCGGCGCCTGGACCACGCGGAATCCGATGCTGCCTTCCTTCGACGCGTAGCTCGGCGCCATGCTGGCGCGATTGGCGGAGCGCATGAAATACGGCGCGGTTGCAGGGACCATTTCGCCCGGTTTCGATTTACGAAAGTCGAGGCCGCCCCCGCGCACGACGCGAAAGTATCCGTGCAACGGGCCTGTGGGATCGATTTGCGCGGCGGACGGATAGGGGCCGTACCAATCCGCAACCCACTCCGGCGCGCCTTCGCCCATGACCACGCCCCACGAGTTGGCCTGGCCCGGTTTGGGCGGCGTGTCGCCGGTGAAAAATGGAGTCTGCGTGCCCGCGCGTTCCACATATTCCCACTCGGCTTCGGTGGGCAGCCGGTAGGGCTTGCCGGTTTTCTTCGAGAGCCATGCGCAGAATGCGACGGCTTGATGGTAGCTGATGCCGGCCGCGTAATCGGGATATGCGGCGACGGGTTGGTAGGAGGGATCGAATTGCTGGAATTCCTTCACGGTGACGAGATGTGTGGCGATGAAGAATGCGTGCGTGATGTTGACACGATGCGCGGGGGCTTCGTCGAAGTCGCCGTGCACGGGGCGCGTAGACATGACGCCGAAACCGTTGACGACGGCGGGCGAGAGGACGGCGTCGTCGGCGCCCATGGTGAATGAGCCGGCGGGAATCTGGGTCATGGGGATGGTGGGCGTGGACTGCGCGAGCAGCGAAACGCCAGCGAGGCCGATGGCAAACGATGCGATGGATTTTAAGACGGCGTTCACAGTCAGAACTCCTCGAGTGGTGAAGATGGCGATTCTCTTCGGTGCTCTGTCAATTTAATTCTCCGTCAGTCTTCGTCTGTGGGGCGTGGACGCCCCCACTACAGCCGGTCTGGAGACCGGCGCTACATTTGTGCGTCAATGCGGCAGCTCGGCTTCGAGCGGGCCGAGCGTGGCACGGCTTGCGATCTTCTTGCCGTCGACAAACAGCATGAGGCCGCGGCCCTGCCGATATTGCTTGCCGGTCTCGTCGTACGCAATCGCAAGCAAATGGCCGTGGTAGGGAAGACCGTCCACGGCGAAATACGTCCACGTGCCGGCAGGCAAAAGCGGATGAAGGACGAGCTTCGCGTCCGCACGCGGACGCAGGCCGATGAGTCCCGTGATGAGCGGATCGGCGAACCCGGAATGATTGTAGTAGTTTCCACGACCCACCTGCCGGTTTTTGGCAATGAGCATGTCTTTCGCGATCCACTCATTGGTGTCGGCGTCGAGATCTTCGTCGATCCAGTCGATCATTCTTCCGCTGGGCAGCTTGATGTGCTGCGACAAAACGTAGTTCGCGAATAACTGGTAGTACTGCTGCTTTGCGATGTACGGCTGTGCGGGACCGTTGAGCAGGTTGGCCAATGCCAGCAGGGTTTGCGTGGTGGCGTAAGGCCACGAGGGGCCGTTCCATGTGCACTGATCGTCCGAGGCGAAGCGGAAGCGCGGACTGCGCCGCTCGGCGGTGGTGGGTCCAAACTTGCCGGCGAAGCCATCGGGATCGAAGAGCTGCTTCCAGGCGATGGCGTGGCTCGGCGTGGGTGCATAAAACTGCCAGGGAATAAAGCCGATGAGTTCGCGCACGCCGGCGAGTTGGAGTTGTGTGCCGGGGTCCTTGAATCTTTTCTCTTCGCGAATGCCGGAGTCGGCCGCGGGCGAAAGGTCTTCGTAGAACTCGTCTTTGGGATTCCAGAGTTTGGTTTCAATTAGATGCTCGAGTGTGGCGGCCTTGGCATCGTATTCGGCGGAGACTGCCGATGGTTCGGACCGGCGCGCGAAATTTGCAATGGCATGCGCATCGGCGAGCATGTAGCTGTTCAGAGGCGTGCGATAGCCATCGCCGCCGATGGATTTCTCCATGGCGTCGCGGGTATCGATCTGCCAGTAGAGGCCGACGGACTTGTCGAAGTGCGTGTCTTCCCAAGCCTTGTAGTTGGCCTCGAGCGCGGGCAGCAGGTCGATTCCGAGCTTCGGATCGCCCGTGGCGAGCGTGACTTGGCGGACGCTCCACGCAAAGGGAAAGCTATAGGCGCGCGGATTGGCCTCGGGACGGCCCCAGTACCGCGCATCATCCTCCGCGATTTTGGGGTTGCGTAGCCAACGCGCTTCGCCGAGATGAAACGGCGCGGCGTCGGGCAGCACTCCGTTTTGAGGAAGGTCGGGACGATGCAGCCACTCGGTGATGAGAAAGCCGTAATCCGCAGTTTGCTCAATGTGCTTCTCAAATGAGTACCAGCGGAAGTAGTACATCTCTTCGAATTGCTTGTTCGAGGAATCGAAGAGTGGGACGTCGGCGGCGATCCACGGCCATTCGTCGTCGGGCTGCTGGCCAGTGGCTTCACGCTCGTCGGCCGCGAACTGATTGACGTAATGTTGATAGTCGCCGGCGTGGAGGACGGCAAAGGTCTGGTCCGGCGCGGATGGCTGGGCGAATGCGGCGGCGGGGAGTAGCGCGAGGGCGAGGGCGAAATGGAGAGGAAGTTTCATCGATGCATCCCGACAAATACCAAATGGGCTTGCGTTCATGTTCTGACCTCATGAATCCGTAATCGCTCTCAGATCGGCGCGGGTCTGGAGACCCGCACGACAGCCCGGTCTGGAGACCGGCGCTATGATCAGAGACTTAGACGCGGCGTACGGCGCTTGCTGTGGCATCGTGATTGGCAACGCGCTCGAGAATTCTGCGTGCGTCGCCCAGCCAATCTCCGGCTGCCTGCTTGAGGCAAGAGATATCGTTGGCGCAGAACAAAAGATCGATGCCGAGCCCGAGCCAGAAGGCGAATTCCTCTGGAGCGCAGGCGGTGGCGATGCATTTGTTATGGTCGCGGGCAGCTTTGACGATCTTTGCCGCGGCTGCCTGCATCGAGGGATGCGATGTTTGCGAAGGCAGACCGAGGCTGGCGGCAAGATCGGCGGGGCCGATGAAGAGATCGACGTCGGGGACCGCAGCCAACTCGTCGACACGGTCAAGCGCGTTTTTGGATTCGATCTGCGCCATGAGGCAAAGGTCTTTGTTGAGGTTTTGCTGCTGGGCGACGATGGAGCTGGGAATGCTGTAATTGACGGCGCGCGAGACGGAGAAGAAGCCACGGCTGCCGGCGGGAGCAAAGCGCGCGTATTCGCGAAGGCCCTGCATCTGCTCGGGGGTTTCAATCATGGGGACGTCGAGAATATCGGGTCCGCATTCGGCGCCTTTGAGGACGTTTTCGCGGCGCACATCGGGAATGCGGATCATGGTCAACATGCCGGTGCCGGCGGCCATGCGGCAAAGGTCAGCGGCCTCGGCAAAGGTGATGTGGCCATGTTCCATCTCGATCCAGATCACCTGGTAGCCGAGATGGGCGCAGATCTCAAGAAAGATGGGATCGTAAAAATAAACGGCCGCGCCCAAAAGAGTTTTGCCGCCGTTAGCCTGAACAGCTTGCTGCAAACGATTCATGGGGTATCTCCCAATGGAACGGATTGAGGGCTGGAATGCTTGCGAGCGGCAAGCCAGGTCCAGAGTGTTTGGGATGAGGAAAGGCTTTGGGGCGCGGGGAAAAGAGCCGCGCAGAGCAACCCGGTCGCAAGGAGCAAAAGATTGCCGAAGACGCCGATGGTGTATTCGCTCCATGGGTAATTGAAGCGATGAAGGTTGAGCATTTTGCCGCCGTCGAGAGTGAGTGTGGCGTAGGCGGTGAAGAGCAGGTTGACCACGATACCGGCAACGGCGCCCAAGCGGCCGGCTCGCGGCGAGAGAAATGCAAGCAAGAAGAGCCCGGCCAAGCCGCCGGCGACGATGGCAGTGGCGGCATAATAAAGCGCCAATGCGGAGCCGTGCGTGGAACTGAGGCGGAGGGCGACTGCGATGGCGAGAAAGCCGCACAGGACCACGGCGAGCTTGCCGAAACGCAGGCGCTGCGCGTCGTTGTGGCGCGGGAAAAAGTGCGAGTAGAAATCTTCAACCAGGATGAGGCCCAGGCAGTTGAGATCGGAGGCGAGCATGGACATGGCTGCACCGAACAGTGCAGCGAGGAAGAGACCGGCGACGCCGACCGGCATCTGCGTGACCATGTAATAGGGAAAAACCTGATCGGCACGCGTGATGGCGGCGGGCAGCGATTGGCCCGAGAGGCGGTAGAAGGCCCAGAGCAGGGAGCCGATGAGCATGAATGCCGTCCACACTGGCAGGCAGAGCGAAGCGCCCATGGCGATGCCGCGTAGCGCGGAGCGGTCGGATTTTGCGGCGAGATAACGCTGCACCACGGTTTGATCGGCCGTGTATTTCTGCAGGTAGTAGAAGAAGCCGTAGAGCGCCATGGTCCAGAAGGTCGGACGCGCGAGGTCGAAGTCCAAGCTGCCCAGGCTGGTTTTGTGGTTCACGGCGATGAGATGAAACATGGCGGCGGGCCGCGCGTGTGGCGAGAGCAGCAACAGGATGAGCGTGATGGCGATTCCGGCCCAGAGCAGAAAGCCCTGCACCACGTCGGTCCAGATGACGGCGCGAAGGCCGCCGATGAAGGTGTAGAAGATCGTGATGACGCCGAGGCCGATGATGAGAAATGCGATGGACCAACTGGTAAAGCCCGCGACGGCGAGCGCAAGCAAGTAAAAGACAAAGCCCATCTTGGCAAAGTGGCCCGCGGCGAAGGCGAAGGAAGAATACATGCGTACCGCGGGGCCAAAGCGCTTGCCGAAGTATTCGTAGACCGACATCGACACCACGTGGCGGAAGAAGGGCACGATGATGGGGCCGATGGAGAGAATCACGAAGACAAAAAGAATGCCGGGCACGAGCAAATTCCAATCGCCCGCATAGGCCGCGCCGGGGAAGGCAATGAAGGTGAGGCTGGTGATGATGGTGGCGAGAAGCGAAAGCCCCGCGGCCCAGCCGGGAACAGTGCGCCCGGCAATGAAGTAGGAGTCAGTGGTTTTCTGGCGGCCCGCGACACGAATGCCAATGCCGACGAGGGTGATCATGTAGGCGGCAATGATGAGAGTGTCGGCGAGATGCATACTAGCGCACGCTCCCAGCTTGAGCGGAGGCGGCTGACGCGCCTGCGAGAGCGAGCTTGCCTTCAGCCATGCTGACAGCGAGGCGCATGGCTGCCTTCATATTGGTGGCATCGGCCTGGTTGCGGCCGGCGATATCGAAGGCCGTGCCGTGATCGACGGAGGTGCGAATGATGGGCAGGCCGAGCGAGACATTCACGCCGCCGGTGAAGTCGATGAGCTTCATGGGAATGTGGCCCTGGTCGTGATACATGGCGACGATGAGATCGAATTCGCCGCGCAGAGCGCGGACAAAGATGGTGTCGGGCGAGTGCGGGCCGGAGCATTCGATGCCCAGAGAACGAGCCTCCGCGATGGCGGGAGCGATGATGGCGGCGTCCTGCGCGCCGAAGAGGCCATGCTCGCCGGCATGGGGATTGAGGCCGCAAACAGCGATGCGCGGCGACAGGCGTCGCATCCACAGGAGCGCGTCATTACCCAATTTGATGGTCTCAACGATGCGCGCGCGATCGAGCTTGCAGGCTTGTTCGAGGGGAATGTGCGTGCTGACGTGGATGGTTGCCAGCTTCTCAGAGTAGAGAAGCATGCGCGGCTCCGGTGCCCCGGTCAGCTCGGCAATGTATTCGGTGTGACCGGAGAAGGCGCGGCCGGAGAGCGTGACCGCTTCCTTATTCAGCGGCGCGGTAACCATCGCGTCGGCCTCGCCGCTCATGCAGAGCTCCACGGCGCGGCGGACGTAGGCGATGGCCGCGAGGCCGTACTCTGCGCGAAGCTGGCCGAAGGTAACGATGTGATCGGCGGGCAGGGTGCTGGCTTCAACAAGAGTGCAGGGCAGCGTGGCCGGGTCTATGCCGGAAAGACGGCCCGCGGCGTGCAGTGCAGCTGAGTCAGCAATCAGGATCCACTGCGCAAGCGGGGCAACGGACTTGTCCTCAAGAGCCTTGAGGGTAATTTCAGCGCCTACGCCGGCGGGGTCTCCGATGCTGATGGCGATACGCGCAAGCCTGTTCATGCCAGACCTCGAAGCGCGTTGAGGATTTCGCTGAAGACCGTGGGCGCGCCAAAACCGCCGGATTTCGTGATCACGATGCACCCTTCTGCCGCGCCGCCCTGCACAATGCCCCAGGGAATTCCGGGCGCAAGCTCTCCATGGAGGATAAAAGAATGGGCGCCGAGCGTGCCTGCGGCGAGCAAGGCGGTGTCCCCTCCGGTGAGGATCAATGCCTGCGGTGCGAAGGTGCGGAATGCGTGGAGAATGCGCGCGCGATCGCGGCTGTTGTAACGGATCCGCAGCACCTGAACAGCGCGAGAGTCGACGCCATCGAGGGTTTCAAGCTGGAGCTTTGTAACCGGATGGTCTGATCCAGCAATAAGGAGGGTGCGTGGGGCGGAGGGCGGCGGCACGCGACGGATGCGACGGGCGTAGCGGACGGCGAGAGCCTGTGCCAGGCCGGCAGATCCCGCAAACAGGAGACCGGGAAATTTTTCCGCAGCGCGAACCAGAGCCTCCAGATCCGCTTGCGTGGAGCTGTCGCACAAGAGCACGGGCTCGGCGGCGTGGAGCGCGGCGGCAAGCGCTTTGGGGTGTGAGACGAGCGTGATGAGGCTTCTGTGTTTTGGCGGAAAGAGGCTGGCAATGTCAATCTGCGTGCGCCGGCCGGTGGCGTCTTGAATTTCCAGGATGCCGTTGCGCACGGTGCGGCCCGCGGCGGGAAATGCAGGGGCAAGCAGGACGACGCGCGATCCAAAGGCGCGATGCGCGGCCAGAATTTCAGCGGCAAAAGGGCCACGGGCCGCGGAGTCAACCTTCTTGAACAAAAGTGTCTGGGGATTGGAGGCGAGGGCTGCGGCAGTGCGTGCTACGATGCGCGACGCCCTGGCCGGCGAGAGCGAGCGAGAATTCGTATTGAAGGCCTGCACCGGCTCTGTGGCGGGAAACGACGCTGCGGCGCCAAGCCAGACGCGTACTGCACGACCCGCGCGAAGAAATGCCGAGGCCGAGTCGCAGGCGCCGGTCACATCGTCGGCCAGAAGAACGATGTGCTCCGGAAGCGAAGTCGCGGATGGAGCCGATTTGTGTAGCGGATTTTGAGTGACGGTAGGCATTCAGGCGGCGGCGCTTTATTTTCGAGAGTATACGATTATTTTCTAATTTTCGGAATGCCGATTTTGGAGGGGGTGTTCCGTGCCGGGCCAAGGTGCGGGGTTCGGCAAGAAAATGCGGCCTTTTGGGGGCCAGAAATCCACCGGATTGCTGGTTATCAACTATTTAGAATCAATAAATTCCGCGAGAGATCAACGAACTATTGCGCGCTCGATGAGCCGGCCAGCGAGGCTCTGCTTCGCTTCAAGCTGAGGCCTGAAAGTTGGAGCTCCTTGAGCCGCCACTGCTCGGAGCCACGGCACAATCGCTGTCGGCCGAAAAACCGGCGCGCCACAGCCAATCCGCAAGGCGGAATGGACGACAGCTGGGAGACGTGGGGCAGGAGCCAGACGGAAGGGAATGTACGCGCGGCAAAAAGGAAGGGGACGGTTGCCAAACGGCGCCCGTCCCCTCAATTGGGTAATGCAAGGGAGGCTAGAAAGTGATCTTGGTATAGAACTGCATCTGGCGTGGGTCGCCATAGGCGCTTGCGACGCCAAAGGTGCCCTGTGAGGTCGGCGACCAACCGCTGCCGATGGTCATCACATTCGGGTGGTTGAAGACGTTGAAGGCCTGTGCGCCGAGTTTGACGTTCACCCATTCGCGGACAGCGAATCCCTTTTCGACGCTCATGTGGAAGGCGACTTCCTTGGGATCGCGCAGGCTGCCGACCGACGCGGTGCCGAAGAATCCCCAAGCCGGGTGAGTGTAGTTCTGATAGGAATACAGCGGCGCCTGCCCCGGTTTACCATCGGTGCCATGATTGCGAATCAGGGTACCGGCGGCATTGGGCCGGGTGGCGAGACCGCTGCTGTAGGTCGGCGTCTGCGCGAAGCCGCTCTCAACCGTGCCATAGGAATTGAAGTCCCATCCGCCCAGCAGTTCCTTGCCGAGGACGTTGTTGGCCCAGCCGGGAACCGGAACGGTGTAGACCACGGAGTAGACGAAGACGTTCGGCCGGTCGTAATCCGGGCGTCCGTAATCCCCCATGGGATTGTTGGAATTCTGGAAGGCGCCGCTGGAGCTATACGCAACCTGCGTGCCCGACGCGTTCACATCGCCCAGCGCCTTGCTGAACGTATAGGAGACGTGCGCTGTAACATCGCGCATTTTCTGCACATAGCCCACGAGCAGACCGTTGTAGTTGGCCACGCCGAAGCTGACGCCGGTGGAGATGGTTCCGTAGCCGGCGTAGGGGCGATAGTAGTTGCTGATGGTGGGAGTCGCAGTGTAGGTGGTGCCGTTGACGGTGACCGAACCTGCCGCGTTGATGCAGGGATCGTACTGGAAGCCGGATCCAGGCTGCGTCCAGACTCCGTAGTTGCCCGAGGTTGCCTCGGCTTCGCCCTGCGTGGCACAGGCTGCGTCGCCGGAGGAGGTTCCGTTGAGATAGTAGTTGGCATCCCACCCGGTGGTGAAGATGTGCTGCGTGATCATGCCCGCGTAGCCCAGGGAGACCACGCCGCCGGGCAGGACTTCCTTCTCCACCGTGAGGCTGTAGTTGCGAATGGAGGCAGGCTGGTAATGGGGGCTGGTCGCGCTGAGTGCGGTCAGGCCCGGAGCATTGGGAATAGAGCCCGAACCGCTGCCCGCGGGATTGGTGAATTCCGTTGCGTTGTACGTCGGCTGCTGCACGAAGGGAATGTTGGCGAGCAGGTTCGAGGATTGCATCAGGCCCACCTGCGTGTACCCCATACCGAAGCCGCCGTGAAGCGACATCTTGCCATCGTTGGTGAGGCGATAGGCAAATCCGATACGCGGCGCAAAGAGACCTTTTCTGGGCGTTGTGAAGCCGTTGGGGGTGCCCGAACCGGCGGTCAACATGCCGTTATTGGTTAGGTTGGCAGCAGCGCCACCTGCGGAAACCAGCGGCTGGTTCTGGCTGTTCAGATAAGCCCAGGAGGTGGTCAAGCCGAAGGTTGACTTGGCGCAATTGGCCGTAATCTGACAAAGCGCCGGCGCCTGGCTGGTGGTGAACGCACTGGGAACGAAGTTGGCGATCTGGTTTCCGTCCATGGCCGACGCCGTAAAGTACGACCAGCGCACGCCCAGGTTCAGGGTCAAGCGCTGATTGACTTTCCAATCGTCTTCGGCATACCACTCCGCCCACTTGTTGCGGAAGCGGCCGTCGCGTTGCGCGTTGGTCTGCTCGTAGCCAAAGCTGCAACTGTTGTCCGGGTTGGCCAGGAAGCCGAGCAGGAAGTCGCCGGCCGCAGAGCCGGAGAAGTCGCCGTTGATGCAGAAGTTGCCCATGGGGAAGGCGGTACCGGCGTTGGCGTGGAGCAGGTTCCACATGTAGGTCAAGCCGCCCGACACAACGTGGTTGCCCTTCACCCAGGAGACATCGTCGGAAAACTCGCCGGTCTGGTTGTTGGAGTGGGTGGGCAGCGCGCCCTCGCCCATCCAGAACCAGCTTTCGCTGCCCATCGAGTCGTTATTCATGCTGATGTCGGGAATACGGTTCAGCGGGTCGGCGCCGGAGA
>Ga0326727_10021362_pt1 | contig 12690 bp, 19 predicted proteins | sample MB2enrmetagenome_FD_207643 | JGI IMG/M metagenome (GOLD analysis project Ga0326727, IMG submission 207643) | Lab enriched peat soil microbial communities from McLean, Ithaca, NY, United States - MB29MY | ecosystem: Environmental > Terrestrial > Soil > Wetlands > Peat | place: USA: New York...
TTGCGCTGGAGGAGGCTGCTCACGCCGGCAAGGAAGGGCGTCGGCAAGCCCTCGAGGATGCTCACGATGAACTCGGCCTCGCGGCCAGGCTCGATCTTGCCGGACGAGATCGTGTCCACGGCCTCGAGGACGCGCGCGTGCCGCTCGTAGGGATGGTCGAGGCTCTGTCTGTAGACGCGGCACTGTTCGAGAAACTCTTTCTCGGGCGGTACCGCCGGCAGCGGGTCGGTCTTCTCAGGCAAGAGACTCCAGAGTTCCGGCACGTACCAGCAGAGCCCGTGGCCGCTCTTGTTTCTGTGCTCGCGGATACCGGCACGAAGGCGACGGATCTCGGCGGCGAGCTGCTCCTTGTCCATGCCTTCGAGGTCGCTGTCGACGCTCATGTCGTCCTGACTCCGAGTGTCTTTTCCCACGAGCCGGGCACGTACGTCGAGACCGCGACGTTGAAGGGTCCGGCGGTGTAGTTGCCGCCGGCCTCGAAGACGCGTCTGCCGTCGTAGACGATCTTCGCGTGGCAGGATCCGTTGCCCTGCGCGTAGGCGCTGGCGCTGATCTTCGCCGAGAGCTTGCCCTTCTTGAGCGACATCGCGAGGCTCGAGTGCATTGGGCTCGAGTCCTTCGACAGGACGGTGCCGTTTCTGTCCACGTACTCGAGGACCTTCCACATGTACTTGTCCGGGTCGTGAGGGAAGTCGCTCTTCTTCATGGTGCTTTCTCGTATGGCATCTCGATGAGCTGGTGCGCGAGGCGCGCGTGGCGGCACTCGAGGGCCGGCGCGAAGCGGGCGCTCCTCCTATAGGCGCGCGCCGAGACCGCTGGCCACCGGAGCGTGGGCCGCGAGACGATGAAGCGCAGGCCATCGGCGTCGTCCCAGCGGATCGCGATGCAGTCATCATCGCTCGGCTCAAGGTCGCCGACAGCGTCCGGATGCGTCGCGAGGAAGGCCTGAGCGATGCGGCACGTGGAATTGAGGACCGAGGTCTCGGTGCGAAAGCGCGGTCTAGTGATCACGATGCTGTTGAGACCCTCTTCGAGCCAGGTCGGGCACGCCGCGAGCGGAAGATCTTTCGTCGCGTAGAGCGCGAAGCGCATGCGCGCCTCTGCGAGCACCGAGAGCCTATCGAGCGCGCACCAGATCTCGGCGAGCTTGCGGGCGCCAAGCGCGCGATCAAACTCGGCGTCAGCGCTGGCGATGGCGTCGCGAACACCGGGCTCGAAATCATCAAAGGGGAAGACACCAGTCACGTCTTCTCCTCCGGGTACGTCTCGTTCACGTACGCCCTCGCCTCCTCGGCGTGCCTCCGGAAGTGCGCGGCGACGGCCGAGACGATCGCCTCGGGGATCTCCGCGTCGCGCATCTTCTTGTCCCAACCGTCGTAGGGTCGGTCTCCCGAGAACATCGGGTCGCGCTCGCCGACGCGAAACTCGGGCGGGTCCGTGTAGACGCGCCCGTGCTCGGTCTCGGCGTACGGCCAGATCTCGAGCGGGCTGTCCGCGCAGCACCCGCAGTTGTGGCGCGAGTCGTAGCCGGTGGCGCGCGTGTTCGCGGAGCGCGAGTAGAAGACCACCTTGTTCCAGCGTCCCACCTTCTTCTTGAGATCGGGAAAGTCCTTCATGAGACGCTCGAGCTGGTCGGCCTCGGAGAGGAGGCCCTGGGCGGCGCCGCGCATGGCAGCCACGGTCTCGGCGACTTCCGCGGGCGTCTTGCCGAGCGCCGCGGAGACGAGTTCTTCCTTGAGGCTCATGCCCGCGCCACCATCTCCTTCAAGGTCTTGAGCTTCGCTCGAGTCGCGGCGTGGCTCTCCTTCTCCTCTTGGAGCTGGGTCTCAAGCTTCTCGAGGTCTCGTTCGGCCAGAAAGAGCTTGGCTTCTGCCTCGGTCTCGAAGAAGCGAACCACGCTGCTCGCGTCGCAGAGGCAGAGGCTCTCGAGGTGGACGCGCTGGTGGGGCGACGATTCGATCGGACGACCAGAGAACGTCTGTCCCTCGGTGCCGGGCGGGTAGACCTCGGCGACGCGTGTCGCGCGCAGGGCAAACCCGTCAGCGCCGACGACCTTGCTGACGGCGAAGTGCCCAGCCTTCACGTCGAAGAGGACTTCGGTCACTTCCGCTCCCTCGCCCACTTGAGGGCGATCTGGATGAGTTCTTCCGCTTGCTCGAGGTCGGCTTGGACGTGGAGCATGTCTTCACGCGCCTCGTACGCCGAGAGCGCTTCCTCGACGCAGTGGATGATCTGCTGCATCGTCCTTCGCGGCGTGACGCTGGCCGGTTTGGTCATGATCTCTCTTGCTCCTCTTGCACAGGACCGCCGCTCGGGATCCCGCTCCCATGGCACGACGGGCACGCCTTGAGGGACGAGAGCGTCTCGTAGACGAGCCCCATCTGCAGACCCTTGCGACCAGCGGCTTCCTGCTCCTGCATGTTCGTGATGTCGATGTCGCCGTTCTTGCGCACGCACTCGCACGTGAACTTGCGTTGTGCGCGGCCGTCTTCGATCTCCTGGAGGCGCTTGATGAGACCCCAGCGCTCCTTGTCGATCTCCTCGATTCGCTTTCTGATGTACGAAAGCTCGTTGTCGTCTCGCTTGTCTCGCCCGCTGTCGGTCATCCTACCGCTCCTCCTTTTCCCTTGGCCGCAGCCTCGAGCCTCGACGCGGCATCCGCGACGGCAATGGCGTGCTTCTGGCAAAGACCCATGCCAAGACGCTCGCTGGTCTTGCCCCAGACGAACCCGAGAAAGAGTGCCGTCTCGACTTCGTGCGGAGTCACCGTGAGGAGCTTCCTCGGATGGAGGGTCTCGGGGTTCGACGGGCTGTGGGCCCAGGAGTCGCAGAGCACGCAGTCATATTTTCGTTCGGGATCCATGTCATGTCCTCGGCGCGATGGTGGCGAACTCGGCCTTGAGCTTCTCGTACAAGACGACGTCGGGCGTCGTCTTCCCCTCTCGGATGCACTTCTGGCAGCGTGTGCCGTAAGACGCGCGGCTCGTCTTCGTCCCGCTCCTCGAGCCGCAGACCCAGCAGCCGAAGATGTACTTGGCGCGGAGCCTGCCGAGGCGCTCCTGGATCTTCATCAGGCGCTTGGCGAGGATCGTCATGACGACAGCGCCGCGTGGATGCGCTGCATGTATTCTGCAGCCTTCTCGTCGCCCCAGGCATGGATGAAGCCCGCACCCTTCGTGACGTTCTCGTCCTTGAAGAGATCCGAGAGGTCGCGCTTGCACGTCGACCAGTCGATATTGATGACGCGCTTGCGCCAGCCGATCTTGATGTCGCCGAACGGGAAGGACGCGATGAACCACGGCCCGCACACGATGCATGGGCAGTATTCGTTCGGGATCTCGTTGAGCGTCGCCGGGACGGCCTTCGCCTTCGAGAAGATCTCCGTGAACTCCTCGCGCTCAGTGCTCGCCTTCCGGAGCTTCCAACACCTCTTGTGGTAGTAGAGAAAGACCGTGAGCGAACACTCGTCGCCTTCCTCGGCCACGTAGTCTCTCGTCAGGTGCTCGTGGTTGAAAGGCGGGTGGTGGTAGCGCCAGCCCTTTTCGTTGATGACGTGGTTCGAACGCTCGGGATCCGGCGTGAGGTCGATGAACTTGGGGTTTCGCACGGAGGGATCCGGCCCGAACCGAAAGGCGCCCTCGGAGGCCCCCTCCCAGTCCTTCTCGCGCTCGGCGATGGTCTTGCCGGGCGTGAGCAGCACCACGCGGTCCTCTCGGGCGACGAAGACGTCGTGCGCCGTCTCGAGCGTCCAGCCGTTCTTGCACTCGGGGCAGATAATGTGGGTGCTTGGCGGGATGTCCGAAGTCATGAACGAGGTGAGCGAGACCCGCGCGATCCGCGCGAAGGCTTCGTCCTTCGTCATCACCCAAAGGTCTCGTGGAAGCCTTTCTGGCAGCTCGAGGGGCCTGTCGCCGTCGAGCGCCGCGCCGACCCGGAACTCGCAGCGCGAGAAGTTGCCGCATGTGTCCGCGTGCCAGCGTCCCATGATGATGAAGTCCTGGAGGTGCTCCTTCCTCTTGTAGCCGGCCTCCATGCGGTCGCGGGCGAGACGGTTCAAGCCATCGAGACCATCCTCGAGGTAATCGCACGCGATCGCTTCGATGTCGTCGTACGCGGGTCTTTCGCTCATGGTTCTGTCTTCGTGAACTTGGCTTCGTGAACGATTCGGTCCAGCTCGTCCCACATCGTCCTCGACTTGAACGAGTAGCGAACCGAGGTGTCGTACAGGCGACGCCGGAACGCCGGGTACTCCTCGCAGTACATCTTGAAGAGCTTGTCCGGACTCGTGAGCTTACTCGCGCGCATGTTCGAGATCCGGTCGGCGAGCTTGAGCGGGATCGCGCCGGGCCTCTGTTCCATCTTCTGGTAGGCGTTCTCGTTTCGCTCCTTGCGGTTTCTGCCGCGACCGGTCACGGCTTCGACGAACTCGAGCGTGACGGCGCCGAAGCGCTGGCTGACCTCTTCGGGCGTCGCCTTCGTGTCCTCGAGCACGTCGTGGAGCCACGCACCGAGGATGTAGTTCTCGCCGTAGGTGTCGCCTCCCGGGCCGAACCCGAACTCGACGATCGTGTCGCGCACGGCCGCGAGGTGAAAGACGTACGGCGAGCTTCCGGAGTCGTACTTCTGGTCGCCGTGCATCATCTCCGCGAATCGGCGAGCGTCGATTTCGTTCGGTGACATCGGCGTCTTCGTGTCGACGAGCGACCCGTCGAAGAAGAGTCCCGCGGCTTTCGAGAGGCACTCGTGGCAGAAGAGCAGGCGCGCGTAGAAGCTCGCGAAGCCGAGCGGCACGACAGCTCCGCGGATCTCGACGAGCGCGGGAGCGTCGGTGCGCCTGCAGCCGTGGCACATGTAGACGATGGCGATGGAGGCGAGATCGCCAGTGACTCCACCGCGGTGGATCCACATGGTCTCGGGCTTGGGCTCGCGGTCGGGCGTCATCCCCCATCCTCCCTCGGTCCGACAGCCTTGTAGAGCAGCTCGACGCCCGGGTCGTTCTCGTCCTCGCTGTCTTGGCGCGCGATCGTGTGGTCCGCGTCGTAGCACGCCATCTCGTCGATCGTCTTGCGAGCATCCTTGTTCCAGCCAAGGAGGGCGAGCTTGCCGAGCGCAACGGCCGTGGTCGTGAGATCCGCGAGCTTGGCGAGGATGGCCAGCTCTTCGCTCGTCATGTCCGAGGTCTCGAGCTTCTTGTCGTTTCCGAAGCGACCGCCGGGGCTGAAGTCGGACGCGGTCGGCATCGAGATGAAGCCGAGCGCGACGATGTCGTCCTCCATCAGAAGGACGTTGTTGCGGTCGATGTCCTGCGGATCGAAGTAGGGGAAGTCCGCCGAGAAGGGAACGGGGCTCTGAAGATCGACCCCGTGCGTGTAGCGGCATTGGTCGTTGTAGATGGGCACCGAGTGCATCCCTGGCAGCGGGAAGAGGCGCCGGAAGAAGAAGGCTCCTTCTTCGAATTCGCCTCCAGGCTCGAGGAGCTGCAAGGCCTGGATCCCCGCGCGCGATGCGCCCGAGTCCACGTCGCGGAGGATTCGGTCCAAGGGGTAATCATCGTCGCGCAGGCCCAAGATCGCGAGGCGCACCGAGCGCAGGATGCCGAGCGAAAATGAGAGACGCTGGAGGTAGTGTGCGTCGATCCCGACCACGGAGATACCGCTCGGGATGCGGGCCGCCGCTCCTTCGCGCTGCGCCGATGCTCGAGCCGCGCACGATGCGATCATGGCCGCGACGCGCTCACCGGGGCGCCTAGCGCGCTGGCGACCAAGAGTGCGGCGGATGCGGCGCGCGATGCGATCGCCGACGAGCGGCGAGACCCAGCGCCCGGGTTTGCGCGAGGGCTTTTCGGCTTCAGCGACGCTTGCGACCACGACTCATCTTCTCCTTCCTCTTTTCGTCTTTCTTCTGCTCGCGATCGGCTGTTGCGAGCATGCCCTGGACGACGCTGATGGCGTCTCGAAGGCCCTTGATGCGGTTTCCGAGATAGGGCTGGCTGCGATACTGCTCGAACGCCTTGTCGAATGCGCTCGCGAGGCTCTCTTTCGCGCGCTTCAAGTCCGCGTCGATGTCGAGCCTCGCGCTGTAACCGAGGGCCACCATTACGAGCGCCGCTTGCTGGGCTTTCGCTTGCTGGCCTTCTTCGCCCTGTAGAGGTCGTGGAGCTTCTTGTTATCGGCGAGGAGGCGCTTGCACTCGTCCTTGTAGATCTCGAGCTGGTTCTTTAGCCCCGCGATCTCCTTCGCGTGCTCGATGCGCTCACTCGTGAACTCCGAGCGTTCCTTGTGGAACGCGTTCTGCGACTCGGCGAGCTTCTTGCGGAGCTTCTCCTCGGTCACGCGCATCGTGGAGGCGACCTCGAGCGCGGCGCGAGCGGCCTCGATGGCCTTGTCGCGCTCGTCGCGCGCGTCCTGCTCCTCATGGATCGTCACGGAGAGCGTGCCAAGCGCTAGCTCAGTGACGCCGGTGCCGTTCTTCTTGTTCTTTTCGCCGCTGAGCATCTGGTCGGCTACGGCTCCCGCTGCATCGACGATCGCAGTTGTCGTCTTGTCGCTGGCCTCATGCTTGAAGCTAACGTCCATCACTTCCCCTCCTGGCCGAGGCGCGCGAACGCCTTGAGGTCCACGAGCTGCTGGTCGAGCGACTCTTGCGTCTCGACGAGCTTCTTGATGCGCGCGAGAAGCTCCATGGGCATCGCCTGGCGGAGAAGCTCCAGCTCGGCGAGCGCGCGCTCGAGATCACGCCGGTCGTTCGACCATTCGCCGAGCCACTTGTTCTGGATCTCCCTCGAGCGCGCCTGGGCAGGGGTCTCGTCGTCGGGCGGAGGCAGCGCGAAGGGCGGGATACCCGTCCCGCGGAGGCGCGTCTTGACTACCGGGATGTCGAGGAGCATGGAGGCACTCTACGCCCGGGAAGCCGATACGTCAATCCTACGACACGAAGTCACGTGATATAGACTGGTATGCGTCTGCGGCAGCCGCCCGGACGGCGCCGTACGATTTCTCTTGCTCGATCGCGATCCAGCATTTATGGTCTGATGCACATGGGTGCTACATGACTAAAACACATCAGACCACTTCGGACAAGAGCACACTCCGTCGCAAAAACGGAGGCCGCCGGCTCGCCGTCATTCTCTCGCACGACCTCGTCAAGCGCCTCAAGATGCGCTGCGCCGAGGTCGACTGCTCGCTCTCGGACGCCGTCAGCAAGGCCCTCGAGGCGTGGCTCAAGGGAGGACCCTGATGGGCAAGCCGAAGGCCGCCGCCGAGCGCAGCGCGATCGCGAGAAGGGCCGCTGAGACGCGTCGGCGCAGGGCCAGCGCCAAGAAAGCCGTCGCGACGCGCCTCCGGAACCAAGCCAAGCGATCCGAGATCGCCGCGAGGGCCGCCGAGACGCGCCGGCACAGGATGAAAGGAGGACGAGGCGATGCAGTCGGATGAGATCCACGTTCGGGTCCGGGGCAAATGCGCGTGCTTCACGCGTGCAGAGTGCCGCACCGAGCGCACCTCGGACATCACTGCGTCCCACGCTGGCTGGGAAGGGATGCTCTCGCAGGTTCAGGGCCACAAGCCATGCCGCTATGTGATCAAGCGCGTTGCGCTGCTCTTCGAGCCGCGGTGGTTCTCGGAGACGAGCAACGAGATCGCGAGCTTCGGCTCTGGGCGCGGCCCTATCGACGTGGATGCCAAGGGCGTCCACACGCAGCGCACGACAAACCTCCTCGCTGGGAAGAAGCGCAAGGTCGAGGGTCGCGTCGTCGCTGGCGTGGACTACGTCGTCACGTTCCACCTGCTCTGCCCCGAGATCAAGTACCTCAACATGACGCTGTCCCGGCTGCGGAGCGGTCGCTACTACGGCGACCACCCGTTCCTCGGAATACGCGGGCTGGCGGCGCGGCTGGACCTGATCGCCGATCTCCGCGACATCACCTACCCGACGCGCGCCGACGACGACAGCCCCGAGGTTCGGCTCGTCGAGCATCGGAACGGGCAGAAGAGCATCGACCGCAGCGAGCGCCTCGGCCTGTGCTTCTACGGCACGGACTGGGACGATCCGAAGCGGCCCAACTACTTCGCACCGCTCGACATGAAGAGGGGCATCATCGAGTACCCGTCGTGGGACGAGGTGCGCAAGCTCGGCATCAAGAGGGAGGCGGCGGCGTGAAGATCATCGAGGACCTCCTCGCCTACGCCGAGCAGCACGGCACGTTCTCGCCGTTCCACCGCGTGGCCGTCCAGTTCCAGTTGAACCTCTCCCGCGACGGCTCCGCGGACGTCAGACGCCTCGATCGTGTTTCGCTCGAGGTGCCGCAGATCAAGCGCCAGGGCGTCGTCGTTGTGCCGTACATGATGTACGACGACGAGTCCTACGTGCTGGACGGAGGACCGAAGTTCGACGCCTTTTGGGATCAGACCTGCGGCGCGCTCCGGAAGTGCGGCGACCGCGTCGCGCTCGCCGCCGTGGAGGCCTTCTTGGGCGACGCCTCCGCGATCAAGGATGCCAAGGATCAGTTCCGCGCACTCCTCAAGAAAACAGACAAGGGCTCCAAGATCGCGCTGTCGCTCGACGACGAGTTCCTCGTCGACCGTCCGCGTCTCCGCGCCTTTTTCCTAGACCAGCAGAAAGACGTGTTTGCCAAGGAAGGTCCCGACTTGTGCATGGTCACGGGACGACGCTGCCACGCCGTCCGGCTGCACCCGTCGATCCGGGGCGTGCCCGGCACCGGGATTCCCGTCCCCCTCATCTCGTTCGAGGCAGATACATCGCGTCAGTCAGGCTTCGGAAAGGGTACCGGCTGCCTGTCTTATCCGATGTCGCCCTACGCGACGAACGGCTACACGACCGCCCTAAACGATCTCTTGCGATCCAGCAGCGCACCCATCGACACGACGGCGTGCGTCGTCTGCTGGGGACCGCCCGAGGCGCGGAACATCGCCCAGGCAGTGTCTCCGTATACGAAACGCGAAGATCGCGAAGCGGTCTGGAGGGGCATCGAGACGCTGAAGAACAGCGAGTCGAACGTGCACCTCCTCTTCCTGAAGGGTTCGCAGGGCCGTATCGCGATCCTCCACTACGACGTCCTTCCCGCGCGCGATGCGGCGACGTCGCTCCTCCGCTTCGAGGATCACTTCGGCTACGTCGAGCGAGGAAACGACGGACGTCCCACCGGCCGCGTCCTCTCTCCATCCATCGTGGGGAAGCTGCAGGCGCTCGGCCCGTCCAAGAAGAACGGCAGCGGCGCCGACGAGAAGCGCCAGGTGCTGAGCGCCATAACGAAGGCGCAGACCATCCGCGCGATCCTGACTGGCGAAAAGATCCCGGAGTCCGCGATGCGGAGCATCAAGGCACGCCTGAGCCCCAGGGAGTGGGAGAAGAGTGCCCGAGATGGCACGAAGGCGGTGCCGGTCCACGCGAAGTGTCAGCTCGATTGGATCGAATTCGACGTCAACAACGATGATGGGCACTACGTGCCCAAGAGAAAGATCATGGAAATCGCCAAAGACCCCGAACTCAAAGACTACCTCATTGACCCGAGGAGAGACCCATACCGAGTCGGCGTGCTCATCTCGCTCGAACAGGCGATCCGTTCGCAGGCTCATAGTCGCGACGTGGGCGGCGGACCATCGTTCCTCGCCTGCGTCAACCCCGCTGCCGGATTCCGTGAATTGGGCCGAAAGGTGACGCTGTACCGGCAGAAGCTGAAGCGCCACGGCGTCCCCTTCACCCGCTACACGAACGACTTCGAGAACATCGTCGGCGAGCTGAAGGACCAAGACCTCGTGTCGAGAACGAGGCCGATGAGCGACGAGTTCAAAGCAATCCTCATGCTCGGTTACGAGCACGCCGAACGCTACGTCCGCGACCGCCGGATCTTCAAGTGGAAGAGCGCCTCCAAACCCCAATCCGCGTCGCCCGATCCAGCCGACGCCCCGACCGCAGTTTGACCACGACCACGACCTGAAAGGACACAGAGCATGAGCAACGTTCCCCATAACCCGAAGGACGCGAAGAAGAACGGCAACGGGCGCGCCCACGCGCCGACTTCCAAGAGCGGCGTCGTCAAGGTGAAGCCGAACCCAGACAACTCCGCCCTCATCTACGGTGAACTCGCTGCGAAGTACCCCGATTTCCGCATCTTCGGTGGCACCGTCCCCCGGCTCGTCGGCACTGGGCGCGGACCCGTCCAGGTCTCCCCCGCGGAGAGCATCGATCCGGTGACCCCGACGCGCGATACCATCACGCGCGTCGCGGTCGCGACCGAGAAGGAGGAGCGACGGCAGGACGGGGCCAACCGTGGGATGGGCGGAATCTGGTTCGTCCCCTACGGGCTCTACCGGTTCCACGTCTACATCAACCCGACGGACGCGAAGCGGACGCTTCTCACGGAGGGCGACTACGCCGACCTTTTCCTCCCGCCGCTCGTCCGCCTCTTCGACAACGACCGCGCCAGCGGCCGCACCGGCTCGTGCGTCCGCGCCATCTACGAGTTCCGCCACGTGGATTTCGAGGCAACGCAGAAGCCGTCGTGCGCGATCGGTGGCGAGGCGCTGCTCGAGACGATCGAGGTGGTTCGCGACCCGTCCAGGGACGGCCCCGCGCGCCACTGGTCTCACTACCAGGTGAAGATCCGTGCCGGCCACCGTGCCAGCCAGGACTTCTCGTTCCGCGAGATCGTGAGCTGGGGCGGTGCGAAGATCGACCTCCCGACTGTGGCCCTGGAGAAGAAGGACAAGCTCCTCTCGGCGCGCATCGAGCTTGTCGTCCTCGTCGACTTCAAGAACTCGAACCCGCAGGGAGATCCGGACAACGAGAACTGCCCGCGCACGGATCCCGAGACCGGCAACGGACGCATCACCTGCGCGGGGATCAAGCGCAAGATCCGCGACAACCTCGCGATCATGGGGCATCCCATCTACATGGCACGTGGCGCCTGCCTCGGCCGAACGAACCGCGAAGTCGCCGAGTCCGTGGGCTGCGGTGGCGTCTTCAGCGGCGACGAATCCGAGGAGGCCGACATCGAGAAGACTGAGGCCGAGACGTCGCAGGCGGACTGAAGACGGGGATGCGAAAGCTCACTCTGCTCCCCTATCAAGGGCTCGATCTGGAGGAAGTGATGAGCCACCTCCTCCAGACCATCCCGACCCAAATCCTCGTCGCCTACTGCACGGGTGCCGGCAAGACGTGCTTCACCTTGGCGCTCGGCGGCAGGCTTCTCGCCACCGAGACGAACCCGGGCGCCCCCTTCACGCACATCGTCATCGGCGCCCCCACCAACGTCATCCGAGATGGTTTCAACCTGAGCGGCTACGATGCCATCGAGGACTTGACCAGCACGAGTCCCATCGTGCCAGTCAAAGACGACTCGTACATCTCGCTGCCCGAGTACCTCGCCAATCCCATGCCGGGTTACATGTTGCGACTCACCCACGCAGCCATCCGCGGGAGCTTCGACGACTCGATCCGCGACTCCATCAGGACCAATCCGCACTTCGGCGCGCGCAAGCTCTGGGTCAGCGACGAGGGCCACCACGGGCGCAACGGGAACGTGCTCGGCGACGTGTGGGCCCAGCTCCTCGCCGCGGGGAGCAGCATCGTTCACGCGACAGCGACCCCGCCGGAGAACCTCAAGGACCTATTCACGGTGAAGCGCACGTTGCCGGAACAGATGGTCGACGGCCGCTACGCGCCCGAACTCCTCCTCAACGAACTTTGCCCCGTGGAAGGGACCTGGGTGGCAGAGGAGAGCGGGGACGAGAGGGCGGCGTTCGTCGTGCCGAAGAATCGGCAGCGCGTCGCCCGCGCCATCGTCGAGCACGCCAGCGCCGACAGCTTCCACTCGGAGGGGCGACTGAAGGCGCTCGTCCGCGTCAAGAACGAGTCGGACGGGGACGCCAACCACGCGACCATCAAGACCATCGCCGCAGCTATCTTCCAGAACGGGCAGCGGGTCTTCGTTGCGTCGGACGTCCATGTCGAGAAATGGCGCGGACGGGGAGACCCCGACCTTCGCGCCATGAACGAGCTGGTGCTCGCGCAGATCCGCGAGAAGTTGCGGCAGGACCCGGATGCCCCGACCATCCCGCAGACCGGGGATATCTCGGAGGTGCGCCAATACGAGCACTACGTGGTGACGCGGGGCAAGGGCTTCCAGGAGTCGTGCGTGGACGTGGTCGTCGGCATGGACGGCATCGTTGAGGGCTTCGACTGGCCGTTCCTCAGCCACGTCTACATCATCGGCATCCCAGGCGAGCTGGACACCCTCATCCAGGTGCTCGGCCGCGTCATGCGCCTCCGGACGCGCATCCGGGACTACCCGCGCGCGTGGCTGAACCGGTCGAAGATCGTGATGCTCGTGGCGAAGGACGCGACCGGCAAGATCGAGCGGCGCCAGACGGCGCAGATGATCGCGGTCTGCGCCTACCTGGCCATGCTCCAGCAGTGGTCGCCCATCAAAGCCCTGTCGCGGGCGCTCAAGAACGTCAAGCTCGGGGAAGCCTCGGAGGAGGAGATCGAGAAGATCTACCGCGGCATCCGCCCGCGGATCATCGACGAGAAGCTCCAGGCGAAGATCCTGGCCGGCCTCTCCGAGGCCGAGCGCTTGTGGGCCCGGGCCGGCGTGATGAACCCGTCCCAGGGGCTCGGCTGGAGGACCAAAGTCAAGATGACCGACGTCGTCTTGAACAAGGCCCACTTCGA
>Ga0326727_10021364_pt1 | contig 12690 bp, 9 predicted proteins | sample MB2enrmetagenome_FD_207643 | JGI IMG/M metagenome (GOLD analysis project Ga0326727, IMG submission 207643) | Lab enriched peat soil microbial communities from McLean, Ithaca, NY, United States - MB29MY | ecosystem: Environmental > Terrestrial > Soil > Wetlands > Peat | place: USA: New York...
AGACTCAAATCCGCGTCCTTCGAGCCGGTGCCGCCGGAACTCGTCGAGGATCGCTGGATCGGGTTCGAGGACGGGCTGGAGACGACGCCCGCGTGCAGCCCCGACGCGGTGCTCATCGCGGTGCCCAAGGACACGGTGCTGCCCGCCAGACACGATTGCAAGCCCTCGCCAGCCGCGACGCCGGGTGAGAAGATCAAGGCATGGTTGAAGAGCATCGTTCACTGAGGCGGGTTGCGGCCCTGAAACTGAAGCGGGTCGTTGCCCTGGGCGCGGCCCTGGCGCTCACCGGCTGCTCCCTGCTGTCGCCGCGCCCCGCCCCGCCCAGCACTCCCGTTTATGCTCCCTCGACGCCGGTACCCTCCGCACCCAGTTCGTCGCCCGCGCCGGCCCCGCAGCCGCCGCCGCCTGAAACGGCACCGGCGCCGCGCCCACCGCCGCCCACCCGCGAGAATCACCTGTCCCCGGCGACCCACTCGCTGGTGACTCAGGCACATACCCTGATGGCGCGCGGAGATCTCGATGGCGCTTCATCGACGCTGGACCGCGCACTGCGCATCGAGCCCAACAATCCGCTGCTATGGATAGAGCGCGGGCGGCTGCGGCTCGCGGAGAACGATGCGCATCAAGCCGAGGGCTGCGGCCGCAAGGCGCTGGCGCTGGCCAGCGGCGATCGTGCCACCCAGGCCCAGGCCGGACGGCTGCTGGCCGATGCGCTGCGGTCCCAGCGACGCAATCAAGAGGCCCTGGAGGTCGAGAGCCAGCCCTTCATGCGTTAGCCTGGATTATTCATGAACGGCCTAAGGCCCACAGGGGCCGGATCGAGCATCAACGAATCGATGGCCTGCTGGGGTGGTGATTAGGCCGGGGCTTATGGTCGGGTCGTCTGGCTTCGCGGTAGGGAAGCCCGATGTACACCGGATATGAATTGTCGTCGGATTCCGGGGTGCCGGAGTAAGAGTTGTCGGGCGGGTAGCCCGCCCCCGGGGCATACGATTGAATCAATGGAATCAGAGACTCTGGTTCCATGGTGTTCATGGGACGCAATTCGTGCAGCGTGGAATTGTCGCCGCAGGGATGATCGGCAAAGGTCCTCTGGCCGTTGATCCTGCATTCCCATACGGAGTTGCTCGGCTCCGCAGGCGGTGCGACGGTTTGAATTGGCGCGGCTGAAGCGGCCGGCGCGGTCGGCGCAGTCTGGGCGGCCGGCGTGATCGATGCCGCCGGCGAGCTTGATGCGACCGCCGCGGTCGGCGATGCGGGCAGGGGAGGGGGCGCAAGTGCCAGCGCCGGCAGGGCCTGAGCAGCTTGGCCGGGCGAGTGCACACTCGCGGGCGCAACCCGGCCGACCGAACCCACGGCGACCGCGAGAGCGACGATCGCCATCGTCACTCCACCCAAAATCCACGGCAGTAGGTCGCTATCCGTGTCCATGGGGGGGATTATCCTCCGATCGCTCGGAGAGTGCAGGTGAATGTGACAGATTGCCGCCAGGGCGCGGCAATCTCATCCTGGCCTAGCGATCCTTGAACGAATAATGCAGCTCCAGCCCCGCGGTTCGCGGGCGCCCGACGAACTCGGCGCGGTTATGCACCGGTCCGGGTTCGGGGGACACGGCCGTGGCCGCTTGCTGATTGGTGATGTTGGTGACGAAGGCATCGACCCGCCAGGCCTTGGCGAATCCCAGGCCCGCGCGCGCGTTCAGGAGCGCGAAGCCCGGAAGGTCGGTGGCCGACTCTACATGGGGCAGGCTGGTCCAGAAATCGCTGCGGTAGGAGGCATCGAGCCGCGCGTGGAAGTCGCTGGTGTCGTTGACCGGCACTCCGTACTCGACGGCCGCGGTGGCCTGCTGCTTCGACACTCCGGGCAGACGCTCGCCGGAGAAGCCGACGATGTCGGGGACCACGCCGCGGGAGAAATCCGAGGTCAGTATGGCATCGGTGTAGCTGTAGCCGAATTCCAATTTGGTGGAGTTCGACACCGGCAGGGTGAGCTCGGCCTCGGCGCCGCGGGATCGGGCGGTGTTGCCGTTGGTCACGAAGTCGAAGCCGCCGGTCACGGTGTAACCCTCGATCTGCGGGTTCGACCAATTGATGTTGTACAGAGTGAAGGTGTAGCTCGATCCGCCGCCCAGGGAACCCTTGATGCCGATCTCGGTGTTGCGGGCCTCGTCGGGCTTGTAGGTCAGTAGCGAGGTGGTCTCGCAGTAGTAGCAATTGCCCGTCGGCAGAGCATTCACACCGCCGCGCCGAAACCCTTCGGACCAGGTGGCGTAGACCAGCGTGTGAGGCGCGATCTCGTAAGAGGTGTTGACCTTGAAGATCTGGTTGCGAAATCCCTTGGCCTGGGAGTCCGCGGTCAGGCCGTCCGCGGCGGTGCCGGATTCTGAGCAAAAAGGCCCGCACAGGGGCAGGGTCTGCTCGAGACTCTGATCATAATGCTGCCAGAAGATGCGGCCGCCCGCCGTGGCCTGCCATTTGTCGGTGAAATGATAGGTGGTCTCGTTGAAGGCGGCGAGGTCGCTGAAGGTCACGTGACGGTCGAGCGTGAAGCCTAGGTCCGGATAGGAGCTCAGCGAGGGACGGATGCCGCCCTTGTAGTACTGAATCACATCGCCGAAGTTCGGGTAGGGGCAGGTGTCGGCGTTGTACACCGTGCAGCCCGGAGGCTGCCCCGTGCCCGGCAGCTGGCTCCAGCTGCCGAAGCCCAGGATGGGCTCGACCGAATCCAGGGTCTGGCGCCGGTCGCTGTAGTAGGCGCCGGTGACCCAGTCCCAGGGCCCGGCATCCTTCGATACCAGGCGCACTTCCTCGGTGAATACCTTGTCCGTGGAGTAGTTGAGTATGGGCGAGAGTATGCGGGGATAGTTTCCGTAGAAATTCGCCAGCGATTCGATGAGGCCGGTGATGTCGTACTGGCTGAAGTCGTTCTGGCTCGTGTAAGAAGACGACGAGGACACGGTCGCGAAACCCGCGTCGTAGGACACATCGAAGGCGCCGAGATCGGTCTGAAAGGAGCCGGGCTGATCCACGTACAGGGTCTGGTCGTTGGTATAGCCGGGCCGGGTCTGCGAATAACCGTCCGATTGGTCGGTCTGGTGCTGGTAGCTCAGCGTGAATTTCAAGGCATCGCTGGGCTTCCAGAGCAGCGCCCCGCGCACATACCAGGTCTCCGAACGATCGACGCCGCGCTGCTCGGTGAACACCAGCGGACTGGTCACGGGATTGGCGGGATCGGCGAGCACGGGCTGGGCATTGGGGCCGAGCACCGCCACCGACGAGGCATTGGTGAACCCGGCGAGCTTTTCATACCCTCCCGAGCCGCGGAACGCCATGGTATCGCTGATCGGGAGATTCCCGATGAAATCGACGGACTCGGAGGGATTGGCGGCATTCTGGGTGTGTGACTCGCGCGTCGAGACGTCGAATTCGGTGGTGGTCGGGTCCGGCTCGTTGTGGATCATGCGCACCGTGCCGCCCATGGAGCCTGAGCCGTAGAGCGTGCCTTGCGGGCCGCGCAGCACTTCGACGCGAGCGATGTCGGTCATCTTCAAGTTGGCGAACAGCGGCGTCTCGTCGACGTAGGTGGATACCAGGGGCGCGGCGATCTGCTGATATTCGGTGTTCGCGGCGCTGCCGTTGAGCCCTCGAATGACCAGCGAGTCGTTCATGCTGCCGGCGCGCGCGCCAAGATCCGGGGCTACCAGGCCCGGAACCATGTGCGTCAGGCCCTCGAGATCGGTGACGCCCGAGTTGGCGATGTCGGCCGCGCCGACCGCTGAAATATTGTAGGGGATGTCCGATACGGTCTGGCTACGCCGAGTCGCCGTGACGACGATTTCCTCCATGTCGTCGGCAACGACCGGAACGGCGTGCAGCTGCGCCGCGGCCGCGAGAATCGCGGACACACAGGCGCGCACGGAGTTGGGTGCCGAGCAAGCTTTGTTTCTCGGAAGCCGGAATCCACGCATTATTCATATCCCCATTCATTGATGTGCAGCGTCCGCAGCTCATCATGTTCGGGCGTACCGGACCATGTCCCAGGGAGGCTATGTCCCAGAGAGGCTATGCGGGGGGCGGGGGCGCAGGTCCGGCACGGACCTCAGGCGTCGAGCGTGGCTGCCTTGGCGGTCCTTTCCAGGGTTTCGAGGAAGAGTGCGAGCAGCGCGGCCTGGGAGCGCACGTTGAGCTTGGTATAGATGTGCTTGATGTGATTTCGCACGGTTCCGGGCGCGATGCCCAGCTCGCGGCTCACGTACTTGGGAGGCATGCCCTTCAACAGCAGCCGCGAGACTTCGCCTTCCCGCTCGCTCAGCACCCCGCCGCCGAAGGAGACCAGCACATCGGTCAGCAATCCGTGCAGGCGCAGCGATTCCACGGCCGAGCCGCGATCGGCGCTGTCCAGGATGTTCCAGACCCGGGCCATGGCGCATTCGACGCCCGGAAGAACGGCCAGCAGGATTCTATGTTCATCCCGCTTGTAGCGCGGTTCATCCACGCGCCGCGCCAGGGTCACGAAGGCGGCCAGCTCGGGGTTCAGATACAGCAGGTAGGAAATCTTGTCGCGCCAGCCATAGGGCTGGTACTGGTCGCGATAAAAGTCCTGTTCACGGAAATTCGGGGGAAAGATCTGCTGCGGCGAGAGGCAGACACTCGAGCTGCGCTTCAGAAACTCCTCGTAAAGCGGGTCGAGAAGATACTTGCCCATGACATAGGGGCGATTGAACCCCGGGTCGCTGTCGTCGAACTCAATGATGATGGGAACGGACGCGCGCCGGAAGAAGCCGAAGTAGACATGAACCTGGGGCACCAGCGCCAGGAGCGCTTCGGCGAGCCGAAGCATGGCCAACCGGGCATTGCTTTCGGTCAGGCTGGCGGCAAGACCCGCCGTCCAGGCGGTGAGGCGCGAGTGATCGATGGCGCTCACAAGGATGCTTGGCCGTCTGCGATCGTGCCCATCTGCCGGTACATGCGGGCATTTTGGCACCCGTGCCGTCGACACCGCAACGCCCCGAGCCGGGACCGATGTCCAAGAAAGGACATTGCGGCGGAGCGGTTAAGCTTGTTACAACGTCGGCCTCATGCAGCGAGATCTGGGGAACCCTATGCCGCGAGATCTGAGGAATCGTATGCCGCGAGATGCGACCATGGCGAGGAATTCGCGATGACGGACGCAAAGCGGGAGCTCCTCGCCTGGGTCGACGAGCACGCGAGGCAGCTGTCCGACTGGCATCGGATCATTTGGAATTATGCGGAACCGGCCTTTCGCGAATACAAGTCGAGCGCCTGGTATGTGAATCAGCTGCGCGCCGCCGGTTTCACCGTCGAGACCGGTTCGGCCGGCATGCCCACGGCCTTCGTGGCGACCTTTTCCAACGGTGCGGGACCGACTCTGGCCGCCTACGCCGAATACGATGCGGTGCCGGGCAACTGCCAGGATGCCACCACGACCCGCCAGCCGCGGCCGGGTTTGTCGAAGTACGCGCCCGGCCACACGGACCCGCATTCGGCGCTGGGCATGAGTGCGCTCGGCGGAGCGCTGGCCGTGAAAGCCGCCATGGAGCGCCATCGCATCGGCGGGACGCTCAAGCTGTTCGGCGAGCCCGCCGAGAAGCTGCGCGCCTCGAAGCCCATCCACGCGGCCAAGGGCTATTACTCCGGCCTCGATGCGGCGGTGAGCTTCCATCCGCATTATTTTTCACCCCTGTGCAATACCGTGGTGTGGGATACCCATTGCGGCGTGGGCTACAACTACATTTACACCTTCACCTGTGATGAGCCGGAGAACTGGATCGCCGCCGACCGCCTGAGCCCCATCCCGCAGAATCACCTGAGCGCGCGCGCCCCCGGGGCCAACGATGCCCTGGTGCAGTTCTACCATTTGAACGAGGGCCTGCGGCGCTCCATGCTGCCGGCGACGGGTCTGTGGAGTTTCAACGAGGCGATTTTGACGGCGGGGCAGGCGACGGCCGACAACCTCGCGCCGCATCTGGCCCAGATCAACTACATGGTGCGCACGGATTCCATCGCCCAGGCCGACATCATCAGCGCGGTGATGGACAATAACGCCGAGGCGGCCGCGAAGGCGGCGTTTTGCCGCTGGCACAAGACCTGGGTGTCGAAATCGCGCGGCGGCCTCGCCAACCATGCGCTGGCGCGGGCCACGTATCGCAATCTGGCTCTGGTCGGCGCGCCGCGATGGGGCGAGGAGGCGCTGCGCATTGCGCGGGAAATCCAGGCCAACCTCGGCCTCGAGCCGCTGGAGCGGCCGTTCTCCCCCGAGACCGAAAGGCTCATCGACCCGGAGGAGTGCGAGCGGCAGTTGCGCGCCATGATGCCGGCCTGGCAGCAGTACCTGACCTCCGATGACTACACGGAGTACTGCTGGCACTGCCCGACGGTCAGGCTCCTCGTCGCTCGCCCGTCGCTGGCGGGACCGCCGGGCTTTGTCTACCCGGCGTGGGTGGCGAATGCGCTGGGCGGCATTCCGGCGACGATCGATCCCATGATCTCGGTCGCGGCCAAGACCGTGGGCGCGACCCTGCTGGATCTATTCACGGATTCCGCGCTGCGCGCGGCCGCCAAGCTCGAGTTCGAAGAGCGCACCGGCGGCGGAGTGGGCGGGACGCGCTGGGTCGCACCGCTCCTGCCGGCGGATTTCAAGGTGCCGCATCAGTATCGCTGGCCGGAGTATGTGACCACGGCCCGCGGCGAGGAATGGACCATCCCCTGGCGCGCCGATGAGTGAGCAGGGGCCGGCCGACCTCGCCTTCATCAACGGCCGTATCTACACGGTGGGCGCGAACGCCTGGGCCGAGGCCGTGGCGATTCGAGACGGACGCTTCATCGCCGTGGGGTCGAGCACCGACATCGGGCGCTGCATCGGGCCCGATACGCGCACGGTCGATCTCGAGGGGCGCTTCGCCATGCCCGGCCTGTACGACATGCACACGCATCCGGATCTCGCGCTCGCCGCGTCCTATGCCGGCCAGTTCGAAATGGGGGTTTCGGATCCGACGCCCGAGCAGCTCGCCGAGAAACTGCATCGATACGCACATGACCACCCGGGGGACGGCTGGATCTATGGCACGCACTTCGTGTGGTTCACCTTTCGCAAGCAGCGGCTGACGCCGGCGCGAGAGTGGTTGGACCGGGTCATGCCCGATCGGCCCGTCGCCATCCACGATCGATCGTGGGGGTGCCTGCTGGTCAACAGCAGGGCGCTCGAGCTCGCGGGGATCAATGCGGCGACTCGCGATCCGAGCAATGGCTACATCGAGCGCGACTCCCTGACGGGCGAGCCCACGGGCATTCTCGTGGACGGTGCCTACTCGCTGATCTATAAAGCCATGCCGCCCCTGCCCGCGGCGGCTCTGGAACGCGCCTACCACGATGCGCTGCACTTTCAGGCCTCGCGAGGCGTGGTCGGGGTCAAGTACGTGCATGTGTGCGAGCATCGCCTCGATGCGCTCAAGGCACTGGATTCCCGCGGTCTGCTGACGGCCCGGGTCGAGGCCGCGATCAGCTGGCAGGACGATATATTCCCCGTCCGGCGGCGCTGGGAATTGATGGCCGGCGCCCGCCACCACTATCGTTCCCGGCGGCTCAATGCCAATGCCGTCAAATTCCATTTCGACGGCACTGCCGAGGCGGGCTCCTCGTACCTGGCCGAGCCCTGGCATTCGGGCAGCGCCTGGCGCGGGCATTTGAATCTCACGCGCGAACATCTCGCGGATCTGATCACGCAGATGGACCGGGAGGGGATTCGGGTCATCGCTCATTGCACCGGCGACGGCGCCTCGGATGTGTTTCTCGACGCCGTGGCCGAGGCGCGGCGGCGGGGCGGCGCGGCCCGGGTGCGCCACCAATGCGCCCATTCGACCCTGCTGCTGGACCGAAATCTCAAGCGATTCGCGGAGCTCGAGGTCACGGCGGAATTCTCGCCCGTCGGATGGATTCCGGGGCCCTTCAGCTATGCACGCCGCGATGCCTATGGAGAAGAGCGCATGCGGCGCGCTTATAACTTCAAGGGTGTGCTGGATGCCGGCGGTGTCGCCGTCATGGGTACGGACTGGCCGGTGTCGCAGCTCGATCCCTGGGTGGGCTTCGAGGGCATGGTGACGCGCCGCGATGCCGCTCGACCCGAGCTCGAGGCCTTTTATGGCGAGCCGATCCCGCTCGCGGCCGCGATTCGCGTGATGACCATCAACGGCGCCTGGAGCATGGGGATGGATCACGAGGCCGGCAGCATCGAAGCCGGCAAGCGCGCGGACATGGTGGTTCTGGATCGCAATTTATTCGACGTGGACCCGGCCGGAGGAATCCGCGGTGCCCGCGTGGATCTGACCTTGGTGGATGGTGAACCGACCTGGGATGCAACCGGCATGCTCGAGCGTCTCGGCCTGAGCGCGGTCTGGAAGGACCCGCCGCCGCGCCTATGAGGCAGCAGCTGCCCGTCACCGTCATTTCGGGATTTCTCGGTGCCGGCAAAACCACGTTGGTGAATCGCCTGCTCGAGTCCGATGGCGCCCTTCGAATCGCCGTGCTGGTCAATGACTTCGGCGCCATCAATGTGGACCAGCGCCTGATCGCGAGCACCGCGGCGGAGGTCATGACGCTGACCAACGGCTGCGTCTGCTGCAGCCTGCAGGGCGGTCTCGTGGCGCAGGTGCAGGAACTCGCGCGGCAGGGCGGGTTCGATCATCTGGTGATCGAGACCAGCGGAGTTGCGGAGCCGGGCCAGGTCGTGCTGGCACTGGGCTATCCGCAGATCCGGGATGAGATTTGCGTCAGCGGCGTAGCGACCCTGCTCGATGCCGAGCGCTTCCCGCAATTGACCGGTGCGGCGCGCGAGCTGGCGGAGGCCCAGCTGTTATCGGCGGACATGGCCGTCATCAGCAAAACGGATCTCGCGGCGCCGGCGGCCGTCGAAGCGCTGCGGGCCCGATGCCGCTCGCTGGGTGTTCGCTGCCTGGATTCGTCGGCGACCGAGGCCGTGCTGACCGCACTGTTCGGGCCCGAGGCGTTGCGACCCGCGGCACCGGCCGTGCTCGTGCCTGCCGGCGCCGTCCACCTGCCTGCGAGCGCTGTCGGCATGCATGCCGGCACCCACTCCGAGACGCCCTTCGAACACTGGTCCTTCGGCGAGGAGCGTCCCCTGGATGTGCAAGCCCTGCGGGGGGTGCTGTCATCGCTGCCGCAGGAGGTGTATCGGGCCAAGGGATTTGTCTATCTGGGCTCTGTTGCCGACATGGAATGCCTGGTGCAGGTCGTGGGCGATCGCGTGGATGTCCGGCGAGCGGGGCCCTGGAGCGGCGAGCGAGGCACGGCCCTGGTGTTCATCGGCCTTCGCGGTCGCGTCGACTGGCGGGAGCTGGAGCATCGCTTGCGCGGCAGCGTGTCCCTGTCGCAGTAGGACCGCCAGACCCGTACGGGAGATTTTCCGCTCGCGATCGCTCAATCCGCCGCCACCGGCACGGGGCCGCCGCCGTGGGGCCGCCGCACCATGAAACACAGCGGAATCAGCGCCACGCACAGCCACGCGGATACATAGAAAAGATCGAGAGACGACAGCAGGTAACTTTGCCCGATGAGGCTTTGGGTAATCGCGCCCGCAGCCCTCTGATCGCTCAACCCGAACTGGTGCAGCTGCGCCATCGATTGCTGATAGGCGGGTGCGAACACATTGAGGGAATCTGCCAGCCGCGTCTGATGCAGCGCTGCGCGCCGATCCCAGAAGGTGGTGGTCAGCGAGGTGGCGAAGCCGGCGGCGGTGATGCGCAGAAAGTTCGACAGGCCGGACGCCGCCGGTATCTTCTGCGGCGGTAGGCCGTCGAAGATCACCGCCAGCATGGACACGAAGAACAATCCCATGGCGAACCCTTGCACCAGCTGCGGCGCCACGAAGACCAGGAAGCTGGCATCGGGAGTGAGCCAGGCCCGCATGAAGTAGGAGGCGGCGTAAAAGCCGAAGGAGGTGGCGGCCAGCACGCGCGGATCATAGCGGCGCATCAGGCGCCCCACCATGAGCGAGGTGAGCACGGCGGTCACGCCGCTGGGGGCGGATACCATTCCCGCCCAGGTAGCCGTGTAGCCCAGGAAGCTCTGCAGCCACAGCGGCATCAGCACGATGTTGCCGAAGAACACCGCGTATCCCAGGCACAGAGCCAGGGTGCCGAGCGAAAAATTGCGCGACTTGAACAGGCTCAGGTCCACGATGGGATGCTTCTCGGTCAATTCCCAGATCAGCCAGGCGGCGAAGGCAATGACCGTGATCAGAGCCAGGATCACGATCACGGAGGAATTGAACCAGTCCAGATCCTTGCCCTTGTCGAGCATGATTTGCAGTGCTCCCACCCAGATGACCAGCAGCGTCAGACCGACGCGATCGATGGGCAGTTTATGCGTGGGCGTTTCCTGGGCCTTGAGGTTGGTCCAGCAAATGAAGACCGAGAGCGCCCCCACCGGCACGTTGATCAGGAAAATCCACGGCCATACATAGTTGTCCGAGATGTAGCCGCCGAGCAGGGGTCCCGCGATGGGCGCCAGCAGCGTGGTCAGCGACCAGACGGTGAGCGCGGTATGGCGCTTGGCGCTGCCGAATACATTGATGAGCAGCGCCTGGCTGCCGGGAATCATGGGGCCCGAAACCGCGCCCTGCAGCACACGAAACATCACCAGCGAGGGCAGGCTCCAGGCCAGCCCGCAGAGCAGCGAAGCGATGGTGAACAGGGCGACGGAGACGACGAAGGTGCGGACGACGCCGAAGCGCTGCATGAGCCAGCCGGTGAGCGGCACCGACACGCCATTGGCCACCGCAAACGAGGTGATCACCCAGGTGCCCTGATCGGAGCTGACTCCGAGGTTGCCGGCGATGGTGGGGATGGACACATTGGCGATGGAGGTATCGAGCACCTGCATGAAGGTGCCCAAGGCCAAGGCTACGGCGGTCAGGGCCTTGCGGCCTCCGACCAGGGCCGGCGCATCGAGGGCGGTGTTGGCGCTCATGTCAGTGGCACTCCGGATCCGCTGTTCACGACCCGGCGGCCAGCATCGCCGAGCCGCCCTCGGCTTCAGCCTTCGTCTTTCCCTTGCGGCTGAGGCGGGCCGGCTCGTTCGCCCTGGGGCCCGCATTGTCGGCGATGATGCGTGCGATCCGTTCATCGACCGCCGGGTCGAGCCCGGCGCTTGCCTGTACGGGCTGCGGCACATTGCGCACGGCCGCGGTCATGAGCGGACCCGAGGTGTCGTGCAAATCCACGCGCACCATGGTCGAGAGCCCGACGCGCAGCGGATGCGCCTTGAGCTCATCGGGATCGAGGAGAATGCGCACCGGCAGGCGCTGCACGATCTTGATCCAGTTGCCCGACGCATTTTGTGCCGGCAGCAGCGCGAAGGCGCTGCCGCTGCCCGCGGCGATGCCGACGACATGGCCGTGATAGGTCACATCGTGCCCATACAGGTCCGTGTGCACGGTCACCGGCTGTCCCGTGCGCATGCGCTCGAGCTGCCCTTCCTTGAAGTTGGCGTCCACCCACACATTGTCGAGCGGCACCACGGCGAGGAGCGGTGTCCCTGCCGCCACTCGCTCTCCGACCTGCACGGAGCGCTTGGCGATCATGCCGCCCACCGGCGAGGTGAGCTCGGTGCGGTGCAGGGCCAGAGCCGCGTTGCGCACGGCCGCGGCCGCGGCCAGCACCTGCGGATGATCCGCAATGGTGGTGCCGTCGATCTGCGCAATGGTCTGGCTCAATTGCTGGCGTGCGGCGGAGACATTCGCGCGTGTCGTAGTGACCGCGTCGCGAGCGTGCGAGAGCTCTTCGGCAGAAATGGCGCCGTCTACCAAGAGCCCGCTGCGGCGCTTCAAGTCATCGTCCGCGGTGCGTTCCGCCTGTTCGCGCTCCTGGATCTGTGCGCGCAATTCCCGGCTTTGCGCGAACAGGCCGCGCACCTGGCGCACGGCGCGGGCCAGATCCGCCTCGGCATTGGCTTCGGCGATTTTCGCGTCCGCCGGATCGAGTTCCAGCAGGGGCTGGCCGGCGCGCACGGGCTGCGTGTCGTCCACGTTCAAGGCGATCACCGTGCCGGGAATTTCGCTGGTCACCTGCACTACATCGCCGTTCACGTAGGCATCGTCGGTGGACTCGTAGAATCGCCCGTCGAAAAGCCAGTAGCCCAGGCTGCCGAGGCCGCCCAGCGCGATCACGGCGCCGAGGCCGAGCAATCCCAGGCGCCGCGCGCGGCCCGGGGATTGGCCGGCTCGAGTGGATTGAGATTCAGGGGTCGCTGAAGGTTCTTGCGTGCTCATGGGTTTGTCCGCGTAAGGATTCAGAAAGAAGTGCCCGTGCGGCTCGCATCGGCGAGCGCGCCGGCTGCATGGGGATCGAAGCTGCCGCCCACCGCGAGCAGCAGAGTGACCCGAGATTCGGCTTGGCTGGTCACAATGCCCACCATGGACTGGCGGGCGGCGAGCACCTGAGTCTCCGCGTTGAGCACGGACAGATAGCTCGCCAGTCCCGCCCGATAGCGCTCCTCGGCCAATTTGTAGGCGGCCTCGGTGGCATCCAGCGTCTGTTGCTGCTCGATTCGTTCGCGCGCCAATGCATCGAGCAGGGTGATTTGATCGGCTGTTTGCTGCACGGCGCGCAGCACGGTCTCGTTGTAGCCGAGAATCGCCGCATCGAGCTGTGCCTCG
>Ga0326727_10021369_pt1 | contig 12688 bp, 10 predicted proteins | sample MB2enrmetagenome_FD_207643 | JGI IMG/M metagenome (GOLD analysis project Ga0326727, IMG submission 207643) | Lab enriched peat soil microbial communities from McLean, Ithaca, NY, United States - MB29MY | ecosystem: Environmental > Terrestrial > Soil > Wetlands > Peat | place: USA: New York...
ATTTGTAAAGCTGGCTGAACCGACAGCATTTTGTAATAATCATCGGTGGCATAAAGTGGATCGGTATATTTAAGATATGAATAAATAAATCCGGCTGAAGTTGAATAATCGAAATGGCCGAGGCTTCCGGTGTTTTTCAGAAGAGCCATGATGTTCTGGTCCGACTCGCGATCAGTCATGTCAAATGTCGAATCGGTCAGGGCATAAGGTGTACCGCGATTGGCCGAGACATTTTGAATCAGAAAGGATGTGTTTCCGATGGAAGACGGAAAAGCTATCTGAAATGATTGTGAATCGTCGAGGTAGTCGGCTCCGCTGAACTTCATGGGAAAATCTTGAGTTTCATCATTGAAGACAAAATTGAAGTCGTTTATTCCGCGCTGGCGCTGAGCGGTCAGGTCTATTCTGATTGGCCCGAATCCCTCGCCTACTTCGCCGCCGATCATTTGGCCTCCATATGAACCATCTCCTAAGTCAAGTCTGATCAGATTGGTTGAGGGCATTTTGCTTTCGAGACTTATCACCCCGCCGACTGCATTGGCTCCGTACAATGCCGAAGACCCACCTTGAGAAATCTCGATCGAACTCAAATCGTTTGTCGGTACGAGAAATAGATCGACAACCCCGTTCTGAACATTATTCAAGCTTACCCCGTCGAAAAGAAAAAGTGTTTGGTCAGCGGCCGTCCCACGCAGACAAACCGTTCCGATTTGCGCCGGCCCATGGTCGTTCACAAAAATGCCATCGACAAATGAAAGCATGCTTTTCGTGTCATTGAAGCCGGCATCTTGCATCTCACTGACATCGAACCGCGTTACGCGGGAAGGAGCGTCAACGCTGCTGATCGGAGTGCGCGTGGCGGTGACGACTACTTCCTGCTGTTGATAGACGTGAGTCGTATCGAGTTGGTGAAAACTGAAGTTTAGTAAGAGTAGTAAAAACATATTTCCTCCACCGAGAAAATTTCTCCGTGACCCCGTCTGTGACGAAGTCACGAGACGGGTCGGACAATAAAAAAGCCTGCTGGGAGGGCAGGCAAATAAAAAACTCATATCCCGAATAAACGGGATTGAATTTAACCTCTCCCTCGAAGGTTGTTGATTCTAAAAAGCTCTGGCAGGTCTCCTGGCTCACGGCTGTCATTACTCTTGCCTTCCCATCGCGATTCATTTTGACAAAATCAAGAAAGTGGCTCGAGAATTTTCCAGTTGCCGAATACAGTTGCGGGGCAGCTCCCGGTTTTAACGGGATTCCCTTTTAACCACGACACGAAGCTTTCGTGTCGGGATACCAGAGTTTCATTGTTATGAAAGAACTTGACTAAAAGTTAGCCGTTCGCAAGCGCGAATGCAAGGAAAAAAACGGGGAGATTATCCTTCCCACAAATCACTAAGGCTACGAATTACAACAATTTTTCGATTCGTGAAGATTTACGCCAAAAGATTTTTAATTCGTGAGAATCGTGGCGGTATTCTTCCTTGGTTTGTCAAATGGGGTAATCTCCGAGAATGGAATACCCCGGGTCACGTTGCCGCTTGGTTCCCGCCCGCTAAAAATTCTTCCGAATTTCCCTTGAACATCGAGGCTTTCATTTTCATTTTGAGTAGCCTGAACGAAATAAATCACTCGTCTGATAGACCTCGAAGAACAAGAATAGGATAAGAATGAAAAAATTACTCGTAGCACAAAAGCTCAACAGGGAGATGGAAGACCTGATACATCAGAAGATCGGTGAGAATCTCGAGACCTATTTTCTATATGGAGCGACTGAAAGGGATCGCTTTCAACTCTTATCGCAAGCAGACATTTTGCTGGCAATGAATATCAGGCGCGACATCCGCGACGAAGAGTTTCAACTTTTAAGGAACATCAAGCTCATCCAGATCACTCTTGCCGGAGCGGAAATCATTCCGTATGAGAAACTGGATTCCAAAGTGGTCATCTGCAGCAACTCAGGCGCTTACAGCGAGCCTATTGCCGAGCATGCGATAGGCATGATGCTGGCGCTTGCAAGAAATTTTCTCCCGCTGCACAAAGAATTGAGCCGCGGTGGTTTCGACCAAAAGACAACTCACAAAATGCTCAAAGGTTCTACGCTTGGATTAATCGGCTTCGGCGGAATCGGGAAGAGAACAGCGGAAATAGCCCGAAGCTTTGGAATGAAAATATTTGCCTTGAACAGAAGTGGCACGACGGACGAGCGAATTGATTTTATCGGAACACTCGCTGATCTAAATTCTGTCCTGCGAGAGTCGGATTTCATCTTGCTGGCGATTGCTTTGAATATGAAGACCAAGAATCTCATCGGCAAGACAGAACTCGAGATGATGAAACCCGATGCTGTGCTCGTAAATGTCGCCCGCGGCGAGCTAGTGGATGAAAGAAGTTTGTACGAGCATCTGAAGGCTCACCCGCACTTCAAAGCAGGGATCGAAGCATGGTGGATCGAGCCTTTCAACCGCCCTAAGTTCGAGGTGCATTTCCCGTTTTTTGAACTCGATAATCTTTTAGGCTCGCCTCACAACTCGTATTTGACAGAAGGAATTCATTTGAAGGCGCTGAGCATTGCTCTTGACAATATCTTGCGCTTCACCCATGGCGAGACACCATGGAACATTCAGAACCGCGAAGATTATTTGTGATTCAATCCAGCTCGAAGCTTCGCCGTGTCCTTTTCTTTTCCGAGATTACTTTCTTCTCTTTGAGCCACTTCTCCCTGTCAGCCTTTGATGGGTGAGTATGAATCCTCTTCTTGCCTGGCTTAACGGCGATTTTTAGAAGGCGCGAAAACTCAGTTATGACAATCTCTTTGTTCTCCCATTGGCTCCTTGATCTTTGAGAAGTCAGATGCAAAATCCCATTTGAATCCATTTTATTCTTCAATGCCAGGGAGATTTTCGATCGCTGCTGGTTCGTGAGCGACGGAGAATTGTTCACATCGAAAATGAGCTCGACCCGTGATTCCACTTTGTTTACGTTCTGGCCGCCTGGTCCGCCGCTTCGTGAACTTCGAAAACTTATTTCGGAATGGGGAATTACAAGTTGCGGAGTTACCCGAATAAAACCAGAATTCATGTTTCATAGAATTTACAATAAAAAAAGACAGCACGGTAGGGAGATTACCCGTGCTGTCTAGGTTTAGCTTCGAGGTAGGGTCTTTAGACATTGAAGATGTCCAAACTCGTCGCCTTAATTTGGGTTAGATGGGTTCGCTCGCGAAAAACTACTTTTGATCAAGTTGCGTGATAGTTTTTCCCCTTCGTCTTCTATTCCTCTTCTTCCTCGTCTGGAAATCCGTATTGAACCACCTGCAGATAGCCGGTGCCTTGGCACTTCTCGCAATCGATAAAATCAAATCCGTCACTATTCTTCATGACTCCAACAAATCGAGTGCCATTACATGCGTCGCAGACTATATCGCGCTGATACTCCTTCTGCAACATCGAATTTACTCCTTTTGTTTTGTACATGCTAATATATCTGTGTAAGCAAACCGAGTCAAGGGTCGTTTTAAGCAAAACCGCCTTTATCTTAATAAAGTTAGCTTCATAGAGCCAAACCCCTAATTAATTGAGGGTAGCTGGTCGCTTTACTTATCCGGCTTCCCGGATTCAATTCACAATTCTTCAAAAACGTAGCCGCTTTCACCGTGTTGCGAAAGATCGAGTCCTTCGAGTTCATCATCTCCAAAAACACGAAGTCCCATCGTCTTGTCAAGAACTTTTAGAATCAGCCAGGTCACCGCGAAAGCGTACACTACCGTGACAACCACGCCAAGAAGCTGGACATCTACCAATGAGAAATTGCCGTGGAACAAACCATTGTTACCGCCGGGGTTGATAAGACTTGAAGCAAACAGTCCGGTAGCAATCGCTCCCCACGCACCGCCGACTCCGTGAACGCCAACGGTGTCCAGCGAGTCGTCGTACTCGAATTTCTCTTTCAACCTTATCCCGGCAAAGCATACAACGCCGCCAATTATTCCTATTGCAAGTGCAGCAAGAGGACTAACGTAGCCCGACGCGGGCGTTATCGCGACGAGCCCGGCCACTGCGCCCGAGGCAGCGCCGAGCACGGTCGGCTTGCCGCGCGTGTACCACTCGGCGAACATCCACGACAATGCTGCGGCTGAGGCTGAAATGTGTGTGGCAACAAATGCAGATGTGGCGAGCGCACCTGAAGCAACCGCGCTTCCCGCGTTGAAGCCGAACCAGCCAAACCACAGTAGCGCCGCGCCGAGCAAGGTCATTGTCATGTTATGCGGAGGCATCGGCTCCTGTCCATACCCTCTTCTTTTTCCGATGAGCACAGCTGCGGCAAGCGCAGAGACGCCGGAGCTTACGTGAACGACCAGTCCACCGGCAAAATCCAACGCGCCGAGGTTCTTTATCCAACCACCCGCCCAAACCCAATGCGCAAGCGGATCGTAAACGAATGTTGCCCACAGCAGCAGGAAGACAAGATACGTTTTGAACTTGAATCTTTCTGCAAAAGCTCCGGTGATCAACGCTGGAGTAATCACTGCAAACATCATTTGAAACATCATGTAAGTTTGGTGCGGAATCGTTGGGGCATAATCGGGATCTGGCGCTAGGCCGACTCCATTGAGTCCGAACCATTTCAGGCTACCTATCACATGCCCGATATCTGGACCGAAAGCGAGCGAATATCCTATAAGCATCCACTGCACGGTGATAACACCGAGCGCGATGAAGCTTTGCATGATTGTCCCAAGAACATTTTTTCTTCTGACCATTCCACCGTAGAACAGTGCGAGCCCGGGAGTCATTAACATAACCAATGCCGTGGACACAAGCATCCATGCCGTATCGCCCGAGCTCACTTCATTAGCAGGATCAGCTTGCACCGCCGGTGCCTGTTGTGCATTGACCGTGGGAACAGGAACCGCAGCCGATTTGGCAAGAACTGATTGGGAAACGCTCAAGATAAATACTAATCCAAAGAAAAAGCAATAATTCTTCATACTCTTTTCACCATTGAAAGTTTTTTCGATATTTTCAACAAATTATGCTAAACCCTATTTCGACATGAACAAACCGGGAAAATTGCTTAACATAATAATTAATTTGTCCAATTTTGCAAAACATAGAGTGGGGAATTTTTGAGGAAACCTAAAATGTTAAAGTGTTGTGTCAAAAGAGTTAGAATTATAAACCATTGGCAGGGAGAGAAGAGGATTTTGTCATGCCAAGAGTAATATCTGTATCCACAGCGGAACCGCCCACAAAGGTCACACAGGGGGAGGTGCGTGAATTCATGCATGAAGTGTTTTCGCGGCAGCGTAATGACATCGATCGATTGATGAACGTGTTCGAGAATTCGGCTATCGCTTCTCGTCATTTCACTGAAGACAGGTCATGGTACGGTAAGGAACATGGTTTTGCCGAAAGAAATGAGCTCTATGTCAAAAGTGCCGTAAGGCTGTCGCAGGAATGTTCCCTGAAATGCCTGAATGACGCCGGACTGGAACCCGCCGACATCCATCACGTTATTTTCGTCTCGACCACTGGTCTTTCTACGCCGAGCGTGGATGCGAGACTATTCAATACTATGAAATTCGGGTCACATCTCAGAAGAACGCCAATCTGGGGGCTTGGCTGCGCTGGCGGTGTTGCGGGTTTAAGTCGAGCTCTGGAATATACCACGGCGGCGCCAAGTCACGCGGTGCTTTTGATTGCCGTCGAGCTCTGTGGGTTGACCTTCCAGAAAAATGATTACAGCAAAAACAATCTCATTGGGACATCATTGTTCTCGGACGGAGCTGCCGCGGCTGTGGTCGTGGGAGATGAATACTCCACTCTCAAGAATAACTATCGAAGTGAGGCTTCGGCCGGTGTCAGCCTCGTAGGTTCTCTCTCGACCATATTTGACAATTCGCTAGATGTGATGGGATGGGATGTGGAAGACAACGGTTTAAAAGTAATCTTCAGCAAGGATATTCCGAGAATCGTCCACAATTGCGTTCGAGAAAACGTGGAAGAGCTTGCGAGTGAGAGAGATATCAAATTGTCCGACATAAAGCACTTTGTCGTGCATCCCGGCGGGCCAAAAGTAATGGATGCTTACAGCGAGGCTCTCGGATTGCCAGATGGTGCTCTTCGCTTCTCGAGAAAGGTTTTGCGCGAACACGGAAACATGTCTTCGCCCACTGTGCTTTATGTTCTCAAAGATTTCATGGAAAACGGCGAGCACAACGCTGGCGAGTATGGATTGATCTCTGCTTTAGGGCCGGGATTCAGCTCTGAGTTGGTGCTATTTAAAACGAATTGATTGTCTTTCCCGTGGACGGGATCTTTGTCTGGCTTTTTCTTCTTCTCGTACTGGCGCAGAGAATCGTTGAGTTAGCGATTGCGAAGCGCCATGAAAGAGAATTGAGAAGAATCGGCGCTATAGAAGTTGACAAAAACGGTTACCGGCTCATTGTAGGAATGCATATAGCCTTTTTCGTTTCCCTCATTCTCGAAAAACTGTTCCTAAACCGCACTGCGAGTCAATGGTGGATCTTTTTCACGATTATATTCTGCATTGCGCAAGTCCTTCGCTACTGGGCAATAGCTTCGCTTGGAATATACTGGAACACAAAAATTCTTGTCACACCAAGGCATCCTGTTCTGAGGAAAGGGCCATATAGATTTCTGCGTCATCCCAATTATGTTTCGGTGGTAACGGAATTAGCTGTAATACCTTTGGTTTTTTCTTGTTATGTCACTTGCGTCGTTTTCACAATCTCAAATGCCATTGTCATTCATAGAAGGGTCCGTATCGAAATTCAGTCGCTGAAAAGATATCGATTAGAAGAAAAAAACCGGACGGAAATTATCATATAGGACTTGTTCTTAAGCATCTCATCGTCCGTCCGGCTTTAAAGAGCAAAACCCATTTTCCAAATAATTGGTTTCATCATGGCACAGCTTGATCTGGATAGGAAGTACATTTCGGATATAGATCTAGGCATTTCGCGATTCTCGATTTTATGCTATCTTATTGCAGGTAAGCAAAGTTCAAAAGCACCATCTCGCCGTGGTGATTTAATCCGAGCGGAAAAGATTCAAAATGAGAACCCATAATTTGCGAAATATTGCCATAATTGCACACGTTGACCATGGAAAGACAACGCTTGTGGATTACATGCTCAAACAGACCGGCACCTTCCGGGAAAATCAAGACATGGGGACAAGAATTCTTGACTCTAATGACCTTGAGCGGGAAAAAGGAATAACGATCCTTGCGAAGAATACTTCTGTAAAATACAAGGATGTGAAGATTAATATTGTCGATACTCCCGGTCACTCAGATTTTGGCGGTGAAGTTGAACGGACGCTCATGATGGTTGACGGAGTTCTACTGCTCGTCGACGCGGCGGAGGGTCCGCTTCCGCAGACAAAGTTCGTGCTCCGAAAGGCGCTGGAGCTAAACTTGAAACCGATCGTGATCATAAACAAGATCGACCGGAAAGATGCTCGTCCGGCGGAAGTGTTGAGCGAAGTTTACGATCTTTTTATCTCACTCGGCGCGAATGATGAGCAGATCGACTTCCCTGTAGTTTACACGATTGCAAAACGGGGAATTGCAAAACATTCGCTCGATCAGGAAAGCTACGATCTGACTCCGTTGTTCGATGCGATAATCAAACATATTCCAGAGCCGCCCCATGACGCCCAATCGCCTTTTCAAATGCTCGTGATGAATATCGAGTACAACGATTACATCGGCCGCCTCGGGATCGGAAGAATCTTCCGCGGGACAATCAAAGATGGCGCACAAATGAGGGTCATCCACAAAGATGGAAGGGTCGAGGATGCACGGATAGCAAAGATTTATACGTTTGAAGGCTTGAAGAGGAGCGAGGTACTCGAAGCGAGTGCCGGAGAGATTATCGCCCTTGCCGGAATGGAGGACGTTGACATCGGCGAGACGATCTGCGATCCGGCGGACGTGACTCCACTTCCGTTCGTCAGCATCGAAGAGCCGACGATCTCTATGAACTTCATCGTCAACAATTCGCCTTTTGCAGGAAGAGAGGGCAAGTATGTCACGACGAGGAACCTCGCCGAGCGGCTGCAGCGCGAGCTTCGCGCAAACGTCAGCCTGCGTGTCGAGCCGGGAGATACACCGGATATTTTCACCGTCAGCGGGAGAGGCGAGCTTCACCTTGCCATTCTCATAGAGACAATGCGCCGTGAAGGATATGAATTTCAAGTAAGCAAACCAAAGGTTATCTATCGGACGACAAATGGCCAGCTTTACGAACCGGTAGAGCATGCGGTCATAGACCTGCCGGACCAGTATGTTGGAACAGTCATCGACAACCTCAGCCGTCGAAAGGGGGAGATGAAGAATCTGATCCCGAGCCATAGCAACACTCGATTGGAATTCATCGTGCCGGCGAGAGGACTTATCGGGTTCAGGACGGAGTTCTTGACGCAGACAAAAGGTACCGGAATTCTCCACCACAATTATCATGGATACGAGCCATACAAGGGCGAGATCGAAATGAGGAACAAGGGTGCTGTAGTAGCGCTTGAAACTGGAATCGCTGTTTCTTATGCGATGTGGAAACTCGGAGAAAGGATGACCTTCTTCATCGAGCCAGGCACGGAAGTTTATGCCGGAATGATAGTGGGGGAAAATGCGCGCGAGGATACGATCGTCGCGAACGTTTGCAAGACGAAGCATTTGACTAACATGCGCGCGTCAGGCGCGGACGAAGCAATCCGTCTTGAGCCGCCCGTTATCATGACGGTTGAAAAAGCCATTGAATGGATAAACGACGATGAATATGTTGAGTTCACGCCAAAATCAATTCGGCTTCGCGAAAGAATCCTGGATCACGATGAACGGTACAAAGCGAGGAAAAAGACGGCAGTTGGATAATGCCCGTGCGACTTTCTACCAAATCTTGGATGATGGCCAATCGGGAAAAGTGATGCCATTTTAACGGAACAAAAATTTTTATTGCGCTGACGGCTTCATTTGAATAGGTGACAAGGGAGAGTACAGTAAAACCGGCCGACGGTCTGTAACCGTTGAACTTCCAAAGACACAGAAGTAAAGATGAAAAGAGAGATGCGTCTCGTAGATACCTTGAACGCCATTTCACGAGGATTGCCACACACTATAGACCTTATCACTTATTCGCGATTATCCCTTTCACAAAACAATGTCGCCGCCGCACCAAAGGCGCATGAGCATTAGGCTCAGAATTGCACTAATTTTTCATTTTGTGGAAATTTCAATTAATTAATTCCATAATTCGTGAAATTTGTGGCAATATATTTTCTGTTTTGTCAAATATATCATCATCCACTTATTGAGTAGTTTGTGAGGGCATTTATTTATAAATTTGAAGCAATCCAAAATTCTGACGTTGAGGACTCAAGATACACGGCGGTGAACCATTACTTGAAAGTCTGGCGGTAAGTTTTGGAGTAAAACGCAATAGAGTCATTACGTGGCAAGATTCTCAAGAAATATCCCGTTCTAAATTCGATGCGAAACATTGCGGTGCAATCCCGAAAATTTTTCCGGAGAATAATTCATGAGTGCGATAATTTCCGAGCTTGAAAAGAAATCCAATGCTCTCAGGTTCAATATTATCAAAATGATCGGTGTTGGACAGAAAGGACATCTTGGAGGCTCATTCTCATTAGCCGAGATTGTGTCGGTTCTATACTTTTACAAAATGAAACACGATTCTAAGAATCCGCTCTGGGAAGATCGAGATAGATTCTTGCTCAGCAAAGGACACGCCGCCTTGGTGCAATATGCGGCACTTGCTGAAGCCGGCTATTTTCCGATGGAGGAAATAGAAAAAGTGAAATGCTTAGGCGCCATGCTGCAGGGCCATCCAGATATGCAGACTACCCCGGGCATAGAAGCGAACACCGGTTCATTAGGGCAGGGCTTATCGCTTGCTTGCGGAATGGCCGCCGGCCTGCGACTCGATGGAAAGAAGAATAGAGTTTATTGCATTGTAGGTGATGGAGAGATTGCGGAAGGCCAAATCTGGGAAGCGGCGATGACTGCTTCTTTTTATAAACTCGATAACCTTACCGCTATTCTGGACAAGAACAATCTTCAAGCGACGGGAGCCATCAAGGAACGTTATGACACGAATCCACTTGCGGAGAAGTGGAAAGCGTTCGGTTGGTACGTGACAGAAATGGACGGTCATAATATTAAAGAGATTATCGATGTGCTTAATAGCGTAGACAATATTCAGGGCCAGCCAAAAATGATCATTGCACATACGATAAAAGGGAAAGGGCTTCCTTTTGCAGAAAACAATGTTGCGTTTCATAACGGTGAACTCACGCAAGAACAATACGAGAAAGCTTGTGCGAATTTGTTGAGCTGAAGGAAAATGACGATGAAGATGCAGAATCCAAGGCAGGTCTACGGCGAAACGCTGCTCGGGCTTGGAAGAGAGAACAGAAATGTTGTCGTGCTGGAAGCCGATCTGAGCAAATCAACCATGACCTGTTTATTTGAAAAAGAATTTCCCGAGAGATTTTTCGAGATGGGAATCGGTGAAGCGAACATGACCTCCTTCGCCGGCGGACTCTCTCTGACAGGCAAAGTCGCATTCACAAATTCTTTCGCTGTGTTTGCAGCAGGTCGTGCATACGATCAAATTCGACAGGGAATCAGCATTCCAAAACTGAACGTGAAAATTGTCGGATCAAGTGCAGGCCTGTCGGATTTCGGAGACGGCGCAACGCACCAATCAGTGGAAGATATAGCAATCATGAGAGCGATCCCCAACATGACCGTGCTTGTGCCGGTGGACGGAATTGAAACAAGAAAAATGACCCGGAAGATTGCCGAGTACCAGGGTCCGGTTTATATGCGCATCGACAGGCATGATCTTCCCAATTTGTTTCCGAGTGATCAGGAGTTTGAAATCGGTAAATCATATTTGATCCAAGAGGGCCACGATGTCGCTATTTTTGCCTGTGGTATCATGGTTTCAAAAGCTGTGCAAGCGGCTGAAAAATTAGAGAGGGAAGGAATTTCAGTCCGGGTTGTGAATGTCAGTTCGCTGAAACCGACTAATGAAGACGATATTAAGAAATTTTCCTCGGGGGTCAAAGGTATTGTGACGGCAGAGGAACATTCATTGATTGGCGGGCTGGCAAGCGTCATCACCTATATCCTGCGCGGCTCGAGTGTGCCTGTCGTAACGATCGGCATCGAGGACGAATTCGGGCAGTCTGCCCACGATTATGAAGAACTGTTAGCAGATTACAGATTGACCGTAGATAATATTATTGCTTCGGTGAAAAAACTGGTTCACTGAATAAATTCCCTGTCATAAGGAAGGAAGAAGAATATGGAAACGATGAAAGCTGTTGTCAAATTCGCCGATAAAGCGGGAGCGACAGAAATTCGCGATGTTCCAATTCCTGAGATTGGTAAAACGGATGTATTGGTGGAAGTGGCATACGTTGGCGTCTGCGGAACCGATCCACATCTTCATCGGAATGCCTCCGCATTCACGTTTGAGCGGCCTTTCATATTAGGCCACGAATTTGCCGGGACAATCGTCAAAGCTGGAGAAGAGGTGACGGGATTTTCGGTTGGGCAACGAGTCACATCAGAAACCCATGCCAGGTTCTGCGGCAAGTGTGCTCTATGCAGGCAGAACAATTATCATCTGTGCAGAGAAAGAAAAGGTTTCGGTTTCCATGTCGATGGAGCTTTCACAAAATATGTAAGGGTGCCTGAAAGAATCTTGCATCGAGTTCCAGAAAATGTCTCTTTTAGGGAGGCCTCCATTACGGAACCCTTCTGCGTTGCATATAAAGCAGTGGTCTCGAACAGTACAATTCATCCCGGTGACACCGTCATGGTCATTGGACCTGGGCCGATCGGAATCCTTTGTGTCAAGGTTGCACAGCTATGCGGTGCAGGCGAGATCATTGTAGTTGGCACCGAGGGAGACGACAAACGACTCGAGCTTTCAAAGAAATTTGGCGCGACAATCCTCGTCAATAGTAGTAAAGAAGACCCTTTGAAAAAAGTATTATCCCTTGGCGACGGCTATGGAGCTGATTTGGTAGTCGATACTGCAGGGATTTCGGAAACGTTGAGGCTCTCGATGTATTCTGTACGGCCTGCCGGGCAGATCACGAAAATTGGCTGGGGGACTAAACCAGTCGATTTCAGCCTCGATCCGATAATTGCCAAGTCAGTTACACTGAAAGGACACTTCAGTCATACTTGGGATGTGTGGGAGCATTGCCTTATGCTGATGAGCAAGAAAATGATTGACCTCAACATGATAATCACTCATGAGCTCAGCTTAGACAAATGGGAAAAAGCATTTGAGATGGTTGAGACCAAAGAAGCGATGAAAGTAGTTCTGAAACCGATTTGACGGAACACAGGAAGAGGAAATCGAAATGAAGAATGTAGGTTTTATTGGACTCGGAATCATGGGGAAACCCATGGCTAAAAATTTACTGAAGGCTGGCTGTAAATTGGTAGTGTATGATATTAATGCGGATCCTGTGAGGGAGCTTGTTGCAGCCGGCGCCAAAGAGGGAAAGTCGTCGCAGGATGTTGCTTCTCAAAGCGAGGTGGTCATAACTATGCTTCCGAATTCACCGGAAGTGAAAGATGCGGTGCTCGGTGAGAAGAGCGTTATTCAAGGTGCAAAGCCAGG
>Ga0326727_10021370_pt1 | contig 12688 bp, 9 predicted proteins | sample MB2enrmetagenome_FD_207643 | JGI IMG/M metagenome (GOLD analysis project Ga0326727, IMG submission 207643) | Lab enriched peat soil microbial communities from McLean, Ithaca, NY, United States - MB29MY | ecosystem: Environmental > Terrestrial > Soil > Wetlands > Peat | place: USA: New York...
CACGACCTCGACGACGTGGAGCGCCGCGCCGCTTACGCCGCTGACGTCACTTACGGCACCAACAACGAATTTGGTTTCGACTATCTGCGCGACAACATGAAGTTCGACCTGCGCGATTGCGTGCAGCGCGTGCACAACTACGCCATCGTCGACGAAGTCGATTCCATCCTGATCGACGAAGCGCGAACGCCGCTGATTATTTCGGGCGCGAGTGAAGAATCCACCGACAAGTACTACAAGGTGAATCGCATCATCCCCAAGCTCGAAAAGGGCGAAGAAATCGATACGCAGCCGGGCGAGCCGAAGATCATGACGGGCGACTTTGTGGTCGATGAAAAACACCGCAACTGCACGGTCACCGACGTGGGCTGGGAGAAAGTTGAGAAGCTGCTGGGCATCGGCAACATCGCCGACCCGGAAAACTGGGCGCTGAAGCATCACGTGGAAACCGCCGTCAAAGCGCACGCGCTCTATAAGAAAGACGTTGAGTATGTGGTGAAAGACGGCGAAGTGTTGATCGTGGATGAATTCACCGGACGGTTGATGCCGGGGCGGCGCTGGTCCGATGGGCTGCACCAGGCGATCGAGGCCAAGGAGAATGTGAAGATCGAGCGCGAGAATCAGACGCTCGCGACCATCACGTTCCAGAATTATTTCCGCATGTACAAGAAGCTGGCGGGCATGACGGGTACGGCGGAAACCGAAGCGCCGGAGTTCGACAAGATCTACCGGCTCGAAGTGGTCGTCATTCCGACCAATCGCACGCTGCTGCGTCAAGAGAACCCGGACATCGTCTATCGTACCGAGAAGGAAAAATATTTTGCGGCGGCCGACGAAATTCAAAGGCTGCACGAGAGTGGTCAACCTGCGCTGGTGGGCACGGTCTCGATTGAAAAATCGGAGCGGCTTTCGGAGTTGCTGAAGAAGAAGGGAATCAAGCACGTCGTCCTGAACGCGAAGTATCACGAACGCGAAGCGGAAATCGTCGCGCAGGCTGGACGCAAAGGCATGGTCACCATCGCCACCAACATGGCGGGCCGCGGTACCGACATTCTGCTCGGCGGCAATCCTGAATTCATGGCCAAGCAGGAATGCGTAAAGAAAGGAATCGCGCAGCCGATCCGCGCCGCGCAAGGCAAGATCGAGGCCGACGTCGACGATCCGAACCGCACGGTTTGGTACTACGCCGGCAATGAGTACGCGGTCCCGACCGATCAGTGGAGCGAGATTTTTACGCGTTACAAGGACGAGACGGATCAGGAACATAAGGACGTGATTGCGGCCGGCGGGCTGCACATTTTCGGCACCGAACGCCACGAAGCGCGCCGCATCGACAATCAGCTCCGCGGGCGCGCCGGCCGTCAGGGCGACCCCGGCTCGTCGCGCTTCTATCTTTCGCTCGAAGACGACCTGATGCGGATCTTCGCCAAGGAGTGGGTTTCCAAGCTGCTGCAGCGCCTCGGCATGGAAGAAGGTGTTCCCATCGAATCGGGCATGATCACGCGCCGAATCGAGGCGGCGCAGAAAGCCGTGGAAGGCCAGAACTTCGAGGCCCGCAAACACCTGCTTGAGTATGACGACGTCATGAACAAGCAGCGCGAAGCGGTTTACGGACTGCGCCGCCGTTTGCTGGAAGGCCTCGACCAGAAAGATCTCATCATCGAAGACTACGTTTCCGGGATTCTCGGCGAGATCCTCGAACTGCACTGCCCACCCAAAGAGCACGTAGTCGATTGGGACCTCAAAGCTCTGAAAGACGCGATCTTCACCCGCTTCGGCGTCGACATCTACGCCGAAGGCCTCAAGCCGGAGCAGATGAACCGGCAGGAACTGGGCGATGCGATCTTTGACAAACTCAAAGAGCGCTATGACGCGAAAGAGAAGCTGATCGGCGCCGAGGCCATGCGCTATCACGAGCGCATGATCATGCTGAGCGTGATCGACGCGCAGTGGAAAGATCACCTGCTCTCGATGGATCACCTCAAAGAGGGCATCGGCCTGCGCGGGTACGGGCAGCACGATCCACTGGTCGAATACAAGCGCGAGTCCTTCGACATGTTCGAAGAAATGATGCAGCGCTTTCAGGAAGAAACGGTTCGCTATCTGTACCTGATGCAGATCATGGAACGTCCGCCGGCCCCTGTAGCTAGGCCGGATGTCGGGGGCAGTTCAAACGATCTGTCCGGCCAGGAGCCCGAAGTCGGCGTACCTTCAGTCATCACCGGCGGTCGAGGCGGTAATGGACGGCCGCCGCGCCAGGTCGCTACGTCCGTGGACGAAATCGAAGAAGCCTTCCAGCGCAAAAAGAAACGAGAGTTGGAACAAGCGCGCATGGCCGGAGCTGGCGATATGCAAGTCCAGCAGGTGGTGCGCTCGGGGGCGAAAGTCGGGCGCAACGATCCTTGCCCTTGCGGAAGCGGCAAGAAATATAAGAAGTGTTGCGGGGCAAATTCGTAGGAGCTTTCACCGCAGAGAACGCAGAGATCGCCGAGAAGATCGAAAAGAACTAATAAGCGTTTGGCGGCCTTCGAGACCACTGTGTCTGGGGCGAGTGGGTCGTGCTCACGTCCAAGCCCAGAGCGCATCGGGGTTACAATAAATACGGCAGTAGCGAGGAGGTTTCCTATGATCGCTCTCCGCCTTGTTCGTCTCATTGAGTCGCACTCCGAAGAACTGGCCGAAAGTCTTCTGCACAAATTGGAACGCTCCAGCCGGACGGCTGACTTGCGCAAAGTTCCGTCGCCCGAGATCCGCGAACGAGGGCGCGAGATATACCGCAATCTCGGCGATTGGCTGGTGACCAAGACCAGCGAAGATATCGAACGCGTGTATACGTCTCTCGGCCGTCGTCGCGCCGAGCAGGGAGTTACGATGACTGCCCTCGCTTGGGCCCTGATCGCGACGAAGGAAAACCTCTGGGACTTCCTGGAGCTGGAAGGCATGCGCGAAAAGCCCCTGGAAATCCTAGGGGGACTCGAACTCCTGCGCCTGCTCGACCAGTTCTTCGATCAGGCCGTCTACTTTGCAACGCTCGGATATGAAAACTACGGGAGAGAAAAGCAGGCGGAAAGGCGCGAACGTTTGGCCCGTTCCGCCTGAGTTGCCGGTGTGGGGCAATCTTCGCTGTATTCGCCGTGTTTAGAGTTTCCTTATACCCACCGCCCGAAACGTCATTTCCGTGGCCTTGCTGTGCGTCTTCTGCTTCCATGTGAAGAAAATGTCAGCATAGGTTTGGGTAATGTAATCAGCGTTGCCGATGCCCAGTTTCGCGGCTGTACGGTCGATCCAGCGCGACGGCCCTTCGATCTCGCCGAAGTTTCCAATCGGAGTCTCATCGAGCACCACGTGGCCGGTGCCGTCGCTCCACTCCGCGCGATATTTTTCATAGCGAAACGTGGGCGCGAACCCAAGTGCGCGCAGAATGGCGTCCATCTGCTGGCCGATCTCCACACGCGTTTCCAGCTCAACCCGCACTTTATGTCGGCCGGCCGTGCCTTTCGCCTTGTGCGTCAGCATCCACGTCTCGCCATACTGGCGCAGCCGCAGCAACTCGCCCCGCTTGCGCAGCTTCTGGCCGGGCAGGTCGTAGAGTGAATTCATCTCGTGGGTAGAGCGGGTGAGCTGTTTGAATCCCGCTCGCTTCAGCGCCCGCGTTAACGCGGGCAGATTCTCAATGCGAAATTTGATTTCGATTTCCTTCGGCATGATGAAATCTTAATCGCCGCGCCTGCAAAAAGCTTGAACCGCAGAGGACGCTGAGAACGCAGAGTAAGTAAAATGGATTCGCAGAGCGAAGGAGTTTGCTGGCCATTCGTGAAACAGATCGACAGGAGTCTCAAGACCAAGATTCCTCTCCGCGTACTCCGCGGTTAGACGTTTTCTTTCGGCTAAGCCTTGGACTCTCACTCCCGCCCGCGCCCCAGAAACCAGCTCATGTGCGGCAGATCGCGCTCCACTCGTCGCCGTTTCGCAATCAGTTCCGCCGTGATCGACACGGCAATCTCTTCCGGCGTAATCGCCCCAATATCCAGTCCGATTGGGGCGTGGACACGGTCGAATAGATCCGCGGGCAGACCTTCGTCCTGCAGCTCCTTGAAGATGGCGATCGTCTTCCGCTTCGACCCAATCATCCCGACGTAGCGCGCCGGAGTTTGCACCGCCCAGCGCAGCATTCGCATATCGTCGCGGTGCCCGCGCGTGACGATTACGATGTACGAAGACTCGCCGGGCGTGAGCTGCGCCGCGGCCTTGTCGAAATCATCGGCAATCACCTGCTGCGCCTCGGGGAAGCGTTCGCGGTTCGCGTAGGCTTCGCGATCGTCCACCACGGTGACGTCGAATCCGGCGATGCGCGCAACTTTGTAAAGGCTTGCTGCTACGTGACCTGCGCCGAAAATATAAAGATCTGCTGGAGGTAAGACTGGCTCCACGAAAATCTCGAGCGTTCCGCCGCAGACGAGGCCCGCATCGTACTTTGGATCCTGATTCAGATCAAACGTCAGGGTGCGCGGCTTTTCCGATTCCATCACTTCGCGCGCCGCCTGCCACACCTCGGCCTCAACGCAGCCGCCGCCGATGGTCCCGACGATTGAGCCATCGTCCCGCACCAGCATTTTGGCGGTCTTGAACGAAGGAATCGACCCGCGCACATTCACAATGGTCGCCACGGCCCCGCGGCGTCCGTCTTTTCGCAGGCGGACGATCTCCTCGTAGAGGTCCATAAAGGTGATTATGGTTGGCGGAGGCGGGAAGGTCAATTGTTGGTGTTAGCAGACGCTGAAGCGGGCGTGACCGGACGACGCGGAATTCCCACGAATTCAAAAGCCCCGGGTCATCACTCCCGAGGCTATTGGTGCTAAACCAGCGAGTACCTAATCGACACGGCCCGCATGTCTATGGTCTCGCCGAGTATAGCCCATGTCAAGACGATTCTTGTGAGTGACTGCACGGAGGGCGGCAGACTCGAACTGCAGTGGCTGATGAAGCCACTCACCGGTTTCGCGGACCGTGTCCAGTACCTGCTGGAAACACCCTCCAGACTTCGGCCCGCCATACCAACCGTACGTCTCTGCTTGAGAAGGCGTTGTGCAACTTATCACACCGCGTTTGGTACATTTCGGTTTACTATCTAGTTCCAAAACGGAATGAGAAATCTTCGAATTTCAGGAGCCCCATGAAAGCCGTTCGCATTCATCAGTTCGGTGGACCCGAAGTCCTCACCTACGAAGACGTTCCCGATCCCAAGCCGCGCAAGGATCAAGTCCTCATCCGCGTTCGAGCCTGCGCGATGAACCACCTCGACCTCTGGGTGCGCAAAGGACTGCCCGGCGTCAACCTGCCGCACATTCTCGGCAGCGACATCGCCGGCGAAATCGTCGAAGTCGGCGAGTACATCACCGATCTCAAGCCCGGACAGCGCGTGCTGCTTGCGCCCATGCATTTCTGCAATCGCTGCGCGAAGTGCGTTGCCGGACTTCAGAACCAGTGCCGCCAGTTCACCGTGCTCGGCAACGCCGTGGATGGCGGCAACTGCGAGCTGATTGCGGTGCCCGCGGTGAACGTCATCCCGATCCCCGACTCGCTCGATTTCAACGAGGCCGCCAGCGTTCCGCTGGTTTTTCTCACCGCGTGGCACATGCTCACAGGACGCGCCGCCATCCGCCCCGGCCAAACCGTGCTGGTGCTGGGCGCGAATTCAGGGGTGGGCATTGCCGCCATCCAGATCGCGAAACTGTTCCACGCGCGCGTGATCGCCACCGCGGGCGACGAGCGCAAAATGGAGCGTGCCCGCGAACTCGGCGCCGATTTCGTCATCAACCACTATCAGCAGAAGATTTCGCAGGAAGTCCGCAAGATCACGAACTTCGAGGGTGTGGACATCGTCATCGAGCACGTGGGGCCGGCCACATGGGAAGAGAGTGTGCGCTCGCTCAAGATCGGAGGCACGCTGGTCACCTGCGGCGCGACGACTGGGCCGAGAGTCGAACTCGATCTGCGCTTTCTGTTCTCGCGTCAACTGGCATTGCTGGGGTCGTACATGGGCACGATGAGCGAACTCCACGAAGTGCTCGGCCACGTCTTCGCCGGACGCCTCAAGCCCGTCATCGACCATACGTTCCCCTTGCAGGAAATCCGTACCGCCCACGAGTACATGGAGAAAAGCCAGATGTTCGGCAAGATCGTGCTGAACCCGTAGCAGCTATCCACCGCCGAGACGCGGAGAGCGCCGAGGATAGCGGAGTTAAGATCAAGAGTATTCTGGAATCCAATGAGGCGAACTGAGCCGCGATTCGTCGTGTGTGTGAAAAACAAGGACTATGCCGCATCGCTCGAATTGCGGAAGCTCTACCAGGTTGTCTCCGATGGTGCGGCGGCAAAGCTCCACCAGATTCGCGTGATCGATGAGTCCGGCGAGGGCTATCTTTATCCAGAAGAATATTTCGTCGCCGTGCAACTCCCGCAGGCGGCGGAAAAGGCAGTTCGGAAGGCAGCCGCCGTCAGAGACTGACTCGGTCGCGCGACACATCCCTCCTCAAACCCTTCGTACCGCCCACGAGTACATGGAGAAGAGCCAGATGTTCGGCAAGATCGTGGTGAACCCGTAGGAACTATTCACCGCCGAGACGCGGAGAACGCCGAGAAGAACTGGAGCCCGTCCCACGAATGCGTTGTTCGGCGACTGCTGGTGAAATGGCGATTTACCAGCAGTAATCGAGCTCGCTAAAGTTTCGGCTCGCCGCAATCATTGGGAACCTTGCCAAGCAACGGCTCGTATGTATTAGCGGAGGATATATGAGGAAGATTTTCTTGTTTCTGGGAGTACTGGCGATAACGGCGGCTTCCTGGGCGCAAACAGAGGCGCGCCCGGAGATTCTGGTGCTCGGGACATATCACATGGCTAACCCGGGACGCGATATTCACAACATGAAAGCCGACGATGTGCTGTCGCCGCAACGCCAGCAAGAGATCACGCAGCTGATTGAAGTATTGAAGAAGTTTCATCCCACGAAGATTGCGTTTGAAGACGATATCGGCAGCAAGCGGGTGGAGCGGGAGTATTCCGATTACCTGGCGGGAAAGTACACGCTGACGCGTAACGAGACGAATCAAATCGGATACCGGCTGGCCAAGGAGCTTGGCCATCACGCGGTCTACCCGGTCGATGAAGAAGGTGAATTCCCCTATTATCGAGTGCTCAATTACGCGAAAGCCAATGGCCTCAAAGAGAAGTTCGACGCGATACAGGCGAGCACGGACACGATGGTGAAGGAGGAGGGCGATTTTCTGGGATCGCACACGGTTCTCGAGACCTTGGAGTACATCAATTCCGATGCTAGGACGGCAAAGGACGTCGCCTCGTATTACGCCTACGCTCCCTTAGGGGATCCTTATGACTATGCAGGACCCGACCTGCTGGCGGTCTGGTATCAGAGAAATATTCGCATTTACAGCAACATCGTCAAGCTGATCGAATCTCCAAACGACAGGGTTCTCGTGATCTATGGGGCCGGTCACCTCGGATGGTTGCGGCAGGACATCGCCAATGACGCAACAGTTAAGTTACGGAAGCTGGCCGATTTGACCGGGCCGCAATAAATGGCGGTTCGGTCATTGGCGAACGATACCTGTCGAGAACGGTCGAGTTAACTGGCAACCCGATCAATAAGGGAAATCGCGAACCCAGGTGGGAAAATCCTCGCCACCGCGCACTCAGCGTCCTCTGCGGTTAAAATAACCCCATGGCGCAAGAGCTCAGTTTCGGCCCCTACGTTGACGTCGAAAACGGCAAGAAGGTAGTTAAGGAACTCGTCTTCGGAGACGGCGTGCCCGAAGGCATCGTCATGACCACGCTCGACTCGGCCGTCAACTGGACGCGCAAGAATTCGCTCTGGCCGATGACGTTCGGCCTGGCCTGCTGCGCGATTGAAATGATGTCGATGGGCGCGTCGCGCTTCGATATCGCGCGCTTCGGCGCCGAAGTGTTCCGGCCGTCGCCGCGGCAGTCGGACCTGATGATTATCGCCGGCCGCGTCTCCAACAAAATGGCTCCCGTCATTCGCCAACTGTGGGAGCAGATGCCGGAACCGAAGTGGGTGATATCGATGGGAGCCTGCGCGACTTCCGGTGGAGTTTTCCAGAATTACGCGCTGGTACAGAGCGTGAATCAGGTGATTCCCGTGGATATCTATGTCCCCGGCTGTCCCCCACGCCCCGAGCAGTTGATTTACGCGATCACGCTGTTGCAGCAGAAAATCATGATCGAACGCGGCACGGTGAAGAAGGCGTTGAATCTGGTTAAGAGTAACGAAACCAGCGAGTAGCAGAAGATCGGGTCATCGGGTGATCGGGCCATCGGGTGATCGAAGATCAAAAGCCTTTACTTTCGATGACCCGATGACCCGATCACCCGACGACCCGATGCTCTCTCACTGTTTCATTTTTGTAGCCAGCTGCCGCTCCGGCGGCGTCATCTGATTCCAGACCGCGCTCAAATCTTTTTCCAGAATCTGATTATTCGGATCCACCCGCAGGGCTAGCGCAAACCACAAATACGATGTCGGCAGATCGCGCGGCACACAGTGGCCTGTGTCATACATGGTTCCGAGCGCGCTCCGGGCCTTGGCGTTAGATTTAGCCGAAGCGGCCTTCAGATATTTCACTGCCTGGTCACAGTTTTTCGGCGCCCCTCGTCCGTAGAGATAGGCCTGGCCTTTGCGGAAGGCTGCGTCCCCGGTGTCAGCCGCGACGGGCGCGGGCAACTTCGAAGCCTTGGACGAGGTCACGCTGGCCTCGCGTTTCGCCTCACTCTTGCCGGCCCGCGCGATCTTCGCGGGTGCGGGAGTCACGGGTTTCGCTTCGGCCGCAGGCTTTGCCCCTGCGTCCGCGGTCTTCCGCGCAGGTTCGGGAGCAGCGCTTGCGCTCTCGGGCTGGCGCTCCGGAACCCCCGCCGGCGGAATCGCCGCCGGCGGCGAGCCTGCATCGAGCGCCGGAGCCGCATCCTTGGCCACCGACTTCGGCGACGGATTTTCGGCGGCAGCGCCGCCGGCGCTCGAAGTCGCGGCCTCCGGCTTTCGACTCTCCGCCGCGCCGACATAATTTGCATACGTCCACCACCCGGCTACGCCCAAGGCTGACAGCAGCGCCACCAGCAGCAGTATCCGCCTTCCGCCGGTCTTGGGCTGCTCGGGTTCAAAAAAAGAATCCAAGCCGGAGAAGGACTTTTCCCGCAGCGAGTCCAGGTCCGGCTGATTCGGGCTGGGCGGATTCGGGATAGGTTGATTGGCGCCGGGCTGATTCAATCCCAGCATCGAGGGCCTGCCGAGCGGCGGCGCCTGTTGGTTTGCGGGCCTGGCCGCTTTCTCCACTTCGAGAGGGCGCGGTGGTTCCGGCACGTTCGCTATCTTTGGCAGGCCCGGTACTGGCGCGCCCGCCGGTCGCCGGGCGTCGGGCCGAGCTTCGAGCACGGCGCCACACATTCCGCAGAAACGGAAGTTGTTCGCATTGTCTTCACCGCACTTCGGGCAGATCACGAATGGTTCTCCGGACGTCTCACCTACAGTTTAACTCGCGCCACCAATGTCGTTGCGCTCGTCCGTTCATATTAGAATGCAAACGCCCGGTTTCCGCCCATGCCGAAAGCCTCTAAAGCCAAGCCCGCGCCAGCCGCGAAGCGTTTCGAGGCCCGGCTCGAGCGCCTGCGCTCAAGCCTCAACTGGATCATTATTCGTGTGCCGTTCGATGCCGCCAAACTCTGGGGGACGCGCGGCCAGATTAGAGTGAAAGGCGAAATCAATGGATTCGCGTTCCGCACTTCGCTGCTTCCCACCCGCGAGGGCTGGCACTTTCTGCTGATCAACAAGCGGATGCAAAAGGGAGCGCGAGCCGCGGAAGGCAGCGTTGCCCGTTTTCAGATGGAACTCGACCGCGGAGAACGGACCGTAACCATCCCCGATGAGCTCAAGCGCATTCTCAGCCAGGGTCTTCTCAGCGAAGCTCGCGCGCTGCGCCGCTGGTATGACCAGTTGAATCGTTCTACACGCAACGACATTGCCAAGTGGATCGCTGAACCGAAGAGCGCGGAAGCCCGCCTGCGCCGCGCGGAACAAATTGCGGAACGCCTGCTCAACGTCATGGAGGCGGAACGGGAACTGCCTCCGATTCTGCAGGTAGCTTTCGCGTGCCATCCCCGTGCCCGTGAAGGTTGGGATGGCATGTCGGGCTCTCGCCGGCGAATGCACTTGTTCGGCATCTTCTACTACAGAACTCCGGAGGCCCAAGCCCGCCGCATCGACAAGATGCTCGATGACGCCACCGCCCTCGCCGAGAAAATGCGCGGCAAGAAAAAGTGAGCGGGGAATTGAGACTTGGCTGCCGCTTTAACAAGGTGTTCGGGATAGCTGCTGATGTCAAGCTGGGATTGTCTCGGCGACGGCCTGGCGGGCCTGCTCGAAATGAGGAAGGGGCACAGCCGAATCGTCTCGGCTGTGCCCCTTTTCCCGGTTACTAATTATTGTTTCTGTTTCGGTTTGGCGGATTTCGCCGCGCCTCTTTTTACCCCGGGTACTCCGGTTAGCGACCCCTGCTGCTCAATGGGGCCAAGCCATAGACTAAACTCATCTTCGTCAAGCCAGAACAACTGTGTGCCACTGGCCTGATAGATGACAACGTTGAAATCGACCACTATGGGAGTGGCAGTTGGGATAGTGACGACAAGAGGATTTGGCGTCGGATTTAGGCTAAACAGTGTATAGCGCCCAGTGGTGCTCTCGGTCGCGTCCGGAAGCGGAGTTCCCGAGAATGTAACTCCGGTATCCGGCAAGGCGGTGCCCAAGGCGTCGAACACATCGTTGAGGAGTCCGGTGCCAGCAAAAGCACCGGCCGTAAACGATCCCTCCCCGACGAAGTCGAATTCCGAACCGGTTTGGGCGAGGGTCAGGTCGAGGTCGTTGGAATCCTGCGCTCCAAAGGCATAGGTGCCTGCACTGCCTGTGAAGTGGCCGGGTGTGGTGTCCGTTTGCGGAATCAGAACCCCAGCGCCGTTGAGAAAAGAACCATCCATGTCGGCAATCAGAGCGCCACCTAGTCCGCTGGACGTGTTATTCGGATCATTCAGATTGAGATTGGGGTCCGTCATATAGATCCCCAGGTTGGCGAAGTCCTGCAATGGGGTCGTGAGGCTGAGGTAACTGTACCCATTATAGGTGGTTCCACCGGCCGCGTTCGAAATGGAGTAGGTGCCTCCGATGGTGCACGGCGGAGCCACAGTCACGGAATTGAGGCAGACACTGCCTTCTTCGTCCTCATCCCCTATACCTGCGAGGTTGCCCTTGCCATCCGTCGTAAACGAGCCTGCCGCGGCATAGGGAATGCCGTAGGAGTTGCTTTCCACACCAAACACGGAGCTTCCGAGCGATGCGTTGGTGAAGGTGGTTGTGCCTTGCCCGAACGCCGAGCCGACGGCCGAGTCGGTAGTATCCACAACGATGAGCCGCATAGCTTCCGGCCCAACGATGTAGTAAGCGATCGTGTTTACGTTACCGCCGAGATTCGTGCCGGTAACATAGCCACGCCCGTAGTTATCGTTGGGTTCCGGGATTGTTCCGGCGAAAGGCGTTCCCGTGACCGGCGGCGACGTAGCACTTCCAGAATCATCGACGTCGTAAACACCACTCACGCCGCCTTTGCTGGTCGTGAATACGCCTCCGTACACAACCGAACAGTAGCAGAGGCTGACGTTGTCCACTCCAGAAAGGGTGAAGGCAAAGTTCCCGCTAGCGTTCGTTGTTGTCTGCAAGTCCAGGCTTCCACTGGATGTTGCCGTGCCATCAAACTGAGTGATGAGCGCGTGGTTGCTGTTCACAAACTGGACGCCAAGGGTTTCGGTCCCTGCTACGCCCACATTTTCGTTGTTCGTGATCAGGGTGAGCGTATATTGACCGGTGACGCCATCCGCCGTCAGCGTTCCTCCCGTGATTGAGTCGCCGGAAGGCTCGGGCGACGTGAGGGCCCAACCGTCGTTATAGTCTTGTTCGCCGCCAAGGACGTTGCCATTCACATCGATGGCCACCGCCCCTGCGAGGGCGTAAAAATACGGGCCATCTACTGTGTCGGCGTCCGTGACCTCCAGCCCGCTCAGATAGAACGCATACGTAGGCACCGCCGTGTTCGTCAGACTGAAGCTGGCCGGCGTCGCCGCCCCAGAAGTCGAGGCCGTCACCGAATAAGCGCCAGCCGTTGCATTCGCTGTGAACACCTTCGAGGTGGCCACGCCGCTGGAGTTTGTCGTCTCCGTGTCAGTTGCCGCTGCCGGCGTAGTCGCGAATGTGCCGCTCGCTCCCGATGCGGGAGCCGTGAAGGTTACCGACGTGCCGGCGCCCACCGGCGTTCCGTTCGAGTACACCGTTGCTTGCAGTGGTGCCGCAAACGGCTGGTTGACCTGCGCGCTTTGCGGCGTTCCGCTCGTCGCCGCGATCGTTACCACCGGCCCTGCCGTGTTCGTCAGACTGAAGCTGGCCGGCGTCGCCGCCCCAGAAGTCGAGGCCGTCACCGAATAAGCGCCAGCCGTTGCATTCGCTGTGAACACCTTCGAGGTGGCCACGCCGCTGGAGTTTGTCGTCTCCGTGTCAGTTGCCGCTGCCGGCGTAGTCGCGAATGTGCCGCTCGCTCCCGATGCGGGAGCCGTGAAGGT
>Ga0326727_10021371_pt1 | contig 12686 bp, 14 predicted proteins | sample MB2enrmetagenome_FD_207643 | JGI IMG/M metagenome (GOLD analysis project Ga0326727, IMG submission 207643) | Lab enriched peat soil microbial communities from McLean, Ithaca, NY, United States - MB29MY | ecosystem: Environmental > Terrestrial > Soil > Wetlands > Peat | place: USA: New York...
GTCGACCCAGGGCGGTGCCATCACTGCGGTGCAGGCGGTGTTCGTTCCTGCCGACGACATGAGCGACCCGGCGGTCGTGGCGATTCTCGGTCACCTCGATTCGACCGTCATCTTGTCCCGCGAGCAGGCCGCGCGCGGTATTTATCCGGCGGTTGATCCGCTGGTGTCCAACAGTCGCCTGCTTGACGCGCGGGTGGTCGGCGAACGTCATTACCGGGTTGCCCGGGCGGTGCGCGAGCACCTGGCGCGTTACAAGGAGCTTGAAGACATTATCGCCATGCTGGGCGTCGAAGAACTGTCGACCGAAGACCGGCGCATCGTCGCACGCGCCAGGCGACTACAGCGCTATCTGTCCCAGCCGTTCATGGTGGTGTCCGACCATACCGGCATGCAGGGCGCTTCGGTACCGCTCGACACGACCCTGGGGGATTGCGAGCGGTTTCTGGATGGCGCCTACGATACGTTGACCGAACAGGACTGTTACATGCGGGGAGCGATGCCTGATGCCGACGATGGACATACAACTGCTTGACGGGCGCAGCGAGCACCGGCTCACCGGCATCACCAGCTTTATTGCGGCGGATGCCTCCGGCCAGTTCGGCATTCTGCCTGGCCATGAGCCGATCACCACTGTTGTCGAACCGGGGCTGGTGCGCTGCCGGTCCGCCGATGGCCAATGGCATCTGCTGGCCACCACCGGCGGCCCGATGGTGTTTCGCCACAATCTGCTGCAACTGGTCTGCGCGCGCTTTCTGAGCGCCGACGGCGAAGAGGCGTTGAAGATGTTATTGACGCATGTGCTTCAGGAAGAATGGGGCGAACGGCGTTCCGAGCGTCAGTCCTGGGCTGACATGGAGCGCGAACTCGTCAAGCGTCTGAACGAATGGAGCAAGGTCAACCTCTCATGATGACACCTCGCGACGATGATCTGCAGCGTGCGCTCGACAAGCAAGTCGAAAGGCGCAGACGCCACCGCCCGGGCGGTCCGATCGGGCTCATCGTGGTCGGCGGCACGGTTGGACTGTTATTCGTCGTGCCGCTGGTGATCGGCGCCTACCTCGGGCGTTGGCTGGACAGTCTGTTTGCCGGCTATTCGGTGCGCTGGACGGTCAGTCTGATCATCCTGGGCATTGCGATCGGCAGTTATGGCGTGATTCGTTTTCTGAAAGGGCTCGACTGATGAACGGTGAAGGCGCCGGGGTCTGGCTGACGGTGGCAGGGGTCGCGCTGCGCGAACCGTTGCTGCTGTCTGTCGCCCTGTCGCTGATTCTGGGAGTGGGCGGCGTCTGGATCGGGGCGCATCTGAGCGAGCATCCGGGCAAATTGCAGGTGCTGGCCGAATATGCCGTGACCCTGATGTCCGACGCGGTGGCGGAAGTCGTGCCGGCACCGCTGGTGACGCGCGTGATGCCGCTGATCGCCACCTTCTGGGTGTTCATCGTGTTTTCCAATCTGATGGGGTTGATCCCCGGGCTGTCTTCGCCCACCAGCGATCTTTCGGTGACGTCCGCGCTGGCCATCATCGTGTTTCTCGCCGTGCATGGATTCGGCTTCGCTGTGGCCGGTTGGCGCAACTATCTGCGTCACTACCTGACGCCAAGCCCGGTCATGCTGCCGTTTCATCTGGTGAGCGAACTGACCCGGACGCTGGCGCTGGCGATCCGTCTGTTCGGCAACATGATGAGCCTGGAAATGGCGGCGCTGCTGGTGCTGGTGGTTGCGGGCTTCCTGGTGCCGGTTCCGCTTTTGTTGCTGCATGTGGTCGAGGCGCTGGTGCAGGCCTACATTTTTGGCATGTTGGCGTTGATCTATATCGGTGGCGCGCTGGATGCCGCCCATCTGACCGACTTGCCTTCGTCGACGGAGAACGAGTCATGACCGATATCCATTTATTCAGCATTGTGTCCACCGTTGTGGCGGGGTTTGCCATCGCCATCGGGGTGTCCTTGCCCGCGCTCGCCATGGGGCGCGCCATCGCACAGGCGCTGGACGCGCTGGCCCGACAGCCCGAGTCGGAAAAAATCATCATCCGCACCCTGTTCATTGGCCTGGCCATGATCGAGTCGCTGGCGATCTACTGTCTGGTGATCGTGCTGATCATCCTGTTCCGCAACCCCTTGCTCGAATACCTGCTGCACTGACGGGGGCGGTCATGGGCCTTGATCTCACGACCATCTTGCTGGAGATCGTCAACTTCCTCGTGCTGTTGTGGGTGCTGACGCGATTTCTCTACCGTCCGGTACTGGCGATGATCGCCCGGCGGCAGCAACAGACCGAAGCGGCCAGCGCGACCCTGGCGGCGGACCGCGCCGCGTTGCAGGCGGAGCAGGTTTCGCTGGCCGGTGCGCAGGCCGAGTTGCTGCGCCAGCGCGAAAGCGCCATGCAGCGTCTGGACGCGGACATGCGTACGGAGCGCGAGCTGCGCATGACCCTGCTGAATGAAGAAATGGGCGTCGAACGCGAACAGGCGCAGGCTCGCCTGGCTGAACAGCAGGCGCAACAGCGCAGCGTGCTGGATGCCGTCGCCGCGACGCGTGCCGAAACCTTCTTGCGCGAATATTTGCGGCGACTGGCGGGGCCCGAGCTGGAGCACGCACTGGCCGAGCTGTTTCTGGCGGATCTGGCGGCCTTGCCGGAGGCGCAACGATACGGCTTGATCGACCCCGATGCAGAGGGCATCGCGGAGATCTCGACCGTGTTCGAGTGGACCGATACCATGCGCCAGCGGGTCGAGAATGCCCTGTCCTGCGCATTGAACCGGACGCTTGCCTGTCACTGGCGAACCGATCCCGACATGCTGTCGGGCCTGTCGGCCAGAGTCGGCGGGCATGTGCTCGAAGTCAGCCTGGCACGCTCGCTTGACGCATTCCGTTCGATCGGAGAGGAGGCCATATGAGTACAGCCACACCCGACATCGGACTGGTGATCGAAGAGTATGGTGAAATCGCCGCCGTCGCCGACGGCATTGCCTGGATTTCGGGGCTGCCGTCCGCGAAGCGTGGAGAATTGTTGTCGATGGCGGACGGCAGCCTGGCGCTGGCCGACCAGCTCGACGAACACAAAATCGGCGCCATCCTGCTGGATGCTTCGCGCGACATCGTCGCCGGATCGCAAGTCAGACGCACCGGTCGGCGGCTGACCATCGGTACCGGCGACGCCTTTCTCGGGCGGGTGATCGATCCGCTCGGCCGTCCGCTGGACGGATTGCCCCCGCCGCAGTCGACCATGGAACGGGCGCTGGAGTCGCCTTCGCCGCCCATCGTGCAGCGCCGCGCGGTCAATCTGCCGCTGTACACCGGTAATACCATCGTCGATACCTTGCTGCCGATTGGCCGGGGCCAGCGTCAATTGATTATCGGCGATGACGGTACCGGCAAAAGCTCGCTGGCGCTCGACGCGGTGATTCACCAGCGCGACCAGCATGTGCATTGCGTGTATGTCCTGATCGGGCAGCGGCGCGCGGCGGTGGCGGAGCTGATTGCGCTGTTGACGGAAAGCGGCGCACTGGCCCATACCACGGTGGTGGTCGCCGAAGCGAGCGCGCTGCCGGGTATCCAGTATCTGGCGCCCTTTGCCGGCTGTGCGCTCGCCGAGGCCTGGATGCTGGTCGGCGAAGACGTACTGATCGTCTACGATGACCTGGGGCTGCACGCCCAGTCGTATCGCGAACTGTCTTTGCTGATGCGCCGCCCGCCGGGGCGCGAGGCGTATCCGGGAGATATTTTCTACTTGCATTCGCGCCTGCTCGAACGCTCGACCGCGCTGGCGCCCGAATTCGGCGGTGGCAGCCTGACCGCCTTGCCGATCGTCCCGACCTCTCAAGGTGAGCTGGCGACCTATATCCCGACCAATCTGATCTCGATCACCGACGGCCAGATCTACCTGAGCCAGCCCTTGTTCTCCGGTGGCATGCTGCCGGCCATCGATATTGGCCGTTCGGTGTCGCGCATCGGCGGCAAGGCACAGGACAAGGCGATTGCGCGCGAAGGCGCACGGCTGCGGCTCGATTATCTGCAGTTTCTGGAGCTTGAGGTTTTCATCCGCTTTGGCACGCGTCTGGAGGCCGGCATGGCCGAGCGTGTGGCGCGGGGGCGTCTGCTGCGTGAGCTGTTCCGGCAAAAACGTCTCGCGACGCGTCCGATCACCTACGAAATGGCCTGGCTGGTCGCGCTGAACGAGGGCTGGCTCGACGGGCTGGATGCCGCCGCGCTGGCGCCGCATCTCGAGCGCTTTGCCGAAAACGCCGCCACGGCGCCGCCGTTGTCGCTACCACGCGAACAATGGGTCGAAGCGGTGGCTCGCTGGATGGAACGGCCATGAGCGGCGCCACCGTGCGCGAACATCTGCGCCTGCTCGAAGCGTTGCGCAAGATTGTCGCCGCGATGCGCACGCTTGCCTATGCCGAAATACAGCGGCTGACGCGAATCGCGGCGGCGCAGGCGCAGGCGCAGCAGGTCTTGCTGCAAGCGTTTGCCGATCTCTCTCCCGAGCCTGCCGGTCCGGTACGCCGCGTGGTGTGGCTGGCCATTGGTGCGGAACGCGGCTTTTGCGGCGGCTTCAATGAACGCATGGCCGACGCGCTGGTGACCCGTGCCGGGCTTGAACCGCAGTCCGCATGGCGGGTGGCGGGTGACCGGCTCGGACAACGCGTCGAGCCGCGCCTGGCATCGGTTACGCTCCTGCCGGGATGCAGTGCGGCGGACGAAGGCGCCGAGCGCGTCGATGAGTGGATCGCTCACCTGCTGCAGGATGGCCCGCTGAGCGACGGTGCATTGCAGTTGAACGTGCTGTATCAAACGGAGCATGGTCCGGTCGAATGGCGCCTGTTGCCGCTGCCCGATCTCCCGCCCCGTACTCGGGGACCGGCGCCGCTGCGTCAGCTACCCGATGAAGTGCTGGTGTCGAAGCTGACGGTCGAGTGGCTGCGTATCGGACTGTTGGGCGCGCTGTTTCAATCGCTGCTGCAGGAAAACCGCTGGCGGCTGGCGCAGATGCAGCGTGCACAGGATCACCTGGACGAAGCCGGCGAAAAGCTGCGCCGCAGTTATTTCCGTCAGCGTCAGAACGACATTACCAGTGAGCTGGCCATCCTGATGTCCTCGCTGAATATTCTGGGGGATGAACCGGCGTAGCCGCAGCGCTAGAATGGGTGCTCCTCATGACTTTCGGGATGCAAGGAATGCGCGACGCAACCTGCGGTATCCGCATTATTCAGGGCGAGAACGATCCGGTGTTGCTGCGCGATCTGACACGTATCTATGACGTTTGTGGCTATGGCGGGAAGATTGAAGCGGACGATACCCTGTTTGTCGCGTACCTGAGCGGCATCGCTGCGGGCGGTGTCAGGCTGTGCAATGAGGAGGGCGTGATCGTGCTGCGCGGGATGGAAATCCTGCCCGGATACCGACGGCAGGGGCTGGGACTCGGCCTGCTGGCAGCGTGCAAGCCGGCCCTGTCGGAACAAACGGTGTACTGCCTCCCTTATGCGCATCTTGTCGATTTTTACGCCACGGTCGGGTTTTCGCCAATCGACATAGCGTGCGCGCCGTATTTTTTGCAGGCGCGGGCCGCGGGCTATGTCAAAACCGGTAAAAAGATCGTCGCCATGTGCCGATCCAAAAATGGTTTATCAAAGGGCGTTGAGTCTGTCAGTGGGGGGCGTTCTCAATGATTCGCGCTTCGAACCTGTGTTGGCGGTGTTGTGATGTCATCGAACCACGCGAGCAGTCCCTCGATCGATAAATCTTCGTCGAGTGCTTCCCAATGGATGCCCGCGCGGCTCAACTCGTAGTTTTCCAGCTGTGCCGGGGTGGCCTTGCGCAGACGCGGAAACCAGGCAAGCGGAACGACCAGGATACCGCCGTCGCTCAGGCTGACGCTCATGGTGCAACGATCAAACCGGACCGATTGAACGGTTGCCTTCATATGTCCTCCTTTCTCGAATGTTGAATGCTCCCGAAGAGCAGAATCAGGTCTCTGTCATGCGCTGAGGTGCCTTCAACTCATTTTCGTTGAGCAGCAGAAACAGTCCGGCCTGATTCGAGATCTCCAGTTTTGCGTACAGATTGCGGCGGTGTACCCGGGCGGTTTCGGGGGAAATACCCAGTTCGCGCGCCAGCGCTTTGGTCGAGTGGCCCCCGAGAATCATCAGTGCGACTTCGGCTTCGCGTGCGGTGAGTGCAGGTTTATCGAGGAGGCGTAAAGAGGTTTCCAGCTGGATCTTGCGGTCGGGAACGGCGGCCGTCGATTGCGGTCTGGGCCGGGCATCCAGGCGAAGGTGTTTTTGCATCAGCGGCAGCAGCCAGGGGGTGAATAAGTGAAAACTGCCGATTTCCTGATCCAGGAAGCGGCGCCGGTTGCCGAGTGATAAGGACAGTACCCCCTGGCCGTTAAGCGGCAGCAAGAACTGCACTTCGTCCTCAATGAGAAGGCGCGAAAAAAATTGGCGGAAATACTCTGTCTCGCGAAATGCATCGGGTGCAACTTCATCAAGCCGGTAAATTCCTGGCGCACTCAGTTCGCGACTGAAAACATAAAATGGATCGATCTGATATAAAGAGCCGCGATATTCTGCAAATTCCAATGAACTATCGTCCTGGGCGCTTGAGTCGGCCAGGATTCGCGGAGGCTGGCTGCGATAGAACAGTATGACGGACCATGCGTCGAACCGTGCAGCCTCTGCCAGCAGCCTGACCAGCGCACCCCAGAAATCATCCTCTCCCAGCTTGTCGATCAATCGTCCAAGGCGTTGATGGAATACCAGATCAGTCAGGGTTACATTCATTTCTCTACCTCTCTTGGGGTAATTGCCTGGTGGCAGTTAACCCATGCGCGCTATATCGATGTCGTTCTGCCCTGGGTAATATCAACACAATGCAAACGTCATGAAAAGTGGTGGCGGCATTGTGTATCGGCCGCAGCGGCGTTAGCCGTTTGATCCGGAACAGGAGATAGAAACCATGACACGCAGTACAGGGGAATATCAGGCCATCGATGCCTCTTTCCATCATGCTGCCTTGAACGGTCTGAAAACGCTCAAGCACGATGGGACGCGTCCGATGGTGCGCGCTCGGGGACTGACCATGTGGGACAGCGATGGCAATCCCTATCTGGACGGGATATCCGGTCGCTTGTGTACGCAGGTTGGGTTCGCCAGAAGAGAGCTGATCGAAGCGGCGGCACGACAATTGGAGCTACTGAGCTGCGCCAACCTGTTTTGTCCTGCTTTCCACCCTGCCGTTATCGCACTCTCGGAACGGCTGCTCGAACTGTTGTCAGAGCGTTTCAGCCATGTGATTTATACAAACTCGGGTTCGGAAGCCCATGATGTGATGATCAGAACCGTTCGCCGTTATTGGGCGGTGGCAGGCAAGCCCGACAAGACCATTTTTATAGCCCGGGTCAACAGTTCTCATGGCTCGACGATGGGATGCACCTCGCCTGGCAGAATGGGCCGGATGCATGAAGGGGACGACATGTCGATGTCCGGTATCGTCCACATTGGGGAGCCCTGGTGGTTTGCCCATGGCCGGGATCTGACGCCGCAGGCATTCGGCCTGGACTGCGCGCGTCAGCTGGAAAACCAGATTCTGGCGCTGGGGGCGCATCATGTTGCCGCCTTCATTGCCGAGCCGTTTCAGGGGGCGGGTGGGGTCATCATGCCCCCTGAAAGCTATTGGCCGGAGATTCAGCGAATTTGCAGGAAATACGATGTTTTGCTGTGTGCCGACGAGGTGACCAGCGGATTGGGACGGTCAGGAAGATGGTTTGCTCACCAGTACTTTTCGTTCCAGCCCGATACACTGACGCTCGCCAAGGGATTGACTTCGGGCTATTTCCCGATGGGAGGACTCGTCCTGTCGCGGAACATTGCAGAAACGCTGATCGGCCACGAAGGCCTTTTCGCGCGTGGGCTGACCTGCACCGCGCATCCTGTTGCCGCCGCCGTTGCGCTCGCCAACCTCGATGTGCTTCTGGATGGCGGTGTTGTCGAACAGGTGAGGAAGGACAGCGGACCCTATTTGCAGCGTTGTTTACGTCAGGCTTGCGCCGAACATCCGCTGGTCGGTGAGATTCAGGGGGTGGGGATGGCGGCCGCGCTGCAGCTTGTCGAAGACAAAGGACTCGGCAAGCGTTTCGACAACGAGGCCGATATTGTCAGCGAATGCTGCGGCCACGTCTTTGACGAGGGGGTGATCCTTCACGTTGCCCGTGGGCGTCTGATCCTGGCGCCCGCGCTGGTGGCGAGTCATGCGGAAATCGATCAATTGGTGGAAAAAACCGCCAGAGCGCTGGATTTCACGGGGCGCAGACTGGGGGTGCTGTAAGCGGTGCCATGCTTGCTGACGGCACCTGAACCGGCAGGTCGATATCCATCACCGTAGCGTCATTGTTCAGCTGCAGGCAATGAACTTTGACGCTTGCCAGCAACGGCCTTGCACCGTTGTCTCCCTTTAATGCGCACAAAGCTTCTCGCATTTCGGCGCTGAATCCGACCGGATGCCCCGGGTGCTCGTGATAGCAGGGACGTACAATCTCATGCCGGGTCAGTTCCTCCGCGATGCGCGTAAAAATATCCGGTGTGACGAACGGCATGTCCGCCAGATGAATCAGCCAGCCTTTCAGGTCCGGATGTGCCTTCACCCCGGCCGCGATCGAGTCGCCCAATCCGTCGCTGTCGAGCAGTGTGACGGCGGTATCGTAGCGTTCACACATCTGACGCACTTCATGATTGTCCGTTCGGGTGACCACGCCGACGAACAGTCCCGTCGCCAGCGCTTGTCGCAGCGTGTGCTCGAAAACGCTGCGCGGGATGCCTTCCGCATCAGGAAACCGGGCGTTCAGTTTATGCCCGGAGCCGCCTGCCTGCCTGAAGCGTTCGCCCCGTCCTGCCGCCATGATCAAAATCCCGATAGCGTTCATTTTATGACCTATGTCAAACCCATGTGTATGAATAGTAAGAGAAATATTCCTTTATTCTGCATTGCGGCGCTACACTTTTCACGTTAAATATTTCCACGTGAAGAAAAATATTACCCTTTTCGTCAGCGCGGTCATAGAATCTTTGCTGCTCGATTCGCCTGTACGCACTGCCTGGTAAATGAAAACACGAGATCTCAGCGGATCCGTGTATTTTTGACTAAGGGTTACGCTTATGCCGTCCGTGAGTAAGCAGTATTTCCTGATGCAGATTCAGCCGACCATTTTGCGTTTTGCCAAAATGCTGGCCAGCGTACTGCAACTGGAAGTGGAAATTGTCGATGCAAATCTGGTGCGCGTGGCGGGAACAGGGCCCTTTGGCGCCGGGTTTGGCCGCAAGCTGGAAGGCGACTCGCGGTTGCTGCGCTATGTCATGGAGCACCAGACCGAGAAGGTGGTCACTCAGTCCCGCGAAGACCCGGTGTGCGAGGGCTGCCCCAGCCGGGACAGTTGCACGGAAATGGCCTTTCTCGGCGTGCCCATCATGGTTCAGGGATGTTGTATCGGCGCCATCAGCCTGGTGGCGCTGGCGCCGGAACAGCAGGATCGCTTGCGCAACAGCCTGCAGGAAATCAGCGATTACGTCCGGCATGTTTCCAATATCTTTGTTTCCAAGCTGCTGGACTCTCAAGAGTGGAGCGACGACAGCAAAAAAGTCTTTCTGACCCTGATGATGCACATGGACCAGGGCTGCCTGCTGCTGGATGAACAGAATCAGGTGCTGTTCGCCAATGAAATTGCCCAGCAGCAATTGCATTACCGCGAAGAGGAACTGATCGGCCAGATCATCGGCCTGCGTCCGCTTACGTTTGGCAAACTGGACTTGAACGGTCCGTTGCAACATGTGTTTTCTCAAGGGACGCGCGAAGAGCTGGTCATCGGCCAGTTGTTCCATGTTCAGGCGCAGCAATTGTTCCTGATGACGACCCGCCAGTCCAATGATGCTCAGGCCGTGCCCCGTTCACGGCAGGCCGTGCCCGAAGCGTCGCACATCGATACCCTCATCGGCGACAGCAAACCGATGCTGCGCCTGAAAACCCTGATTCACCGTATCGCCCAGAGCCCTTCGAGTGTGATGATTCGCGGCGAGAGCGGTACCGGCAAGGAGGTGGTGGCTCAGGCGATTCACCGGCTTGGCCCCCGTAGCGAAAAGCCCTTTATCGCCATCAACTGCGCCGCCATTCCGGAGCAATTGCTGGAGAGCGAACTGTTTGGCTACACCAAGGGCGCTTTTACCGGGGCGTCGAGCGGCGGAAAGCAGGGACTGATCCAGGCCGCACATCAGGGCACGCTGTTTCTCGACGAAATCGGGGATATGCCGCTGACCATGCAGGCCAAGCTATTGCGCGTGCTCGAATTGCGCGAGGTCACCCCCATCGGCGCCAGCCGCCCGTCGCCGGTCGATATTCGCGTCATCGCCGCCACCCACCAGCATCTGGATCAGTTCATCCAGGATGGCAAGTTTCGCGAAGATCTGTTCTACCGCATCAATGTGATCCCCATCGACCTGCCGCCGCTGCGTGAGCGGGAAGGCGACATCGACCTGTTGATCCACTATTTTCTGAACCAGCATATTCGCCGGATCGGCAGTGTCTATCCAGGGATGACAGAAGAGGCGAAACAGCTGCTCAGACAATATCGCTGGCCGGGTAATGTGCGCGAACTCAGCAATTTGATGGAGTATCTGGTCAATATCATCCAGGACGGCGAGGTGATCGACAGCGCCCTGTTGCCGCCTAATATCATCCGCAGCCAGGGTGTGCCCGTTTTGCAGGACGCGCCGCGTTATCAAGATCCCCCCCGCATTGTTGAGAGCATTGCGGCATGCAGTACGCCGCCGGAGGAGGACAGTGAAAGCGTGTCCTGTGAAAGCGGGCTGGAAAGCATGGAAAAACAGATGATCGAAGAAACCTTGAGCCGCTTCGAGAACAAAAAGCTGGCGGCTCAGGCTCTTGGCATAGGTATTGCTACTTTGTATCGCAAGATCAAAAAATACGCGATCGAAGTGCCTGAATGATCGGCTAGTCGCCAGGAAATGCAGAAAGACCGTGAGAGCCCCCATGAATCTTTTCGTTCACGCAGCACGACTTGAGCAGGAAAACCGCCCCTTCGCCCTGGCCCAGATTATCGAGAGCAAGGGCTCTACGCCCCGGCATAGCGGACAGATGCTGGTTCTGGCCGATGGGCAGACCATCGGCACGATCGGCGGCGGTATGGTGGAGCGCCGGGTCATTGAAGAAGCTCAGGCGGCCATCGAAGAGCGCAAGCCGCGCATGTTTTGCGGTCGCATGACGCGCAGCGGCGAGAACGCGGTCGGATCCGACTGCGGCGGCGCCATGTCGGTCTATATCGATGTGCATGGCCTGCGCCCCCGCCTGATGCTCATCGGCGGTGGGCACGTGAACCGGGCGCTGGCGCACGCAGCCGCGCCGCTGGGGTTTGAAATTCACGTCGGCGATACCTTCGACGGCAATCTGGACCCCGCATCCTTCCCGTCCGGCAGCCGTCTCAAACACGCCGATACCATGGCGGCTCTGGTCGATTCGCTCAATATCGACAACAACAGTTATGTGATCATCGCCACCAATCATCTGGACCGCGAGGCACTGGAGTGTCTGATCGGGCGCCCGACCGCCTATCTGGGGATGTTGGCCAGCAAGCGCAAGACGCTGACTTTCATGAAGGACTTGCGCGAGAGCGGTACGCCCGAAGCCCTGCTGCAACGGGTGTTTGCCCCGCTGGGCTACGATATCGGCGCGGAAACCCCCGAAGAAATCGCGGTCAGCATCATGGCGCACATCCTGCAGATCAAAAACGGCGCGGCCGGCGGGCTGATGCACGAAAAGCTGCATCACAAGCGCAGCAAGCTGGTCGTGATGCGCGGTTCGGGCGATATTGCGAGTGGCGTGGCGTTGCGGCTGCATCACTGCGGTTTCAAGGTGGTGATGCTGGATCTGGACAAGCCCACGGTCATTCGTCGCAGCGTGGCTTTTGCCCAGGCCATGTTCGATGGAGAAACCGAGGTCGAAGGGGTGCGCGGACGCCGAGCCGCGTCGGTCGATGAGGCGCGCATGTTGCTGGAGCAGGGCATCATCCCCGTATTGGCCGATGAACATTGCCAGAGCCTGGCCGAGCTGAAACCGGCGATTGTGGTGGATGCCATTCTGGCCAAGAAAAATCTGGGCACCCACCAGGACATGGCGCCTTGCACGGTTGCCCTGGGACCGGGCTTCGAGGCAGGAGCCGACTGCCATGCCGTGATTGAAACCAACCGGGGCCATTATCTGGGCCGGGTGATCTACGAAGGTGCCGCCCAGCCGAATACCGGCATTCCGGGCAATATCGAGGGGCATAGCTCACTCAGGGTCGTGCGTGCGCCGGTGGCGGGAACCATGAAATGCAAGGTGCGTCTTGGCGACCTGGTCGAAGAGGGCGATATCCTGGCCTGGATCGATGACACGCCGATTGTGGCGCCCCTGGGAGGCATGGTGCGCGGGCTGCTACACGATGGCATCACGGTTCCGGTCGGTTTCAAGATCGGCGACATCGACCCGCGTGGTGTGCGCGCCGATTACACGACGGTCTCGGACAAGGCGCGCGCGATTGGCGGCGGCGTGCTGGAGGCCATCCTGCATCTGACGCGTGGTTGAACCCGTCCGTGGTGATGCCAAAACCGTCGCCAATCGTCTGGATCCCCGCTTTATGGA
>Ga0326727_10021372_pt1 | contig 12686 bp, 7 predicted proteins | sample MB2enrmetagenome_FD_207643 | JGI IMG/M metagenome (GOLD analysis project Ga0326727, IMG submission 207643) | Lab enriched peat soil microbial communities from McLean, Ithaca, NY, United States - MB29MY | ecosystem: Environmental > Terrestrial > Soil > Wetlands > Peat | place: USA: New York...
TCAGTGGAGAGCCGCTAGCCGCGGGGCCTTGACCGCGGTCCAAGGTTGTCGCTGACTCAAGCGTGTCGCCGCGGAGGCAGGCGCTGCTGTCAGTGGAGATCTCTCGGTGCCGGAAGTATATTGAAGAGCACAACCGGCTCTTGACAAAGGCGAATAAAAAGCGAATGCTGAGGAGGTGCTGTTCGACGATTCTCCCCCGTCGTCGCTGACCGGCATTGCCAGGCTGGCTGCCCAGAGCCCCGTGCTCGAAGCCAAGTCGCGGGTGCGCTATTTCGAAATCGAAACGCGCAGCGTCTTGAACCGAACCCGGCCTGGCATGCCGTTCCGCTGGACCATCAACCCCTATCGCGGCTGCGAATTCGGCTGCAAATACTGCTATGCCCGCTACACTCACGAGTTCATGGGAATCGAGGACCCGTGGCAGTTCGAAGACCAGATCTACGCCAAGAGCGATCTGCCGGCTATTCTGCGCGAGGAGTTGCGCCGGACCGACCCCGCCCACCCCATCGCGATCGGCACCGCAACCGACCCCTATCAGCCGGCCGAAAAGCGCTTCCGCCGCACGCGTTCGATCCTGGAAGTGTTTGGCGCGGGCCGCGGACGCCGCGTCTCCATCACCAGCAAATCCGATCTGATCACGCGCGATGTCGACCTGCTCGAGAAGATCGCGGAAGGAAATGCACTTAGCATCCACATCACCATCACGACGCTCGACCGCGAACTCGCGCGCCTGCTGGAGCCCCGAGCGCCGCGTCCGGACCTGCGCCTAAAAGCGGTTCGAACGCTGGCCGACGCAGGAATTCGCGTAGGCGTCTTCCCCAACCCAATCCTGCCGCTGATCACCGATTCCGAACGCCACCTGGACCGCCTGGCCAGCACCGCGCGCGATCACGGCGCCACCTTTTTCGGCGGAGGGCTGCTCTTCCTGATGCCCTGCGCGAAAAAGGTCTTCTTCCCTTTTCTCGCTGAGCGCTTCCCGGACCTGCTGCCGCGCTACGAGGAGCGCTTCAGCAAAAGCGCGTACCTGCGCGGCGAATACGCCGGCATGATTCGTGCCCGCGTACATGCGATTCGGACACGCTACAACCTCGACAACGGACCGCTGGAGCATATGCCGGCCGGCGTGGAACCCCTGCAGTCCAGTTTGTTCGACTCGCTTAATTCGCCGTTCCGATGAAATTCGAATTAGTCAGAGCCGGGTTGGCCTGTCCCTCGAACTCGTAAGCCGTAGGGGAGAAGGTGTATCCGGGTGTGTCTCCTGCCATCGTCAGGTCGCCCGCGAGCATGGTATCGCCTTCAATGAGCCCGACGCGGCCAGAGACGTCGACGCGATGATTGCCATGTGGAGGAACGCCCGGGAGTACATGACGATGGACGCGCACAAGATCCCTAATCCGCCGATCAACGTTTCCTACAGTCTGGTCGGCTTGGGCGCGGCAAAATACCCAGGCGACGAAACGACCGAAGCGATGGCGCGATTCGTTGCCCAGTATCAACAGGCGGACGGTTCCTGGCGCTCCCAGATCTGGCGTCCGCCGGTTAAACTAAGAGCCAGAATGCGAATCGTTTTTGCGCTGCTTGCCGCCGCGCCCGCGCTGGCGCAATCGGTGGCATTATCTTCACTGACGCCAATCTCTCTCGTCACACACCCGGCGGGGCAGAATTATGCTCCGGCGGCCAATTCCGTTACGGTTGGGACGCGCAAGTGGAACGCGCTCCGGTTTATCGGGATGAGCGACGTAACGTACGCGATACCTTCGGGCATGCGCAGCTTCAGCGCCACGATTATTTGGGGTCCGACGAACCACATACCCGCGCCGACGGGCGACCCGACGGACAATCAGCTTCGCGTGCGACTGCTGCTCGATGGCGCGATCGCGCATGAGAGTTGCCTGGACGACGTTAAGCCTCCGGAACAGATTTCGATTGAGCTGAACGGCGCGCAGACGCTCGATGTATCGTCCCTATCGCAATTCAGCGGTGGGGTATTTTATCTGGCGAATGCGGTTTTTCAAGCGACCGACGCCGTTCCCCCGTCGCCGGTATTCCTGCCAGATAGCGGAGCGGCTTTTCTCGATGCTGCGCCGCTGCCGCGGCAGGCGCTGTTCCACACGTATCATCAGGGCGAGACAGTGCCTTTGACGCTTTACTACAACGGCATGCCGGCAGTGGCGGACGTCCGCATCACGGTGACGCCGGAAGCCGCGTGGCTAGATCCGGTCGAGAATGAGTTCCAGATTGACCTGACGAGCACTCCCGCGGCAACGTGGCAGGCGCCGAACGAGCAAGGCCCCGCGCAACTGGAGATTGCAGTGGATATTGGCGGCAATACCGTATTTACGCGTTCATTGCGCATCGCGGTCGCGCCCGCGGTCGACCTTTCGACGATCAGTGATGCGTCGATCAATATTCACACCAATTGGAATTCGTGGCTGACGCTGCTCGATGATTTCGCCAATCTCTACAATCCCAAATGGGGACGCATCCTGCTCGACTGGCAGGCTATTGAAGCGACGACAGGCACGTATGATTTCAGCGGCGCGGATCAGTTGGTCGCGAGCTACAACCAGCAGAACATCCGCATTATGGCGATGCTCGGCGAGCGCTGGCCATCGTGGGCGGGGAATCCAGGACCGGCGTATAACGCCGCGTGGGCAAAGTTTGTCGCGGCGGCGGTGGCGCGGTACCGCGGCAAGATCGATGCGTATGATTTGTTTAATGAAGTTGACGTGAAACAGAATACGTGGGTGGGGCTGGGCATCCCGGATCAGGATATTCCGTTGCTGCAAGGCGGAATCAACGCAGTGCGGGCATCCGATCCGAATGTGATTCTGGTGTGCTGCTCGACGGGGACGTACGATTGGATGAATTACCAGAAGAAACTCGCGGATGCCGGAATTCTGGCGCAGGTCGATATCTCATCGACGCATCCCTACCCGACGTTGGGGCAGCCGCCGGAAGTTCCCGACGGGTTGCTTAACCATTTGAGCGATGCCGATGAGCTTCTCGCCGTATCGGCGAAACAACCGTGGTTTACCGAAGAGAATTGGATTTTGGGACCACCCGGCGCTTCGGGCGTCACTAATCCGAATCTGACGGAGCACGATCAGGCCCGGTACACGGTGCGTGCGGGTTTCCTCGCGGTTGCCCGCGGGATGAAGTATTTCCTGCATTCGCCGTTCGAGCAAACACAACGTCCCGAATTGCATCTGGATACGCTCGCGGCGTACGCGCAGGCTGCTTCATTTTTCGCTACTGCGTCGTCGGTGGCGTTGGCCACGCCATGGCCGGATCTCTGGGTGCTGACGGCGAACGATCCTTTTGGGTACACGATTGGGGCGGTTTGGACGACGGGACCTTCCGGTGGGCTCGCGCTGACGGGCGAATCGTGGATTGAACTTCTGGACATGTACGGAAACCCGTATGGGGCGGACCCGTCAAACCTCACTGTGGTCCAGGATCCGGTGTACTTCTTTTCGCCATCGCCGGTGAGCGTTCAGTCTGCGAACGCGCCAGCCGAACCGAACTTCGTCGCGTTACCCACGCCGGACAAATGGAAGCAAAATAAAACGGCGCAATACGCGTACGCCGACGGCGTGATGCAAGTGACGTCCGGACCAGCCGCAGTGTATGACCATATGCTCGATTCTCCGGCGATTCCCGTGGAGCCCAACACCTGCTACATTTTTCAGGCGAACGCCAAACTGGATGGCGGCGCGGCGCAATTCATTCCGGACGACGCGGCGACGGGAGCGAATCTGGCGCACGGGATTTACTTGCAGTATTCCGCACTGGGGCTGACGCGTCCCGCGCAGACCTGGTTTAATTCAGGCAAGTCGACAGCGGTCACCATGGTCTTCTCGGCGGCGAATGGGGCAGCACCGAAGCAATCGCAGATTGAATTGTCGCAGCCACAAATGGCTACGTGTCCGTGACCTTCGGAACATAGAGCATCCTGCGTGCGGGGAAGGCACGAGGCCGAATCCTGTGGCACTCAGAAAAGGGCTTTTTACAGGGTTGGCAGATGACGAATCCGCACATTGAGAAGTTGCCAACCATCTTCATCGGGTACGGCAATCCGATGAAGTCATAGTAGAGAACAGCTACACAGGTGCGCGGCGAATGGTTGGGGCGACACGGCCGCGGGCGAAGGCAACTCTGTCTCTATCGATTTTGGGAGGTCCCGCGATGTCCCCGTTCTGGGCGCGTATGTCGTTCCGGCTGAGCGATTACGAATTCAAGGCCAAGGATCACGACGGGTACGGCGAGAATTGGCTAATCGATCACGCTGAACCGAGGATGCGCGCGGCGGTGAGCGCGACCGCGGGCGGCGCGTGCAGTCGAAACGTTCTGTTTACAGCCGGCCAAAGCCCAATGTCACTTACTTTGGCTTTCCGACCGGTTCTGCAAAAATTGTGGGGCAGCCAATCCTGGCTGCGGCCGGCTTTCAGCCGGCATCTGCCGAATAAGAGGACTCGAGAATGGGCCTAAAGAGCCGCCTAAAAGGCGGCTGCGGGCAAGATTGCCCGCCCCACAGCTCACGCAGAATGCCACGATCGGCAAAGTAAGTGACATTGGGCTAAAGCCCGCGCCACGGGTCGGGAGGGGCGATTTTGCCGCGAATCGCGCTCCATGCCAGGTTTACCAGAAAAAGGAGTTGGACCACGGCGGTGAAGTAGGCGGCGTGGGTGATTGCGCGATGCAGGGGCATGAGCGGAGCCAGGAAATCGAAGGTGGTGAAGTCCGGGTAGCGTCGGGGATTGCCGGCGAAGCCCGCGAAATGCATCGGCAGGAAGATGGCATAGACTCCGATGAAGGTCAGGTAGAAGTGCCATTTCGCCAGCGTCTCGTTCATCATCCTTCCGAAGAGCAGTGGGAACCAATAGGCCGTGGCGGCGAAAATCGTGAAGATGCCGGCAGCTCCCATGATGATGTGGAAATGGGCCACCACGAAATAGGTGTCGTGAAAATACTGGTCGAGGCCGGGTTGGCCGACGACGATGCCGCTCAGTCCGCCGGTCACGAATAACGAGAGGAAACCCAGCGCATAGAGCATGGGTGAGGTGAGTTCGATCTGTCCACCCCAGAGCGTGGCAATCCAGTTGAACGTTTTCACCGACGACGGCACCGCGATGGCCAGGGTCAGAACTGCGAACGCGATGGAGGAATAGGGATTCAATCCGCTGATGAACATGTGGTGTCCCCAGACGAGCATGCCGAGAAATGCGATGGCAATGGTCGATGCCACCATGGCGCGATAACCGAAAACGGGTTTCTTCGAGAAGACCGAGAAGATGACGCTGACGACGCCGAAGCCGGGCAGGATGGCCATGTAGACTTCCGGGTGTCCGAAGAACCAGAACAGGTGCTGCCACAAGAGCGGCGACCCTCCGCTGCCTTTGATGATTTCATCTCCGACGCGCATTCCGCCGGGGACGAAAAAGCTGGTTCCGGCGAGGCGATCCATCAGAAGCAACAGGCCGGCGGGCAGGAGCACGGAAAACGAGAGGAGTCCGAGGATGGCGGTGACGAACCAGTTCCAACAGGTGAGGGGCATCTCCATCAGGCGCATGCCCGGCGCGCGGCGATCGATTACCGTCGCGATGATATTGATGGAACTGAGCAGCGATCCGAGACAGAAGATGGCGATGCTGACCAGCCAGAGCGTCTGGCCGAGGCCCTCGCCGGGACCAGTGATGGCGCCTATGGCGCTTAGCGGCGGATAGGCGGTCCAGCCGGAGAGCGGTCCGCCTCCGGGGCCCACGAAGGAGGCGATGAGCACGAGGAACGACGCCGCGATGATCCAGAACGAGAGCGCGTTGAGGCGTGGATAGGCCATGTGGGCCGCGCCAAGCTGTTGGGGAAGCACGAGATTGGCGAAGGTTCCCATGGGCGCGGTGGTCAGGACGAAGAAGACCATCAGGGTACCGTGCAGCGTCAGGATGGAGAGATAAAGCTCGGGCGTCATGACCCCGCCCTGCGCGCCGATGGGCCAGAGGCTTTCGAACCAACCCACTTTCGCCTGCGGATGCACGAGGTGAAAGCGCATGATGAGCGAGAGCAGTTGGCCGGTCAGGACCGCCATGAGCGCGAGGAAGAAGTAGAGGCGCGCGACAGCACGATGGTCGGAAGAATACCATGGCACGCGGGGAGGCGCGGTTATTGCGGAGTCTGCGTGTTCTTCCATCGTTCGTAATCCGCGGCGGGCAGCACCAGCATGACCGCGCGCATCTGGCTGTGTCCCAGGCCGCACAGCTCGGCACAGGCAATTTCGAACGCGCCGGTGCGGTCGGCTCGAAACCGGTAAGGAATGTCCATCCCGGGAACAACGTCCTGTTTGACACGCAGCTCGCGCACGAAGAAATCGTGAATGACGTCACGTGATTTCAGGGTGAGGACGACGTCGCGTCCCTCGGGAACGCGCAGCGTCGATACCACGATATCGTCTTTGCCCGCGGGGTCGGCGGGATCGATGCCGAGAGGATTGCCGCCGGCGTCGCTGATGAGGTCAAGGCGGGTGCGTCCGAACTTGCCGTCGGGTCCAGGATAGCGGAAGTTCCAGGCGAACTGGTGGGCGTTGACTTCGATGATCTCGGCGCCGGGCGGCTCCGGACCGAGATGTGGGACGGTGAAGACGGGCATCCCCATCAGCGCCAGACTGAAATACAGGAGTGCGGCGAGCGAGGTCCAAAGGATTTCGAGGCGCTGATTGCCGGCGAATGTGGCTGGGGCTTGGCCACGATTGCGATAGCGAAGCACGACGTAGATCAGGAGGATTTGGATGCCCAGGAAGCCGACGGCGGTGAGCCACAGCGTGCGGTGGAACTGGCTGTCGAACGACGAGGCCAGCGCTGAGATCGGCGTCGGGAACCAGGCCGGCGGCGCGACGAAAAGGACGATCGACGCGACCACGAGTACTGCAAGAAGGGCTGCCAGGAGCAAATTTCAGGATACGACGGAGAGGGGAGGCGGTTGCTGCGCAGGCGCGGATAGGCTGAAGTCTGTCAAGGGCCGGCTCTCCAGAAACAGCCTGACAGCCGTAATGCAGAGGCGGAAAACCGTGTAGCTGTTTCAGACTCTCTTGGAGCGCCCGTTCCGCGGGAGCTGGCGCGGCAGAAAGGCGGCTGCCGCCAGGATCGGACGCCCCACGGTTGCAGGCCAAAGACCAACTCCCAAGAAGGCGCCAAATCCAACAGACTGAGAGCCTGTCACACGTGCTGGAGCTTCCAGGGTTTGCGATACTGCCTCGTCACGTAACGGTTGGCCTGGGTGTGGCCCAAGACTTTCTCGTGGGCATCGTCCCAGTTGAGACGCTCGCCGGTACGGAAGGCGATGTTGGCGAGCAAGCCGCCTTTCGTCAGCAGATGTCCGTATTCGACATTGCAACTGGTGGTCTGGCGCGATTTGATGGCGTTGAGGAACTCCCTGACGTGTCCAGGTGAATCCGGGATCGTGGGAGCAGGGGGCTGGAAAGCGTCCTCTTTTTTGCCTTTCACGTAGACTTCGTAGCGGTTGTAGTTGGTCACCAGGGTCGCGGCCGAACCTTCGAAGATGACGCTGCTGCCCATGGCATCGAAGCCCGGACGTCCATTGGGGGTCAGGGTCCAGGTGAGAATCAGCTTGGGATATTCGCTTACCACTTCGAGCGTATTGGGCGTCTCGCCGTCGTCATCGATGCCCCAGCGTCCGCCCGTGGCGGAGACACTGGTGGGTGCTTTCAGATCGAGCGCCCAATGCACGACGTCGGTGTAGTGGCACCAGAAATCGATCAACGCGCCGCCCGAGTAATCCCAGAAATAGCGGTAGGTGAAGTGGGAGCGCAGCGGGTTGTAGGGACGTCTGGGCGCGGGTCCGAGCCAGAATTCGTAATCGAAGCCGGCGGGCGGTGAGCCATTGGGCTGGTGGCCGAGAGAGCCGTTACCGGTGGCGAGAGAGCAATCCACTCGATGGATTTCGCCGAGAGCGCCGGAGCGAATGACCTCGACGACGCGGCGGTAGGTCGGGCGATCGTTATGAATGTGATTGCCCATTTGGGTGATGCGCTGGTACTTGCGCGCGGCGTTCACCATGGCTCGGCCTTCTCCAATGGAATAGGAGAGCGGTTTCTCGACGAAGACGTCCTTGCCGGACTGACAGGCGGCGATAACCGGCATGGCGTGCCAGTGATCGGGCGTGGCGATCATGACCGCGTCCAGATCTTTGCGTTCGAGGAGTTTGCGGAAGTCGTGGAAAGCTTCCGGGCGGTGGCCTTGCGCTTTTTCGACAGCGGCCACGGCGCCGGCGACATGCGCTTCGTCGAGGTCGCAGACGGCGGCGGCGACGACGTCGGGTTGGCGCATGAACTCGTTCAGGCGCGAGGTGCCCTGACGGCCTACTCCAATGAAGCCGACCTGGATTTTGTCGCCGGCGGCGACGGCGGAACGTAAAGCGGCGAGACCCATGGCAGTGGTCTCGATAAAGGAGCGTCGATTCATCATGAAAGACTCAGGCTATGCCAACGGGAGGGCGATACGCAAGCAAGTTGCCCGTGAGCGACGAGCGAGCTATTCCAGGCAGACCCTTTTATGTATCTACGATTCGCTTTGCTCGCTCTGTTTTGTTCTTCAGCCGCGCTCTCCCAACCGGCTGAAAAGACGCTCAAGGGCCTGCAGCCAGGCTTTCAGCCGGCTCAAAACTGCAGTCTCTCACGGGCCCTCAGCGTTTCTTCATCTGCGCCTTGTACCTGGCCACTGCCCGCTCAACCACTGCCTGGTTATGCGACACTGGCTGTCCGGCGGCGGCCGGCGGATACAGCGCCAGCGCCTTTTCCGCTGTGTCGACGGCCTCCTGCCACCTGCCCGTTCCCGCGTATGCCTGTGCCAGCACATACAGACACTCCGGATCTTGCCCGTGGCTCATCTCCACGGCCCGTTGCGCATACGGCAGCGCGACCCCGAAATTGCGCAGACTCTCCGGATCCACTGATATCGCGAGCCACGCGTAGTTGTAGATTTGCGTCATTGTGGCGCCGGGCTGATCCGCCGCCTCCTTGGCGAATTGCAGGCCGCGCTGCGCCGGCTTGACCGCCTGCTCTGGTTTCCCCACCGCGATCAGGCAGGACGCCACATCCGTCAGCGTCTCGGAAAGCCGCGTGCTCCAGATCATGTTGCGCGGGTCCCGCCGCACATCTTCTTCCAGCAAATCCGCCGCCTGCTGGTAGTAGCGCAGCGCCTGCGCCGCATCCTGCACCACATACATATATAGATCGCCTAGATTCTTGCGGTCCACCGCGACCCCGCCGCGCGCCCTTTCATTGCTGGGATCAAGCGCCAGTGCGTTGTCGTTGATGGCCATCGATTTTCGGAAGGCTTCCAGCGCGCCTTTAGCGTCACCCACCTGCGTTTCGGAAGTGGCCAGCCGGTTCAGGATCGAGGTGACCACGGCCTGTGACTTGGTGTTGTTGGGATCGCGATCGAGCAGGCCCTCGGCAATCTTAAGCGCGCTCTTGTAAGTTTCCTCCGCGGGCAGCGTGTTGCGCCCCGAAACGTCCGCGATTTTAGCCAGCATCACCGCCTTGGCGCGGCTCGCCCGTTCAAAAAATTCACTCCCTTGGGGAACATCCGGAATCGCCGCGATCGCCTGCCGGTAGGACGCCCGCGCCTCTTCGGTCAGCCCCAGATTGATCCCCTGGAGCCCGCCCTGAATGTCTCCTACCGTCTCCGCTGCGCGGCCCACATCGAGCCTATGTTCCACGCTGTTGGCGTGTGCCGCGGCAATCCGGCGATAGATATCCAATGCATGCTGCGCGTAGTTCAGTCCCTCCTTGCTTTGGCCGCGGAAGGGCAGCACGCTCGCCAAACCCAGATAAGCGCCGGCCAGCACTTCCCGCGCCTTCTCGTCCTTGGGATGGCGAGCCACTTCGCCTTCTGCAATGGCCAGGGCCTTCCGGTAGTTGACCAGACCCTTCGCGGTGTCGCCCTTATTGCCCATGAAAGGGTTGCCTTCCACGTCGCCCAGCTTCAGATATCCCTGGGCCAATTCCAACTCCAGCTCCGAATTTCCGCGTGCATCTTGCGCCAGCCGGTCCAGATATTCCGCACCGGTTTTGGCGATCAGCGATCGCGCCTGAGTTGAGCCGGGCAGATTTTGAACGGCATCGTAGACATCGAAGAGGAAGGCATGCGCCAGGCCGCGGACGTCGTCGAAACGGCGCGCCGCAATGCGCGCCTCCCACAGTGTGGACGCCAAACCCGCGCCCATACTGAGCAGCACCAGCGCCGCCGCGATGGCGCCGAATTTATGCCGCTGGAGAAACTTGCGCGCCACGTAACCCGCCGTATTCCTGCGCGCCAACACCGGGCGTCCATCCAGATGACGCCGGATATCCTCCGCCATCTGATCCACCGACCCGTACCGGTCGCGCGGGTCCTTGCGCAGCGCCTTGAGCGTGATCGCGTCCAGGTCGCCCTCCAGCCTCCGCCGCAGCGCTGGCGTTTCACGTTTGATCGTCCGGCTGGGCGCCTCCGTATCGTCGTCGCACACCGACCGCACCCAATCCACCAGCGAATCCGCGGCGCTCACGCGGTATGGACTCTGCCCCGTGAGCAGCTCAAACAGGATGACGCCCAACGCGTAGATATCGGTCACGGTGGTGACCGGTTCGCCGCGCAACTGTTCCGGGCTGGCGTAGTTTGGCGTATAAGCCCGCAGGCGTGTCATCGTCTGGGTACTCATTCCCAGTTTCACCGGATCCACCAGTTTGCCGATTCCGAAATCGAGCAGCATCGCGTTTCCCTCGGCGGTCACCAGAATGTTGCCCGGCTTGAGATCGCAATGGATGATCAGGCTCTGATGCGCGTGATGGACCGCGTCGCACACGTCGATAAAGAGCCGCAGCCGGTCGCTCACCGGCAGTTTGTGCTGCTCGCAATACACGTCGATAGCCACGCCTTCGACATAATCGACCACCAGGTAAGGCAATCCGTCATCAGTGGCGCCGCCATCGACCAGCCGCACGATATGGGGATGATTGAGCGCGGCGAGCAGGTGCCGCTCCATGACAAAACGCCGCACCACGTCCTGGCTATCCATCCCGGCGCGGATCAATTTAATCGCTACCCGTTTGCGGAACTCGTTCTCCCGCTCGGCCAGGTAAACTTCCCCCATGCCGCCTTCGCCGATCAGCTTGAGCAGGCGGTAAGGCCCGATGGTGCGTCCTTCGGCCGGTTCGGACATGGTTCGAGCATACAACGAAATCGTCGAAAACCGTTCAGTTCACGAGCAGCCGTCCGAAAACTTCCGCATCCACATTCCCCCCGCTCATCACCACGGCGACACGCCGTCCCTGCATCCGCGCGGACTCCTGGAGAAGAGCGGCCAGCGCCGCCGCCCCGGCTCCTTCCGCTGCGTTGTGGGTATCGGAGAAGAGATAGCGCATGGCGGCCCGGATTTCTTCCTCCTGCACGGTTACCACGCGGGCCGCGCCCTGGCGAATGATAGCGAGCGCGGATGGATCCGGCGTCCGGCAGGCCATGCCGTCCGCGATGGTCGGCTGCACATCGGCTGAGACCGGACGCCCCTCCGCCAGGGACCGGGCGACAGCCGGCGCACTGGCGGCCACCACGCCCACGATTTCGGTGCGCAGCCCCAGGGCGTTGCGAACCGCGATCGAGCCGCAAATCCCGGAGCCCATGCCGATCGGAACATACAGCGTATCCAGCTCACCAACACCGCGGAAAAGTTCCAGGGCGTAGCTGGCCACTCCCGCGATCAAAGCGGGATGGAAGCTGGGGACGAAGTGCAGATCTTCGGCTTTGGAAAGTTGAGCGGCGTGCTCGTAAGACTCCTGGAAATCGCGGCCGTGTTCGATCAGCACAGCGCCCAGCGAGCGCATGGCCGCGTTCTTCTCCGGACTATTGTGCATCGGGACCACAACCACGGCCCGCAATCCGGCGCGTCCCGCTGCAAATGCGACACTTTGGCCGTGATTCCCTCGCGTGGCCGTGATCACTCCCCGAACCTCCGGCTGGCGCTCGCGGAGCTCTTCCATGTAGACGAGACCGCCGCGAATCTTAAATGCACCCAGCGGCGTGTGATTCTCGTGCTTCACCCAGACTTCCGCGCCGGCGCGGGCGCACAGCAGCGGCCAGCGGATTTGCGCCGTCGGCGGCACCACGCGGTGCACGATTTGCGCCGCCGATTCCAGGTACTCCAGGGAAGGCAGTTCAGCCATGGATGAATCCCATGGTCTCACAGGCGCTGTGGGGCAGACCATCGTCTTGCGTGGTCTGCCCCACAGCGAAGCGGCCGTTTTTTGCAGCCGCGGACACCGTCGCTCAATGTGGAGAAGGACCTCTGCCCAGCCTTCATGTGGGGCGGTCCTCCGAATTCCCGCCCCACATTCAGGTCATCAGATCACTGCGTGTAAGTGAAATTCCACCATTCCGATTTCGGACTCTGATCGCCGTTGGCGTTAACCGCCCAGACACGCCAACGTCCTGGTTGCGCACCTACAAAATTGAACGTATAGGTCGGCGACGTAAGCCCGCTCACGATGGTCGTCGCGCCTCCGTTATCGCTGCACCACGCGCCGTCCTGGCACATGTCGTAGACATCGATCTCCACGCCATAGCTGACGGCTTCGGAGTTCGCTTGCCAACTCAAGACCGTAGTGCGGGGGTAATTGTTGAAGATCGTGTTATCGAGCG